>Ga0351941_1004_pt1 | contig 132987 bp, 118 predicted proteins | sample TotcelHT113001N9_FD_206853 | JGI IMG/M metagenome (GOLD analysis project Ga0351941, IMG submission 206853) | Enriched cells from coal bed in the Powder River Basin, Montana, United States - Total cells T11 rep2 HSBNCT.T11.300.1.N9 ...
AAAGTACATGCTGCGGATGGTATAACCGTTCTCATCCGTCATGTTCTCATCCGGCTTAAGAAAGTTTCTCATCTGCACGCGCAAATCGTAATACGCCGCTTCGCTGATAAAATATTTCAATTCGTGCCTGAGTTTATTATTCTGGTATTCCATACACCGTCCTCATTCGATCACGACTTCTTTCTCGCCCCAGTAGCTGGCCAGAAGTTTGGTCCCGTTTTCCAGCAGCTGGTAGTTGTCCGCACTGTACTGCTGGTGTCCCTTGTCGTCCTTAATAATCAGTTTGCAGTAATACGTTCCGGGCAGCAGGCCTTGCACCGCAATCCGTGTCCCTATGTAGTCGCTCTTGGAAAAAACAACGTCCACCATATCCGGGTCTTTCGCAATCGTAAAATCATATGTGATCAGATCGTTTTGCAAATCATAGGATGCTTCCCAGTCAAACTGCACGTCGCCATTTGAAAGCCGTTTCGGTTCACTGATATAAGAAGGCATGGGGTACTGGATGGACGCGATCACTTTTCTGTAATTGTCATCAATAAAGTTCATAAATCCGTCGATATACGGTTCAATCTCATTGGGCGGCATCTCGGAATGGGATATATCCGGTTCTTTTGTCATAAACTGCCGCAGGACCGTCTTATAGTCTTCCAGCAGCTCCCGGCCGCCATCGTCGGTGAATACAACATGAATCTCATCAATCTTCTGTATGAGAAGATCAACATTGTCCGGATTCTGCAAAAACCGCCTGTGCAGAACAATCGGCCAGTAATGCGGCACGCCGTACAATGAATCGGGCGCATAATAATCAGATCTTTCCTCCCCGTGCCGGAAGGTACCATCATAATCCCAGGGCAAAAAATACCAGGTCAGCGAATTTTCCGGGCTGTACAGCATAAAATTATGCATGGTCGTATCCTCATTGCCCAGCAGAAAATTGACAGCCATCCAGGTAAGATAGTTTTCTTTGTTGAAATATTTATTGAATACCCCGTCAAAATCCTTATTATAGTCATTGATGTCCCCAAGCATTTGCAAAAGTTTTGCATGGTCCTTGCCGCCTTCCCTGATATCCAGTATGGTTTCAAACGCCGCTGCATTGTAATCCGGATCGTCCACATTCTTCAAATAGTCGGGGTTTTTGGCAAAATTAAACATCTCCGCCTTATATATCGTTCCGTTCTCATCCAAACCGCGGTTCCTCAAATACGTCTTGTTGGGCTGTTCGGTTTGCGTATACAGGCCATAATCCACATATTGGCCTGTCGGGTCCTGTGCGGACAGGTCCTTGATATACAGCCGGACGAACCGGGTGCGCATGCTGGCGATATCATTCAGTCTGACCATCAGGTCCATGCTGAATTTTTGCGCGACCTTGCTGGGATCCCCGTAGTGCTTGTTTAAATTCAGAGAACTCTGGTTTTCCCACTCGCCGGTAGAATTAAACAGTACGATTTTATAAGATTTCAAATCCGCGCCGCGGGCCGAATTTCCCCGCACGCGCATGGTCGCGTTCGCGGCATTGTCCTGATACCCAAGACCGTCCACCTTAAGTCCGTTGCCGTCCCCCTCCTGTATCAGGCAGTTCAGCGTCGGGTTATACGTATGGTCCCGGGCCATATGCAAATTGAAATCAGCGAACGTGCGTGTGTTTCCTTCATCATCCACGGTCGGATAAACGGTCACGAAAAACGTCGTGATCTTGGAGGGATCATCCCCGTTGTATATACGCTTGTCTTCAACAAGCGGCGCGCCGTTGAGTACGCTGTCTTCCAGCGACCAGCCGTTCATGCTGTCCGCCGCTTCCTCGGACGCTACGCTTTGGGAGGGATAAACGGTCCCCTCCAGCAGGGAACACCCGCTCAGCAGCGAAGAAGCGAGCGCAAAGAGAATCACAGCGCAAACCAGACTTTTCTTAAGCGTCATTCCTTATCCTCCGTAAATCTCGCGTTCAGGCAAAACAGGTTCCTGTTGATATTCCTGATAAAAGATTTAAGCCGGTTGAACCCGTATATCCAGCTTACCAGGGCTCCTATCAACAGCGCAAGGGCAAAATACGTGGGCGAAATGTTTGCAATCACAAAACCGGCCGCAGCCGTTACGGCAAAGAACAGCAGCGTCGTGATCATAGCGCCCCTCTGATCGTCGAAATAATATAGGAACACCACCGTGAAATACATACAGAAACTGCAGTAATACGCCATGCCGAGCACCATGTAATAATCCAGCACCGCCCCTCCGAAGCTGAACCTCGGCAGGAAGACCATTCCCAGCGCAATCAGGACGATGGTGATAACCAGCTGCACCTCATACAAAAAGAACAGTTCATGGTCCAGCACGCGGTTCATATTCTTTCTCGATCTCTCAATTTCCTCATAATTCGCGCTTCCGACATTTTTAACGTATCCCTGGTACTTTTCATAAAAAGACGTTTCCACCTTCACAATAAAGATCACCATTGCCGACAGATTAATCAGCATCGCCAGGAAGGTGGCCATGTCGTAGGATGGAAGGATTTTCAGATACATTACCTTGGTGGAAACATTCGAGAAGTACCAATAGATGATGTTGTGCGCATAAAGCCCCAGTATGTAAAACAATCCGCTTAAGAAAAGCGCGGGATGCTTTTTAAAGAAGCGCAGAAATTCAAAGCTGTGGGTGCTTTTCCCCTTAAAAAACGTGCGCGTCAGGACAAACAGTGCAATATTGATCACAAAGAACGTCATGGCCATTCCGTAAATCAGGCCGACCTCAATGGGCACGCCCAGCCAGTAGTATGCCAGCAGGAAAACGGCGATGCCGAACAGAAGCCCGACGAAATAGGCAAGGGCGACCTTCGTATATTCCTTGATCGCGGAGATATACGCCATCAGCACAAAAGTAATGCTGATCATCAATAAAAACAGGTATAACCCCACACTGTAGACCAAAGATAACTGGTAGATCGCAACCATCGGATAGATGAAAGCCATGCCCGCAAGCATGGAAACCACGGCCGCGAGGGAGACCGATCCTATAACGGAAGACCGGATCTTTTCGTTGTTCCCATCATAAATCTGCGCCGCAATAAACCTTGAAAGCACCGTGTTGATCGCACATGATATAATCACGCTTGAGACCATCATATAAAGAATGGTGGTCGTAAACATCAGCCTCGTATTTTCGTCAATCCCAAAAAACCACATGCCGGCATGCACCAGCACAAGGAGCAGGATAAACGCCAGAACCGGTCCAATGGTCACAAAAGATGCGTACAGCACGCCCGCAAACTTGCTTGTAACGCTTTTGGTGTCAAACAGCTTTCTGAGTGCAAAACCAATACCTGCCAATTCATTCACCTCCGTACCGGGAATAGATCTCGCCGTACCGGTTTATAAGCATATCCTGGCGATAATACTCCTGAACCCGCTTTCTGCCGGCCTGTCCCATCACCTCACGCAGCTTTGGTTCCTTGCACAGACGGATCAGCGCCTTTGAGATTTCCCCGACGTCCATAACCGGGACAACGATGCCGGCTGGTCCGAAAGGATCCTCGCCGCTTCCGAGCAGAAGCGCACGGCAACCCCCTACATTTGTGCATACATGCGGTTTTTGACAGGCCATCCCTTCCAGCACGGCCAAAGGCTGTCCCTCGCTGATGCTGGTCAGCAAAAGGATATCCATATTCCCAATGTAATCTTTCATCTTCACAAACCCGGTAAATTCGATATCCGCAACTTTAAGGCTTTCAATCAGCATAAGGCATTCCTTAAAGTATTCCGGGTCTTCTTCCACCGGCCCCAAGATTTTCAGCTTTGCGCCGGGCACGCTCGCTTTAACGGCATTGAATGCCAGTATCATGGTTTTGATGTCCTTGATGGGAACCACACGAACGACCGCGCCAATCGCGACTGCATCCGTTTCATCCCCGGTGGAATGGGGCTTTATTTCATACTCGTCTATATCAATCCCGTTCGCAATGATCTCAATTTTTTCTGGTGGGCACCCCAGCTCAATCTCTATGTTCCGGTTGTCATCAAACAGGGTGATCACCTTGTCCGCGGAATGGTAGGTAATCTTGGAAAGCTTATAAAACTGCTCGATCCATATATCCTTGAACACGCCTTTTACCCAGTCGGATTTTATAATCTCCTCTTCCCGCTCACGTGTATAGATACCATGCTCGGTCAGAACAAACGGTTTCCCGTAAAGATTCTTCGCGATCGCGCCCAAAATTCCGGCATAACCCGTTGAAACGCTGTGATAGATGTCCGCTTTTGGAAAATCGTCGACAATTGCCCCGAAAAGCGGCATATAGATGGAGCGAATGGTCCATAGAAAATCGGCGAAAGGCGTCCTGGTATATCTTTGCTGGTAGTACCGCACCGCGATCTCAAAAAAGTCGCCGCTCATGAGAAGGTCTTCCCAACGGGTACGGTAGTCGGACAGGAATTTTACGGTATCCTTCCAGTCAATGTCGTCCATATCGCCCAGTATCATGTCGGAAAGCGACTTGCGCTCTCTTTTGGTCAGACTGACTTTCTTATTTTTCTTCTCTTTTGCAGGTTCGTTTAAAAAAATATCCTTTACCAGTTCAACATTTTGCGGAATCTCATATTTATATTCGCCCACATCCTCCCGGCTGGTAGAAACACTCAAAATGCTGAAAGTGATCTCTGGAAAATTCTCAATGATCATTTGGATCCAGTTGGATACGCCGCCATGCACGTAAGGGTAACTCCCTTCCGAAATCAAACATACTTTCACATCAATCACCTTCCTTCAATTCAAAATACGGTCCCTCAGCCGTCACTTTGTAAAAATTTTTTCCGACGGCCTCCACGCTGCAGCCCTGCACGGCCGCAAGCGGATTTTCGCTCCGGGCAAGGAATACCTGCCCTGAAACAAAATCCGTACACGCCGCGCGGAGGATCCCTGCATCTTTGGCCACCTCCATGTGTACCATGGAATAAGTTTCAATAAAGCGCGCCCCTTCCGACGCCGTTACGCTCTGAAGCCAGGGAGCCGCTGCAAAAAACTCGTCGCAGAGTTCCCCGTAATCATCCTCTATGTTCTCCCAGTCGTCCGCTTCGCTCGATGGATTGATAACATTCAGCATATTAAAAGAGTGCGAAACAGTGCCGTATGCCGTAAGAAGCGAATAATACTCCATACGGTTCCTCTCGGTCGCGGCAAACCCTGCTGTGATATACGGATAGGTCACCAGCCCGTCTCGGACCCCGAATATCTGCACTTCCTGGGTGTCCGGATCACCAAAATAAGTGCCCCGGATCACTTTCAGGTTTAAAAACGCCTCTTTCAATTTTTCTATATCCGCATCAGACAGCTTCCCGTAAATGGGCGCGTAGCAGTTTATGGTATAGTCCCTGAATATCGTGGTCATCACACCCCGGACGAAATGCGCCTGGCCCGTATAGTCGTGTTCTCCTGTCGAATGGTCGCCCCCCGCGGCGATCTCTCCGGAATACCTTAACACTTCCTTCGCATGGTAGGCGAAATCGCTTTCATTCAGCATGCGGCTGGCCGTATCGTATTCGGTCAGGCCCATAAAAAACGCGGTGAAGCCAAAATTGCCGTCCAACGCTTTTTTCAGGAGGGAGGGCCACAGGATATCCCGCACAAAACCGTTGCTGTCCCTGCCGTAAAACGCAAGCAGCATCTCGCTTGAAAAGTGCGTACTTGGAGGAAATCCGTCCAAAAAAGCCGCTTTTGTACCCACAACGGGATAAACCAGGCTCTCTTGGGTCGCGGCGAGAGCCGCCGTAAAGAAACCGACCGCCGCTTTGTCTTCCATCATGTTGCAGTTAATCACGCCGACCCTGCCCTCACGGTAGTCACGCACCCAAACGACCGGATTGCCGTCGCCGGCGCGCGCATAAATCTCGCAACCATCATTCAGGCGGATGCTGGTAGTGGAAAGGGGCAGGACGTTTCCCTCAAATGAAAGCGCGCCCGAGGGGAAAAACCCCTCAGAGATATCTATCCCCTGTGCGTCATACAGGTTTCCCTTTTCCATCAGCCCCCACACAGGATACAGGTAGGCCGCAGTCGTGTCTTCGGACAATCCGACGGCAAACAATACCCTGCCTCCCCCAATCACATAATCGGCCACGGTCAGCGGCGAAACTTTGTCCGTGAATTCCCTGCATGCGATAATCAGCGTATCCGTGTCCGCGAGGCTTAAAACCGTAACCGACTGTTTGCGTTCGTAATTCAGTTTCATGGCGTCACTCGCCGCGCATATGTTGTCGCATACCGCACGGTCGGCCGGGCTTTCGTCCGAATACAGGATGGTGTACTTCTGCACACTGTCTACTGCAATGGACCGGGCGCTCTGAAGCTCCGTTTGGATATCTTCGTTCTCATACCGGTTGGAAAAAGAATGGTCTACGCGGTAGATCATGTTGTTCAGAAATAAAAATCCAACGGATATCAGTATGACGATAAACAAAATATAAATCAAGCGTTTTACTAAAAGCAATCCATCTACCCCGCAATCCAGTATCTTAATTGATCGACCGATTTATCCGAAAGAATTACCTTCGATTTCCTGAGATCCGAGAGTACCGTGTCAAACATTTCCTTGTTGCGCATGATATACGCCACCTTAAGCATATTCAGGTATGCATCTTCCGTCTCGTATTTTATAAGCGCTTCCCTGGCCCATTTTTCGGCTTCCTTCAGGCTGCCGTTTTCCGAGTAAAGCCCGCTCATTCGAATGTATTCTTTTTGGCTCAGCAGTCCGGGATCCTTCGACCGGATGCGCTGAACGGCGGCCAGGTATTTCTGAATGCTTTGCTCCCTGTCTCTCTCGGACAAAATCCCGCTTGAGATATAGTTCCATAGCGCCTGCAGGTATACAGCCGCAACCTCAACGTCGTCCCTGTCTTCCTCATAGGCGGACGCAATGCGCTGCACCCCGAGCGCCATTTTCCGGTAGACTTCCATGATGGCGGACGCAGCGTAATGCGCGGTTTCGGAATCATGGTCTTTCAGCGCCACACGAATGCTGCGGGAGTATTTTTCAATGTCCCGTTTTAAGATGTTCCGCACCAGATTGCGCTTTTCCTGTATTGCGCTGATATGGACCGACTCTTCAACAGAAACGAGATCCAGTTCCTCCTTTATATTCGGCCGTATCGAATACTGCTTGGAAGACTGAAAGGTCATCAGATCGGCAAAATCATATTCAGGAGCGTTTTTCCTGCGGAACGCGGCCAGCAGCGAAGCAAGCCCGAGCAATAAGAATCCGATAACCGGGATTGCAATCAGAAACAAAAAAGTTGCAAGGGCATTCTGCTTGTCCTTCCGCAGCAATACGATCAGGACTATCACGGCAGCAAGCAGGTTTACCCCCGCTACAATGAAAAGCCATGTCTGTATCATAACGATTCCTTCCTTGTGATTGTGCATTCAATCCCCATTTCCCTGATCCTCTTCTCTACAATCACGGCTTCCTCATCCGTGGAATTCGTAAGAATCAACGCAATGGTTCCGTCTTCCATCTCGCCTATATAATCGTTTTCACGGATGCAGGAGGTCAGTTTTAGGGAAATCTCACTTAAATCATACGTTCCGTTTACTTTAAGAACGGCATAATTGGAAAGCCTGTCGTTCGACGCCTGCGCGCGCTCTCTTAAAAGTTCCCTGAACGCCTGCGTCTTTAAAATGTTGGTTCCCTCGTAATACTTCTCTTCCTTTTTCAGTTCCTCTACCTCGCCGGCCCGGACAATAAAAATGGTGATAATGGCCGAAACCGTCCGTATCATATTGACCTGATGCAGGGAAAGCATTTCAAAAGGCACATCGTTTACGGTGACCAGTGCGATCACATTCCCTTTATAAACAATGGGTGCGGCCATCTGTGGAACGCCCTGCTTCATATTGTTATTAATGTATATTTCGTGCCGGCCTATTTTTTCTCTGATATCCGGATATCCCGAAAGGCTTACGGATTTTCCTGCAAAACCGGGGTTCCCGTCGGATGCGACCAGCCGGATATAAGAGAACCTGTTGGTGATATAAATCCCGACGCCGGACGCATGCAGCGCATCCTGCACGGTGCGGACAGCAGCCGGGTATATTTCTTCTTTCTCGGTAGAATTTAATTTTGATATGATGGTATACAGCGTGGGCAGGCTTTCTTTGTAGTCAACCAGCCTTCGTTCATACTCATGTTTGATAAAGGTGTTCTCTTCATTGATCAAATTTAGTTCGGAAAATTCTTTGCTTAGATAGTCGTAATCCATTTCGCGGCTCGTCACGGCAGTGCGGTGTCTGTCTACCGTATAGCCTGCCATCACACCAATCAAGACCATCTGTGCAATAATCAGAATGTTGGAAACGTTCAAAATCGCGCCCAGCGTAGTCATGCCTTCGGGCGTCGCCTGGTATATAAAGAACGCGCAGGACAATACAATGGCCAGAATAGACTGGCGCATGCCGTGCAGAAGGGAGACGATCAATATGTAGATCACCAGAAAATTGATTTTCGAGAACATATAATCGTCTTTCACAAGCGTCATTAAAATGGCCGCGATCACGAACATTAGAATTGTTTCCAGCGTCCAGACGACCTTGGAATCCCTGAGCCTTCCCGTTTTTTCTTTTTTGTTCTTTGTATGTTTCTCCCGCCTGGGTTCCTTTGACTGCTCCTGCGCAATCTGTCCCTTCATTTCTTTCAGGCCTGAATCCAGATCGTAGCGGATATACCACTCCAGTTCCTTTTTGATTAGCGAACTGTCAATGGAAAGATCGGCCTCGGCGGCGTCGGCCAGCGCAGTTCCGTTTGTCAGCCGGCGCGCCTGCGAAGAACCGCTGGCCGGTTCGTTCCCGCCCACATTGTAAACGGAAGCGTCTCCGCTCAATATGACGCGGACGGCAGCCTCAGCCGCGTCCTTTATGTAAACATAAGAACGTTTCCCTTCCTGTCCGGACAGATACCCGGTATAAACAGGAAGCGTCTTTAGCAGATCGGCGGTAGAGAAAAAACCAAATATGGGAGCAAACCGCATAATAACAGTCCGTATTTTAAAAACTTCGGCATACTTTGCGCACAGGCTCTCGCCTTGCCCGCACAGGATGCCCATCTGGTTCTCGGGGCTGACAGGGGCCTGCTCTCCTGCCGGACGCGGTGCTTTCCTGTCATACACTTCATCCGAAGACATATAGATGAATTTTGAAACCCGGCTGTCTTTCGCATGGTCCAGCATGTTCAGCAGGGATGCAATATACTTTCCTCTGGCATTATAACTGGCGTTCATCCCGGGCTGATAAATCCCGCCTGCAAAAAAAACAGTGTCCGGCGATACGCTTCTTACCAACCGGTCCATACCCTCGTCCGTATACGAATCATTGTATATGTTGTATTGCAAGGCAGGCTTGCAACTGATATCAAAATCCGCAGGAGCTATTATACTTACGGTCGATCCCTCTTTTGCCAGGCGGTCAACCAGCAGCGACATAAAACAGTCACTGCTTCCTATCAGTAACACTTTCATTTTATTCCCCCGTTCCACTTATCCAATCAGACGCATAGATTTTTTTGTACAATAACATTTGCATTTCAAAAATGTATGCAATTTCATCTTTAATGCATATTGTTCCAATGATACCCTTTTGTTCCTCGGTTTGCTTACTATTTATTATAGTGTAATGTATTTGAAAAAAAAAGAGGATTATCATATATTTTGGTCTTCTTTGTCATTTTTTAATGATTTTTATGTTTATATTATTCAATAATAGTAATATTTATATAATTATAATTTTTTATTACATTTAAAATATTTAATATCTATCTGATATTCGTCCTTATATATTGTTTATAAAATATTGTTCAGTTTGTATAAATTCTTGCAATGAGTTCAACATAATCACTTTGTGTTTACGTGCCGGCCAAGATAAAAATGCAGATTTTTTGTTCTAAAAACACAAATAGATTCACCTGATAATCAGGTTTTTCAAAAATAATGCTGATAGATTATAATGTATTCAAACGCTCAAAGTTAAAATAACACCATCTGCTAGGTCCGGTAATATATTTATTTCCCTGTAGCCTGCTTTTCGGCCGCCGAATACCTAATTATCATCTTTCAGTACACCACATTTCCTTTTGACTTTACCCCATAAAAACATGCGCATCTTTGCTGCCGATGTAGGTATTAAAACTTGCACATAATCATCAGTAAAACTATTATAACTCCCTAAAATTGAAGGTTATAAAATGGTCTTATGTTGCCGTCCCCTTTGCATATGATTCATATAATATAACTTGAACCGGACTTAACAACTGTCTTGCTTTCAAATCCGAACAGTACTTTTACCATTAAATTTTTTTATTTGGACACGAACACTTTGCTTAAAACATAGGATATATTTGAAAAATTAAAAAAAGGAAAGTGATTAAAATTGTTTTATTCGGTAATGCCGGGACGGCATCAATTGCCTCCGCTGCCATATCCATATACCGCCCTAGAACCGGCAATCAGCGAAAGAGCCTTACGTATCCATCATAATAAACATCACAAAGCTTATGTGGACGGTCTGAATCAAGCGGAGATCAATCTGGAGGAAGCCAGGCAGAAGAACGATTATAAATTCATAAAATATTGGGAAAACGAACTCGCTTTCAACGGTTCGGGGCATATTCTGCACAGTATTTTTTGGACGATCATGGCTCCGGTCGGGATGAGAGGCCAGCCCGGCATCCATACCTTAAATCAGATAAACAGTTATTTTGGAAACTTCAACGCTTTTAAAGATCAATTTAAGCATGCCACGGAAAAAGTTGAGGCTTCCGGATGGGGAATACTCGCGTGGCAGCCGGCCTGGGACCGCCTTGAGATTCTTCAGGCTGAAAAGCATCAGGATCTGACGCAGTGGGGCGGCATCCCCATATTATTATGCGACGTATGGGAACACGCCTATTATTTAGACTACCAGAATAAACGCAAAGACTATATAGAAGCATGGTGGAACCTGATCGACTGGAATGAAGTCGAAAGCAGGCTGATGCAGGCGATGAGCGGTCAGTTGCCTATTCTCGCCAACGCGCTTCATTATATATAAAACAAAAATAGCCACCCAAAGCAGCATACCAGTCTCTCTAAATGGAAGAAACTGATCGGCACGATCCTCGTAAAAAAAGCAAAGTGTTTTTTTAAGCCAATGGCTAAGGCGGACTCGAATTACTGATCGGTTAATGATCTTAAAAATCTATTTTTTAGCAGTTACAACCGAATGTGTTTCATTTACTCGGTGGGTTAATTGATTTTTGGTAAAATAACGTTTTTCCAGAACCATTGCATCAGCCTCATCCGTTATAAAAAATCCATACCGAGTGAGAAAATCGCTTACTTCCCCTCTCTCTATTCCGAATGACCATTTTTCGCCGAATAAGGATACCATTTGAGATATCTTTTTCTCCCCCGCGTAAATATCCTCATGCCTGATCACGGATCTATGTATATAATCAAAAATAATTATACTGCCCCTTCCCGCATAATCTGATATCAATTCAAAAGTTACGTCAATAGACTGTGCATCCAAATACATGGTCAGCCCTTCAAGTAGAAAAAGGCACCTCTTTTCTCTATTAAATCCGTATTCGGCCAATTTTTGAGCAATTGTCTCTTTTTGAAAATTGATCGGTATAAAGATAACATTTGACGGTATATCTGTTCCCTTTTCTTTAAATCGTTTTATTTTGGAATTTTGCGTAACGGGCGAATCCAATTCAAAAAAAACCGTGTTGCTTAATTTTTTTTTAAATCTTATTGACCGGGAGTCAAACCCTGCTCCAAATATCAAAATCTGTTCAAAATGATCTCCGTTTTTTTCAAACACTTCGTCTATATATTTTGTCCGGGCAATCACATACTCATAAATGCCTTTTGGGGCCAGATATCTGTAGATATTTCTAAAAATACTGAGTTTTGATAAAAGCTTTAAAAAGGAAGGCAAGAGAATTGGCGCAATATAATCATTGGATTGATACATTGCATCTTTTTCATAATAGGAAAGGGCGCGGATCATACAAGTCATCTGCGCGGTCATGGATGTTTTTTGTTCTATTCGCTTTCCCAAGTTTATTCCTCCGAGGACTAATACAGGACAAAAGCCATTGCCTTAAGAAACAGGCTGATTTTTTCTTTTGACTTCACTTATTATAAACCTGCTTTGCGGTATGGATGGGATTCTGGACAAACTAAAGCCCATATCCTGTTCAGGAACAGAGTAATCCAGTTCTTTAATCAAAAATTCCAGGCTAACCTTCATTAAATCAATTGTAATCCATTCTCCCGGGCATCTGTGCCCTTCATAATAATCTCCGCCTCCCTGCGGAACAAAATCAAATTGATTTTCTTTCCGGCCTGCAAACCGTTCCGGCCAGAATTCCTGCGGTTTATCCCACAGTCGCGCATCGTGATCCGTTCCATATGCGTCAAATAAAACCATTGTGCCAGGTGTAAAGCGGCAGCCGTTCCATTCAAAATCACTGCGTACACGCGCGCTTACAAATGGAGTAAACGGATAATAACGCCGGACTTCCTGCACAAACATTTTCATGTAATCCCTTTCCTCATACTCACCGGTATCCGATTGTAAATTCATACGGCAGTCCCGGAACTGGAGCAGCGCTACAGCTCCAAAAGTGATGTAAGTGGCTATTGCAACAATCGGCCTTACTATATTGATCAATTCAACCGCCGCAACCTGCAAATCCAGCAGCCCACCGTTTAAGTCCCGATGCCACGATATTGCATATGCGGCCGTATCTTCATACGTATTCAGCTTTTTTAACCGGATCTGTTCAATGATTTTTTTCATCCAGCATTCCGACCTCATGCGTGCCGCTCTTCCCTTCCAGTATCGCGGCCCCACAGCTCCAAATGCGTCAATCATAGCTCCAAAATCATCGGTACGCAAATTGACTTCTTTAAAACATAAAGGGACCCCGGCCCATTCGCACGCCGCCCTGCATAATATTTTTTGGGCTTCTTCAAACAGAACGATCTTTTTCATTGTCTCCCACTTTTTGCTGTAGTCGTCCCATTGTTTTCGTGTAATATCAACGAGTATTTTTAGGCGCTCGGGCGTCATAAGCGACATAAATAAAGCCTTTCTATGTTTATGCGCTTCATCATCCAATCCCTGGACGCCATTTTCTCCAAACAATGTTTTCAGCACTCTCTTGGGTGCTGCTCCCTTTCTCTGAAACCGGCTATTATCATAAAATACCTTTGCGGCTTCTTCCCCCCTCAAGCAAATAACTTCTTCTCCAAATAAACGCGTTCGAAATATATCCTTTCCAAATCGGTTAAACCTGTTTGGCATAAATAAATATCCTTCAAAAAATAATCCTAAGCTATTATCTAAAACATTTTCATGAGGTATACTTTTATTAAAAGTCATAATATGTCTCTCCTATTATTATAAAAACTATTAGAAACAAAAATTCGATATCTATGGGTTTGATATCTAATTGATATACAGATATTCTTTACCATTAAAAACAGATTATCCGTTTAATTGTAAATAATAAAACAGAAAAGAGACTCTCTCATTCTTAAATAGCTTGATCAGAATGTCTCCACGGAAAAATCCGTTGTTCGTATTTTTTTGTTGTTTTATTATCGGATTTTAAAATGCAGCATATAATATTTTGGAACTATGTAGTTGTCAATTGATTTCAATAGCATTGGTTAGTAGATGCAGCTCATTTTTGTTTAATAGGTTTTTGGAGCTCAGACATTCTGCTAAACGTCTAAGAGAGACACCATTGTTTAATGGGTATTTTATTCCGGTGTCTCTTCTGGTTTATATCAACAAATCATTCCCTATCATTATTGAAGTTTTATTTTTAAGGAAGGCATCAAGTTCTGCAGATACTAATTCATTACCTGAGTCTTCAAAAAATTCATTGATTGAAGAGTATTCAGAACAAGAGTTCATAAAGTTTTCGGTAAAAATCTCCTCAATTGGACTGCATTGTGCAGTTTGGCTATCTGCCGCTTGAATTCCTCAGTATACGTTCTTCTCTTTCGTTTGTCGCCATTTGCTTTATCTCCTTTTTGAAATATTAGCATGTCTTTATTTTTTTATCCAGTTAAGTGTAACCGCTCCAAACTTCTTGGAAAGATAATAATTTTATAATGGATTATAAAAATGAATAGAGAGATAATATATTTTATTGCTGATGCCGTATCTGTTTAATGTATTCAGAACATAATCCGATTTATGCTCATAAGATACATAAGTACAAAACATATGATAATTATAAATCGAATATATAGAAAGGAGACTTAAATATGCCTGATGGTTTAGATACTAGAGGTGGTATGCAAATTGCGCAGCGCGGCGGAGGACGTGGTATGCAGCGTGGCGGGCAGCGCGGGTTCCCCCGCGGCCGTTTTCCGGGCGCTGAATCCCGGCGCTTTCCAAGACGGTTCCCGATCCGGCGACGGTTCCCGAAACAAATAGTATTTCCGTTTTTCTTTGGTTTTCCGCTCGACAGGTGCTACTATATCGACCAGTATGGAAGGTGTTGCGACAGGTATGGGAGATGCTGCGACAGGTATGGCAGGTGCGTATACGCAGGCGGTTACAGCTACCCGTATGCTATCGCCGCTTCCGCCGATAATTGGTATGGCATAGAGGGAGGCTGGGATATGATGCCCGATATGGATGATATGGATGATACGGAAGATATGGGCATTATGGCAGTTTACAATGAAATGTCAGATTATTACGACAATGAATAAAACCCCGTATTACGTAATTAAATAAAGTCCTCTGCAGAGTATTGGGTTTACTTAACCGGCCTGAGGTTTTAAATATCTCAGGTCTGTTATTTTTTTAATCAATACTGTTTTCCCGTATCCCCTGTATCCAGCATCATATTTAAGTAATTGATGTTCTCTAAGACCATCTTTTGGTAATCCCGCGTTGTTTTTATATATCTTCTTATGTCTTCGCTCTCAAGGAAGTTTCTATTGTCGGTATACAGCTTCTCAAGCTTAGCGGCTGCTTCCTTTTCGGGTAAATCAAGGTTGAGCAACCGCCTGTGCTCCTTTTCGAAATTCTGCATCAGTCGGCTGAGAGGCGGGCTGCTCATTATTTTCCTGCGCTGCCGTATCATTTCGGTATATTCAGGAGTCGCTTTTAACGCGATGGCAAGCTCCTGCAACTGTTTTTTAGCCAGCATATGAGGTATCTCCTTTCAGTAAATTATCTTGTTTATTATATTTAGGAGCATGATTTATCGTGCAATAATATGTTCCTTGATCATTAACGCGTTGCCAATCAAGACAAACCTGTGGTAAAACAAAAAAGGCTCCGGCTTGGGCAGGAACCTTTTATCGTGTGATCTATTTTAAACAGGACGGCCATACGTACTCAGAACAAAAAGATAATGATTTGCTTCACGTAATACGTGGTCACCGAGCAACGGGATGATAATGGACTGTATGTTGCATTCCAGTATGCCCTTTGTCCCTGCCTCTTTAAAATCACGCAATTTTACTGTTTCGCGCATACTTTCGTTGGTAACCCTTGATATATTCATTGCCTGTTTTGTTGCTGCCGTCGCTTCAGCCGTCAGCATGTCGAATTCTTTACCGAATGTTCGCGCAGTATCAATCAGATCCTCCTCGGTGGGGTCGAGGAGTCCGGCTATAAATTTGGAGTGCTCTGCCATTATACGGTTCCAAAAGACTTCCTGGTTTACGAGCTCTTCTGACCGCATGATGTTTTCTCCGTGTACGAGCGCAGCTAAAAGCTGCATAAAAAGCTTCGCCTCGCGAAGAACATGGTCGATCAGAAGAGGATAATTAAACGTAAAAAGCTTGCAGGCATAAATATTTTCCAGCAGCTTTTCCTTAAATCGTACAAGCGCCCCCGTTAATTGATACGCGTCCCGGTCCAATCTTTCCACTTTATCCGCAAGCCCCGTGGGCATACCGCCTTCATACGGCGCCAGCATCGATTCCTCTCTGGTAATTTCGGAATCTATAGGCACGCCTGTATAGAAGCGTGTGAGGCGCTCCGCCTCCATCGTATACTGCGTCGTTATCTGCTGTGATTGAAGCGCCGCATTGCTTACGGTGCCGTTTGCCAGCTCCACGGCGTCCTCGAGCAGGTCTTCAAAGCCCATACGCAGTGAAGCGGCTTCGGCTCCAAGGCCGCTGTCCCTTGGCGTAAACCCAAGCTGCAAAAAAAGTGAATGTTCTTTCATGATTCTCAGGAAAAATAAGTTCAAATCGATCGACATCGTAACGAATTCTCTTTTAGTAAGCATATTTTCACCTCCTTTTTTATACATATATGTTTGTATAGTATGTATTGTGAAGATTGTGGTTGCAAAATTTCCAGAGGACGAGGACAAGGAATTTGATTTGAAGAGCTAATAGAATTTGGCGGTAGATATTAGTAAAAGAAAAAGAGCCGTCTCTATTCGAGACAGCCCCTAATAGTATATTATCACCAGCATCGATTAAAACAACCACATCGATTAAAACAATCAAAGCGGTTGAAACAAGGATTAAAACAACCACATCGGTTAAAACGATCAAAGCGGTTGAAACATGGATTAAAACATCCACATCGGTTAAAACGACCATCGAAGCAGGGGTTCCAGCCACACATATCCTATTGCCTCCTTTTATATATTCAGGTATATATATACTATTCACTATGGTAAAAATTTGTGACAACGCCGATTTGAAAATGTAGGAAAATGCGATTAAATTTTAAAGTTAAGTGGCAAAATTTTAAATCACTCAAAAGAGTATTTATCCATGTTGTTTTTATTTCATAAACTCCTTACGTTCCTTATGCGATAGATTTTGATGTAATAATAACCGATGAACAGGCCAATCCCGAGTACTTGGCATAGCGAATATAGTTCTATTTCATAAGTATTACTTGTAGTAGATACCTGGGAATGGCCCAGCCTCCCCGAAACTATACGAATATTTGCACCACTTGCAATAAGCAGGATTGCATTGGTATGCCTGTCTGATGAACCCCTCAAATGTGGGCGTCTGCCTGTCCGCTACGGCACATATTAGTTTTCAGTTCCCAAATCAAAAAGACTATTACAGGCAGTCCTATACATAAGGGTTATCCTTAAGTGTTGCTGAAATAATCTTCTAAAGCAGCCTGGAACATAGAATCCCAATCATCATATGATGTTTTATTTTTGACGAAGGCATCCAATTCTGCAGATACCAATTCATCATAAAGAACACCATCTTCAATAACAAAACCTGAGTCTTCTAAAAATTCATTGATAGAAGAGTATTCAGAACAGTAATTCATAAAGTTTTCTGTAAAAATTTCCTCAATCGGAATTTCACTGTTCATTTGACCGGCCTCTTCAATTGGTTCTTTTTCTTTTATTAACTTATAGCATTCAGCCAATGGGCACACCACCTTTCAGAAATCATTATAACCATAAAAAGACCAACCATGCATTAAAATGACTGATAAGGAAAATGAACTGCATAACAGACATCAGGTGGCAGCGCCATGAATCTAAAAACAATCAAGGCCATCGATTTTACGATAGCCTTGATTGTACCAAGCTTTGGGTACTGATGTGGGTTAAACAGGATCATATTGTTAACGTTAGCTATTATATAATTTCCACCTCGGTTCCCAAAGGTAATTTGTAGTAAAGCTCCAGCAGGTCTCTGTTATACATCCGTACGCAGCCGTCCGACACGGCTTTCCCGATGGATTCGGGATCGTTTGTGCCGTGTATGCCGTAATGCGGTTTTGAAATCCCCATCCATGCTGCGCCTATTGTGGGTAAGTGGGGAGTTGGGTCTTTGTTTATGATTTTGAATGTCCCTTTGGGTGTGGGCGTGGACGGCTTGCCAATGGCTATATGGTAGCTTTCTAAGAGTTTTCCGCTTTGATATAAATAAAGCCGTTTCTCTTTGGTGTTTACAAGAATTTTATAGGGCGGATCGCCCGCCTTGCAGTTACAGGGTTTATGTGGATCAGCCTTTAAAAATCTGTCACCCTCCGGCGGCTTGTCGCAAACGTCAGGGGTATACGCGCGGTTAAATGAACCGTACATTGCTTATAAACCTCCATCAATGATACTAATATAGTATATTAGCAGCAAAGCAAGGTTGACTGTTTTTTTGCGCGTTCCCCATAGAAAAGCATATAGCCGATGGAAAGGAATAAGGGCTTATCTTCGGACTTTGCTTCGCCCGTTTCACCCCGCGGGTACCAGTCTACCGGGTTGTGGGCGTACTGGATTAATCTTTTGGTTATTGTTATTTCATTAGACGCTGAATCACCTACTTAATTAGACTTAATTTTAAGATTATAATTTCCACCCTTAGCGGTTGCGGTTGCGCAGACGGATGCGGTTACGGTCCCGGCCCTTGTGATAATCGATTTTACTGACTAACATTAAAAAAAGCTTAAAAAAAACGGTATAAAATCTATTTAATAAAGGGCAAAAACCTTATGGTTTTTTTATCCTTTACCTTATAATTATATTAATATTTTGGGGAAATGTCAGGATATTTCATTTTCTGATACGAAAATACACCGGGGCTTCTCTAAATTTACCAATTTATCCCTAATACCTTTTCGACAAATACTTTAGCTACATCTGGATCAAACTGGGTTCCCGCGTTCCTCCTGATCTGATCCACTGCTTCTTCCGAACTAAAAGCCTTTCGGTATGGACGGTCGCATGTCATGGCATCATATGCATCCGCAATCGAAATCATTCTTGCTTTTAATGGGATAGCCGACTCCTTAAGCCCTATGGGATACCCTGTGCCATCCCATTTTTCATGATGGGCAAGCACATATTCGGAAATATTATAAAATTCACTGGAAGTGCCAAGAATACGGTACCCGGTTTCAGGATGTTTTTTGATTTTTGCCCAATCGGATTCCGTTAATTTATCAGTTTTATTCAAAATATCGTCATCCAATGCGATTTTGCCAATATCATGAAGTGTCCCAGCAAGCCTCAGTTCCCTAACCTCATCATCTTCCAAACCGTATGCTTTTCCAATCATTTCGCAGAGTTCGCTAACTCTTCGGGAATGCGCTTCCTCCCACTCGTTTTTAACCAGCAGCGCGTTCAATATGGATTTTATAATAATACTGCGCTTGCTATGGTTGCTGAGAATTTTTCTCTGATACATTAAATCTTCCGCGTTTTTTAATATTTCCTCTATATCCTGTTCCCCGGAAGTTTTTGTTGCCCAGCCGAACGATATAGACAGGCTGATATTCATTATGCTTATTCTTTTGACTGCCTTTTTTATGCGCTCAATAATTCTGTTAGCCATATTTGGGTCTGTCTTTGGCAGGAGTAAAATAAATTCGTCTCCACCTGTTCTTGCAAAGATATCATCGGCTCGACACTCTTTTTTTATTAACTCCGCCACCTGCTTAATCATTTCATCACCTTTTTCGTGACCGAAGGCATCGTTCATAATCTTAAGTCCGTTGATGTCAGCGTATACAAAAGATATCGGAAGATTCCTGGCTGCGTCCAGCCTCCTGATTTCCTCTTCGAAAAACCTGCGGTTATACAAGCCGGTCAATTGGTCATGGTAGCTCAAATACTCTATATATTTCTGTTTTTCTTTTTTTTCGCTCACATCCTTAAAAACGAGGACGCATCCTATAATTGCGCCTCTTGTATCTTTTATGGGTGCCGCAGTATCCTCTATCGGTCTTTCGGTTCCATCCTTTGATATAAGGACGGTATGATTTGATAACTGTACTATTTTCTTATGTCTGAAAACCTGAGAAACCGGGCTTTCCACCTGTTCCCTCGTAAATTCGTTGAAAATACGGAATACTTCCTCAGCCCGCCTTCCGAATGCCTCTTTCTGACTCCATCCCGTCAACTGCTGCGCAATTGGATTTATTAATTGAATTCTGCTGTCCGTTCCGATCGTAATTACTCCGTCCCCGACAGATACCAAAGTGGAGTATAGCCTCTCTTCGCTGTTCCGGACCTTATTTTGCTCCCCCTCAATTTTTTCCAGCATTTTATTGATTGTTCTTCTCAAAAATAAAAACTCATATTTGTCCTTTTCAACGATTCTGCTGGTTTTATTCTCTGTAAACTCAATTTCCTGAACGTCTTCTATAACCCGTACGAATGGTTTTGTTAAATGCTTGCTCAATTCTTTGTAAATAATAAAAAATAGCAGAGCCATAATAATTGTATTGAACATCGAGAAAAAAGGTATCGATTTCATTCCGTTTATGTACGTAGTTCTTGCGGCGGTTAATGAGAGTATAACATCGGGCTGATGTTCCAGGGAATTCAGGATTGACAACTCTGCGTGGATAGATTGATTATCAGAACTGTAGGTGTAGCTTTTTAGAGCAACTGTTTGATTTTCAACGTTTGCGTTGCCGCCGTCAATGCTTTCCATGGAATCAATACTGCACCCTAAATTCTTTTCCAGATTAGCAATTATATTCTGGTCTATTAATCTTCCGGTAATCATTTTTCCGTTGGGAGGCTTCGCCTTCGCTGAATCGGTTGTCGGCGAAGTTGCAAAAAAATAAAATTGATTTCCAATATTATAAATTCCGGCCGCATCATTTTCCAGTGGAATTTCTGCTACCAGCATAGACAATGATTCCAAAAAGCCCTCTGGAAATTCGATAAAAGTATTCCGGTCAAAATCAAAATACTGTTTTTGAAAGATCTCGTTATTGCTATCAGCAAAAATAATAAAATTTAAATCAAGGTTTTTAAAAGTATCTGGGACTAGATTTTCTTCAATATATTCAAGATTGCGATCACTGACAAAACCGTAAGTGTCATCCCAATGACTCCAGTCGTTAACACTCCCTAAAAATTGATTTTGCTTATCAATAGCAAAAGACGATAATTGCTGCTGAATCATGTTGAAGTTCTGCTTTTCCACATTTAATATGAAACTTTGATAAAAAAGTCCAAATATCAGGTTAATTGATATAATAATAGGTACAGTCGATAAAATAAAAAACAAAAAAACTTTCCTGCTGATTATCATTATTGCTCTCCAATGTAAGATAAAAGATGTTATAGTGTAATTATAGGTGTTTTTGTAAAAAAATCAATTAAAAGATAATATTTTGAAAAATCTCTTTCGCTAAAGTGAATGATTCGTAACCGGAATTTATGCAATTTAATTATCCCTTCTTTAATTATTAAAGGAGTAGTACATTATTTCCCCCACAAAAACATGCGCATCTTTGCTGCCGATGTAGGTACAAAAAAATGCGCATTATAGAATTTATAATATATTTTTTCATAAGCTTATATATTCCGTTTTATTGATAACCTGAAATTTGCAGGTGATATGCCCTCGATTTTTCTAAACAGAGAAGAAAAATAAGCCGGATTATCATATCCTACTTCAAATGCAATGAGATTAACAGAACGATTTGTATTCATTAGTAAATATTTTGATACATTTATTCTCTTGTTAATTAAGTATTTGATTGGAGAAATTCCGAACTCTTCTTTAAAAATATGGGATACATAATCCGATGTAATAAAAAAAATTTTACTGATTGAATTGAGTGATATATTATCCTTATAATTCTCATCAATATACTTTTTAATATTTGCGGCCAAATCGTCTTTTTTCTCTTGGTTCTTGTCCTCCAAATGAAAGCTTTTAATAATAGCGAGTATCAATACAATTAATAGCTGGCTCATGATCAATTCATTATTTTGTGTATAAACCTCCTTGGCTAGAAGCATATTACATAATGTAGATTTCATAAAGCACAAATCATTATCTAATACTTCAATTTTAATCAGATTCGTATTTTCATTTTTTTTATACTGATTAAAGAAAAAAGCGTCTTTAAATTCCAATAAAAAGATTTCAAGATCTGATATCGCACTAACAAGTTTAAATATTCCTGCACGATTGCTATTAAATAAGTAGGCTTTATTATCTTCAATTTCAAACATGGCATTATCGAACAATATCTTAAAATTTCCCTTAATCACACATAAAAAAAAGTAATTATCCGGGTTTTCATACTTGTATTCTTTGATTGGAGCAGTAATTTTTTCAAAAATACCCAAAATAGGATTTATGCCAATTGGTAAAAATCCATTAAGATTTTCCATAATGCATATCCTTTCTGAATATTTTCGACCACATTAAAGAATATCGAAATCAACATTCTTAAACTTATCAAAAATCTCCCAATTAATCTCCTTTAGCGATTTATATATTTTTTTATATAATTGAAACCCATCTTCATAAATAGCCATATTTTTCAAATTCGGTTCATAAATCCTCCGGTCATTACTTTTATCGTTTGCCGCCTCCTCATAATTCTTATAAAATCCCGCGCCGATTCCGGCAAGCATGGACGCGCCCGTTACAGCCGATGACCTTATTCCTAGCACTTCAATTTGCTTGCCAGTCACATCAGCTTTGTTTTGCATTAAAAAAGGATTGTCTGCGTCTTCTCCAACACAGACTATTTTTGACAGCGTAGTGTTCATTACTTTTGATAAAGATTCTAACATATCATAAAACTGAAAATTCAGCCCTTCAACCAATGCGCGAACAAAATCTTTCGTTTCAACAGCATCGTTCAATCCAATAAAGGCTCCCATCGAACGCGAATCCGGCATGGGTGCAGTCGCTCCGGAACAATGCGGTAAGAAAAATACCCCGTTTGGAATTGGATGGCTCTTTGCGGCATAAAGGCAAAGATTCTCCCATATGTTCGTGTTATCTTTTTCCAGATCAAGCCCGGTCCTGTAAACAATAACATTTTTATACCAATGAATCATACTCGTTGAAACCGTTTCACCCACAACGACAAAACTATTCTTTACGACCTGATTGGAAATATGAAAACCGCCGTTATAAATATTCAGACTGCGCTGCGGATCAAATATTCCAGCTACAACCATTTCCCATGTACCGACAATATCTAAAACGCTCCCCTGCTTATAGGAATTGGCGGCTAAAGCGGAACACATATAATCATGCCCACCCAATACGACCAAGGTTTTGCAGGAAAGACCTGTCTCCTCGGACGCCTTTTCGCTCACATTTCCAATGACTGTTCCGCTGTCCTGCACGTCAACAAGAATATCTTCCCTCAGACCAGAAAGCTCAATTAATTCTTTTGACCAAGACTGGGTATCAAGATCAAAAAGCGAGGTTGAACATGCCATCGTCTTATCGGTTACAAAAGCATCACAAAGCTTAAAATTTATATAATCTTCAACTAAAAGCCACTTGTATGTATGCTCATATATTTCGGGAAAGATATCTTTAAGCCACATCATCTTATAAATCGACTGGCACGCCATCCCCTGAAGTCCTGTAATATCAAATATCTCCTTTCTACCAAAACTCTTCTGAAAATCACGCGCCTGACGTTCGGCGCGGGTACAATGCCATGAAATAATCGGGTATAAAGGATTACCCGATTTGTCGATGGGTAAACCGTCATACCCGATACCACTCACAGCAACCGCGCGAACATTATCTGCCGAATCAATTTGATATAGTGCTTCTTTAACCGTCTCTTTTACTGTTTCCCATAAGTTATCAGGCAGCCAAAAAGCCCAGGATGGGTGAGACTCGTTTGTAGAAAAGATCGTTTCAAGATTATTGCTTGCAAATGAAACCTTTTTATGGTTCAGGTCGGATATGCATACTGATAATTTTGTTGTTCCAATATCAATACCCATTAAATAATACATTTTATCTCTCCGTATTCTCATTTTATTACTTTTAGAATATCGATCCATCGAGCCCTTATTTTTTACGTTTATAGTCTATCAAATATTGTTCAATTTCTTGCTGAGACGGATCAATCGGATCCGGTTCCAATCCGTTAATGTATCTGCACGCTTCGTATAAAACTGGAGCTACTCTTGCATGAATGCCTGCAACATGATGTACATATGGTCCCATAACGATTTTCCTCTCCCATGTTGGCCAATTGTCCACTTCAAACCAAACATACGTCCCATTAACATACGGACCCTTAATCGCTTTCCCTTCTCCGATTAAAAGCTTATAATCTCCATGGTCGCTGTCAAATCTACAGATAGTAACATCGCCATCTTTTAATTCCCAATGGCCTGCACCTGGGCAATGGTGATCAAAAATTGCAATATCCCCTATTTTGGGGCTACTACCTTCTTTAATAACGGAATGGGGAAAGTTTCCACAATGCCACAAAAGCTCCGCATTATCATTTTCAGGATGACGCATTGTCAAGTCAGCAAAAAACACAGGAGTGGAGATATCTGCTTCTTGAAGTAATATTGAAGAAATTGCTCCGTGGATATCTGTTTCACATGTACATGGAATTCCTTCATCAAATAACATTCCGTTTACAGCACAAGGCATAATACCCATAGAATCATGCAACGCAGTCCAGCACTGAATCGCAACGGCATTGCATTTTTCACTTTGCACAAAACTTTTTATCGCTATTTTCAAACTTGTTATTTTTTCTATACTTTCGGTAGTAATCGCAGAACAATTATAATTGCTTTTGATTTCTTGAAATACTTTTTTAAAATTCTCTTGCTTATCTTCTCTAATTTTATCTGACAGTGTTATTATATCGACTAGCGTAATTGGGGTAATATGGATATTGAATTTTTCCAAAAGCTCCCCTTCGTTTATAATCATTGACCAAAATGAGGATGGCCTTGTGGATATTTGTAAAATCCTTATCTGTTTAAATGCTTTTATGATAGAACATACCGATAGGAAATTTTGAAAGCCCTTTTCAAAAGGTATATCCTCAAGAGCGCAATTGTTAATATAAGAAAAAGGAACATTAAATCTTCTTAAAATTTTCCCGGTTGCAAAAATACCCGTTTGGGAATATCTCATGATATCTCCTTGGGTTGTGGGCGCCTCATCTCTTGGACCCCAAATCAAAACAGGTTTATCAATTGCTTTTGCGACTTTTGCAACCAAATCTTCCGAACCAAAATTTACATGCGGGAAGAATAATCCGTCCACATCATTCTTCTTTAATTTATTAATAATGTCTTCTTCATACTGTGGATCAAGTAACACCCCTTCCTCATTTATGTCATCAATATCAATTATTTCCACTCCAAATCCGCTTATTTTATTAAATATTTGTCTTTTAATTCTAATTGCTTCGTTGCGTAATCTTAAAGCTCTAATCGTTGGAACAACGCCTATCTTAACATTTCTTTTTTTCATAATACACCTCTTATGCCCCCACACTCAATCTTGATTTTTTCCTTCCCATTTCGTCTAATGCAACGGCTATAATTAAAACCAATCCTTTTACAATCCATTGTATATATTCATTGATGCTGATAATCGTCATCCCATTACTTAATACTCCCATAATCAAAACACCAATAAAAACACTTTGCAACCTCCCTACACCACCGGAAAGGCTTACGCCTCCTAAAACAACAGCAGTAATGACATCGAATTCAAACCCTGCCCCCGCATTTGGTTGACCAGAATTTAATCTTGAACATAATATAACGCCTGCTATTGCAGCGGTTAGTCCGCTGCTCATATAAGCCGTCATTTTTACTTTTTTAACATTAATTCCAGATAATCTTGAAGCTTCTTCATTTCCTCCTACAGAATATAAATATCTTCCTATATAGGTATTATTCAAAAGAATCCACCCAATAATAAATATTGCAACCATAATTACAACCGGAATTGGAATGATACTAAGCACGTAACCTTGTCCTAGAATCTGAAAACTTTCATTAAATCCATATATGGGAAAACCACCGGTATAAGTAAAGGCAATCCCCTTAATGATGGTCATCATGCTGAGTGTTGTTATAAAAGGCGTTACTTTTAATTTTGTGACGATAAGCCCATTTGCGTAGCCGACTAAAATACCCACACCGAGTGTAACTACTATAGCTATAATAGGATTTACCCCAAAATTAACCATCATAGAAGCAACCACAACCCCAGTTAATCCCTGCATCGTTCCTACGGAAAGGTCTAATCCCCCTACCAACATAACAAACGTCATTCCAACTGCAGCTATACCCAGCATGGAGACCTGCCTAATAACTGTAAAGAAATTATCAACGGTTAAAAACGCTTTAAAATTTGCAATGGAAAAAAAGGCAATAAGGCTTATCAGCACTAATAATATAATGTAATTGTTAAATCTGCTTCTTTTCATTGATATATACCTCTCTTTTATAATTTCAACTTGTAAGCCCGGACGCTAAAGAAATTACTTTTTCCTCCGATAATTCATTTTTAGATAGTTCTCCTGCAATTGCACCATTTCGCATGACTAATACCCTATCGGATACACCTAGCAATTCAAGCATATCAGAACTAATCATTATGATGACTTTTCCTTCTTTAGCCAAAGTATTCATCGCTTCATATATTTCGTGTTTGGTTCCAACATCGATTCCTCTAGTTGGTTCATCTAAAATGATCACGTCGGATTCAGTTGCCAGCAGCTTAGCGATGACAACTTTCTGCTGATTTCCTCCGCTGAGGTTTTTTACCGATTGTGATGAAAACGGGGTTTTAATATCTAGCTTTTGAATATACTCGCTGACAATCTTATTCTCAGCTTTTTTATCGATAAACAAAAGGCGGCTTATCTTTTTTAAAACGGCCAGAGTAATATTTTCTGCAACAGTCATATGTAGTAAAACGCCATGTTGTTTCCGGTCTTCAGCTATATATGCGATCCCTGCCTTAATTGCATCCTCCGGGGATTTTAACTCAAGTTTTACCCCGTTCTTTTGAATCGTTCCGTTGTCAAAATTGTCTGCGCCAAAAATGCATCGAGCCATTTCCGTTCGTCCGGCTCCGACAAGCCCGCCAATGCCTAATATTTCACCTTTATAGGCATTAAAACTTATGTTATGCAGATTAGTCCCTTGGCTTAGGTCCGTAATCTTTAAAATCTCTTTATCCTGTCTTGAATATTCCTTATTTGGATACATGTTGCTTAAATCTCGTCCCACCATCAAACGCACCAATTCATTATCACTAATATCTGATGTGTTTTGAGTTGCAATTAGACATCCGTCTCTTAAAACGGTTATTCTATCAGATATTTCAAATACTTCTTCTAACCTATGGGAAATATAAAGGATTGTGACACCCTTGGCTTTTAACTTTTGAATCAATTCAAATAATTTACTCGTTTCAGTCTTCGTAAGCGAAGCCGTCGGTTCATCCATAATAAGAAGCTTTACATTTCTTGAAATTGACCTTAATATTTCAACGACCTGCTGATAAGCCGGGGATAAATTTGAAATGATTTCTTTGGGATCCAACTCGACACCCAACTCATCAATGAGTTCTAAAGCATTTTTATAAAGATCCTTTTTATTTATAAAAAAACGATTGCCTTGTTTTATTCCTAAAAAAATGTTCTCAGCAACATTTAATTCACTTATTAAATTAAATTCCTGATATATTATACTAATTCCTAATTCAATTGCTTGCTTCGGGTCAAAATGGAAGTATTCTTTCCCTTCAAAAACAATTCTACCTTTATCAGGCCAAAACGATCCTGCAATAATTTTCATCAAGGTTGATTTTCCCGCACCGTTTTCCCCCATAATGGCGTGAACTTCACCTTTTTTAAAATCTAAGGATATATTATCTAAAGCAAGTACGCCCGGCCATTCCTTTGAAACATTCCTAATACTTAAAATTGAATTTTCAGGACACAAAAAAGTCACCTGCTTTCTGTAAATTGACTATGGCAAAGAGAATATAATTAGAGTATGGAAATATAATACCACATATATCCTCTTTGCCATAGTTTCCAGAAGTATTCTAGCCTAAAATTTCATTTCTTTCTTCTTCATACATAGCGCGACCATTCTTTTTAATTTCATCAAGTTCCTGAAGTTTAGCCGCCAAGTTATCCTGAGTGACAACACTTAATTGTACCTGGGGTGTTTTTTCAAATTCTTTTCCCATAACCATCAACATAATCTGTTTTGCACACATGGCGCCCATTTCATGCGGATGCGCATCTACGGAAGCTCTGTAAATACTACCTTCCTGCCCCATTAGGTCATAAGCCTGGGGAAGACCATCCGTACCTCCCACAAATACGTCTTCTGTTGCTTTATTCGCAGAAACATATGCCTGATACGCACCAATGGCTCCGCCGTCATTAATACCCATAATCACTTTCATGTCCGGATAAGCCTGCAGGAATGATTCCGTAACAGCCAACCCTTCATCCGGTGCCGCAGCATCCTGTTGTGCAACAACTTCGGCATCCGGAGCATATTTATGCATTCCATCAACCATACCCTTTTGCCTTGTAATAACAGCAGGCATTGTATTATAGGTCAGCATTCCCACTTCAGCTTTACCATCAAGATGCTCCGCGATCCATTTACCAGCTTCTTCACCCAGAAGTTCACCATAAGTATAAGGGTCAAAAGCAATGTATGAATCATATTCCTTCAGCTCATCAAAGATACAAATAACTTTAACACCCTTATCGCGTGCTGCTTTTATTGATGCCTCCAGCGCATTTGGCTCCGCGGGTAGTATTACAATACCGTCTACCCCAGCAGCTGTAAGATTTTCAACATCTTGTGCCTGTTTGGATACATTGTTCTGGCAATCGGCGACTGTCACTTCTGCATCTTCAGGCAACATGTCTTTAACACCTTGAATGACGTCGACATACAATGTGTTAGACGAATCAAGTATTGAAACGCCCACTTTAAACTTATGCATTTCTCCCGATGGTTCTGACGCCGCTATCGACTCTTCAACTTGACTTGTCTCTGCAGCAGCAGAGTTTGATGTCGCAACCGGGCTTTCTGTTGTTGCGCATCCAATCAGCATTGCAGCTACTATCGCAACAGACAATACTAAAAGTAGTACCTTTCTCATCTTTTTTTCCTCCTGTTTTTTATTTGATATATTACCTATATGGTTATATCAAACAATATTCTTTACTTCACCTTCAATTTATTTTTACTACCGCCTTAATAACCTCCTCCTTATTATTAATTACATAATCAAATGCATGGGGCAAATCCCCAAGGTCAAATTCATGCGTAGCAATTTTTTTCACATCAATTACTCCATTTGCAATCGCATTGATGGCCACTGGATATAAATTTTTATACCTAAAGACTGTTTTAATATCAATTTCTTTCCACATAATCTTGGTAAAATTGAAAGGTATTACATCCTGACCCATGCCAACCATGACGATTTTACCACCGCTACGAACAACAAAGGCCGTCGTCTGAATACACTTTTCCGAACCGGTGCAATCGATCGCAACATCCGCTCCGATCGGGAAAATGTTTTCAGCCACCTTTATTGTATCATTTTCGGACGCATTGATGACATATTTCGCACCCAATTGTTTTGCGAAATCCAGTCTGGATTTCACCACGTCGACAACAATTACGTCTTTTGCCCCCCGTGCAAGGCAGGACAACAAAGTAACCAGACCGATGCAACCTGCTCCAAAAATAATCACCTTTGACCCCAGCCCAACCTCTCCGCGATGCGTTGCATACAGCCCCACGGCCAGTGGTTCTACCAAAGCGCCCTCCTTGCATGATACATTATTCGGCAGTTTGAACGCCATGTCGGCCGGGAATTTAACATATTGCATAAATGCTCCGTCATAGGGTGGAGTCGCCATAAAAACAACATCCTGGCAAAGGTTATAATTCCCTTCCTTGCAATGACTGCATTTACCGCAGGCAACGCCTGGCTCCAGCGCGACCCTGTCGCCAACCGATAAATGCGTAACCTTCTTTCCGGCCTCAACAATCGTTCCAGCCGATTCATGCCCCAACACCATGGGCGACGTAAAATTGAACACGCCCAAAACACCCGTCTGGAACAGATGAACATCCGAACCGCATATCCCGCAATATTCGATTTTGACTAATATTTCATTGTCTTCCAGGGCTGGTGTTTGTCTTATCTCTTCTTTGAACTCATTGGGCCCGACCATTACAAAACATTTATTATCCATTTTCATTCCCCTTATTTTTAGATTATTTATTGAATTCTTCAATGGCATTATAAAAAGCTAAAAGATTCTCCACCGGTGTATTCGGCTGTACATTATGGATACTGGCACACACGAACCCTCCGCCTTTACTGAATAATTCCAGTCTTTCTTTGGTTTGCATAGCCACCTCTTCTGGGGTGCCGAACGGCAGTACCTGCTGTGTATCTATGGAAGCACCCCAAAATGTAAATTTGTCCCCATACTTTTCCTTCAACATCCTTGCATTCATGCCTTTTGCGGAAATTTGCACGGGGTTCAGGATGTCGACGCCCGCCTCGGCAAAATCGTCCAGAAGATTTACAATGGAACCGCAGCTGTGGAAAAATGTCTTCCAGGGAGTATTTTGGTGTACCCAATCATTGATCGTTTTTATATTTTCCTTATAAAACTCCCTGAAAAAATCGGGGGAAATAAATTCGCCCTTTTGCGTTCCGTAGTCCGTACCGCTGATATAAATAATATCCAGCTTGTCTCCGGCCGCCTGATAGTAAAGTTCCAGATTCTTTAAGCAGATTTCCGTCTGATATGCAAACACATCTTTTATATATTCAGGACTCAACAGATGCCACATCAGCCAGTCCTCCAGCTTTCTGACGCCGGGGGTTCTCAGCATCCCCGGGCCCGGGATTATGGAAGCGTCGCCAAAACCTCCGCCGCCAAATATCCCCACCATTGCATATTCCGAATTTCGATAATAGTCGTCCACAGTCTTTTTGATATGGTCCAGTTCTTCATCGGTCATGAGGGCATAATCGTTTATAAAATCCGCACGTCCATTTGTGTTGTCTTCGTTAATCTCCTCCTGGCGGACAATTGTATCGAAGTAATATCCGCCTTTAGGCAGCCGGGCGCTGGGGGGTACATTCAGGTTGCTTTGCGGATACATAAGCAAATCCCCGTTGGTGTCCTCTTTTAGAAGCATATTTTTAGAGGCTAAAACGTTTGTTCCATCCTGCAGCATCCATTCGACCCATCTATCATTTTTAAAGCCAAAAAATGTTTTTATAGGATATATCCCAACAACATCAATGTGCAGTGCATCTCTTAAATCCTGTTCCACCATGCCCAATATCTGGAACGGTTCTTCCACCTTTACAAACCGGTCTTCCAATCCCAATGCCTTGCGAAATTTTGTCATTGTGCTCGCATGCATTCCAGTTACCGTCGTTGATCCCAGATCGACCGGTACTTTGTCGGATTGTTCGTGTTTCAATGCTGCTTGAATGCGCTCTTTTGATGTCATAGATTACTTCCTCCAAAAATGTAAAATAACTGATTCCCTATTTTTTGTAAAACAAAACCGCACTCGGCATTTCAAATAATACCGGATTTCTGTCATTATATATTGTTCTGATTTTCTTTTTTTTGAATAACAAGCTTTAAGATATCAGTTATATAAAAATAGAGCAATCCTTTATAATTTTATTATATTTTAAATGATGTTCTGATTCCATACATTATCCTGTGCTTTGCTTTATCTATCCTGTTGTCCTTTGTAAATTATTCTTCATGAAAAACAAGATTTTACAACCTAATTTGAAGGATCTACTAAGAAAAGAGCTGTTTTATATAAAAACAACTCGTTTATTTCCTTATTTATTAATATATATGCGTGTTCAGTTATATTTGCCGGCAAACGCATTGATCAGGATCGCCATCGACGCCGCGCCCGCATCAATATGCCCCTTTGAAGCATCCCCCTGATAGCGTCCTCTTCCGCACTTGGATACCATTCCTGCCGTTTCATCTCTTCCCCGGTTAGCCGCTTCACCCGCTTTTTTTGCGGCAATAAGAATATCTTCTTTTTTTTCAGCCGCTGTCTTCAACGCTTCCACAGCCGGCGCTAATGCATCGACCATCGTTTTGTCCCCTGCCTGTGCCTTCCCAAGGTTCATGAGTCCTTCTGCGCCCGCTTTCATAAACGCATAAAGCCCATCCGTATCCAGTTCATCCTTAACCCTTACCGCAAGGGCGCCTTTCTTAAAAAACATTGCATAAAGGGGTCCGCAGGTTCCCCCTATTTCTTTCATAAGCACATTTCCTGTCTCGTCCAACAATTGGGGAATGCTTTCAACCTTTGTTTGTTCCACAGCAATTCTGACTGCTTTAAATCCCCGGACCATGCTGACGCCATGATCTCCATCCCCGATCGCCGCATCCAGTTCGGAAATATATTCTAAATTATCCTTATATATGCCCTCCAGATTTAAAAGTAATTTCTTTATGTATTCCTTATTCATATCAGTATCCTCATTTCATTTTTTACAAAACCGGGAGAATTGGCTTGTGCGTCAAACAGTGATTTCAGTTCATCGTCAAGTTTCATAAGCGTCACCGAACATCCGGCCATTTCAAGAGAGGTACAATAGTTCCCCACAGGATTTGCATAGACATGGATTCCCTTTTCTTCCAATGCCTGAACCGCTCTTCTGTTGATAATAAACAATTCCATCAGGGTCGTGGAGCCATAACCATTGACCAATACTATCGCCTTGTCTCCTTTTTTTAAGCCAAGATCATCCTTCAAAATGCTGTCAAGCATGATGTCCGCCGTTTCATCCGCGGTCAAGAGCGGTATTTCTTCAACGCCCGCTTCCCCGTGAAGACCCATTCCAAGCATCATCCTGTCTTCCGCCAGTGTAAAGATGGGTTTCCCGACCGTGGGTAATGTACAGGATGAAAGAGCAACGCCGATCGAACGGCAATTGTCCCTTGCTTTCATAACAGCGTTCAGCACCTCATCAAAATCATCATACCGGCCGGCAGCCGCACCTGCGATTTTGATCACGAGAAGGTCCGCAGCCGTACCCCTCCTCACATCCTTATTTTCCGGCGATGCTGACGCAACGTCATCCCAGACAAGTACTGTTTCAACTCGTTTCCCGTCCATGCGGCATAATTCCTGTGCCATATCAAAATTCAAAATATCTCCCTGATAATTCCCATAAATTAGAATCGTACCATTTTTTCCTCCCGCCGCCTCGATCGCACGTTGCACCAAATCTACGGATGGGGAGGTGAATACGTCTCCGCTTGCCGCGGCATCGGCCATTCCATCTCCGACAAAACCTGCAAAAACGGGTTCGTGTCCACTTCCTCCGCCAATCACAATTCGAACCCTGCTTTCATCGGACAAGCTTTTTTTAACGACAACATTGCAGTCCGGATGTTTTTCTATTAAATTATTATGTGCCAAGCACATTCCCTCCAAAGATTCCGAACATGCGTTATAGGGATTATTCATTAGCTTTTTCATTTTTCAACCACCTTTATTTTCATTTGATTATGGACCAGATTTTACTGCCTCAACTTTTTGAGTCTAGTTTCCGTCAACAAATTCCAATGAATGCCATTCTTTAATAATCATTTTGCTAATTCAGGGCCAATAACGCGCGAACCCAAGCAGACAACATTACAATTGTTGCTCAACTTCGACCTCTCCGCAGAATAATTGTCATGGGAGAGAGCCGCCCTAATTCCAAGATTTTTGTTTACGGTTATCGCCATGCCTATTCCCGTCCCGCAAATCAATATTCCTTCCTTCTCAAAATGGCTTTTCTCAATTTCTTTGCATAATTTCGCTGCAATATATGGATAGAGTGTCGCATCCTCAGATGTAAAACATCCCACATCCTCCAATCTATAACCCAAGGAAAGAACATATTTTGACACTATTTTTTTAAATCAATAGCAGCGTTATCACATCCAATAACGACCATTTACTATGCATATTTCGCCCTAAATAAATGATCCTATCAAAACGGTAATGAAACATATAAATATAGTAACATTATACTTTTCATTCGTTTTTTTAACCATTCATTATCCTGTAAAATATTTATAATATCCTGTTAAATATATTTAGATGAACTCTTGCTTCTGTATTCATTTCCTTTTTAATATTTAAGGTAAAAAAAACACCCTAAAGTACTTATTTTATTCTATTCTCAGTTTCAATCTTATAAGAAATCATGCCTCTTGACCTTATCTTAATAGTACCATTTGTATCTTTTACCATACAACTTTTCTTCTGTTCCACTTGGAAATAGCATGTCCCAAATATTCTCAAATAAAAACAGCCTCAAAAAACAGGTATCACACTCACTACCAATATATCCGCCTCTCTATACCTTTTTAATGCCTTTTTACTCCTAATCACCCTACATCTCCTTTTCACTTTCCCCCACAAAAATATGCGCATCTTTGCTACCGATGTAGGCACGGAAGAACTCGCGCATCTCGAGATGGTGGGCACAATGGTCCACCAGCTAGTGGAAAACGCCAGCTTAGACGAGATCAAGCGCGCGGATCTGGGCGGATATTATTCGGATCATGACAAAGCGGTCTATCCGGTCAGCGCATCCGGCGTCCCCTTCACCGCGGCCTATCTGCAATCCAAGGGCGACCCGATCACCGACCTCACCGAAGACATGGCGGCCGAGCAGAAAGCGCGCTCTACCTACGAATTTTTAATCAACCTGGCGGACGACCCGGACGTGATTGATCCCCTGCGCTTCCTGCGCGAGCGGGAAGTCGTGCATTTCCAGCGCTTCGGCGAAGCCCTCCGCATCGTGCAGGAACACTTAAATAGCCAGAAATTTTTTCCGGTTAAAATGCCGGAGCACATGAAAAAATAGTTGAAAAACAATCAACCATCTAAATAAATTTTTCTATTTGAAACCCGGCAAAAAGTGTCGGGTTTTCATATAAAACCCTCTGCACGATCCGGCGCTTCTTCACCACTTAACGCGCTCGGACGTTTTTCTGCTTTCCTCCTGGCAAAGATATCAAGAAATGATAAAATGCACATCCCCTGTCCAAATCAAAAACGATTTGCGATGCGGATGCACTCCATGAGTTTTCGATAGATATTTCTCTGCATTGGGGTCTATCCGATAAATAAAGTAAAAGAATGCTTTCACAAGCACAATCTTTTATAAATGTCGGCCGGGCAGCCGCGACTTTCGAACTCAGACCCGTACCTTCCTGCGTAAAATATATTTGATCAGTTTATATAGCTCCATGACAATAATAACCGAAAGCGCCAAAGCGAACAGTGTCAGCCACTGTTCAATAGAAACTGGCTCCACACGCAGCAATTTTTGCATAAATGAAAGGTTCATCGACAGAATATGAATTCCATGCGCGATAAATACTCCGGCTATCAGAATATAATTCCTGCGGATCGGTACCCGGAAAGCCGAAACGTTTTCCGACCGGCAGTTGAACACATGCAAATTCTGAAGAAGTACCATCAAGAGCAAAATTAGATTGCGTGCGGATGATTCCTCCATCTGGAGTACTTTAATCAGATAAACCCACAGTCCGATCGACAGTGCACCCATTGTCCCGCCGGAAAAGAGTGTCTGGCGGATCATCTGCGGGTCAAATAGCTTCTCGTCCGTCCTGCGCGGTTTGCGTTTCATGGCACCGGGTTCGCCGCCCTCATATGCAAGAGCTATATCCTGAATTCCATTGGTGACCAGATTCAGCCACAGTATTTGCGCGGCCAGAAGCGGAATGGGTAAATTGAAAAAGATTGCAGTCACAAACATAATCACTTCGGCGGCACCGGTGGAAATCAAAAGATAGATTACTTTCCGCACGTTATCGTACGCAAATCGTCCTTCTTCGACGCCTGCAACGATTGATGTGAAATTATCATCTGTTACAATCATCGCACCGGTCTCTTTAGCAACATCAGACCCTGAACCCATTGCGACACCGATATTGGCCCGCCGCAGCGCTGGTACATCGTTGACACCGTCTCCGGTCACCGCCACAAACTCTCCCCGGTCAATCATCGCATCAACAATCTCAAGTTTCTGCGTCGGAGATACCCGTGCAAAAACCGTCGCGCCATACACAAGATTCCGATACTCTTCACCTTTTGGATCCCCGGCTTCAATCAACTGCGCTCCGGTCACAACATCTTCATCTTCCCGGGCAATGCCCAGCTCTCTGGCAATCACAGACGCCGTTAACGGGTGATCTCCGGTAATCATAATAATCCGGATTCCGGCCTCCCTGCACTCGCTGACCGAATCGATGACCTCGCTGCGCAGCGGATCGATAAACCCGACCAGACCTAAAAACGTCATGCCGGACAGTTTTTCGTTCTCGTAGGATTCTTTTTTTTGGAAATTCTCACATGCTTTGCCGGCTATGGCCAGCACGCGATACCCCTGCGAGGCCATTTCATCAGCCTGCTTCAATATCTGCGAGGTGTTCAGTTTCTTATCCTTTTCGCCCCACCGCATGCTTTCACAGAAGCCTAGAATCGTCTCAGCGGCACCCTTGGCACCCAGCATCACACTGTCATCTTTCCGGAAAAACGCCGCCGCGTATTTGCGTTCGGATTCATACGGAATTCTGCCAAGAACCTCATGTTTCTGCCGGGCATTCTCCGTATTCATTGAGAGCTTCAGCCCAAGGGCAACCAGTGCAATATCCATAGCGTCCCCGAAATGAATCCAGTCATCTTCTTCCCTGAAAAGCGATCCTTCGTTGGCGATAATCGAAACCAGGGTCAAATCTCTAATTTGTTCCGAGGCGGAATCTTTGAGCGATTCCTCATTCGGTCCGGTAACTTTCCCATCGCCGTTATAGCCCTGCCCGGAGACTTCCGCGATACTGCCGTCTGGAAGACAGATACGGCGAATCGTCTGCTGATTGACAGTCAGCGTACCTGTCTTGTCGCTGGCAATCACAGTACAGCTGCCCAGACTCTCGACCGCCGTCAGTTTGCGGACCACAACATTTCTTTTAGACATGCGCGATACTGCAACGGACAGCGCAACCGTCATCGCCACCGGAAGTCCCTCGGGAATCGCTGACACCGCCAGAGCAACTACGAACAGGAAAATATGCCCCGCTTCGTTGCCCTGCAGCCCGAGAATAATAGCAAGAACAACGCTGACAAGGATAACGATTATCCCGATCTGCTTGGTAAATTTCTCCATACGATGAACCAGCGGCGGCTTCCCGCTCTCTGTGCTCTGAACCTGTCCGGCAATTCTTCCAACTTGGGTATCCAGCCCGGTCTCAACCACAATGCCGATTCCACGGCCGGTGCTGACAACCGCTCCGGCAAAGGCAATATTCTTCCGGTCGCTGACCAGGGTCTCTTCCGGAAGCACCTCGACGGATTTAGATGCGGTATTGGATTCGCCCGTCAAAAAGCTCTCGTCCATAGTCAGATTATCTGTCTCTAGCAGGCGGAGATCCGCCGGAACTTTCATGCCGGACTCCAGAAGAACAATATCTCCTGGGACAAGTTCTTCAGATGGAACCTCCCGGTCACGCCCGGAACGCCGGACACGCGCGATAATTTTCATCATTTTTTGGAGGGCGGCAGCGCTTTTCTCTGCACTGTATTCCTGATACGTACCCAGCACGCTGTTTAGCAGAATGACCGCCACAATAAAGATCGTATCAAAGATTTCACCGACAAATAGGGCGAAAATCGCCGCCGCAATTAATATAAATATCAGAGGGTTTTTTAGCTGATGTAAAAAAATTTTAAAAACATTTGGCGGCTCGGCAACCGGCAGCGAATTGGGGCCGTACACATCCTGTCTGCGCTTTGCTTCAGTGGCGGACAGACCCTTCCGGTCCGAATCCAGCTTCCCGAAAATGATCTCAGTCTCGAGTGCGTGCCATTTTGTCTTTTTTATCTGCTGTGTATTTTCCTTCATATAAACCTCCAAAACTATCGAAATGGCCTGCACCCACATTAGTATAAAAGTTATAAGTGAATTTATTCGTTTTAATTTTCAAATTCTGCAAACTTTGGCGTGTCGGTGCCTATAATTTATGGGAGGTATTCGGTCTTAAAGCATTATTAACATACTGAATTGCTTGTTTTACAAATTTAGTTGACTTGTTCAACTATATCTATAGATGGCAGCAACACCTGTTAGGCTAGGCATCTTATCCTTTGGAAGAACAACTATATCACCTCTGTTCTTTAATACCAATTCAGCCAAATCATCCAGGATATCGTCACAATCAGGATCATTTATATCACCCAAATTAATTTCCCCTGTATTTTCATCAATTTTCCCGGGTATAATCCGGTCTTCTTCAAACATGACCGTTTCTACTCGACTTTCAAATGCTGCTTTAACAACTTGTGATAACTCCGATGATCCCAGTGATTTCTCCGTTGCGTTTTTATAGGATTCCATTAGTTTTCTTGTCTTTTCCCAAATGATAGGTTCAATAATCTTTAAAGCTTTCTTTTCTAACTGTTCCGGTTCAAGAGATTCATAAGAAATATCAATACCTTCTTCAAGCAAATAAGGATTATGGCTTATTCGCTTAAATATGGAATGATTCTCAATTAAAGAAACCAAAATAAGCGGCAGTTTTGATTTTTCGGAATAGTTTTCTAATATAAACCTGTCTACGTATCTATAGTACTTTTCGGTGTCTTTATCAATCTCTTCCTTAACATCTCCGTGGCCATGGTATATGGCGGGGCCGCCTACACCACCATAAGAACCTTGCGTTAAATACGGTTCAGTAATTTGTTTCCCTAAAACCTCTTCCAATGTTCTAGGGATATCAGAACCTATTACAATCTCTGAGAACCCATGTCTGTTTCCTTGAAAAATGGTAAACCTATTACGACTTAAGCCCAACAACTGATATCTTTCCAATGACTGAAATGCCTGTATAAGAGGCTTTATATGAAAACTGTCGGCTACCAAAGCAAATTCTTTTACCGGACTAGGCAAATTATATACAATGCATTTATTTTGGCTTGCAAAAACAGCTATCCCGTCTAAAGTATTATTCCAAAAAGGCTTATGCATATCTTCTTCGATTTGATAAAAAGGTTTAATGATTGACTGTATTATATCCTTTTTATAAGCGCGTTTCAGAGAATTTTCAATTTTTCGCAGTAAATTTTTAAACACGATTTTATCTTGTTTGTTTTCGGGAAAATGTCTATGGGTAGGCTGAAAAAGCGAAACAAGCGGCCCTCCCTCTTCCAAAATCATATCATTCGGAAAATCCTGTGCAATCTTATATAACATAATAAACCCCTTTTTTCTTACCATATCTCTTCTTTTTTGGATTGCTCGTGCGTAATATTGTTTGTAAAATGATTGGAATTGAAATGAGATTATGCTGATGCAAAGCTTTATGCTTGATCCTGTGGAACGTAAGACAAATTAAAAACTGTATTACTGATAGTCAATATCATACCACAATTGACACCCCCTGTCGAATCCCAACCGAAATGCTGAACTATCAAGATAATAAAACATGTCGGGAAAGTTAAAAACATTCTATCAAACGTCAGAAATCATGTTTTCAAACAACCTTTCAGCATCCTCTCTCTTGCACAATTCCGTTCCAGGCGTCATAACGGCTGCCGCACCGGCAGCAACGCCGAAGATGACGGATTCTCTGTGCGGTTTGCCCCGTGCAAGACTTAAGACAATTCCAGCCACCATGCTATCTCCGGCCCCAATCTTGCTGACAACAGGTACAATCGGCGGAAGGATGTGTTCAGCAATCTCATCCGTAACCATTAAGACACCATCTGCGCCAAGGGAAATGACGAGTATTTCGCATCGGTTGCTCCTGATCATCTTTTGGGACTCCGCCTTAATCTGTGATTTTTCTATGATATCTTCGCCAACCAATTCCCTAAATTCACGAACATTGGGTTTGATTAGATACACCCCTTCCTGGAGAGCCTTCTCCAAGGCTTCCCCCGATGTGTCGATGATCGTTTTTGCCCCCTTGCTCTTTCCAACACGCGCCACTTGTGCAAAAAAGTCAGAGGGCACGCCCGGAGGAAGACTACCGCTGGCTACCAGATAATCTGGTGTAGGCTCTATTACCAACAGTTCACGAAGGAATTGTTCCCATTCTTTTTTCTGAAACTCAGGCCCTGGCATTCCGAAGCGATACTGCTGACCAGTGGACTCCTCTGAAATTACCAGGCTCTCCCTAGTCGTTCCCTTAATGGGAAACGGTCGATGGACTAGATCTTCTTCATTTAGAAGTTCTTGAAGTCTTTCTCCTGTCAGCCCTCCTGCCGCATAAAGAAGCACGGATTCCCCTCCCAGTTTTCTTATGGCCCGGGCAACATTTACCCCGCCTCCTCCTGGCTCAAAACGAGGCTGTTTGCAATAAAGTTTTCGTTCGGCCACGACATGCGCAACACTTGAACTCTTGTCGATCGCCGGATTTATCGATATTGTAACAATATTTTTCATGAACAATCCTCCCTAAAGCTTTATCCAATTAATATTTTAATTAATTACCACCTTGCATTTCCTTTTCATTTTCCCCCATAAAAACATGCGCATCTTTGCTGCCGATGCAGGCACGGAAGAATTAGCCCATCTCGAGATGGTGGGCACCATGGTCCACCAGCTTGTGGAAAACGCCAGCATGGACGAGATCAAGCGCGCGGACCTGGGCGGATATTATTCGGATCATGACAAAGCGGTCTATCCGGTCAGCGCATCCGGCGTCCCCTTCACCGCGGCCTATCTGCAATCCAAGGGCGACCCGATCACCGACCTCATCGAAGACATGGCGGCCGAACAGAAAGCGCGCTCGACCTACGAATTTTTAATCAACCTGGCGGACGACCCGGACGTGATCGATCCCCTGCGCTTCCTGCGCGAGCGGGAAGTCGTGCATTTCCAGCGATTCGGAGAGGCACTTAGGATCGTGGAAGAATACCCAAGCAGCACAAAATTCTTTCCGGTCAAAACGCCCGGACCCATAAAAAAATAAATGGATCCGGAATGAAGCGCTTCATAAAAAGAACCCGTTTTTCAAACAAACAAAAAACCTGCGGCAGATACCGGAAATAAAACACTTTTTACGCCCGACATCTTTTTATTTCAAAATATTTTATCCACCGAAACAGCAACCGCAATCCTGTAGTTTTGCGGCGAAAGCGCCGTGCAAGTCATGATACAGCAGCAATACGGCTCTAAATCTAACCGCAATCCAAACAGGCAATGATTGCCTGAATAACCCGTTTTGTCTCACTGGGGCCTTGAACCGGCACACAAACAACGCCCGCTTCTTTCGCCGGATAATCGTTCCCTCCAGCAAACAGAGCATCGCCTATAAAAATCATTTCTTTTAATGAAATTCCAAGAAAATCCCGCAGTTTTCGTATTCCGTATCCTTTGTCAATTCCGGGTTTGGTAACATCGATGGACGTCGTGCCGCCCAACCGCACAGAAAATTCAGGAATAAAAGTGTCCAGGATTGCTTTTATTTTTTTTCGCTTGGAAAAATCATAATCCCATTTGTTCTTATCTTCCAAAGGAGCCTGCTGACCCAATGCCGAAAATGTTATCTGGCTTCCCCTGTCTTCAATGACTTCTCCCCAGATTTTTTCAGCCTTAAAACCCGCAGCGTCCAGCGCCTTGCGCAAAGAATCGATGATTTTCTTTTTTTCATCTACGGTGAAGTCTTCCGAATAGATTTTTTCCCAATTCTCTGTGTATCTATAAAATTTTGTTCCGCATGTCGGTAGGAGGGATAGATTGATCAGGCGCTCATCATGGGGAAGATTATAAAGCAGCTGCTTTTCAAACTGTGGCCAATTACCTCCGGAAATCACGGCCGTTTTAGCGACGCCGAGAAGATCATGCAACAATACCGACATTTCGTCGTCAAGAGAAGCTTTGCTTTCGGCAAGCGTACCGTCCAGATCAAATACTATAAGCTTAATCAATATTATTTTCCCTCCAAATAGATGCAATCAATCCTAATCTTATAATAAAATTGATTCCGGTAGTGCAATTTCAAACAAACAGACTTTACCAAGCGGCCGAAAGACGCACGCGCCGACCACTGCCGGCAACAGCAGCACATCGCCTTTGCCCATTAGATAATCCACACCCGCATACTCCAAATGGCCGGTTCCCAAAATGCATACCAAAACACGCGGCCTCCCGGTTGCGCCGACAACAAACTGTAACTCTCCCCGCAAACGCCATAAACTGAAATATTCACAATGAAAAAGTCTCTCGCGCATCACCGGGATCATCGTCTCCACATCGGGAGTCACCGGTTCAACCGTTCCTTGTTCAAAATCAATGCAGGCAAAAGCCTGCTCGGTTTGCAGAGCCCGATGCAGGCCCGTTACGGCATCCACGTGCTCCCAGTCGTACAGACGAAATGTCACATCGCTGTTCTGCTGAACCTCGAACGCCAAAATGTCGCCGCCCATGGAATGAACGGTTCCGGCCGCGAGAAAGACCCCGTCTCCCGGTTTGGGAGTAAAAGATGCAAGGCGGCCTGCAACCGCTCCTTTTCCGTTTAAAAGCGCCTGCCTCAAATCGTCCGCGGTTGTCCCGGGTTTCAGTCCGGCATAGATACGGCTTTTGCTCCCCGCCTCCATGACAACCCATGCTTCGGTCTTCCCTGTATCGCCCGCCGGCAGCAACTCCGGATACGCATCAGATGGATGCACCTGTACGGAGAGCATTTCATGCGCGTCAAGAAACTTCAGTAGCAGAGGAAACCGATCATAAAATTGGCCAGATTTTCCCAGTAGTTTTTCCGGATACTGTTCCATCAATTGGTCAAGAGTGAGTCCCTTTAGGGGACCGTCGGCGACAAGGCTGGCATGGCCATCTCGGTCGCTCAGCAGCCAGGCCTCGCCGATTGGGCCGCCGGGCAGCACGGGCAGCAATCCGGCCAGAAGCCGGCCGCCCCAGAGCCGGTATTCAAAAATCGGCTTGAATCTCAATGGATACAATGGCATTTGATTTAAAATCTGTTTCTGCCCCTCCATACTCATGCCCCTTCCTGTAGCGTATCGTTCATATGAATACTGTTTATTCGGGATACATTTCAAGCTCATTAAACAGTTCGCGGATGCCTATTTTGGCAAGCGCTATATATTTATCCGCGGCCCCGTAATAAATGAACAATTCATCGTTATAAATATACCCGCCTTCCGGAAAAACCACATTGCCCACATCGCCGTTAATCTCGTAATCTTCTTCCGGTTCAAGCATCGGATAGGGTATTCGGGCTAAAACTTTTGAAGGGTTTTCTAAATCAAGAAGCGCCACGCTTCCCCGGTATATAAAATTATCGTCCACCGCATGGTATAACAGCAGCCAACCCTTTTCCGTTTTGATCGGCGGCACACTGCCGCCTATTTTTTTATTTTCCCACATATATTTGCGTTCCATTATTGTTGATTCGGCAATTTTCTTTTCGTAATTTACCCATGAATTTTCTGAAATAAGCTGTTCAAAACTTTCAAAATAGTCTATTTGGATGTTGGGTTCAATTCGATGCAAATAAGCTATTTTACCGCCGATTCTTTCCGGGAATATAAAGGCGTCCTTGTCCCAGCTAAAAGAACGGATAACGCCAAGTTTTATATAATCAACAAAATTCTCCGTTTTCGCTATGGCGACCCTGGCTTTTTGCCCGTCATACGCAGTATAAAAAACATAGATGCTTTTTTCAAATTCAACAATTCTTGGATCTTCGCAGCCTTTGCTTTCCTCAGGCAGAGTCGGATATATTACTTTATCATTTGAATCGTATAATATATTCGTATTTAAATCGAGTTTGGCATAACCGATACTGGATATATAATTTTCAGCATCCTTTATATCACTGTTCGAAGCTCTGTAAAGCATGTGTACGATCCCGTCCTTCAAATAGACTCCGGGATTAAACCTGGCAAAACTCCCGAACTGGTTTTTTTGCGGTTTCATAATAATGCCCATTTTTTTAAATTTTATCATTCAATTTTTCTCCTGGCACTTTCATCCAACGGGAACTTTCGCTTTTTCCGTTATTTTAAGAAATGCGATCCCATAAGAAACAATGCTTTCCGATCCTTGATTGTAATTCAAACCTTCTTTCGTCAGCCCGTCATAACAGGCGCCGGTTTCTTGATCCAATAGAGACAACCCCTTAGAATTTTTCCCTGCGTACCAGCCAAAACATTTGGCCGCATAGTCAAGATACTTGATGTCTTTTGTCATCTCATAATAATCCATATACAAAAGCAGCGTCTCGCAAGCCTCAATGGGCTGCTCGTCATATTCCGCTGCTTTTTTGCCTTTAACAAGCCATCCTTTGCAGCCAATGGGTTTAAAATAGTCTCTTCTGAATGTCTGTTTTTCAACAAACTCCATGCTTTCACATGCTGTTTCGAGCAAGGCCTCTTTTTTCAGTATCCGGTATGCCCTGAGCAACGACCATGGCAATAATGCGTTACCGTATGTCATGGAATCCTCAAACCAATTCCAGTCCTTATCTTTAAACTGTGAATACTGGCTGAGCAGCTCCATAGACAAAACATCGATATGGCTCGCGATTTTATTTGTTTTTTTAAGATAACTTAACCCGATGATGGTATAAGCTTTCGCTCTTGGCGAAGTAAGTTTTGGCCAGCATTTCAAACTTTTATCCAATATATACCGGCAGGTCCTCTTTATGTTTTCCGGCACAGCCGGGCTGGATATTGTGCGGCCTAAAGACCATAAACACCGTCCAAAGCAATCTTCCGAGCCTTTCTCCTCAATGAATTCCCTGTTGTAATTCATAAAGTTTTTAAAGCTTCCGTCATCGTTCTGGGCGTTCAGCATAAAAGACAAATATCTGCTTACCAGTTTTAAATACTGTCTGTCTTCAAACCGTTCCAAAAGCATCACAGCCAAAATCAGCGCTCTTGAATTATCATCCGTCGTATATCCCTTTCTCGGATCCGGAATACCATATACGCTGTGCTGAAATATCCCCACATCATCCGTTAAGGTAAACACATAATCAACAAATCCAAAATCCTTATCAGAAGGGTTCATTATACGGCCCTTATTTCCGGGACCGGCTGTATGATTTTCAAAAACACCTCAATATATTGCTTGGCTATCTTATCCCAGTACATTGTCCTGCCGATTTTCATGGTTTCCCTTTCCATTATTGCTTGTTTATCGGGTTCCAGTAAAATAGTATTGATGCAGCCGGCCAAAGAATCCGGATTATTGAACTGCGCGAGCAATCCCCGCCCATTTGACAGCATTTCCTGTGCGTAAAGGTAAGGGGTGGAAACGATCGCCTTGCCATAACCCGCCGCATAGGCCATCGTGCCGCTGACTGCCTGGTCCTTGTTTAAATAAGGCGTCATGTATATATCAGACAACTGCAAATACTGTATGATTTCCTCCTTCGAGAGATATTTATTAATAAATTTCACGTTTGCTTTGAGATCAAGTTTATCTACAAGATCTTCCAGCATCTTTCTATAAGAAACGCCCGCCTCCCCAAGCGCCGGATGCGTTTGTCCCAAAATAAGATACAGTACGTCTCTGTGGTCCCGGATAACTTTTGCTACGGCTTCAATTCCGTGTTCAAGTCCTTTGCCCGGTCCTAAAAGTCCAAATGTGCTTATAATCCGTCTGTTCTCATACCCGTACTTTTCCTTCAAAGACTCCCTTGGCTCAAACAGCATCTTGGGCACGCCGTGGTGAATCACTTGTATTTTATCCGGGTCAACCTTATACACCGTCTGCAGTATTTGCTTGGTATTCTTGGCCATGGTAATTATTTTTTCACTCATCCGTCCAAGCGCCTCAATAATTTTCCTGTGTTTCATATCCGGTTCCGATTGAATTGTATGAAGTGTCGTTACCACGGGAATTTTAACATTATATACCATGTCCAATATATAATCGCCGTATTTTCCGCCAAATATTCCATACTCGTGCTCAATAACCAATAAATCAACATCAGAATCATTTAATTCGTTGGCAATTCTAATGTAGTCTTTTTTCTCGTACTGTTTAATTTCCGCGATGACTTTACTGTCATAACGGTATTTTTGCGAATTATTTATGGCAATAACCCCTGTATCAATTAAACTCAATTGATCAATAGCGGTTATAAGATCCTGCGTAAATGTCGCCAACCCGCATTCGCGAGGCGGGTATGTGCTTAAAAAAGCAATTTTCCCATTTAATTTTGTTAAAAGCATTTATATTTCCCCTTTCATGTATAAAAAGAATTGTTTTGCAATCATAACACTATATCCTTCTGCAAACAAAGATTGCCGGCATCCCCAGTAAAAACAGTATCCGAATAATTCATGCTCGTGCAAATCAAACTGCCCGAAGGAACAATCGTTTTTTTCAGCCGCACATTGCCGCTAACCTTCACATCGTTCCAGAGAATGCATTCCACAATTCTGCATTCAGGTCCAACCAGGGAATCATTACCGATCACTGAATTGCAAATAACAGCCTTTGCGCCAATTTCAACATTGTCTCCAATATACACAGAACCAAAAATCCTGACGGTTGGATGAATTTTTACATTCTGACCCAAAACCATATACTCATTTTCCAGGCCGCAACCCACCAGTCTGCATTTTTTGCTCAAAATATCCAAATGAACCTGTCTGTATTTTTCAAGCGTTCCTATATCGATCCAATACCCTTCGTTTTTAAAAACGCCCATCTTATTTCCTTCTGCAAGAATTTTCGGAAAAGTATCCCGTTCAACCGATACCACGCAGTCCGCTGCTATGTCTTTTAAAACTTCCGGCTCAAATATATAAATGCCTGCGTTTATATAATTAGAAGAAGCTTGCCCAGGCAAAGGTTTTTCCACAAATGAAACCGCATAACCATTTGCGTCCGTTTCAATAACGCCATATGCCGACGGATCTTCCACCTCCGTTACCGCAATGGTAACCAGGGCTTTCTTGCTTTTATGAAAATCGATCATTTTTTTAATATCAATATCACTTACGATATCCGAGTTCAAAACAATAAACGTATCATCAAAATGCGATTCGGCTTTTTTGATTGCCCCGCCCGTACCCAGCGGGGTATCCTCCACAATATATTGGATGTCCAGGCCTAAGCGTTTTCCATTGCCAAAATAATTTTTAATAGAGTCCGGCCGGTAGCATGTACTGATTACCATATCGGTTATCCCGTTTTTTTTAAGGTTCATCATTGTTCTTTCGAGTAATGGTTTATTCATAACAGGAACCATGGGCTTCGGAAGCGTATCCGTTAACGGTTGCATCCTGAGCCCTTTTCCTCCTGCAAGAAATAATGCTTTCATAGTTTAATTCCTCCGAAAATTTTTAATTATTTAACTTTTTCATTCTCAAATACAAATCTTTCATCTCGCCGGACAACACCTTTGGATTCACAATCCTTACTTTTATGTAAAGATCGCCTCGTTTTCCGTTTCGGTCTTTATATCCTTTGCCCGCTGCTCTTATCTTTCCTCCCGTTTGTATCCCCGGGGGTGTTTTGAGTAAAATGGTATCATCCATGATGCGAACAGTCGCTTCGCTTCCCAGCGCCGCGTCCCACGGCATCAGATCAAGCGGCATCTCTAAATCTAAACCGTTGAGTTTAAACCGTTCATCTTCACTGAAGTTGACCTTTATATAAAGATCGCCGTCCTTGCCGCCATTTTGTCCCGGCGTTCCCTGCCCGGATAGCTTTATTTTTTCACCCTGTCTGATGCCGGCGGGTATTTGAAAGGATATTGTCCTTTCAAACGCGCCCGCTTTAAGGCTCACCCTCATCTCGTGTCCATGAAATCCCTCTTCCGGCGTTATGCTGATTTCCGCTTCGCTGTCCCCGCCATCCCGGGCAAAAGACCGGTATCTCTTGCTGCTCGTAGTCCTTCCGCTAAAAAGATCATTCATGTTGTTTGCGTTTCCGCCAAAAAACGTATTGAAAAAATCGCTGAAATCATTGCTGGTTCCGGGTGCCTGCTCGTATCTGTAACCCTTAAAGCCCGTCTGGCCGGGATCGAAATCATCGCCGTTTTGAAAATGTGCCTGATTGCCGAACTCGTCGTATTTTTTTCTTTTTTCTATATCCCCCAGCACTTCGTAAGCTTCATTGATTTCCTTGAATTTTTCATCAGAAGTCTTGCTGTTCAAATTTGAATCAGGATGATGTTTTTTGGCGAGCATCCTGTAAGCCTTTTTTATATCGGCCTGTGCGGAAGTTTTATTTACCCCCAGAATTGCGTAATAATCTTTATATTTCAAATTCGGGTCCTCCCATTAAGCCTGTGTTAAACTTTAGTGCATATGGGGTAACCGTGAACACGGTTACCCCATATAACGAGACTCAAATCTAACATGAGACTATAATGGTATACTTTCTGCTTAAAGAGTTAAGCAAATATAACATTTCATCCGCAGGTCTGCGTGAGGATTTTTTACAGGAAAATATCCTATCTTCCTCTGATGATTCTTATTAAAATGGCAATGATCGCAATTATTAGAAGCAACCAGATAAACCCGCCCAGCGTAACAGAGGTAAGCATGCCGGCAAAAAACAGAATTAAAAGTATTATCCCGATTATCAGTAACATTTTTTCATCATCCTTTCTTCATTAAAATTTTCTTTATTTTATTGTTGTCTTTCAAATGTCCATTTGATTACTTTCCATTTTTCTGCTCGCTTCATCGATGGCCTTTTTTAATTTCTGCGCAGTATACTCCGCCGGGCCCTTCGCTTTTTCCGTCCTGTTCTCAACGGCACTCAGGATAATTCCCGAATGATTTAAAACCTTGTACTTCATTTCTTTACGGTTTTCATTTTTCTTCGTTTTCATAATAAGAACGCGCCTTTCTAAAAAATTGATTAATCATTAAGCCCAGCAAAATAATCATTATATATACAACAATCGCCCCGGTTCGGATTTTACCACCCATATTTTATTTGATTCCCTGCCTGCTAAACAGAAGTATTAACCCTGTAATGATAGCAAGTATGCCCAAAATAATGCCTATATATGGAATGGATATGTTAAAAATTTGCACAATGCCGGTCACAATTAACCATATTCCAAGCAGGATCATTCCAAGTTTTTTTGTCGGTTTTTTCATAATGTTCAATCTCCTTCATTTAAAATATTTTTTTAGCTGATTTTTTGCGTATACCGTAATGAAAACACAACATTTTATTTCTATCTATCTATCAATTGATAGAAAGTTTTCTGAGCAAGATTCTCACGCGTTGAACCGTTGGCAATTAAGGCAATGAATACAAATGCTAGCACGATAATTACAAGGATAGATATTAATAAATACACTTGTGTGGGCCTTATCATTTTCATTCAATTCTTCTCCTTCACAATCCTTTCTGATTTATGCATACCGGGAATTTCAGAATATTTTATAACTCTCGCAAGTCATTTCTTCTTTTTTCCACCAGTGCATCTGCTTTTACAGCATTTTTTATTATCACCTTTATGAGAGTATATTCCGGCAAGTTTAACTTGCCGGAATATACTTTTCCCTTGCGCATTTCTTACTCAACAGGTTTATGAACGCTTTTTGAAATGTTTTCGGCAGTCTTATGAATATCCCTTTTGATTTTATTATTGCCGTCCTTAATGCCCTTTATAACGCCTTCTGTCTTCCGGCTCATCTCGTTGATGGCGTTATTTGCTTTAAGCGCATTTTTATCCGCAGAATCTTTCACCTTGTCTGCCTTCTTCTGAACTGAATCTTTGATGTTTTCTACATTGTTTAAGGCCTTGTTTTTGAAATCTTTACGTTTTTCTTTTCCTGTCTTTTTCATAATAATCATTTACCTCTCTTTTAAAACATTTTTTTCATTTGGCGTAACGCATAGAATGCTTCTGTCATCGTATCGGCAAAGATTTCTGCGTCCCGCAACCTTTAACTAAGTTTGGCTTTATTTACTGATCACCAAATCTGCTGTAATGATATAACGGTCGGGCGCACTGCCTACATAAATGAACGGATAACAGGTCGTTAATGTCAGCATGGCATGATCGGCAGGTACGATAACCGTTTTATCATCTTTATCAACGATCCGAATGTTATTAATCTCATAGGTGAACGTGCCGGCCGATGTTTGAACGACCAGTTGATCGCCCAACTTCAATTCTCCTAATTCCGAAAAAAACGTATCACGGTGTCCGGAAAGAACGCAATTATCTTCTTCCCCGGGCAAAACGCTTTGCGCATAATGCCCCACGCCTTTTTTCAACTCTTCCGAATCCGTTCCCTGCACAATCGGCAGTACCTGATTTAATGCCGGAATGATTAAGTCCCCGATATTTTCACCCTCCGCAGGATATAAAGGGTATAGATTTATTTTTGAATGAGGTACATCCGATGAAGTTTCGGGTTCCTTCGGCTCAATATCATCTTCTTGTATTTCGTACTGTTTCGTCTGGGTGGCAATCGAAATTGATGACGGGCGGATATAGGAATCAGCACTATTTATCAACATGGATTGTGCCTGAATATTGATCAATGCCCATCCGATACATCCGGCTCCAAGTACCAAAGATAAAACAATAAGAATGGTGCTGAGGGAATGTTTTTCCCGCATGGTGCTAACACAGTGTTTTTCCCGTGATTTTTTCCCCTCATTCATAAATTTTACCGGGTTCTTTAGTCCGCAGTTTCAAAAAAACTTTACACATGTTGCTTCATCTATTTAAGTTTCGTTTTTTTGTGCTGACTACCCAGAACACAATCCCGATAAGCGTTAACGCGAAGCCTATGAGGAAGATCGTATACCAGGGGGTTGCCGTTTTCGGAAGTTCGCCTCCGGTCACCGTTTCAGTTACAGCTTGGCTTGTATTAGGTGTATTGTCTACCGCTACATTCGCGCAAAACCCGTTCGTGATGGTATTGGTATCCAGCGTAACCGCTCCATTCCGTGCCAGCAGCTGTCCTTGCACCGTCGCCCCGGTCGTAGCCGTGATGGACTGCAATGCGAATATATGGCCTACGAAGCTGGAACCCGTTCCTAATGTTGCGGAACTGCCGACCTGCCAAAAAACTCTGCAGAACCGTGCCCCGTTGAGCAGACTTACGCTGCTGCCGGATGCCGTGGTGAGCTCACTGCCAATTTGGAATATAAATACGCCATTGGGGTCACCCTGTGCGTCCAGTATAAGATTCCCCGTCAACCCAGCCGAGGAGCTAAAATGATAGACGCCGGGCGTGAGCGTAAGCCCGCCCAAATCCTGATCTGTCAAGTCCTGCGTCACCGCCCGGCCGGCGGCGTCGTCATATGCGACAGCCAAATCGCTCTTGGCCTGCAGAGCGGCAGCATCCGTCAGGTGTACGGTCCCGTCAAGTATTGTTACATCCGCCTGTCCGGTAAAATCAGTTCCAGGATGCAAGCCTATATCTCCGGTTACTGTTGTCGGCCCGGTATTGGTGATTGTCTCCCCTGCCAAAACCGCATAACTGCCGGCTGTTCCCAGGCCCACCGGCGCTTCGGCCGCCAAGGCAACCGTTGGTACCGCCAGCATAAATACCAGCGTTGCCATTATCATTACCGGTATAAACTGCATCTTTTTAAAATGTTTCATGTATGTTCACCCCAATCCATTCAAAACTTTTATGCATAATATCTTGCGAAATGTACAACCGTTATTGTTACTTATGATTTACCCGTAACACTCTACGTTATTTTCCCGATATTATATCCTGCGTTAGGAACATTAGGAAATTGATTGGATATTTTAAAAACGCACTATGCTTATTTTGTTTATAATTTTCAGGCTCAATATTACTGGATCTTGACGGTCTTTATAAAACATCTGCATGTCATCTGTTGATTATAAGACTATCCATGCCAATACACATTTGGGCTTATTGCTGTTTTTCAAACAAGGAAGCAAACCAATCGGATACATTTTTGCAAATATGCGGATGCGCCCCCACAAAGGCCCCGGCACCCGTCAAAGCCGCTATGAGCAAGGTGGCCCAAAACCCGATAGTGAGAATCAGTATCGCTGCCGCCAATCCCACGCAAAGGCCAATGAACATTCCCTTGTTCTCTAAAATCCAGTTCCGCAGCGTCTCCATCATCTGCCTCCGGTTATCTTATTGTCTTTTATTGATTCATCAATGGACGCAATCATAACTTTTGCCCGTGCGACTTTGATTCCGGAATATGTTTCAATATATTGAATAAGCCCGGACTGCAGTTCCTGTGTGATCTGGGGCATGTTGACTTCGGGCAATATTTTAATTTTTAAATCGACCTCGACTTCTTCACCCAAAGTTAAAACCTTGATTGCCTCCCCTTTCACGGATCCCGTTTGTTTCACAAACCTTTTTGCCAAATCTTCCAGCGCGTTCACCGCGATGGAAATCGTTCCGCTGTCATAAGACGCGATCAGCGCAGCCTTTTGTTTTTCTTTTTTAATTCCAAAGAACAGAAGGCTGAATCCTACCGCAACGAAAACAAGCAATATAATAAATGTAAGTATCCTGATCCAGGCATTCTCGCCGGTTACAGAGGTTGCTATTCTGTTTAAATTCTCTGTCGGCAGCAATCCAACCAAAGTGGCCAGCACATACAAGCATGCCGCAATGACCACAAGCAGGTATACAGAAAATATGATTCGTGTTGTACCCTTCATTTTCATAAAATTCTCCTTTAGGGAGAAACCGCATTATTTTTTAATGCGGTTTCTCAAATCGACTGATTTACCCGTTATTTTTTTCCGATTTGGAAGGATTCCCGGACGCTTTCCCGGGTTCGTCTGTCGAAGTTGTATCTTTAAAAACAAGCCCTTGCACCCCCACATTTACCGCTAAAACACGCAATCCCGCCATCGTCTCGATTGCTTGGATAACGCTTTTCTGTATCTTTTTGCAAACTTCCGGAATCGAAACGCCGTAATTGACAACGATGTTCATGCTAACGGTAACATCATCTTTTCCGACTTCCACTTTAATCCCTTTGGACAAATTCTTTTTTCCTAAAAACTCGGTAATACCGTCGATCATTTTTCCGCTCATGCCGGCAACGCCTTCAATGTCAATTGTTGCAAGCCCCGCAATGGTTGCTATCACCTCATCCGCAAAAGATATGGTGCCGTAGCTCTCTTGTTTTGCGATGTCGCTTTCTTCTGTGTTTGTCAAAATAATATCATCTTTCATTTTTATAAACCTCCTGTATTTTTATAAACCTACTGTATTTTTTTAAGCCTACTGTATTTTTATAAACCTTCTGTATTTTTTATAAACCTTCTGTTAAAAAAAAAATTTTAACATATCGTGCGTTAAATTCGCTTAAATTTTATTCCATGATCAACCCGCCTCCCAAATGATTCAATTCGCAATCACATGCGCCGCTTTCAGACCCGCAGATATCTCCCGGCCGAGTGCGTTCCGCCATGTCCTTCTCCTCCATTACAAGCCTTACTACTCGCGGATCGTTCAACGGCAACTTGCTGTCGCCAATAATGAATCCGTTTGCTTTGAGCTTATTCCGAGAGATTTTTTCACTCGTCTTAGCAAGTGCAATAATGCCTTCAATCTGATTGCCCTGCGGCAGAGCAGATTCCGTCTTTAAACGGATCGTATAATAATTATGTCCTCTGCTCACCCGAAAAACAGACTTTACGGGCGCAACCATTCTTGATCCTGAACGCTCCTGCATTTTTTTCAGTTGAGCCGCCGGTATGCCTTTATCCCGGTCCGCCGTCTTTTCAATAAATTGATTAACCATTAGATTTTCCCCTTCGCTACACGCTGCCCGTTAGGGTGTATTTTCCAGTTCCGCCACTTAGGTCCGCTGCATCCGTCCGTATGAATGCAAGCCTCGGGAGATGTGAAGTTCTGTTTAAAAGCTTCACATCTTCCTCCCGTTTTATAGCTCCCCATAATGGGAATTAATTTTTTATGCTGTATTTTTTCGCCGGAGGCCCATACAAATCCAAGGTCCAGTAATCGTAATTGCTCCTTTTATGATTTTTTACCTTTCGCTGCATTAAGCCTTTCCATAAAGATCCCCAAGCCCAATACTTTGAATTGCACTTTTTCAGGTTGGTTTTATCTGTCATTTTAACTCCACTCCTTTTTGTTTTTTCGGATGCAGCAGGATATTGCCTCAGCAAAATCATTTTTCTGCAAACAACTTATATTTTTACATCTCCAGCTTTTTCGAGTACAAAATACAGCAAAGCGTCATCGGTTTTCCGATACAGGCTTTCTGGTTTGTTACGCATCCCGATCAAAGCTGTCACACTCGGCAGTAACAACAAGCTGTGTTTTCAAAAGCAATTCCACTTCCACTACTTCCACATCAATGGACTTTCAGCGTCACCATGGAAAAGGATTCGCAATATCCGGCTTTTTTCGAGTTCCCCTTATTTAGTTTTAATAATGTAAATACAAGTTTGATTTCAAAAATGCTAGGTATATGATTTGCATCATTTCTTCAATTAGGTGAAGATAATCAATTCATTTTGATTTGTCTTGGTTTATGCTTCTTCATTTATCAAATGGCCAATTAAGTTTTTTTTCTTCTGTCCTTCCTTTGGCAAAGCCTCCATAACCCTATTGGCATCTTCAGCTTCAAGGCTGTCAATATACTCGATGAGCCCTGAAAGCCTTTCATATTCTGCAATGGAAAACAAAACCGCATCCGGCTGGTTGTTTTTCAAAACAAAGATTGTTCCCAGCTCTTCCGCTTTTTCCCTGCAAGCCTTATAGTTTTTTATCATGTCGGAGTTCGATACGATTGCTTTTGCTCTAAGCCTCACAATCTTTATCCATTCTTTCTTCTTTTTTTTGCTATATCTTTAATGTAATTACATCATGCGCTCTTTCTAACGATTTGTCAACATATTTATTTTATTATTATTATAATTATTTTTATAATTTATATTCTTACTTTTATTCTTACTTTTATTCTTACTTTTATTCTTATTTTTGAACTGCATGTTATTTATTTTAATTCATAACGCAAATAAAAAAATAGAGCGTTTTCCATATACGCTCCATATCCTTATTTTTTTGACCGGTAGGTTCGCAGCGCAGAGATACAATGGATGCTTTTTACAATTGTATTTAAGCAGCACTTTCCCAATGTTCGGTATTGAATGTATCAAAATCGTTTGCGCCTTTGCCGGCAAAGTCAACAGCTTTAATATTGAATCATGCTTTGATTTCCACAGCTATTCTTTGCATATAAAAAGCTGTACAGGCTTCCATGTTCAATTTCATCGGCTACTATATCCGTTAAAATATTGATGTTAACTCTGTCCTGCATGGCAAACAATATCTTTCTGTATCTCTGCCCATCCCTGATTTCCCCCTTAAATGCGGTTGAAAGCCCCTGGCAGTATGTTTGGATTCGGGGCATCCCCCCGGCAAACGGCAGCTGTTCCGGCGGATCCTGGCCTGTAATACTTGTATAAACATGCCTGAGTAAATAATAATGATTCAGTTCATCCTTTTGTATATTGATAATGATATCCTTATCTTCCTGCGTGGGTGCCACATTTACTAAATAAAGGTAAAATATTGCATCTTCCTGTTCTGTGTTCAACGCATCCAGGATCAATTGCAGCGCCCTGGGAAAATTTTGCGGGTATACAAACTGATCGATGTTTGCAAACTGGGATTGACGCTGGGCCTTGAGCTGTTGATTTTGTATTTCTTGACGTGTCTGTTCCGGCGGCTGGGCGGAGGATTGAGGCTGGCTCTGCATCTGCATCTGCGCGTTTCCCTGCTGTTCAGGTTGAAATACGGTTTGAGTAAAAGCTTGCTGATTTCCATGATATTTTGAAAAATCCCCGCTTTTCTCTGAATCGTATGGATATATAAAATCGTAATATTTCATTATGACCTCCTTACTAAGTCTCTGCATACACAAAACTTTTACGCTATTATATGACATCAGAATAAAATTGTTTCTTTTATATACGTAGACTCGATTCGATTAAATATAAAATGCGATTGATATAAAACGGATTATTTTTCTGTTTTTGAATAAAAACAGTTGGTCCAAAGCATTGTACAAAAAACTAACCTCAAAAACCGGTACCAAATTTACTTCAAATACGTCCGTATTCCTATACCTCTTTAACGATCTTTTACTCCTTATCACCTTGCATTTCTTTTTCTCTTTCCCCCATAAAAACATGCGCATCTTTGCTACCGATGTAGGCATAGAAAACTTGCGCATTGCCAGTGATTTTTGAAAAAAAAGGGGCTGCGTTTCTGCAGCCTTGTTGCATGCGTTCTACATGCAGCATTTAAAAAGAAATGAATATATTATGCATTGCATGATGCAACTTTGATCTGCCGTTGCTTTATATTTCAATCAATAAAAAGCAAGCCAGGTTTTTCAAAGATTTTTCCGTCAACCTCTTTTTCAAGCACCGGGAACGATATTGGCTTTGTTATAGGCAGGATTCCATCTTTTGTCGCGATAAAAGCATCCTCTGTTTTCGTGCCGTCAATCACAGGATTAAAGCAATAGCATTGGTTCTCCTGCGTTATCCCGTGTACGGTTTCGGTAATCTGATAATCTCTGTTGTTGTACCCCTGTGCGCCGCCTTGCCCGTGTAAATACCACATTGGTCCGTACCCCAGATCCTCATACGCCTTTTTATTGGCCCGGTAGCCCGCAATATCGTCCTCTCCAATGCGAATGGAGGCAATGGTCCTGCATTCTATTTCGGCTGTGTCGTCATATTGTTTCAACAACTGCTCATCCCTACGTCCAAAATGAACCATTCTGGTTACCGTTGTGATCAGCCCCTTATACCGTCCATTCACCGATAAGCACAAATGATCCTTTAATTTTTTGCCAGTTGGGATCGCGTGACGATAGCGGTATGCGCGTTCGTCGGTCGCAACAATGAAAAGCGCCTGGTCAATATTATATTTCCAAAGGGCATTGCATAGGCCGCCTGTAATCTCATATTCAGTCATACCCGGCTTGACCGACGCAATATACTCCTCCAAGACCGTCGAAAGCGTGTCCCCCAGATATTGATACCTGGCTATCTCGTTTTCGGTTAGGGAATATCTTAAAGGGCCGATCTTGTCATTAATCAGTTTCGCATCTCCCAAGGGAAGATCGGTCCCGATTTTCGAGAGAGGGCAGCCGGCCAGTTTTTTTACGATCTCCGCCGTTTTATCCTCATACCAATTCATAGATTCGATCTTGAATCCCAGGTCCTCCAAAAGCTCCTCTTCCCGCATTCTGTTCTCTTCAATGATCGACGTTACGGCGTAACAACCCTTCCTGGTAACCAGTAGAGATGTGTTGCCCGCCTCCAGATACAGGGTCACAATGCTCTTCCCGCCGGCAGTCAGCCAGCTAAAATTAGTATGTTTCGTTAAAACAAGGCCTTCCAAACCTTCTTCATCCAGCATACGCAATATTCTGGCAACTTTTATCTCTACTTCCGCTTTTCTGCCTTCCAGGCTAACATCCTCAACAAATTTCATAGAACCCCTCCTTATTAGTATTCAATAAGAACTTTTCTGCCTTCAAGCGACGATTGATGGATCGCATCAATGATTACCGCCACTTTATACCCGTCTTCAAATGTTCCTCCAAGCGGAGCGATATCTTTATCATTGGCTACACAGTCTACAAAATGGGCCAACATGTTGATATGCCCGTGCTCCCAGCCCAGCACATGCCCTTTAGGCCACCAGATATCCATAAAAGGATGGTTCGCTTCTGTCACACAGACTCTAGTCCAGCCTAATACCTTGGGATTTACGGTATCCGAGAGATAGACATACAGAATATTTGGATCAGCCATGTCCCATCGCATGCTTCCCTTTGAACCGAATATTTCAAACGAAAATTCGCTTTGCTTCCCATTTGCAACGCCGAGGGTCTGAATCACACCGGTGGGCCCGCTTATAAATTCAAAAAGAGAGAAAAACCCTTCAACCGCATCAACATCCACCATGCCCGATTTCGATGGACGCCTTGTGTTATAAGTCTTGCTTTGACCAAAAACCGTTCCTATTTCGCCCACCAAAAACCTGGCCATGTCGATCATATGGGTCGCAATGCCCTGGTCGACTCCGGACCCCATGATATACCATACTTTTTCAATAGGGGTATCTTCAAAACTGCCTTGATCCTGGTAATATGTTCCGGAAAAATGATAGACCTTTCCCAGAACGCAGTTTCGGATTAGCTCATAAGCCAGTCTTACGGCAGGTATAAAACGGTAACAAAAACCGCTCATATGTTTCACGGCCGCCGATTCGGCCGCGTCCAGCATGGCCTTCGCGTCCCGGCTGTTCAAAGCAATGGGCTTTTCACAGACTACATTCTTCCCCGCTCCAGCGGCCGCTATTGTGGGGATTACATGCACGGTATCCGGCGCCACATTGTCAAAAATATCGATGTCGGAGTCTGAAATCAACTTTTCATATCCTGCGTATCCGTGCGCATATCCATACCTTTCGGCAGCTTCTTTCCCCTCCTTTTCGTCAATACCGCCGATCCCGACCAGATCGATGGTCCATCTGCTTTCAGGCCAAAACATATATTGGGCCGTCTTATATGCGTTTGTATGCGCTCTTCCCATCCAGCCTGCACCTAACATGCCTATGCCGACTCTTTTTCGCCCTTCCATATCCTTCTCCTCATTTTAGTCTGTATTGAATATACCGGAACATAGCCGTATATTATTGGTAAATAATTGATTTTTCCGTGTCCGCATCAAATACATGGAGAGACATCTCATTCGCCTTAAAATACTGTTGCGACCCCGGTTCAATATGTTCTGTTTCCGGCACTTTCACGACATACTTTTGTTCCTGATTGGACATATAGATATAAATTTCATCACCCAGATTCTCCACATCTTCAACGGTTCCGCCGAACTTTGTATCATGAGCCATGCCGCCCTGCAAAGATATATCGGAAGGCCTGATGCCGACGATGACCTCTTTGTCCTTATATTTTTCTAAATACCGTTGAAAATAATTTTCAGAAACGTCAAAGGATAATTCTTCGTTGGCCAAGTGATACTCCCCTGCGTCTGCCTGGACACTTACGCGGAAGAAATTCATGGGCGGCCTGCCAAGCAGGCTTGCGGCATACTTGGTTTTTGGCTCCCTGTACATTTGTTCCGGGCTCCCGACGTCATATATTTTTCCGTTCCCCATTAACACCATATTATCGGCTATGGCCATCGCCTCTTCCTGGTCATGCGTCACATAAATGGCCGTCACCTCAAACTCCTTTAAAATATTTCTGATCTCGGAACGCAGTTCCCGCCTGAGCTTCGTATCGACCGCGCTTAATGGTTCGTCCAGAAAAATGATCTCGGGGTTTCTTACCAGGGCCCTCCCAATGGCGACCCTTTGCGCTTCGCCTCCGGACAACTGGCTGGGCTTCCTGTCCAGCAATTTTGAAATATTGAGCAGTTTTGCCATCTCCCCAATCTTTTTATAGATTTCTTCCCTGCTTAGATCGGTCGTATTTTCCAGACCGGCCGATAAATTCTGCCGGACGTTCATATTTGGATAAAGGGAATAATACTGAAATACCATGGCAATCTTTCTGTCTTTCGGTTTTAAGGACTGCACGTTCTGCCCGTCTATGAATATTTCTCCGCTTTCCGGCGTTTCAAATCCGACAATGCAGCGCATCAGGGTCGTTTTTCCGCAGCCGGACGGCCCGACCAGCACCGTCACCTCGTTTTTGTTCACTTCCAGGCTGATATCATTAAGGACCATTGTCCTGCCAAAACATTTGACCAGATTTTTTATCGTAATATTTCCCATAATTTAAATCACCTCTTCAAAGCGCCAAAAGTAAATCCATATGCCAGTGATTTATGTATGATGATGCCGAATATGATCGTGGGAATCGCGGCCATCATACCCAGTGCGGCCTGCGGACCGTAAAAGGTCCCGGCCTGATTGGAAAACATCTTCGCAATGGAAATTGTGACGGTTTCGATCTGGCGTCCCGCAAGGGTTGTCGCAAATATGTATTCCTGGCAGTTCAAAACGAACAGGAACAGCGTCGTTGTCATCAACCCGTTTTTAATATTGGGGATCCACACCTTAAAGAGCATCTTAAAGTTGCTCATTCCATCCAGTTCCGCCGCCTCGGACAATTCAATCGGCAGCCCGTCCATGAACCCCTTGATCATAAATATCGAATAGGGCAATGTAAATCCCACATATACAATCATCAGCCCGAAATAAGTGTCGATCAAATGTAAAAACTGAAAGAATATCATCATCGGAATGATCATTGCGATGGGCGGAAACATGCGGGGCATCATAAAGGAGATCATCGAACTGACTTTGTTATCCCTGAACCTTGATAATCCGAACGCGGCCAGCAGCCCGATCGACACCCCGATGACGGTCGCGATAACGGAAATCAGAAAGGTGTTCAGGTAAGGCCCCATGGAGCTTTCGAACATTCCCTGCGAGGTATTGCCTCCAAAAATAACGGAGGAATAATTATTAAGCGTCCAGTTCTGCGGAATCCACGTCGGCGGATAAGTCACCCATTCGGCAGACGGTTTAAAGGAAGTCATCAGCATCCAGAATATCGGGAATATGATAATAGCGGTGATTGCATACAAAACGATGGTGGCAATGCATCTGGATAAATTGTTTTTTGCGATCAAATTTGCTCTCCTCATATCTTTTTCTCCTTAAACAGCACAGAATTAAGAGAAGTGCTGAAAATTATCATGCAGATCAAAAGGACAATCCATGCGCCCGCGGAAATGAAAGATATCCTGCTGTACCAGAAACCGTTCTTATACAGGAAATAGGATATGGTTTCGGTTGCGGTACCCGGGCCGCCCTGCGTCAGTAAATGGACCGTATCGAAAACCTTGATGGCTTCCATGGACCGGATAACGATCGCGATCATTAATATCTTCTTCATTTTGGGGAGCTTGATATCCTTGAATATCTGCCACTCGTTTGCCCCTAAAATGGATGCCGCTCTGGTTTCCGAAGTCGAAACGCCGGCAAGTCCGGAATAAATGATCAGAAATGTAAGCGGGAACCAGTGCCATATCTCCGCAAGCGTAATGGGTATCATTGCATAGTGGGCATCGGTGAACCAATTGATCTGCACCTGCGATTGCGCAAAAGCGCTGATGATCTGGTTCATGGGACCGTTCGTGCTGAATAGAAGCCAGAAGTTATTTCCGACAACCACCGGAGCGATCATCAAAGGTATGATCAAAAGAGGGAAAAGTATGCTTTTGCCGGCAATTTTTCCGGACAGCAGAAAGCTGATGAGCAAACTTAAGAAAAGTTCCACAACCACACAAACGGCTGTAATAATCACAGTCCGCAGCAATGCCGCCAAGAACGCCTGATCGGTAAGGATATCAATATAATTGCCCGGTCCGATAAAGGAGGCGTCGTTTAAACTCACCCCCTGCGTTGGCGCAAAGTTTATCACGCTCAGCCAGATAACAATTATCGTCGGTACGAACACAAGAAACATGAGCACCACGTTTGCAGGCAATTTATATATGAATTTTTCGGAAGTGAATAGTGCAACGGTTTTTTTCTTCATATCAGCCTCTCCCCCTGTTCCTGATCATAAATATGCAGCTTATCCGCGTCAAAACCGATCCTGATTTTATCCTGCAGCGAATATTTATGCTGCGGCGGTGTCGAAGCCACGATCTTCTGGTCCCCTCCAACCTTAAGATACACAAGATTTTTATCGCCGAGTTTTTCGATCAGATTCACCGTTCCGAACCCTGAAACATCATGCATTTGATCTTCCAGATATATATTTAAAGGCCTGACTGCAAGAAACACCCTGCGGCCGACATACTGCTTCAAATCGTCTTTCAGTTTAACCTTCATTCCTTCGCTTTCAAATCCGACGGAACCTCCGAGGTCAACAACGCGTCCCGCGATGAGGTTCATAGAGGATATCCCAAAAAACTCTGCGACAAACCTGTTTTGCGGATTATGATAGATTTCGAGCGGATGCCCTGTCTGCATGATTTTCCCGTCCTTCATCACAATGATTTTTGTTCCGGCTGACAGCGCTTGTTCCTGATCATGCGTAACGAACACGAAAGTTTTGCCCATGCTTTTATGTAAGTATTTGATTTCTTCCAATATTTCCACGCGCAGATTTGCATCCAGATTTCCAAGGGGTTCGTCAAAAAGGCATATCGGCGGGTCAAGAATAAGCGTTCTCCCGATAGCAACCCTTTGCGCTTCTCCGCCGCTGATCATATTCGGTTTTTTGTCCAGCAATTGATTGATCTTCAGTTTATCAGCAATTTCATTCACCTGTTTTTGAATAACGCTTTTATCCGTTTTTCTGAGTTTTAATCCATACTCCAGGTTCTGCCTGACCGTCATATGTGAAAACAGTCCGATATCCTGAAATACCATGCCAATATCCCTGTTCCTTGGAGGGATCTTCTCGACGTTTTCCCTGCCGATCATTATTTGCCCGCTGTCAGGCATCACAAATCCTGAAATCAGATTCAGCAAAGTCGTCTTGCCACTACCGGAAGGCCCGACAATCACACAGAATTCCCCTTCCGATATGGTTACGCTGACGTTATCAATGGCTTTGGTCGTTCCATATTTTTTAACAACATTCTCAAGAACAATTTCAGGCATTTTAAACTCCCCTAATCATTGTGTTGGAACATTTTTACATGAGGGGTGAATCGGCATTCACCCCTCAGCATTTTTTTCGATCACAAAAGTTATTTATTTCTTCTCATTTCAGTTTTTCTTCTTCCGTCCTCAGGTCCACATACCCGCTTTTTTCCAGGCTGCTACATCCGCAATACACGCCGACAAATTCGCACGGCTCATCAAAAATGTTCTCATGCCAATGCGCCTGTCCCCGCGCAGCCCAGATAGCAGTTCCCGGGCCGCAAACGTTCTCAACGTCTTTTCCGTCTATGGTCACACCGCAGAGGCATTGACCTCTTACGATATACGCCACTTCATCGGCATATTTATGCAAATGCTTGTAATGTTTTGCGCCCGCCGGAAAAATACTGTGGTTCCATACACACGTCTCATTATTGGGAACCGTATCCTCCCGGATCACATACTCAAGCTTGAAATCGGGCATGAGTTCTTTCACCTTTGCGTCCTGAGGAATCTCTCTGTAATGCCAGAAATTCTTTTTTTTAAGCTCACTCATGGTCATAACCTCCCGTTATTATTCAAACCCAAGCCACTGCCTTACTGTGGGTGCATACATCTGTTGTGCATCCTTCCAGGCTTTTATCTGCTCATCCCTTCCATACCTGTCGGTGATATCGTCCCATTGTTGCGAGACGCCGTCCAGGGCCGTCTGGGCGTCCGTTGAACCGGAAAGAACCGCGGTTATTGCGTCAACCAACACGCCCCCATATTCCGATCCGCCTCTCATCGCATTGACCGGCGGCATCATGTGGTCAAGCTGCCAGGTTTGGACCGCCATCCAGTCTTTCATGTAATTCCCACCGTTTTCCTTTAGGAGCTCAGGGAATTGCGTGCTGTCATAATCGCTCTTCTTGGCAACGTCATACCACCCGCCGGGCGTAAGGGAGACCCTGGCGTTCATTGCGGCTCCACTCATCCACTGGCAGTACAGATAAGCCAGTTCCGGATTATTTGAGTACTGGGATACGGAATATCCCCATCCCCAAAATTGGCACTGCGGCGACACCAGTTCGCCGCTTGCGTTCACGCGCCCCGGAAAGGGTGCATACGTGACTTTTCCGACCACTTGCGATATTTCGGGGTTTTCAAACATTCCCTGTGCCCAGGTCATGATGCTCGTTGAATACACATTGCCCTGCGCGAACGCTTCCTGCGCCCTCGCCGCGTCAAATTCCAGTGTGCCCGGCATCATATAAGGCAGTTCGGCTTTCATTTCTTCCAGCGCTGTAACCGCTGCGGCAGAATTAATGTTGTTGCTCATGTCGTCATTGAAGAAGGGCACCTGCTGCGAAGCCATTCTCGGGAAGAATTGGAAGCAGGTTTCTTCCGAAGACCAGCTCATCACTGCGCCATAGGTGCCTTTATCCGGATTGGTAAAGAACTCGAGCTGATCCTCATACTGATCCAATGTTTCGGGGATCGCAAGGTCATAGCCGTATTTTGCTTTGAACGCCGTCTTGTTCGCTTCATCTTCCAGCCAGTCTTTGCGCAGGTATAGCGTTGCGACGTCCGTATCGGACATCATGAAATAGTAATTATTATCGTACTGCGCAAAAGCGTCGATGCCCGACAACAAACTGTTGTCCGAAGAAGGATCGAATATTTCCGGATTGTATTTGCTTACGAAATCGTTCATGCTAAACAGCACATTCGAAGTGGCAAGATCCGGAACCCATTGCGGGCACATCATAAATACGTCGTAAGTGTTGTTCTGTGAAACGGTCAGGCCGGTTAATTCCCTGTACCAGTCTCCCCAGGCAACCGTGTAAGTTTTCAGCTGGATGCCCGTTTCTCTCTCCCATTCCTCATAGAACGGTTCAAAGTCGGCAACATTGTCCGGAGAAATGAGTATTCCCAGGGTGATCGGCTCTTTTGATTCCGCCGCGATCTTTCTGGCCGCGATGATCGCATCCGATTCCTGTTTTGTAGGATACTGGGGCAGGCTGTAGGCTAGGCCCTCCGTAACGATCGGGGTATCCAGATCCGTACCGCTTACACTTGCCGAGGCCGACTCGGATGCTGACGCGCTGCTCGATCCTTCAGTCGCAGGCGTCGAGGGGTTTGAACACGCAACCATGCTAAGTAATAAAAATGATGTAAGAACTATCACAACTATTTTTTTCATCTTCTTTCCTCCTTAATCTATTAGATTATTGTTATTGGTTAGTTAACCAAATAGAAGGTCTGGTCCGGTCGTGAATAAATCTTTAATCTAGAAAATTTCTAAACAAATTTACATTGAAAGGTTTATTAATGTTATGGCTAAAGCTTAGCATATCCCAAAAAAATTGTCAACAATTTTTTAATATTGTTGACAATTTTTTTAATTTAATTATAAAATACTTTATATTATTGTTTATTTTGATATAAAGAAATCCAAAGGGTACTCTTTAGATAATCCATGAAAATTTGAATCATGTTTTGCCAGAGCTTCCATGACCTTTTTTTCATTTCGTTCAATTAACAAGTCAATAATCATGGAATGCTGACGGTATTGCTCTTGCGGATTTACTAGTTCCGTATATCTGCAAGATTGGATAAACTCAATACGAATATATAATTCCTCCGCGAATTTAATCAATTGCTGGTTTTGGGTGATTCTGCCCATTTCCAAATGAAATTCACAGTCTTTTTTTATACGCAGGGCAGTATCCTCAGCCTTTGCGGCCTCCAAGCATTCTTCGTTAATCGTGCGCATTTTTAAAAAATCCGCTTTGCTTCCATAAAGTAAAGAGAGCTTTATAGCCATCAAATCGTGAAAAACCCTGACAACTCCAATTTGTTTTATTAAATCATCCGTATATTTGGCAACTTCTGCAAATCTTCTGGGATAAATATTGATAATTCCTTCGTTCTCCAACCTTTTTAATGCATCCCTTATAGGTGCACGGCTGCTTCCGAAGATATTCGCAATTTTTTCTTCAGAAATCTTTTCCCCAGGCTTCATCTCCATAGATAAAATCATATCCAATAAATAATCATGAACAGATTCACTTAAACTAAGCGATTTATCAACTTTCATATCTCACCCACAAAAAAATAAATATGCTAATTTATATTAATCTCAAAATTTTTTATTGTCAAGTAGCCGTGTTGTTTTAAATTATCTTAATTTGTTTCAAAGATTGATAAACCATTCATGTACTTTTCGGGGCAAGTAGCGGCATAAAGCGCAAAGCGGCTCCGTACCGCTGCAAAAAGCAAGGCCCGGCTGGACAAATTGCCAGCCGGGCCAATATAATGATCCGATTGTTTGGCGGGAGTATGTGGGAATCGAACCCACCCAAGCGGCTCTTCGCCGCTCATACTGGTTTTGAAGACCAGAGGGCACACCAGCGACCCATCTACCCCCATATTACTCTTTAATCATACTGTTTTTACCTGTCAGTGTCCGCAGATCCCCCTCCCGTTTCGTAATGTTGCTGCGGTCGCAATATTCCAAAAACGCATACACATATTTGCGCGACGTATCAAGGCTGTCCCGCAGGCTGCCCAGGGAGATCGCCCCGTTTTTATCCTCAATTTCCCGCATCGCCAAAAGCGCGCCCCTAAAATGGTCCCTGTGCAGGAATATCTGGGGACTTAAGCAAACCAATACCTTCTCGTCCAGCATGGACCCCAGTACCTGCCGGAACGTTTCCTTTTCCTTGCCAAACCGCACCGCAACGTCGTCCAGGTTGGGGACCGCGTATCCGCCCCCGGCGTAAATCTCCTCCAGCGCCTGCCGTATTTTTTTCTGCGCGTCCGTGAACTCTATGCGAAAATCGGCGAGCGCGGCCCGCTGGCCTTCCAGCCGGATGACCCCCCGCTCCGCAAAAATCTTAAGAATACTGTCCGCGGCCGCAAGTTCGGCCCCCGGCAGCAGCCGGCCGCGCAGCTCGTCCCTGCGCATCCCCGCCTGCAGCGGATTTTGGGCATGATACCCTGCAAGCTGCCCGGTCATTTTTTTTAGAAGACCCGCCATATAACTTTCATGCACGATGATCTTATCGCCAATCCAAATCAGTTCAGACAGGTCCGCAATTTTTTTAATTCCGGCTGCCAGTTCTTCTTTCGTTATATACAGCCGCCGGGCGATCCTTCCGGTGTCGGGCAGCTTTGGGCTGTCCTCCAAAACCGCCTGAACGATCCGCTCCCCCAAAGACCCGTTTTCCCTGACCGCAAGACTATGAAGCGCCGCTTTGTCCCATCGCTTGTGTTTGATCGGATTGGCCTCCAGTATGGCCCCGCCGCCCACCGTCTCCACCGGGGAATAGAACCGCACGACAAAGTGGTCCCCCCTCTTGGCGGCAATGGGCTCGTTCAGCCGGATCTGCGCATAGCCGCTTTCCCCCGCCTGCAGGCTGTCCCGGTCCAGCAATACCGCCTTGCACAGCATATGCCTCGTTCCGTGGTACAGGTGCAGGGTCGACCCGTTTTTCACCGTGCGGGACGTCCCGGGGATCAAGGTAAGCTTCACGTCCAGCATCAGCGTGTCTTCCATGGACCCCGGCGCCGCCAGGGTATCCCCCCTGGCCACCTCGTTTTTTTTGACGGAGGAAAGGTTGACTGCCACCCGCTGCCCCGCTTCCGCCGTATCCGTGTTTTGTCCGTGCACCTGGATCTTGCGCACCTTGGCGGTCCGGCTTCCGGGGCAGATCGCGGCTTCCTCCCCCACCGATATCCTTCCCTCGGCGAGCGTTCCGGTAAGGACGGTGCCAAACCCCTCCATCACGAACACCCTGTCCACGGGAAGCCGGAAGGGCTTTTCCGTGTCTTTTTGCTCTACCCCCTGCGTAATTTCGGCTATCAGGTTTTTCAGTTCATCCATTCCCTGCCCCGTACGGGCGGAAACGGGAATAACCGGCGCATGCTCCAGAAAGGTGCCTTTCAGCTCGCACGCAAGGTCGTACCGTACAAATTCCATCATCTCATCGTCGGCCAGATCGGCTTTGGTGAGCACAACAATGCCGTTTTTCACGTCCAGCAGGGAAAGGATGCCCAAATGCTCCCTGGTTTGGGGCATTACGCCCTCGTCCGCCGCGACCACCAGCAGCACCATGTCCATCCCGCTGGCGCCCGCCAGCATGTTCTTGATAAACTTTTCATGCCCGGGCACGTCCACAATACCGGCCTTTTCGCCTCCGGGCAGGTCAAGGAACGCAAAGCCGATGTCAATGGTGATCCCGCGTTTCTTTTCCTCCGCCAGGCGGTCGGTGTCTATGCCCGTCAGGGCTTGTATGAGGCAGGTTTTTCCATGGTCCACATGGCCCGCCGTGCCGATAATGATATTCTTCATTTCAATTCACCGGAAAGCCGTGTCACCCGTCTGCGGAGCCTCCGGCGCACTGCGCGACGCACGCCGCAATCACCGGAAATTCGCTTTCTTCCAACGTGCGCACGTCCAGCAGCAGCCGGTCCCTGCAAATACGGGCAATGATGGGCGTGCCGCCCAGCCGGAGACGGGATTCCAGCTCCATGACCGGAATATGGTTCGGCCGCAGCGCTACGGCAACAGTGGGGAGCGCCTGCCCCGGCATGGACCCCCCGCCGATCTGGCTGGTTTCCTCCACCGTTTCCACCGCGCAATCCGCCTTTTTTTCCCGTATCATACCAGCCAGCGCGGCCGCTTTCGCCCGTAAGATTCCCATGTTGTCCGCAATCATCCGCACGGTCGGTATGTCCCGCTCGGCCGTCCCCTCCAAATAAATCCGCAGCGTCGCCTCCAGCGCGGCCAGCGTCATTTTGCCCGGCCGGAGCGCGCGCGTAAGCTGGTTTTTTTTCATTAAGTCAATATATTTTTTTTTGCCGACGGCCACGCCGGCCTGCGGTCCGCCCAGCAGCTTGTCCCCGCTGAAGCAGACGATATCCGCGCCGTCGGCCAGACTTTGCCGGACCGTCGGTTCACCGTATATTCCGTATTTCTCCAAATTTTCAAACGTGCCGCTCCCAATATCGTACACAACGGGGATGCCGTGCTTTCGGCCCAGAGACACAAGCTCCTTGAGCGGCGGCGACTCGGTAAATCCAACGACCCTATAATTGCTGGTATGCGCCCTTAAAAGCGCAGCCGTCTCCTCGCCCACGGCGTTTTCGTAGTCGAACAAATGGGTCTTGTTGGTCGTCCCCACCTCGGCCAGGACGCTGCCGCTTGCCTTTATGATCTCGGGTATCCGAAAAGAATCGCCAATCTCAATCAGCTCCCCCCTCGAAATCATCACTTCTTTTTTATCCTGCGCAAGCGTGTTCAGGGCCAGCATCAGGGCGGCCGCATTGTTGTTCACCACCATCGCGGCCTCGGCGCCGGACAGATCGACCATAAGCTTTTCCACATGCGTATACCGGCTGCCTCTTGAACCTTTTTCAATGTCATATTCCAGCGTGGAGAAATTCGCTGCGGCCTGCATGACAGCCCGGACAACCGTCTCTCCCATTTTCGCCCTGCCCAGATTGGTATGCAAAATGATCCCGGTCGCGTTGATCACGGGCCGGAGGCTCATTTTCTCTTTCTTTTGCATCTCCTGTACGGCCATTTTTAAAATTGATTCCGTCTCGGGCACCTTTGTCCGCTCTCCCCGCAGAATGCTTTCCCGTATGCCCTTAAGAACTTCACGGACCGCCTCCCGCACCACGGCTTTGGGCGCATCGGTTTCGCCCAGCAGGCTTATAATCTCATCCACCTTCGGAATCCCGCGCAGTATAGAGTTTTCATTCATATTTCTTACTCCTCCATCTGCCTGAAAACTATTCGGCCAGCCATTTGCCGGCCAGCAGTATTTCCATTGCCTTCTCAATATTTTTGCCTGCGACCAGAATGGCGGGTCCCGTGCATCCCATTCCGCTCTCCGCGTAAATACCCTTCGCCCACAGCGCCCGGACGGCTTCCTCCAGGTCCATGATCTCGATGCCGGATATCTGCTCGGTCACCACTTCTTTCGGGGGTGCCTTGGTTTCCCCGGCGGTCTGTGCGCCCGGCGCTTTGATGCCCTCCAGAATTTCCTTCAGTCCCGCCCTGTTTGCCGCCTCAAATTCCGCCCGGGCAACGTTTTTGTATTTTCCTTCCGCCATTTGGGCGGTATACTCGATGGCGCCCGCGACCACCGGCGCGCCCGAAGCGCGGGATACAATGGCCACAAGCCGCCCGTACCCTTCGCCGATGCCCGGCCCGTACCCCCAGCCGGTGGATTCCACGCTGCCCCCGGTCGTGTATGCGGACAATGTCTTCATTAATATATTTCCGGTCAGTGGGTCGCATACCATCACGTCGCACGCGCCTGAAAGAAGGTCGTTCCCGCGCATGACACAGCCGCCGTCCGCCCGGCCGGAAGACGCAAATGCAATGTCATATCCGTTTTGCTTAAGCTGTTTCAGCGCGCTTTCCGTCTGCCTTGCCCCGTCGATATTCAGGATGCCCACCGTTGGATTCGCAATGCCGCAGGTTTTTGCTGCAATGATCCCGTAGATGGCGTTTTTAACCATTCCTTCCACACGGCTCAAGGATGCGGTCCCGGTGGTGGTGGCTATATACATTTCCCTGTCCTGCCCCGGCGTAAGCGCGCGCCCCACGGTGGATACGCCCACCGGGAAAAGGTAGTGCATGGCGACCGCGCCGTCCGCTTTTCCCTCGTCCAGCAGCTTTTCCATGGTGCAGAATGCTTCGTCCGCCGTCCGCGCTTTCAGCGTTTGTATTCCTTCCGCTTCCAGCGTGCCGATATACAAGACTTCCATGCCTTTCTTACAGGCCCAAAGAACGCCCTCCAGCACGTTTTGTTCTCCCAGCTCGCTGCCCATGCCTACGACCGCAATCCGTGCGGGTCTGCCCGCAGATCCGGCCTCCAAACCGTTCACAGGCTCAACAATCGTTTTTACGGTTGTACCGGTAAAAGGTGCTGCGCCTGTTTCCGCGGGGTTTTTTTGGCCCTTGTTGTTTTCATCAGAAGCACCGTTTCCGTTTGCATCCGTATTTTTGCACAGCATAAAGGATATCCCGTCAAACAAATTGGTCATGCGCCCCAGAAACAAACTGCCCTTGCCGATGATCATGGCATTTTTTATTTTACCCGCCAAAATGTCCCGGCAGGCAAATCCCAGATAAGGCACGCCGGAAGGGATATGCCCCTGCGTCGGAGCCCAGCCCACCATTCCGTGCTTCTGGGTGAATTCGTCAATCTGGCTTCTCTCTATTTCCTTTTGCATCACGGCCAGCGCAGCAATCATTTTATAGTTGGAAAGCGGAATATCGCCAGCGCCCGCGGATTTGGTGATCTCCGGATTCTGCATCTCTACCGCGTATTTGTCCACGTCCAGTATCTTCATGCCCACCTTGTTAAGAGGGGCCGTGACCAGGGACGATATCACCGCCTGCGGGGAAGACCCCGTACCCACCTTATGGTTGCCCACGATATCCGTGTTGACCTCGGGATGCATCCCGTCGTTTTTGCTGATCAGCACGGCAAAGCCGCCCAGAACGTCTTCCAATATGGGCAGTCCTTTTTTTATATGGTCCTTGCCGTTCATGCCCAGCTTGGCCGTACTGCCGCCCGCCGCTACGATCACGTTTTCATACACCCCTGCGGATACCAGGGACGCCGCGTGGATCACCGCGTGCGCCGGGGCCGCGCAGAACGCCCGAATATCGCACCCTGAAGCGCCGGTCAGTCCCGCGACATCGGCGGCTGCCTTGGCAAAATTCCCGCCGCCCCGCTGGTTCATGTCCCCGCAGGCCTCCTCCGAACAATCGATCACATAATCCACGGTCCCCTTATCGATACCGCTCTGCCGGACCACATGCAGCAGGGACAGCACGCAGCTCGCTTTGGATACCAGGTTCTCATGGATCACGTGGGCGGACAGGTTGCTATCCACGTCGTGCGCCTTCTTCACGCATCCGACCGTTTTTCCCATATGATACAAGGGTTCCGCGTTCTCCTCCGCCACCAAACGGTCGATCTCAGACGGATCGGCGCCTTCCTTTACCCGCGCAAGGATGTCTTCTCCCATCAGCGGATGGGCGGCAAAACGCTGCTTTGTCTCTTCTACAAACTCCCTTCCCAAAAACACAAGGTCGAACGCGTCGCAGGCCTGCATCAGCAGCAAAAACTCGTCCTGCGGCATGATCTCCCCGAAGGGGCCGAACCGCCCGGACTTGCCTTCCCGGATGCCGTACCACGGCTGCGGTGCCTGGGCCAGCGCGTCCGGGGACGCGGTCCCGATATACACCTGGTTGGGCAGGTATGCCGCCGCATCCGCGTAGCTTCTTATGTGCCCCGGCAGCTGCTTTAAATATTCGGAATTCGGATTCACAATCCGCTCGGTCGTCTGCGTCGTTCCGCTGTGGACCACCATGTCCGGAACATGCACGAGAATGTACCCCGTCCCCATGATTACGCTTTTCAAAGGTATTCCTCCCTGTTTATTGTTTTTTGCCCGGTGCCAATGGTGCCGGGGTGATATGAAAGTGATGGTGACGGGCTTATCGTCCGTCACCACCACCGATCCCTCAGTACTTGCAGTATTCGCCGCGGATGGTGGTCATTTCCTCTATGATGTTATCCACATCAAGGACCATTTCCATCATTCCAATCTGCTCTTCATACAATTCATCGGGTATTTCCGCTTTTATTTCCGGTTCGCAGATATGATACGCTCTGAGTCCCAACTGGACTCCTGTCAATGGACCCGCAAACGTTGGGTCGCCGTTCATGACTGTTTCCGCGGCCAGTCCGGCCGCTTCGCCTTCCGCAGCCCCAAAAATCAACAAAACATTCTCGGGGCCGTATTTTTCAGCCATTTCCTTCACCCGTTTCTGGTTTTCAAGATCCATTGCACCCGCGGCCGTTCAGACAAAGCATTCGGTGGATGAAAACACGATATCCGCGCCCGCCGCCTTTATGCATTCTTCAATTGCCGGGCCGGGAATGCCGTCGCGATCGCCGATAACGACGACTTTCGCACCATTAAACAGACTCATTGTCACTCCTCCTAACTGTTGATCTATCAAAAAGCTGCTGATCTGCGCGCTTTCCAATTTGTGCATGCGTATCTTTTAGAGATACTTAGCGACCATCGCCTCAATATTCTTTTCGGTGGCGTCTTCCTTCACAAGTTCTTCCGCCTTTTCGCCGCCCCTGTAGATGGCGATCACCGGAATGCCCAGTATCCTCTGGCCGATGGCCAGCCGCCTTGCCTTTAATATATTCAGCGAAGTAAACTTGATCTTTGACCCGTACTTTTCCTCCATCCCGTGGATAAAGGGCGCGAGCTCCTGGCAGCCAACGCAGCCGTCCGAATAATAGTCAACCAGTACGGTCCCTTGGCTTTTAAGCACCTCGTCTTCAAATGTCTCTTTTGTTAGTTCCAGCATACAGTATCACTCCTTTATTAAACACATCTCCGGGTCTTCAATATATTTTTCCGCCTGCACCGCGGCAATGGCGCCGTCCGCGGCCGCGGTGACGGCCTGCCTTAGGCTTTTCTTTCGTATATCGCCCGCCGCAAACACGCCGGGCACGTTTGTACGCATATTTTCGTCCGTAACAATATAGCCGCCGTCAATCTCCAGTCTTTCGCTAAACAGCGCGGACATGGGAATGGACCCTATAAAGATGAAAACACCGAACGCCCCGTCCTCTTCATCCGCAACAATTTCCCTTATCTCTCCTGTCTTCAGGTTTTTAACCAACATAGATGTAAGAATCCCGTCACCGTTAAACGCCTCGATGGTACTGTCCAATACAAAGCTGATTTTTTCATTGGCAAACGCTTTTTCCTGTATGCATTTTGCAGCCTGCAGGTCGGGCATACAGTTGATAACGGTTACTTTTCTTGCGAACTTGGCGATAAACATCGCTTCCTCCAAAGCGGCGTCCCCGCCGCCCACCACAAAGGTCTCCATGTCTTCAAAAAGCGGGCCGTCGCAGGTCGCGCAGTAGGACACGCCCTTGCCGGTGAGTTCAACTTCACCCGTGCATCCGATGCGCCTCGGAACAGCGCCGGTGGCAACAATGACCGCCTTCGCGCTGTATTCGCCCTTTTCGCCTCGGACGCGCTTGATTTCACCGGTAAGTTCCACGGATAAAACGGTATCGCTCGCAATCTTCGCCCCGAAGTATTTGGCCTGCTGGGCCATCCGTTCCATCATTGCCGGACCGGTCTCGCATGCCATTCCGCCCGGGTAATTTTCAACCTCGGACGTAATCAGTATCTGTCCGCCAATTTTGCCTTTTTCAATAATCAGTGCACGGAGCCTTGCCCTTCCCGCATAGATACCCGCCGCCAGCCCTGCCGGGCCGGCGCCGATGATGACAATGTCGTAAATCTGCTCCATGAAAACACCTTCCGTTTATGTTCTAGTATGACTCCGCAAACAGTTTCCCGTGTCCCGACTGGTTGCCGGCCAGGTAAAAATGCGTCGTCGTGTCAAACTCGATCGATTGATTTGCGGGCGGGAAAAACCCGCCGGATTCCTTGTTCAGGCGAAGTTCGCCGCCGCCGACCACCCTTGCAACGCCCGGAATAGTGTAATGCTTTTCGATGGACCCGCCGCTCACAATGGCGTCCGCCTCGGGCACGTCGTCCACCAGCAGGGCGCCTTCGGTGCCGTCCACGCCGCCGAACTCAAACGTCAGGGTGGAGGCTTTTATACCGCTCTTCTCCGCGAACTGGATGGTCAGCATGCCGTCCACAGCTGCGTTTCCGCCGCCTTCCCACGCCATGACCAGCCCCTGTGCATCAAGGTACTTCGCAAGCTTTACATTGAAGTGCGCGCACCGCTCCTTGTGCCAGTTGGTTGGATTGTGGCTGCGGCAGAAGATCACGCCGCGAAAATTGAGCGTTTTCCCGTGGCTCCTGTAAAGCTCCAGCAGCACCGGGTGGTTCACGTGCAAATAGGTCGGCACCTTAAACGCGGGCCAGACGTAATTCCCGCTCACCACGCATCCGTCCAGCATTTCGTTCGGGTGCAGCAATGTCGGGACCAGGTTGTCGATAGGCAGGCCGTAAAGCAGCGTGTTCGCGTACGGACCCTGGTTCTGACACTGCCATACCAGCGCCACGTTCGGGAGCTCGGGGTTTACCTCGTCAATGCTGAAATCCTCGCTCCTGTCCGGTGTCATCTCTTTTGTCAGGGCCGCCAGATAGGTGGACAGCCTGATGCCCACGAGCCGGATGTTGTTGTCGTACTCAATGGAAGACTTATTTTTAACCAGCTTGTACAGTATCACCAGGTTGATGGTCCCGGAAAAGGGCGTGAAGCCCGCAATGGGGCCGGTCATGTCCACAATGGCGTCGCGCGGATACAGAAGTCCGCTGGATGCGCTCCCTTCGTCCCAGGGCAGGGCCGCGCTCTCCATAACGGTAAAGCCGGAAAGCAGGTTGGTCACGCCGTCCCCCGCCGTCTCGGGACTGCCGAAAAACCCGGAATACTGCATCCCGGCTCCGCTCACCTTTGCCATGGGCTGAATGGTGTCCAAAACATGGACGATCCTCGCGTCCTCGCCGGGTCTCACGATCTCAAAATCAATGCTCTCGACCTCCTTCATAAGAGGCCTTGCAAGCTCGATCAGTTCTTCTTTGTTAATGGTAAGGACGCCGTTTTCAAATGAAGTCCTGCTGCCAAAGGCCGCATCTTTTACGTCAAAGTATTGCCTTGTAAGATTCATTTGTCTCCCTCCTTACCTTCGTCCACCGTAAATATCGTGGGTCCGGCCACATCCTGCGAAAGCGCCTCCAGCGCTTTTAACAGGATTTTATACCGGTACGCTTTTTCGCGTTCGATCGGAAGATCGGGGTCGCCCGCGGGCGACGTGAAATCTCCGCCGAAAACGATGCGGTTCGCGCCTACGTTCATGGCAATGGATGTAAAGCCGGTAATCTGGGCATTGGCTATCCCAGACCGGTCAAGTTCTTTGGCGATCGTTGCACAGCAACGCGTGCAGGTTCCTCACGTGGATGTGAGGATGGCCGCTTTTATCTCCTCGCTGATGAGTTCCTCGGCGATCCTCCGCCCCATGGCCTTGCTGCTTTCCACATTCGTCCCCACGCCGCAGGTGGCAAAAAAAGTTTTGTATATGCCGCCAATTTTTCCTTCCTGCTCAAGCACGCGCATCTGGTCCAGCGGAACCAGGCGGTGCGGGTCTGCACTCGCAAAGGTGGTGTCATAACCGCCGTGGATGGATTCGTAAACGCCCTTGTCGAGCGACGCAAGCCCGGCCAGGTCGTACCGTCCGTAATCGGTGGCGAACGCCTGGCGGATCTTGTCCGGGTTGCCCACCGGCACCAGGCCGCCCGTCGTGATCAGCGCGATTTGAGCGTTTTTCAGGTTTTCCACTCTTTGCGCCGGGGGCACGACTTCAAAGGCCCGCAATGGGATTTCGGTCACATACGGCCTGCCGGCCAGTTTATCAAGCAGCATTTCGGTAGCCCGCTCGGCCGCCGTTTTTTCATTGGTTTCGTTATACCGGTGCCCGGTCGGGATATATCCTTCCGCCCGCGCCGGCCCGATGGGTTCCTTCCTTGCCAGCTTTAAGGCAAAGGCCGCGAGTATGGGCAGGGACTTCGTCATACCTGCGGCCGTCTCGCGGGTCGCTATAATATAATTGTCCTTCCCGTACATGGCCACCGCCGGGTTTTCGTGCCACATGCCGGTCACGCTGGGTACGCCCAGTTCCTTTTTCACATAGTCGCACACCTTCGCGCAGGCCACGCCGTACCGTCCGGCGTTGAAGGCGGGCCCGGCCACAAACACGTCGGGCTTTACTTCTTCGATCACCTTTCTGATCTCGGGGAGAACGCTGTTAAAATTCTCCTCGTCGTTGATAAAGTTATCGCCGCAGACAATGATCTTCTCCACCGTCATCTGCCCGTCCCACAGTTTTTCAAGGCCGATGGCGGGACCTTTCTTTTCATCCAGAACGCTAAGGCCTATATGGGCCATCGTTTCCCCGCCGATACCGGCAAAAAACTGGTTGATATAATGCACCGCTTTTCGTTGCGCCAATTTTAAACACTCCTTTTATAAAAATGTCCGCTATCCGTTTTGGGCCGCCTTAAGGGATCACGTCCCGCCCGTATGGCGGGCTGGAAACGATCAGTATCTTCGCCCCGTTGTCTTCCGTATAGATCAAATGCTCCACATCGGAAGAAAACATAACAGAATCCCCTTCGCAGAGCCTGTATTTTTCGTCCTCCACAATGACCATCACTTCACCCTCGATGGCCACGATCAACTCCTGCCCCTGCGCATGCTTATGGATGTTTTTTTCGGTCGGGGAATTGGGGGGCAGCGTCACATGGCTCACCTGCAGATAATCCGCCTTCTTGGAGGTGATGACGTCAAACACGATCCCGTCCTCGGTCACAAGATCCCGCACGTCGTTTTTCCGTATCAAAACGGTATCGGTATCCTTGTTGTCCAAAAAATGGATCATGTCCACGCCGAAATAATTCGCCAGCCGCTGCAGATTGACGATGGAAATGGAATGCTTGTCGTTCTCCAGCCCGGACAGATAGGAATAACTCATCCCCGTGTCCTCGGAAACCTGCTGCAGCGATAAGTTCCGGATTTTCCTCAGTCTCCTTATTTTCAGGCCGATGTTGACCTCTGTGTGGTTTCCATTTCCCATATGGTTCCTCTTTCCGGCCGCGGCCGACTTACACCGGAGGCAGGCTCCCGTCGATCATATCCACAAACACGGTCTTGGATTTCATGTATTTCGTAATGCCCGCGGTGCCCACGCCGCTTTCTTTCCATCCGGTCCCGGGCGATTCGATCATACCCTTGCTGAAATACGTATTAACGTATATCTGCCCGCTCCTTATCTTCTCGGCCACGCGCAGCGCGCGCTTCACACTCCCGGAAAACACACTTCCGGCCAGCCCGTACTCGGAATTGTTTGCAATCGCGAGCGCCTCCTCCTCGGTCTCAAAAGGCGTCACGCACAATACGGGCCCGAATATCTCTTCTTTGAAGATCGTCATATCGGGCGTCACATCCGCAAACACGGTGGGAGGCACAAAATTACCACGGGCCAGCACCGGATCGGTGTATGGCTCCCCGCCGCACACGACCCTCGCGCCTTCTTTCTTGCCGCTCTTGATGTAGTGCCATACCGTCTCGGCCTGTTCTTTTGATATCAGGGTGCTGAAGTTCACGCCCTTTTCATAGTCGAACCCGTCGCCCGCTACAAACTTCCCGCATTCCGTTTTTAGTTTTGCCAAAAATTCGTCGTATATATTCTTATGAAGGATCAGCCGTGTACCCGATACGCACACCTGTCCGGCATTTAAGGTAAATCCGAACAACGCCCACTTCACGGCTTCATCCACGTTCACATCGTCAAAAACGATATTCGGGCTTTTTCCTCCCAGTTCCAGCTCAAGGTCCTTGATGGTCTTTGCGGACTTCTCCATCAGCTTCCGGCCCGTTTCGGTACCGCCGGTCAGCGCCACGATATCCACCAGCCGGCTTTCAACCAGCACATCGCCCACTTCGCCGCCCGGTCCGGTCACAACGTTCACCACACCCGCCGGGAATCCCGCCTCATGGAAAACTTCGGCCAGCAGCAGCATGCTCAAAAGCGCCTGGCTGGACGGTTTGACGACCACCGTGTTCCCCGCGGCCAGTATGGTGGATATTTTCTGGCATCCCATCATAAAAGGTCCGTTCCACGGAAGGATCTCGCCCACCACCCCGCAGGGCTGCCACAGCACATAATTCAAATGCCCGGGTTCGGTCGGAATGACTTTGCCTTCCAGGCAGCGCGCCTTTCCGGCGGAAAACTGAAACGCATCCACGCTCATAGGCGCCTCGTAATACAGCGCGCTCATGTACAGTTTGCCGCATTCCAGCGTTTCGGTCACGGCAAATTCCTCTTTCCTGCGCTCAAGGATCTCACCGGCTTTTAAGAGCAGCTTGCTGCGCTCTTTCGCGGACATCTTTCCCCAGGGACCGTTATCAAACGCTTCCCGGGCCGCCAAAATCGCCCGCTCGGCGTCTTTCACGCCCGCCTTGTACGCTTTGGCAAACGGCTGGTTGTTTACCGGGTTGATCACGTTGACTGTTTTCCCCGATTCCGAGGCCACAAACTCCCCGTTGATATACAGTTTGTAGGGTTCCTCTTTAATAAAAGACAGTGGATTCATTTTGGTTTCTCCTTCCATACTATTGAATGATTTACCATTGTAAATACGGACTTGGGTCGCCTTCGAACTGAAATGATGTATTCACGATTATACTATAAATAATATAAATATTATTTATGTACCAAATATAACATAGTGGAGCAAATATTTCAATATGTTATGCGTATTTATTTCATTTGTGCTTGAAAGCCCGTTATTCCGTATTTCCTTTTGCTTTTATCCCGCAAACGAACCGGGGCCGCTTTTTTCCGGGATTATACTATCAATGATAAGCAACACCCCAAATTACCTGCGGCAATCCGGGGACCCCGCAACCACACCCCAAATTGCCTGCGGCAATCCGGGGACCCCGCAACCAAAACAGCCCGCATTCAAAGAAGCCGGGCTGCAGGGGCGTTTAAAAAGCAAAGTTTATTTTTAATATCGGACAGTCTGTTTTTATTTTAATGCGTATGCTTGATTGGATGAGCGGGACATTCCTGTTCACCGCCGTCCAGCCTGCCCGCCGCGTCCTCGATTGCGTCAATGACCTGTTCCCTTTTTTCGCTTGAAAGGGATTCGATCGCGTCAACGATCTGGTGGTATCCCGTGCAGCGGCATACGTTGCCGGAAATCGCCATCTTTATTTCCTCCCGTGTCGGGTGCGGATTCTCATCCAGAAAAGCCTTCGCGGTCATCAGAAACCCCGGTGTGCAAAAGCCGCATTGCAGGGAAAAATGGTCGATGAACGCCTGCTGCAGCGGATGCAGCTTACCGTTCCTCATAAGCCCCTCGGTGGTCGTCACCGTTTTGCCCTCTGCGGACGCCGCCAGCACCAGGCAGCTGTTCACCGCTTTCCCGTCCAGAATCACCGTGCACGCGCCGCATTCGCCGATGCCGCAGCCTTCCTTCACACTGGTCAGGCGCAGCTTCTCGCGCAGGACGCGGAGGAGCGTTTCATGCGGATAAACCGAAACGCTGACCGGCTCGTCGTTCACAATAAAATTCACAATCATCTTTTCCATCTATTCCACCACCAAAGCCTGCTTGATGCAGCGTTCCACAATCGTCCCCACCGCGGGTTCCTTGTACTCGGTCGACCACCGCTCCCCGGTGATAAAAAGCATCTCCCGGGCGGCCTCCCGGCCCGCCGCTTTGATCGCCTCATCATCCGGCCAGCGCCCCTCCAGCAACTTTTCCGCGCCTTTTATCCGTCGTTGCACCGGAAACGCGGCACCCACCGATACGCGGGCGTTTGTGACGATCCCGCCTTCAATTTCAAGAATGACGGCGGAACTGATCCTGGAAACAGCGAGCGCTTTGCGCCTGCCCAGTTTCACAAAGGCGGAGGTTTCCGTATCCTTCAGCTGGATAAAGGATATTTCGGTCAAAATCTCGCCCGGCTCAAATATTTCCTTCCCGGGCAAAAATTCGCCGATCGGAATCTGCCGGCTCCCCTTCAGGGAGGTCAGCGTCACGGTAGCGTCCAGCGCCACCAGCGCGGTCGCGGCATCGGCGCAGGGAGAGGCGTTGCTTATGTTGCCGCCCACCGTTCCACGGGCGCGCGTCTGGGGCCCGCCGATCAGCGAGCATGCCTTGGCCAGCAGCGGGGCCGCCTTCCCGATTACGGGGGATCTCGATATCTCCGCGTGCGTGGTCAGCGCGCCTATCGTAATAACGCCGGCCTTTTCCCGTATGCCCGACAGGCATTTGATGCCGCTGATGTCGTAAACGACCTCCATGCCGCGCACGTACCCGGTCTTCTCCCGTATATCCATCATCAGATCGGTCCCGCCGGCCAGTATCCTCGCCTTATCGGTATTCTGGGACAAAAACTCAAAAGCTTCTTCCAGGCTTACCGCCTTTTTGTAATGAAACCGCATCATGCTCTTTCACCTCCCGGCCCTAGATGCTTGTGCAGCAATATCATCTCCAGGTTCGCGGGCAGCTCCCGGACCCGAAATCCCGTTGCGTTGTGTATCGCGCTTATGATGGCGGCCGCGACCGCCTCGGTCGCCGGCTCGCCCAGGCTCTTCGTATCATAGGTGCCCTTCGGGTTTTCGCTTTCAAAAAACCACGGCTCCACTTCGGGCACATCCATGGAAGTCGGCAGGATATACAAATCGAAATTGTCGCTCCTGATCATCCCCTTGCGGATTACCAGTTCCTCCATCAGCGCGAATCCCATTCCCATGGCCACGCCCCCGTACACCTGGCCTGCCGCCATATCCGGGTTGACCAGCGTGCCAACGTCATGCGCGGAATATACTTTTTTCACGCCCACAAAGCCGGTCAGGGTGTCCACCTCCACTTCCGCGGCCACCGCGGTGTACGAATAATTGGGAAAGGCGTTTCCGCAGCCTTCCTCAAAACTGTAACCCAGTTCGTCCGGCCGGTTCCAGCAGTACACGGTGGACTGGTGCCCCGTCCAGTAATGTGCCGCGCATACGTCCGCAAACGGGATCATCGCGTCCGGAACACCTTTCAGCACAAAAAAGCCGTCCTCAATATCTATTGCCTCGGGCGGGCAGTGGAACATCATATCGGCCACCGTCTGTATCAGATGGGCCTTCAGTTCCTCCGCCGCCTTTTTTAAGGATATGGATCCGACGGACGTGGATCGTGACGCGGCGGTGATGCCGCCGTCCGAAATCGTGTTCGTGTCCACCCCGATGCAGTTGATATTCTCGGGTGATATACCCAGCGTTTCGGCGACGATCTGCGTAAAGGTCGTTTTCAACCCCTGCCCGTTCTCGGAGAGCCCCACGTTGATCATCACGGTGCCGTCGTCGTGCACGGTCACGATCGATCCGGACGCGTCGGGCATCTCGGCACCCAGCCCGCAGCCGCGGTAGCAAATAGCCAGGCCGATCCCCTTGCGGATAGGCCCTTCTTCCTTACCGTAGGCGTCCCGCTTCTCCTTAAATTTGCTCTTCTCCAGCACGGAATCCACAACCTTTTCAAATATGACTTCCCCGTCCAGGAGCTGTCCGGTGGGGGTCGTGTCCCCGTGTCTCAATAAGTTCAGTTTCTTGAATTCTATACTATCCATCCCGATCTCTTCGGCGACTTCCTCGTAGAGCTGTTCCTGCGCGAATATGATCTGCGGGGAACTGTACCCCCGCATGGCGCCCGAAGTGACGTTGTTGGTAAAAACGCCGAAAACGTCCACGTAGACGCTCGGAATACTGTACGCGCCCACCGCGTGGACGGACGCGCGGAAATTCATGAACTGGTGCATGCTGTACGCGCCCAGGTTCTCGGCGATCTCGCACTTCACCGCCTGCAGCCTGCCGTCCCTGTTCACGCCCACCTTGTAGCGCAGGCGCATGGGATGCCGTTTCGTGCTGCCGGTAATGGATTCTTCCCGGCTCATGGTCATTTTTACGGGCACGCCCGTCTTTTTTGCAAGCAAAGCGGCCCGGCAGGCCACCAGACCCATCAGTTCTTCCTTGCCCCCAAAGCTGCCGCCCAGTATCCGCTGCACCACCTGCACGCGGCTGCGCGGAATGCCCAGTGCGTCCGCCACCCAGTGCCGGGTGAAAAACGGGTTCACGCAACAGGCGTGCACCTGCATCTCGGTGGCCCCGGTGCCCGGCACCGCGATCGCGGACTCGGGCTCCATATAGGCGTGTTCCACATAATTTGTCCGGTACTCGCGCTCAATGATTTTGTCGCACTTGGAAAAAGCGTCCTCCACGTCGCCCTTGCGCACCTTAAAGCAGCTCGGCTTGTGGATATTCTCCGGCCAGTCTTCCCGCACGACATGCGCGCCTTCGACGAGCGCCTCTTCAATCGTAAAGACGGCGGGCAGCTCCTCATATTCCACTTCGATGGCGGCAAGCGCCTCGTCCAAAGCCTCCCTCGTTTCGGCGGCAACAACGGCCACCGCGTCCCCCTGAAAGCGTATGACGTCGGTCAGGTACCGGTAGGAACCCCAGCTGACCATACAGGGCAGGTCCGCATAGGTGACGACCGCCCGTACCCCTTCGATTTCCTTCGCTTTTTTTGTGTCGATCTTGCATACCCTGGCGCTGGCGTACGGGCTGTACAGGGTTCCCCCGTACAGCATGCCTTCAAAAGACAGATCGTCGGTGTAATGTGCACGTCCCGTCACTTTGTCCAGGGCATCCACTCTTTTAAGGGAGTGGTTTAAATATTTATATCCCTTCTCGCTCATGGATCCCTCACTCCTTAGGTAAAGACTATATTTCGATTCCGTTTTTTCTCCAAAGGATCTTCGCCTCGCGGACGCATGCCGCCGCCGCTTCCTCTTCGTTTACCCGGGTGCTTCTTTTGTTTTCGATCATGATCTCCCCGTCGACCACCACCGTCTCCACCTGCTCGCCCTGGAAAGTATTCACCAGGTATCCGATTGCGGAGCAGGGCGCGACGGGCACGGGGCTGTCGGGGCGTATGATCAAAATATCCGCTTTTTTCCCGACTTCAAGGCTCCCGATCTCCTTTCCAAGTCCCAGCGCCTTTGCGCCGTTCCCTAAAAACATGTCCAGAACTTCAAAGGGCAGCATTACGTTCGGGTTCGCCCGCGCCGCCTTGTGCACCAGGTACGCGTACCGCATATACTCGGCCACGTCCAGCGAAAAGAAGCAGTCGTGCCCAACGGACACGTTCATGCCCATGGCCATCATCTCGGGCACGCGCGCCACGCCGTTCCCGCCCAGCGAATTGGTCATGGGCGTATGCGCCACGTTCACATTGTTGCGGGCGAGAATCTCCATGTCCCCGTCCGTAAGATCTATACAGTGCGCGGCGACCACGTCCGGGCCCAGCAAGCCCGCCTTCTCAAGGTATTCGGGGGCGGACACGCCGTATTTCTCCACCAAAAACGCGCGCGGTATCTCCGCAATGTGTATCTGGATGCCGCATCCGTATTCATCGGCCAGCGCCCGCGCTTTTTTCAGCGTCTCAAAGCTGTTGGTAAAGGCGGTATGCACGCCCAGCCGGCCCTCTACCCTGCTCCCGTTGTTTTTCGGATATTGCTTGATAAAGCGGATGTTTTCGGCAAATCCCCTGTCCGCGTTCCCTTTTTTCTGGTCGGTCAGGATGGGTTTCCCCACCACGCGCTCGGTGGTCTCATAGCCGATCTGCGCGCGTATGCCCGCATCAAGAACCGCCCGTGCGCTTTCGTCCAGCACGCCGTCCATGTCGCAGGGCGCCTCCACCAGTTCGCAGACGGTGGTGGTCCCGTGCCGCAGCATTTTCAGCGCCGCGTAACGGGTAGCGGCGTACACCCCCTCTTTGGTGGTGATGTCCTCCAGCCATTCCCAACCCATCTTTTGCAGCATATCCCAAAAGCTGTGCAACTTAGAAAAATCCACGGGCATGTTGTGTCCCAGCACATAGGGCATATGCGTATGCGTCACAATGAATCCCGGCATCACCAGCCGCCCCGACGCGTCGATCACTTTTTGGGCGTCCCCGTATTTTTCCTCCAGATCGGCGCTTTTGCCAATCTCGGCGATCCGGCTGCCCCGCACGGCCAGCGCGCCGTCCGGAATGATCCTGCCTTTCAGCGTCCCGTTTTCAAATGTCAGGACCAGCCCGTTTTTGATCAGCAAATCCATCGCATGCCTCCGATTAATTCTTAGAAATACTTCTGCCCAATCGCCCGGGTAGGGCAGACCGTCACGCAAAGCCCGCAACCGTGGCAGGCCTCGCGGCCGAAAGCGGGCAGCTTCCCGTCCATACGGATGGCGCCGTACGGGCAGGACTTTTCGCATTTTCCGCACCCGATGCAGACTTTTGCGTCGCAAACCGGGAGAAGCGGCTCAATAATGATCTGCCGTTTGTTTTCTTCCCGTTCGGCAATCTTTTTAAGTGTCAGACCGCGGAAATCGTCCAGGCTTTCGTACCCCTTGCGCTGCATAAACTCCGCAATCCCGTTATAAATGCGCTCATAGGCTTTAAACCCATCAATGGTGCCGCTCGTCGCCGCGGCCACCGCCGTTGCGCCCGCCATGATGTACTGGATTGCGTCGGCGCCGGTGGATATGCCGCCCATGGCGATGATGGGCACGCCCACCGTCTCGGCAATCTCCAGTACCATTTTCAAAACCAAAGGCTTGATGGCGGGGCCGGTCAGGCCCGCATAGCCTCTCGGCCCACCCAAAGTGGGTTCGCCCGTCTCGATATCGATATCCATGGCGGGGCCGATGCTGTCCGCGGTGGATATGGCGTCTGCGCCTGCTTCCACCACCGCCTTGGCCCACGGCTTTACATTATAGTGAAAAATGGCGCTGAACTTGCAGATTACCGGAATTTTGACCGCCTTTTTCACGGCCTCGACCGTTTTCGCGTAATCGGTCGGGTCATGTATCTCGGGCAGAGGCATCTTCAATCCGGGGTACATCGCCTCCAGCACATTGCCCATATGCGGGCAGGCCGTAGGCAGCTCGATAAAGCTCGCCCCCGCGTCCTCACAGCCCTTTGCAAGCTTTACGGTTTCCCCGGGATTAACCCCGGCCAGATTGGCGATGATGGGGATCCCGGATTCCAGCGCCAGCGGAAATTCTTCTTTAAACCATTGTTCCGCGGTCAGGTTGGCGCCGAAAACGCAGTTGATCATCGACCCGCCGCCGACCAGTTTCATATTGGGCACAACGTCCCTGAGCACACTGGCGACGATTGTTTTGGTGGTCGCGGCGCCCAGGCGGTGTTTGCTAACCTCTTTGATGCGGTTCCCGTCCATTCCATCCACGCCCGAAGCCGTGATGACGGGGGATTTTAATATTACGCCCCCGATGTTTACGCTTAAATCCATTAAATCAACTGCCTCCAAATTCGCCCCTGAAGCCTTACGGCTTTGTGGGGACATTGTAAAAATCAAAAAAACGCAAAGTCCTTATTCTTTTTTAAGAATCAAGCCGAAAAACCAAAAAAAATCATTTCGGCTGTTTTATCCTTCTTCCATCAAACTCACGACGGAACAGCGCCTTTGCGTTTTTTCTATGAACGTATACGTGTATCAATGAGAATATAGAATCTCATTTCATTATATATTTTGTCCGGCTATAATTCAACAGCATGTTAAATGTATATATCCCGCGCATACCCCGCCTTTACTGCGGCTCTTCTTTTTTATAACCCGCTATTATGTCCACCTCGTTTAAGAGTTCTTTCCCGCCTGCGTACCGGCTCAGGTTTTCCGCGCAGAGTTCGATAATTTTGTTCTCGGTTTCCACCAGGTGCCCGAAGCATCCGCCCGAAATATGGGGCGTTATGACCGCGTTTTTGCATTTCCACAGCGGGTGCCCCTTGGGCAGGGGCTCGGGGTCGGTCACATCCACCGCCGCGCCGAAAAGCTTTCCGCTATGAAGCGCATCCACCAAAGCCATGGTATCCGCCACGTCTCCCCGCGCCACATTCACGAACAGGGCGCCCGTTTTCATAAGGCCGATGCGTTTTGCGTCAAACAGGCCTTTTGTTTTGTCCGTGCTGGGCAGACAGTTTACAATGATATCCGCCCGCGGCAGCAGGTCATCCAACGCATCCAGGGTATACATTTCATCCATGTATTCCGGTATCTTGCCCACAAACATGGTGATTCCCAGCGTCGTACAGTCAAATTTTTTCATCAACGCGGCCACGGCGCCGCCCACGTTCCCCACGCCGGTGATGAGAACGGTCTTGCCCACCGGCGAGACCTCCCGTCCGCAGTCCTCCCAAACCTCCCTGTTCTGCTGGTCGCGGTACAAATGCATTTTTTTGTACAGGGACAATATCATCGCCAGCACATATTCGGAAATCGACTGCCCGAACGCGCCGCTCATGTTGGTAAAGAAAACGTTTTTCGGAAAATCAAAACCTTTTGTATAATCATCTACACCGGCCCAGGATATCTGCAGCCACTCCAGCCTTCCGGCTGTGTTCATCATTTCCTGCGACGGCTCGCCGATGATAATATGCGCCCGGCCCAGTTCATCGTCTGTAGGGGCCTCGTTGTAAATAAAATAAAATCCCGGCGCAGCCGCCTCAAACTTTTTCTTGTCGTCGTCCCGCATCGGGACCATCACCAGAACGGTTTTGCTTTCCATATCGCCCTTCCCTCTCCTTTAAGCCTTTCCTTCATACAGATACGCTTTTATCTGCTCCAAAGACCATTTCGGGTCGATGCCGAGTGACTCCACTGTTCTTCCGGTTGTTCTGTAATCGCAGTCCAGCAGCCCTTCCGCCATGGTGATAATGGCTGAAATAATGGGGGTGGGCACGCCCAGCATTTTCCCCAGGGATTCATATGTCACCAGCCCGTAGGGAACGTCCTCCGTCAATTGCCGCGCAGTCAGTTTAAACGGTCCTTCGCAAACCTCCAGGTAAGGCGTATGGATCGCTTCATAAAAGGGCAGCACGTAATCCACCAGGTCTCGATTCCATTTTACCATCAGTATCTCTTCTTCCAGGGTGTATTGTTTGAGGCCCAGTTTTTCTCCCAGCGCCATGCGTTCGCGGTCCAGCCGCTTCATAACGTTGCAAACAGCAGGCGTGTTCTCCCTGACGCCGAACAGGTGGAAATCAGGATCGCCCATTTCAATTCTGGCGGCGTTGCAGATCATGGGCGGGGTATGCGTAATGGCATTGTAATCCACCAGCAGCGTATCCAGCGGATTTGCGCCCCGCCGCAGCGTGTAGCCGTGCTTTTTGGGGTACACCTGCTCTAAAACTTCCATAACAAAATCAATGCTTTTAGCGGGGAAGGATGCAAACATCAGGTTTTCCGTCCTCGCCTCCAGACGCACCTGGTTGTCACTCATCCGGGACGCGCCGTAGGGCAGCGTATTGCAGTCGGCAAAGTATATGTTTTTTGTATTACCCGATTCTTTTACAATTTTGGCCCAGGTGAGCGAAGCGCCGCCCTTTCCCAGGGACACGACGATCTGCCCTTCCTCCAGATAGGGGGCGGCCAGTTTTGCATACGTCTCTGTCCCTGTATACGGTACGGGATTCAGTATCACCTGCGCGCCGCGGATGACATCCGCAATGTTCTCGGAAGCCAGCGCAATCCGGCCCACAACGCCCGACGGCTTTGAATCGATATCCAGTATTTCTATTTCGGGTTTTTTCTTGAGCCCTTCCAGCCTGTTGCGGGAAAAAATGGAGACCTCATATCCCAGGTTTGCCGACATATCTGCCGCGCTCATATACCCGCCGTTCCCGGCGCCCAATACTGCAACTTTTTTAATTTTCATTGTTTAGAACCTCCCTCAATTTTTTTGTTTCGGTTTTATTGATTGTAAAATCCGGGCCTTCCAAAGCAACGCCAAAAACATCTCTGGCCTTCTTAATGGAAACGATGCCGTTTTTTACATCCATTCGTACTTTTTCGGCCGGACGCTTCTTTGGGTCGCCGAAGCCGCCGCCGCCCGAAGGATAGGTGGAGAAGGTGTCTCCTTTTTTCAGTTCCACCGCGCCCTTGGCGGGCAGCAAGACCTCGCCATCCATCCCTTCGTTTACATAGGCCATGTTGCAGGTACCCGGCTCTCCCCCGAACAGCCCGTAGGGCGGATTGACGCGGCCGTCGCCGAACATGACCACCGACGGATTTTCGTCGAAGAAGCGGATGCGGTATTTTGCCCCCGCGCCGCCTATGTATTCGCCCGCCCCGCATGAATCCGGAATCAACTCGTTGAATTCCGTGATATGGGGATAAGATGTTTCATTTGTCTCAATATTGGGCGCAATCAATCCGCCCAAATCGATCCCGTCGCCTATATAGTGGTATCCGTCCATCCCCTTCGCCCCTCCGGCGCCGCCGAACCCGTTAAAGGTGAACATCACGTAAAAGTTGCCGTTCCTCGGGTCAATGCCCGTAATGGCGGGCCCGTTCCAGCGGTTCCATCCGGCGGGCACGCGTCCCGGAAGAATGGGCGCAAGCGCCTGCCAGCACGCTTCCAGGATGGCGCAGGCCGTATCCAGCGTGCAATACGCCACCGGCGCGGGGTAGTCGCTGTTTACAACGCTGTGCGCGGGCGCGGTAATCTTGATGGGGCGGTACACCCCTTCGTTATGCGGGATGTCCGGCGTGGTGACCGTGGTCAAAAACGCCACGTATACGCAGGTCGCGGTGTTGGCGATCGGGCTGTTGCTCGGGCCGGTCACCTGCGGGCTGGAACCCGCAAAGTCCACCAGCACTTCGTCCCCCTTTACGGTAATGGTCACCTTGATGTCGATGGGATTATCGGTCACGCCGTCCGAATCCAGCGTGGACTCGCCGCGGTACACGCCGTCGGGCAGTTTCTCTATTTCTTTGCGCATGCGGGTCTCCGCATACAGGTGGATATCCTCTATCGTCTCCCGGGTCTTTTCCTCCCCGTATTTCTCCATCATCTCCAAAATGCGCTTTTCTCCCACGCAGCAGGAGGCAATCTGCGCCTTCATGTCCACCCACAGGTCGTCCGGCATACGGGTGTTTATCTTGATCATCTCGATCACGTCGGCAATCGGCTGGTTATCCTTGTATATGCGCAGGGGCGGGATGCGAATGCCTTCGTGCAGCAGTTCGGTCGCGGCCGGGCAGTAAGACCCCGGCTCCATGCCGCCCACGTCCCCGTGGTGCGCGCGGTTGATGGCGATAAACTGCAGGCGTTTATTAAAGAATATGGGCTTCATTATGGTGACGTCCTGCAGATGCGTGCCGCCCATGTACGGGTCGTTCATCACGAACACGTCCCCCGGACGGATCTCCTCCCCGAAATAACGGGTCACCGCCTTCACCGATTCCATCGCGGACGCGGTATGGGAGGGCACGCCGTCCACCTGGGATACGATCCTGTCCTTCCAGTCGCAGATGGCGCAGGAAAAATCGTGCACTTCCGCAAATATGGGGGAAATGGACGTATTGATCATGGTGATCCCCATCTCCCGGTTGATCGTCAGCAGGCGGTTGTATACCACGGCAAAAGTAATTGGATCGCGGCTGCCCTCAAACTCGTCCTTTTTGCGTTCTACTGCCATTTTGTTTCTCTTCCTTTCAACTGATAAGCCTGTAAGCGCAGCGGTTAATGTTGGTTTTTCATCGTTAAAACACAATCGCCGTACTCGTCGATCCGTGCATCCCACTTCGGATGCACAATCACGGTGGTGATGCGTTCCTCAATGACCGCCGGACCGGCCAGCGTATTGCCGGTTTTCAGTTTTTCACGGTCGTATACGGTCGTATCCGTCCATCCCAGCTCCTCAAAGTATACCTTGCGGCTCCCCTTGACGGCATGGGACGAACCGGCGGAATGGGCCGGCAGCGCATCCAGGCCCGATTTGTCCACGCTGCCCACCGCGGTGACGCGCAGGTTGATGATCTCAAGCGGCGTGTCCGGCGTGGAGTAGCTGTACAGGCGCTCGTGCGCGGCATGGAAAGCCTGCGCGATCCGGCCCAAATGCTCATCCCCGATCACGCAGTCCGGCGGAATCTCCACCGTTACCTCATGATGCTGCCCCAGATAGCGGATGTCCAGATAGCGCATTAAATAGCAGCGCTCTTTTTCTATCCCTTCAACCAGCAGCTCTTCCATGGCGGTTTTTTCGGTTTTGCGTATCGCTTCGTTAAAATCATTCAAATCGATTCCGGGAATAAAGCTGTTGAAGCTTCTTACATGGTCGAGACGGATGTCGGACTCCAGCATGCCCAGCGCGCAGAACACGGACGCCGCCATGGGAACGATCACGGTGGTGGACCCCACCTCTTCCGCAATCTTGCAGGCGTGTATGGAGCAGGCGCCGCCGGCGCTCACCAGCGCGTATTCCCTGGGGTCGTACCCCTTCTGTACGGAAACCACCCGCGTGGCGTCCGCCATGTTCTGGTTAACAATCTGGAAAACGCCGATCGCGGCTTCCTCCAGGGAAAAATGCATGGGCTTCGCCACATTTATTTCCGTCAGGTCGCGGCACTTGTCATAGTTGACCGCCATTTCGCCCCCCAGGAAGAAATCCTTGTTTAAATATCCTAAAAGCAGGTTTGCGTCCGTAACGGTGGTTTTTATCCCGCCCCGGTCGTAGCAGATGGGTCCCGGGTAGGAATAAGCGGACTCGGGTCCAACGCGAAGCATGCCGCCCTCGTCCATCCAGGCGACCGACCCGCCGCCCGAACCGATGGTGTGAATGTCTATCATGGGCTTGGCAACGCGGTAGCGGGATATCTCCCCTTCCGTGCTCAGCGTTACGCCGCCGCCACTCACCAGCGTCACGTCAAAGGACGTGCCCCCCATATCCATCAATATCAGGTTAGGGCGCCCGATCAGCTTTGCAAAAAAAACAGCGCCCGCCGCGCCCGCCGCGGGTCCGGACAGCAGGGTCGCGGACGCGTGCCGGATGGCGGTCTGAGCCGTCATCATGCCGCCGTTGGAGGCGGTTACATAAAACGCCTTTTTAAGGCCGTCGTTTTTGAGTTTCTGTTCCAGATTGGTCAGGTACACCGTGAGCTTTGGCCCCACATAGGCGTTGGCAACGGTGGTGGACTGGCGCTCGTATTCCCGTATCTGAGGCAGCACTTCGGAAGAACGGGATATGAACACATCCGGCATCTTTTGCCGTACGATCTCTTCAATCTTTTTTTCATGCGCGTCGTTCAAAAAAGAGAACAGCGTGCAGATGGCCACCGCGGTCACCTTCTCTTTTATAAACGTGTCGCAGATCTCCTCCACTTCTTTTTGGGCCAGGGGGGTGATCACGTCTCCCTTGTAATTAAGGCGCTCGGTCACGCCCAGGCGCAGATAACGCGGAACAAGGGGCGCCGGGTTCATTAAAAACAGGTCCCATATATTCTCCTTGTGGGCCCTGCGCATTTCGATGGTATCGCGGAACCCACGGGTCAGAATCAGCCCGGTCTTCGCGCCGGTCAGCGTCAGCAGCGTGTTGGTCGCCACCGTTGTGCCGTGCGCGAATATTTCCGCGCCCCCTAAAAATTCTTCCAGGGAATTGCCGAAAAACGCGGCGGCCTTTTCAATTACGTGATATAGGCCGATCGACTGGTCCTCGGGGGTGGACAGTTCCTTAAACGTATAAATCTCTCCGCTCCCGTCAATAACGACGCAGTCAGTAAATGTGCCTCCGATATCCACTCCAATTTTGTGTCCCATGTTTCCTCCCAGATTTTCTTTGCCGGCGCATCCCCCTATGGACAGATAAGGCCGGCAAATATTTAATATGAATCAAAGAACGGCCGATGCCGAATCCGGCTTCGTTATCCGCCTTCGTTGGCGCCAGTCAATAATATTTTAAGGCTTTGGACAGTCAGGGGGTTCCCGTATGAGTCTCCCTTGGTCTTTCGCTCTTTTCTCAGAAATAAATTCATGGAAAAAGCGTTTGTGTTTTATTTACTACAAAAAGAATATCATTCTACATTCATTCGTGTCAAGGCATTTTTTGCGCCTTGCCCGGCGCCGTCGCATTTTCCGCAAAATTTCCCGGCGGGCTCCTCCGCACTTAAAAAAAATCAAAGGCTACATTTGCGCGGCGGCCCGGCCCATCTGCTCTTCGGCTTCCAGCGTAATGCAGGTGCCGGTCCTGCCTTCCAGCGCGTCGACCGCCTTGTCGAGCGAACTGATGATCGCGCGCCGGCCGGGACCCGCTTTTGCGAATTTGACCGCCGCTTGGATCTTGGGCAGCATGGACCCAGAGGCAAAATGCCCCTCTTCTATATAAGCTTCCGCCTGCGCAACGCTCAGATGATTTAGCTCAACCTGGCCGGGAGTGCGGTAATGCAGGGAAACCTTCTCCACGCCGGTCAATATCAGCAGAACGTCGGCTCCGATGCCTTCGGCCAGCAATCCCGCGGCAAAATCCTTATCGATCACGGCGGCCACGCCCTGCAGGCTGCCGTCTTCCCGGCGGATCACCGGGATGCCACCGCCGCCGCAGGTAATGATCACCGTTGTATCCCACAGTTTTTTAATGGTTTCAAGCTCAATGATTTCGGTAGGAACGGGAGAAGCGATTAGGCGGCGCCAGCCGCGGCCGGCATCCTCTTTCATGGCCCATCCTTTTTCCGCCATCAGCCTGTCGGCCTCACAAGGGGAATAAAAAGGGCCGATGGGCTTGGTGGGGTTTTTAAAACCGGGATCGTCCTCAGAAACCACCATCTGTGTCACCAGAGTAACAACGGAAATGTAATCCTTGTTCAGTTTGTGCAGCGCTTCCTTGAGCCCCTGCTGAATATGGTAGCCGATATACCCCTGGCTCATCGCGCCGCAAACATCAAAAGGCATGGACGGCGTAATATCCTTGGCGGTCTCGCTGGCCAGCAGGATGCGGCCCACCTGCGGGCCGTTGCCGTGCACGATGATCGTCTCGTAATCCGCCTTTTCCATTTCGGCGATATAGCCGCAGGTCTTTTTGATCACCGCAAGCTGGCTCTCGGCCGTTGCCGGGGCGTTTGCTTCCTGCAGCGCGTTGCCGCCCAAAGCGACAACAATGCGTCCTTTACTCATAAACTCTCCTTTGGATCATGCTGATCCGCAGATTCAATCATACCGGTACAGTGTTTGAATTTTGGTCAATCAATTTTTAATACGCCCTCGCCGACCAGCTGCCCGAACCAGGTGCACAGCGGCACGTCGGCAAAGCACATCTCGCCAAACGCCGGGGCTTTCCCGGCTGCTGGCATCAAATGCGCTTTTTTGTCCGGGGTTGCGTATCCTTCCCGATAACGGACGGGCCCGCCGGAAAGGAAAGCCTCTCCGTGAAGCAGGGCGGGTTTGTATACGGGGAACCGTCCGGCAATCGATCGCTGCACGCCCTCAAGAGACCCCAGCGCCTCCCCGCCTGCGGCGGCAATCAAACCGTCCAGTACCTTAAAGCCGTCCCGGCCGGCCGGTATGGAGAAAATCTGATGCACTTTCTGCACCCGTCCCTCGGCGCTTAGGTACGTACCCTCAAAAGAACCGTAACCGGGCATGGGCAGAAACACGTCGGCAAGGCTAAAGGCCGGGCCCCGTGCGCTGTCCAGCAATACCGCATACTCCAGCATCCCCGCAGCCTCCTCGTCCGGTATGAACTGTTCGGCCAGCACCATGCCTTTGATCCTGCCGGATTTTATATCGTCCGTAAGGCGGGACATATTGCTGCGGATGCGCATCAGGGAAACCGTCTGTGTATTGTTGTGCTGCAGCATCTGTATCACGCCGCAGTTCGGGCGGCCGATCTTGCCGCAGATAACCGCCAGCTCGCAGGCCAGCCGCGCCGTTTCCGCAGAGGCGCGTTCGCGGTCGATCATGATCATGGCGGTTTTGGAATCCCGGTAGTCCTTTGCAAAGGCCTTGGCTTCCTCACCGGGCATCACGTCTTTTAAAGACGCTTTCAGTTCATCAAAGCCGACGGCGTTTTCGGGCACGCAGCCGCTCGCGATGCAGTCCTTGAGCATCTCCTTTATGAAACGCGTATCGTCTTCCATCACGGCCCGCCGGTCGGCGATGAAATTAAAACCGTTCCAGCCGTCCGCCGCCGCCACCAGCAGCTTCGCGCCTCGGCCGAACTTGGCCTGCTGCACGGGCAGGGCCAGCATGGCGTAATAGGAGGGTACGTCCGCCGCCAGCACCAGCACGCAGTCGGTATCGGCCAGTTCCTGATAGGTGTTAGTGCTGCCGTCCGCGCCGAATATCTCTTCTGCGCCGCCGTCAAATATGTTTGCGCTGTAGACGCTCTTTGTACCCAGGGTTTCGGCCAGCCGCAGCGACTCGAATATCTCCTCGTTGGTCATGCGGTCGGCAATCAGCACGCCCACGGAATCCGCTCCGTATTTTTCCTGCACTTTTTTCAGGCCGGCAAGCGCGGTCCCAAAGGCTTCTTCCCACCCGGCGGGAATCAGTTCGCCGTTCTTTTGGACCAGCGGGGATGTCAAATCGCGGTCGCCCATAGCGGTATGCCAGCCGAAACGGCCGTGGACGCACAGGACGTTGGCGGAGAGACTGCCTCCCCATACCGGGCTGACGCGTATGGGCTTGTCGCCGTAATGATGCACCTCAACCGCGCAGCCCACGCCGCAGTAGTTGCAGGTGTTAAGGCTGGTTTCGGGGGGCAGCGGCACGGATTTCATCCGCGGGTTGCGCCCGGTCAGCGCCCCCACCGGGCAATGCTCCACGCACTGGCCGCAGCCCACGCAGAAAGCCTCGGGAAGGGTTCCCCCCTTGGCGATGCGGACAGTGCCGTCTTCTTCCATCTCCCAGCACCCGTACCCCATGATCTCCTTGCACACCCGGACGCACAGGCCGCAGGATGTACACTTATTTGGATCCCGGAAAATATACGGCTGCCTGCGGTCTATGGCCTCAACGGGCACGGTTTTATCGTTCGGAAACACCATGCCGTATTGCCTGGCATAGGACAGCAGTTTGCATTCATAGAGGTCGAGGCAGCCGCATTCCAGGCAACGGGCGCCTTCCGCCCTGGCCTGGTCGGCCGTATAACCGCCGGTGCTCTCCTTAAAGTTCCGGGCCCGCTCTTCCCTGCCCAGCGCAGCCGGTATCTGCCGCCCGGCCCGCTCCGCATGGGAAAAGTCGGCGGCGGTCAGGTCATTCTGCTCCGCGTAAGACGGTTCACAGACAGTATATTCAATTCCTTTTAAATATTTGTCGGCCGCTTCTGCGGCTTTTTGTCCGTCCGCAACGGCCTGCACAGCCATGCCGGAGCCTTCATTTATCGCGTCGCCCCCGGCGAACACGCCGGGGATGGAAGTCGACATATCCGCGCCTGCCTTGATGGAGCCCCATTTGTTTACGGCCACAGGGATTCCGCAGTCCACCCGCTGCCCGATGGCCACGATCAGGTTATCGCAGGAAAAATCTTCAAATTTTCCCGGTACAGGCAATGCGCAGCGTCGTCCCTCACCGTCCTCTTCTCCCAGCTGCATGGCCTGCAGCCGAACGTTCAGACCTTCGCCCGCGGCTTTGACCTTTGCGGGGGTCAACAGGTAACGCATCTGTACGCCTTCCCGTTCAGCCTCGGCGACCTCCTCATCGGAAGCGGGCATCTCGTCGCAGCCGCGGCGGTAAAGCAGGGTGACTTTTTCCACGCCGGGCAGGCGGATGGCCGTACGGGCGGAATCGACCGCCGTATCGCCGCCCCCCGCCACCGCCACGTGTTTGCCCAGGGAGACGGGCTCGCCCAGCGCTGTCTTTCGCAGCAGTGCAAGGCCGTTTATCACCCCGGGCAGCTCCTCGCCCGGGATATGCAGGGAAACCGGCTTCCATGCGCCCACAAAAAGGAGCACGGCGTCGTATTCTTTCCTCATATTCTCAAAGGATTCACTATCCACCTGAACACCGCATTTGATGTCCACGCCGATGGCCTTAATGATGGCGATCTCGGCGTCCAGCACCGCTCCCGGCAGGCGGAATTCCGGTATACCGTAGCGCAGCATGCCGCCGGCGCGGGGCTGCGCCTCAAATACAGTGACCGCGTGTCCGGCAATGGCCAGCAGCCAGGCGGCCGTCAGCCCCGCCGGACCCCCGCCGACCACGGCCGCTTTTTTTCCGCTGGAGGCGGCCGTCTCGGGCAGATACGGGCTTTCCTTTGCAAGGTCCATGTCCCCGGCGAAGCGTTTCAGGGCGGCCAGGGAGACCGGGTCTTCCAGCAGGCTGCGCCGGCAGGCGTCTTCACAGGGATGCGGGCAGATCCGTCCCAGAGAAGCGGGGATCGGATAAGATGTTTTCAGCAGGCGCAGCGCTTCGTCGAAAAACCCCTCCGCAATCAGGCCGGCATAGCCCTGGCAATCGCTGTTCGCGGGGCAGGCCTTTTTACAGGGCGCGATGCAGTCGCCCCGGTGGGCGGCCAGCAGCTTATCCAGCGCGGAACGGCGCAGCTCATCCAGGCCGGGCCCCTGCGTACGCACGTTCATGCCCCCCACAACGGGCGTTTCGCAGGCTTTTACCGGGGCGCCGCCGGGAGCACGCACCACGCACAAGCCGCAGTTTGTGCCGGGCGACAGCTTCACATCATGGCAGAGCCTGGGAATGTCAATACCGGCAGCCAGCGCTGCCCCAAGCAGGGTCTGCCCCTCTTTCGCCTCAATGGTTTTCCCATCAATCGTTATTTTGATACTCATAACCGATCCCCTTTAAAATACGGATAGTTGAGCGTTGGCCTTTTTTATGCCGTTTATTGCAGCATTGGTACCAGATGGTTCCCGTTCCGGTTTTGACCGGACGAAAAAGGGAAATAACCCGGCCGGACGCATACCGGCCGGATCTGCTCCGTTTGCGTTAAACCTCTACCGGGAATGATGAAAAAATTAAAATCGGTGCGGCGATAATGACGTTTCAAGGGGACGCGCCCCGCGGTACCCCGGAAGGCCGCAGATACCCCTCCCGGACCGCAGAGAAACAACGGGCCGGGCTGCCGTTAAAATCAACGGACGGCAGCCGCGTTTAACTTCCGGTTCCCTTTGATTACGCCATCAACAGGGCCAGCAGGGCTTTGATTGTATGCATGCGGTTTTCCGCTTCGTCGAATATAATGGAATTCGGGCCGTCCAGAACACCGTCCGTGACTTCCTCGCCGCGGGCGGCGGGCAGGCAGTGCATAACCTTGACCCGCTTGGGAGCGGAGCTGACCACCTTCTCGTCCACACGCCAGTGTTTGAGGGTTTGTTTGTGTTTGGCAAACTCCGGATTGCCGCGGTAGCCGGTGGCCGGACCCTCGGCAAAGATCTCGGGGGATACCCAGCTGTAAACATTAATAAAGTCGGCGTCTTTGGTCGCTTCCTCATAAGAGTTAACGATCTCGATCCTGTTGCCCGCGTCGGCCTGGCCGTCCATGGCTTCCTTCACATAAACGGGATCGGGCTCCATGCCTTTTGGGCAGGCAATGGATACGTCAAAGCCCAGCCGGGTGGCCATGGCCAGGGTGGAATTGGTGAGGCCGGCGGGCGGATTGAGTTCCCCAAAGCCCCAGCAGAAGGCGACCTTGGCGCCCTTTACGCTGCCGCCGCCGTATTCCTGCATGGTCATGATGTCGGCGAAAGCCTGGGTGGGATGCTCCACCGGGCAGGAAGCGTTGATGACCGGCACGGTGGCCAGAGAGGCGGTTTCTTCCAGCATTTCGCGGGTAACGGGGCGGTGCGCAATGCCGTGGACGTAACGGGTCAGCGTTTTGATGGTGTCATGCCAGTTCTCGGCGCCCGCGTCCCCGGCCCAGATGCGGTGTTTGTCCAGCCACAGCATATGGCCGCCCAGCGCGGTCATTGCGGTCTCAAAAGAGCAGCTGGTGCGGGTGGACTGGGTATTGAATATTCCGGCCAGGCTCTTGCCGCGCAGGTATTCGTGCGGTTCGCCGCTGCGCCACTTGCGTTTGAAGTCATGGGATACGCCCAGTATGAATGCGATTTCATCCGTATTGAGTTCGTTGATGCCTAAGATGCTTCTTCCTTTTAACGGTCTCATTGTCTTGCCTCCTTGATAGTTTTATTGCATTGGTAGTCACTGAACAACTTAAATCGGCTTTTCCCGTATTCGTATCATCATGCCAAACGCAGCATTGTTTTGCCGTCATTGGCATCGGGGCTGTTCATTTTTAAAGTGCAACGTGTCCGGCCCTAAAATGTTCTAAAACCCGCTTGATTAAAGTCAGTCCGCATCCGCGCTTCCTTTTTTAATACCGCGGAGGGCCGGTTTTCTGTTTTATTTACTACAAAAAGAATATCATTCTACATTCCATCGTGTCAAGCCATTTTTTATGGTTGACAAAAACATCTTGATTAAATTATACTTTTAGTAGTAAATACTACATTTTGATTTCTCTTGTCGGAGGTTCAGGTGGGAAATAAAATAAAAAACTACGGTCAGTTGGCGTCGCACGGTGACAGCGAATCCAGAAAAATCGTTCTCGATATAACGGAAGCCACGCTAAAGTATTTGGATGCCTATGAACGCATTAAAAGCATTTCGTCTTTTGACGGCAAAACCCTTAGGATCGGGACGCGCAGCTGGGATCTATCCAAAAAACGCGGCGTGTACCTCATCGGCGCGGGAAAAGCCTGCAACGCAATGGCCATGGCCATAGACGAAATTCTGGGCGACCGCCTCACCCGCGGCATCGCGATCGTCAAGATCGCGGAAAGCACAGACGTGTTCAAAAAAACGGAGGTCTATGTAGGCGGCCATCCCCTTCCCAACCGGGAAGGCTGCAACGCCTGCAAAAAGATCATCGATCTGGTGGATGCGGCCGGCGCGGACGATCTGTTCATCGTGGTCATCAGCGGCGGCAGTTCGGCCCTGATGAGCTGCCCCATCGAGGGGATCACGCTCGAGGACGAGATCGATACCACCGAAATCATGCTCAAATCGGGCGCAAACATTCTGGAGATTAACGCCATCCGGCGTCATATCTCCGCGCTCAACGGCGGCATGCTGGCGGGACATATACAGAAGACGGGCGCGGAACTGATCGGCATCGGCATCAGCGACGCGGTGGGCACGCCCGCCACCGGGGATATCGGCGTTCCCTACGCAAATTATAAAGGCACGCCCATGGGCCCCGATCAGACGACCCTCGCGGATGCGCGCCGGGTAATCCGCGACTACGACGTGGCGGACAGACTGCCCCCGCGCGTGGTGGATTATTTGATGAACTGCACTGAGGAGGGCGAAACGCCCAAAGCCTTCCCAAACAACACCTATTACCTCCTTAATTCCCTTCCGGATTCCTGCATATACGCCAAGAAGGTATCAGAGAAGATGGGCATCCCCGCCCTTATCCTGACGTCCTTTCTCGAAGGGGAGAGCCGGGACGCGGGCACGGTTCTCGCGTCGGTCGCGCGGGAGATTCAGACCTACGGAAACCCCGTTTCGGCCCCCTGCGTCCTGCTCTCCAGCGGTGAAGTCACCACCAGGATAACGGATAATAAGGAAATCCGGGGCCACGGAGGCCCCTCGCAGGAGATGACGGCGTCTTTTGCCATCGCGGCGGCCAAGGCAAAAGGCTGCTCCCTGCTCTCCATCGATTCGGAAGGAACGGACGGCACAACGCCGGTCGCCGGCGGACTGACCGATTCTAAAACTTTCGGGGCCGCGCAAGAAAAAAATGTGGATCTGTTCGCGGCGCTCCGGGGCCACGCCTGCTACGAAGCCTTGTCAAAACTCGGCGATACGGTAATGACGGGCAATACCGGAACGAATCTCTGCGATTTCAATATAATGTATGTCCCGGCTCAAAAATAGATTCTTGAAGGGGAACCGGGCAAAGCCGCATTTTTTATAAAATCACCGGGCAGCAAATGCCGTACACATGAAAGGAACCGCAAACATGTCAAATACAAAAATAAAAAATATCGCCGCACGGCAGCTCATAGACTGCAATTGCCGGCCCATGGTGGAAGTGGATGTCATTTGCGAAAACGGGGCCGCCGGCAGCGGCAGCGCGCCCACGGGAAGCTCCGTGGGCATGCATGAGGCGTTTGTCCTCCGGGACAACGACCCGTCCGAATTCGGCGGGCTGGGCGTGCGCAAAGCCGTCCGGAACGTTGAGGGCATCCTCCGTCCGGCCCTCATCGGGCTGGATGTCACCAACCAGCGTTTGATCGATGAAACAATGATCGCTCTCGATGGTACGCCTAATAAATCAAACCTCGGCGGAAACGCGATATACAGCACCTCCGTCGCGTGCCTTCGCGCCGCGGCGGACGCGTCGGGCATGCCTGCCTACCGTTATCTGGCGGGCGGGGACATCAAAACCGTTCCGTTTCCCTCTTTCAACGTCATCAACGGCGGCCGTTACGGGGATGTCACCCTCGCTTTCAATGAATTCATATTGATACCCTACAAAGCCGAAACAATAGACGAAGCCGTGCATATCGGCATACAGGTCTATCAAACACTGCGCGAAACCATACGTGAAACCCTGGGCAAAAAACCCGTCATCGGCCGTTCCTACGGCTGGGCCGCCCCGTCGGACGATCCGGAAGTCGTGTTGTCCCTCATAGAAAAAGCCGCCCAAAAATGCGGCTGCGCAGATAAAGTCGCTTTCGCCGTGGACTGCGCGTCCAGCGAAATGTACGACAAAGGCAGCGGCACCTACCTGCTCAAAGGAAAACGGGTGGATGCAGACGAAATAATCGCCTATGCAAAGACGCTCACCAACCGCTTCCCTATGCTGTATATAGAAGATCTGCTGGACGAGGACGATTGGTCTGGATATGCACGGGCGGTCAGCCAAATCGACCGCTCCCTGATCATAGGCGACGATTTTACGGTCACGAATCTAAATCGTATCAAACGCGCTTATACGGAAAAAGCAATAGATGGCTTTATTTTAAAGCCCAACCAGATAGGAAGCATCACAGAGGCGCTGGACGCATATTCCTTCGCTAAGAGCCGCGGCCTGGCTGTGATTACATCCGGGCGGGCGGGCGGCGTTATAGCAGACATCGTTATGGATCTGGCCGTCGGCCTTAATCTGCGCGTCATTAAAAACGGCGCGCCCCGTTCGGGGGAGCGGATCGACAAACTGAACTTTTTGATGCGCGTTGCCAGTTTGTATCCCGGCTGCCGGCTGGCGGACCTGTCCGGCATCGTAAAATTCTAAGGATCTTCCAAACCGAAATACGGATAAAAAATCAACGGTGTCATCTGACTGTTGATTTTTTCCTTTACGATGTGATTATAATTATGTTATGATTGTGAATAATTACAAAAATAAAACGATAAGCAAATGGTCGCAATAAGCAAGAGGGCGGGATGATATGTCCGATATTCTTTCAAAAATATCAGAAGAATTCAATACGTTTACCCATTCTCAAAAGGCAGTCGCCAATTACGTCATAGAAAACACAAATTCGCTTGCGTTCAGCACGCTGGATGATTTCGCGCTGCAGATCGGCGTAAGCACGACCACCGTCATCCGCTTCGCGCGCGCGCTGGGGTACGGCGGTTATTCGGATATGCAAAAAGACATCCAGAATCTCATCCGCGACAAGGTAAGCCTGCCCGAGCGTCTGGATTCGTCCACCAGCATAGACGAAGACCAACTCTCAATAGATACGCTAAACAACGATATAAACAACATCAATTCCACATTTGAGTCCGTTGCCAAAGAGGTGCTGCACAAGGCGATCGAAGAGATTCTGGCCGCAAACAACATCTATCTTCTGGGCCTGCGCAGTTCGTTTTCGCTTTCGTATTACATGGCTTCGCGCCTGGGGCAGATTCGCCAGAACGTCCATCTGATCCATTCGGTGGGCATGGAGTTTCCGGAAGAGATCATCGGCGCGAAGGAAAACGATATTTGCATCGGGTTCATGTTCCCGCGCTACTCCAAGCATACGGCAACCATTCTCTCGTGGTTCAAGCAAAGGGGCGTCAAAATCATTCTGGTCACCAGCCAGAACTGGTCCGTCGTCAAAAATTACGGAGACATCATCCTTCCCTGCTGCGTAAACAGCATATCCTTCAAAAACTCCTTTGTGGCGCCCATGTGCCTCATCAACTACATCACGGCCGCCGTTGCGATGGACGACCTGCCCGGCGCAATGGAGGTTTTAAAGCAAACGGAAGAAATACTAAGCCAGGGCTATTACCTGGGCTTGTAACGAAAATCAAAAAAGCATCCGCAAGGATGCTTTTTTTATTCGGGTGCGTAAGCGGGAGTCCGGCTACCGGCTCCTGCTTTCCAGCATTTCAATAAACGCGCCGATGCGCGTTAAAAGCTGCGGTTCGTCCTGGTCCGAATAATCCGTTTCAATCCCCAGGAATGGAATGCCCTGCTCTTTGAGCGCGCGCTCCACCTTGTATCCCTCCGTATCGTAAAGCGTGCAGAATTTCAGGTTTACATCCACCACGCCGTCCGCTTTGTACTCCTTCACCAGACGGAGGATATCGTCTATCCTGCCCTGGTTGGGCGTAAAGCACGCGCAGTTCGTCTTCATATACCGCCGGGCGAGCGCCTCAATCTGCGCGTCCAGGGTGGTCTCATTCTCATCCACCGGGTTTTCAAAATACCGGACGCCCGTGCACATTTCTTCCGCGACCACCGCGCCGCGGCTGGTTTCAATGATATGATGCAGTTTCCAGTTGGGAATGGCAAGCGGCGTCCCGGTCAGCAAGATGCGTTTCGTCTCTTTTTCAAATACGCCCACACCGTTCGCTGTCCGCTCGTCCAGTTCGTCGCACAGCTTGTTCACCATTTGGGTAAAACGCGCCGGATCGTCGTAAAACGCGATCTGTGAAATCAAAAGCGCGTCCTTTCCGCTGATGGGCGGATTGTCTGCCTTCCTAAAATCATACAGCCGCGCAAGCGCTTCCCTTTTACGATTGATCAGCGCTATGGCCTCGCCCAGTTTTTCCGCAGTCACCTTGTTTCCGGTGAGCTTTTCCACCCGCGCCAAAAACAGCTTGATCTCTTTTGCCCACGCCCCTATATCTTTCTCGCGCTTCATCTGGGGCAGGTCCATCACATGCATTTCCACATCTTCCCCAAGAATCTCCCAAGCCTTCTTCTTTCCGTCGCAGGTCGTTTCCCCCACATACATGTCCGCAATGCGGAAAAAAGGGCAGGTTTTGTCCAGGCGCGCGCCCACCGACGCCTTAATCAGGGAGCAGGTGCCCGCCGGAAGCACCTTTTCCCCGCCCGGCACCCAAAACTGAGACCCGCCGCACAGGCCCGTCGCAATGGCGCCCGCGGCGAATACGATCTCATCCGGAACATATACGCAGAATGTCCCCAGCACCTTCCCGCCCTTCTTTTGATGTTCGATCAGTTCTTTGGGGCGAATGCCGTGGATCTCGGCCACCACAAAATTGAAGTAATCCATTCCGTCCGGCCTGCCTTCCTGATTCATATACACGTCACAGAACATCACCGGCAAAACTTCGCACAATTGACTGTGCTTGTCAATATCCATGTCCAGACTTTCCCACATCTTATTGTAATCCACTGTTATTCCCTCCGTTTCGTATCGCGCCGGTGTCCCTGCCGGCGCAAAATAGTTTTTATATCATTATTAATAAGATATTACAGATCAACGCGAATGTAAAATCGCTTTTCTCAGGCATTTTCGTCTATATATTGATTTTTTCTATAAAACTATTTATACTATTGATAGAAATATAGCCCCGCGTACTATCCCATTGGTGCGGGGACTTTAAAAACAAGGCGGTGCGTCTTTTGGATTTCAGGCAATTGGAGGCTTTTGTGGCAGTGGTAAACCACATGAACTTTTCGGAAGCGGCCCGGAGCCTGTTTCTGACCCAGCCGACCGTCAGTATGCACATCAAGGAGCTGGAAGCGGAATTGGGCAAAAACCTGCTCGTCCGCACAACCAAAAAAATCGCCCTGACGGCGGACGGAAAAAAGCTCTACGGGTATGCTACCGGCATCCTGTCCCTGCGCAAAAAGGCGCTGGCGGACCTGTGCGGGCAAAAAGAAGCCGCCATCCGCATCGGCGCGTCCACCCTGCCGGTGGCACATTTTTTGCCCAAGGCGGTCGCGCGCTTCAGGCAGTGCCATCCCGAGGTGGAATTTGACATATGGAAATCGGACAGCCTGGGCGTCATTCAAAAACTGCTGGACGGCACGCTGGATTTCGGCCTGACCGGCACGAAAACAACGGAAAAGCAGTGCGTGTTCGAGCCCTTTTACGAGGACGAGCTGGTAATCGCGGCCCCGGCCAACAGGCACTTTAAAAAATTAAAAGAAGAAGGCGCTCCGCCGGAGGTCCTTCTTCAAAACCCGCTGATCATGCGGGAAATGGGTTCGGGGACACGGCGGGAGACCGAGCGCCTGCTCGCCCGCCTGGGGATCCCTCTTAAAAGCCTTAAGGTCGCCGTCTGCATGAACGACCCCGAATCGATCCCCAGCAGCATCATCGCCGGCATCGGCGTATCCATACTTTCAAGAAAAGTGGTTAAAGATCTGGAGCGGGACGGAAAACTCCTTGTGTTTCCTTTCCGGGGCCCGCTCGCGCGCAGGTCGCTGTATATCGTCTGGGGACGTAACCGGTTTCTTTCCAAACAGGCAAAAGAATTTATCCGCCTGCTGAAAGAGATGTATTCCAAAACGCCGGCATCCGAAATTACGTATTGATTATTTTTCAAACAAAATAAAAAACGGAGCGTCCGCAAAGACAGGGCTTTGCGGACGCTCCGCAACATATTCCGGCGGCAGGGCCAGCCAAAAACCGCCGCGGTTTACTTCCAGCCCGAGGAAAGCTCCTCGTGCGCTGTTTTAAGCAGCGCGGGAATATCGAGTTCCTGCGGGCAGCGTTTAAGGCAAAGTCCGCAAGAAACGCATCTGTCCGCCTTTCTATCAGTATTGAGAAACTGGTAAATCTGTTTGTCGATCGGGTTGGGCTTCGCAAGCTGATGGCTGTTGTACAGTTTGAAGACCTCGGGGATCCCCACGCCCTGCGGACAGGGCATGCAATACCCGCACCCCGTGCAGACGATGCTTCGGGCAGACTCGTAAATCTTCCTGATCTCCTCAATAAAAGAAAGGTCCTCTTTTGTCATCACATTGCTTTTTGCGTCCTCAAAAATGCGCAGATTGTCTTTTAATTGTTCAAGGGTGCTTGTTCCGCTCAGTATCACGGAGACGTCGGGCATGTTGTAAAGCCACCTGAAGCACCATTCGGCGATCGAACGCTTTTCGGGATAGGATTTTATCCGTTCGTCCGCGCCCGGCGGGGCGTTGTTCACAATGGAACCGCCGCGCAGGGGTTCCATCACGACCATTGCCAAACCCTTTTTTACGCCGTACCTGAGCCCTTCCAGACCGACCTGCCGGTTTCCGTCCAGGATATTGAGCTGGATCATGGCCATATCCCAGCTGTAGGCGTCCGCAATCTCATAAAAAGCCTCGGGCGAACTGTGGATGGAAAACCCCGTATGAAGGATCTTCCCCTTTTTGATCATTTTGTCAAGAAAGGAAAGCCCGTCGGATTTTTTAACCCGCTCCCAGTTGTCCGGATACAGATTATGAAAAAGATAAACGTCAATATGGTCCGTATGAAGCCGGATTAATTCCTCATCCAGATATTTCTCAAGGTCTTCGTGTTTGTGTATGAGCCAGACAGGGCTTTTAGATACAAGGCAAGTGCGGTCCCGGTACCCGCCTGCCAGGGCTTTCCCTATAACGGCTTCGCTGTCCGGATAAAGGTAAGCGGTATCCAGATAATTCACGCCGCCATCAATCGCATACCTAATCATCCGGATTGTTTGTTCCTCGTCCCCGGAAAACCGCATGCCGCCGAGCCCCAGCCGGGATACGATCATCCCCGTTTTACCATACTGTACATATTCCATTTTTGTAAGACTCCCGGTTTCATTTTATAAGGCGGTTCTAATCCCGTCAGGATACGCTTTCAAAATAGGACCGGATAGACTCAATATCCTTGTTGACCTGCAGCTTGACTTCCGCCAGATCCTTGAATTTCCTGATTCCCCGTATCGTCGCATGGATTTCCAGGGTGATGACCTTGCCGTAGATATCCTCGTCAAAATCCAGTATAAACTCTTCAACCGTCACATAATCAAAATTGTCCACCGTCGGCCGGTGCCCCAGATTGGTAAGCCCCTTGAACCTCTTCCCGTCAATATCAGAGATCGTCCCGTAGACGCCGTCCGCCGGCAATTGCTTGTACGGCTTGTATCCGATATTGGCCGTGGGCATGCCCACCGTCCTGCCCAGCGCCTTGCCGTGCATCACCTCGCCCATGATCAGATACGGATGCCCGAGCATTTCGTTCGCCTTTTCCAAGCTTCCTTCCTCAAGTTCCTTCAGTATCCTCTCGGTTGTGACCGGCTCGCCGTCCGCCAGTACGGTCTTGCATTCCTCCAGCGTATACCTGTATTTCTCCGCGCCGGCGCGCAAAGCGCCGATATTTACATCGTCCGCGCCCGCGACGATTACTTTTGCGCCCAGCCTGGCCACCAGTATGTCTCTTATGAAGCGCTCAACGTCAATTGGCGCGCCGTCCGTCTTATACGAAATCAGAACCTCCAGTCCCAACTGGTTGAAAAGATATTGTTTTTCTTCCGGCGTCGCGAGTATTTTTTTATCTTTCAGCATCGTTTCGTCAATATCGTACGCAACCACAACGGAAGTCAACCCTTTTTTCGCTGCCTGAAGTAAACGGTCCGCCACCGCCCTATGGCCCGAATGAACGCCGTCAAAATCTCCGAACGCCACGCAGGTGCCCTGCATGCAAAAATCGTTTCCGTCTATAACCTCCACCTTAAATACGCTCCTTTTTCTCAAAATAGATATTCTGCCATGCGACGCCGCATGGCAGAATATCGAAAAGATCGTTTAAGCCCTTTCCTTGATCAGTTCGGGATCCTTGCTGCGTCCTATGGTGGCAGCAAATATGATTATACCAGCCAAATAATAGATGCCCGTATATGCCCACCATTGTCCCGTGCCTTTGATAAGGTCAGGCATGTAGCAGGCAATCAGTACAATCAAAACAATGATGGAAACCGCGCTGCCGCCCGGCGCCTTGAATTTGGCAACGCCGGGGTTCTTTTTGCGGGCCACAACAACGCTGATGCAGATGATGGCCACCACCAGCGCGTTGGAGAACGCGCCCAGGCTTATAACAAAGTTGGTCACATCCGGAATCGCCGCTATAATCACAACGATAATGATGGTCAGGAGTGTCGCGCCGATCGGAATGCCGTTTTTGTTCAGTTTGGCAAGACGCTTGGGCAGCAGTCCGCCTTCGCCGGCAGCCGCAAACGTACGGGCAGCCAGCAGCATAAGAACCAGCGTCGTCGTTATCAGGGCCAATACGGCGGAAATAACGATTACGGTGATAATCCAGGGCGCCGTCGCCATCATGTTCGCCAGCGCAGCGCCAACCATCGGGGCGTACAGGAAGCCCGGGTTTTCAGCCAGATACTGGGCGGAGAGAAGGCCAAGGGTGGATACCATGGTAATAACATACACAGCAACCGTAATGACCATAGCGATAGTCATAGCTTTGGGGATGGTCTTCTGCGGATCTCTGATCTCCTCCACCATAAACGCCACAGCCACAATTGCGCCGTATGCCAGCATGGCGATGGGGATCATGCTTGCAAAGCCAAAGCTGCCGCTTTGGCCCTGTCCAAAGAACGGGCTGAAGTTGCTGGCACTCCAACCGCTGCCGAAAGCCAGAACAATAAAGATGGCCAGGGTTCCAAGCAGGCCAATGGTCAGTCCAAGATTGATTTTGCCGGTTGCGGAGATGTTCAGCAGGATGATTACGCCGCAGACAATAGCGGCTACTACCGCGATAAGGGTTGAGTATGGCGCCAGCGCCTCGAAGCCCGAACCCATGTAATACGCGATGTAAAACACGGAGAACGCCGCGCCGCCGATGCAGCCGAACAGATAGGACCAAGCTGCGATCCAGCCCCAGAACTTGCCCTGTTTCTCCGTCTTGCCCAGCGCTTTTTCAGGAAACACAAAGACGCCGCCCGACTTCGGGTAAATCGTGGAAAGCTCCGCGGTCTGCAGGCCATAGAAAAATAGAATAATACCCGCAATAATCCACGAAAGGATTGATGCAGGGCCCGCGCCTGCGATGGTTACGCCCGACAGTGAGAAGATTGCGCTTCCGATCATTCCGCCGATCAGTATGGCGGTACTGTCACGAAGCCCGAGCTTTTTTTGTTCGTTTATCATTTCTTTCCCTTCTTTCTTTTTGTTTTGTGGCCGTATCTATCAAAAAGCGTTTTTAACGCTTTACCACCGCCAGTTACAACTTGACGATAATGCGGTATGTTTTGGAATCAATCGCACGCTCGAAAGCATATCCAATCTTCTCGAAAGGCACTTCTTCCGTAATCAGAAGCGAAGGGTCTATCATCTTGTAGGAAAGAAGCCTTGTCGCGGCCAAAAATTCATTTTTGTTGGAGTTGAGCGCCCCGGTGATGCTTGGCTCGTTGGCATGCAGAGCGTTTACGTCCAATTCCACCGGTTTGTTCGCGGGGAAAGAAGAATACATCACCACCCGGCCGAATTTCCCGGCCATCGCAATGGCGTCGGCGGCCAGCTGGGGAAGGGCGGCGGTGCAGAATACAACGTCCGCGCCCCTGCCTTCCGTAAGTTCCTTCACCTTGGCTGCCGCATCCGTTTCCCCTGAATTAACAAGGATGTCCGCGCCCATTTTTTTGGCCAGTTCCAGACGGTCCCGATCAACCTCGCATACGATCACGCGCGCCCCTTTGCGCTTTGAAAGCTGTATATGGAAAGCGCCCATAATCCCGTTGCCGATCACCACAACGTCGTTTCCAAGCTCGATTTTCGCGTTGTTAATGCTGTGCACGCAGCAGGCCAGCGGCTCGGAAAGCGCCGCATGGGATAGGTTAATGTCGTCCGCCATTTTAAATAGCGCCTTTGATTCCAGCAGCATATATTCGGCAAACCCGCCGGGCCCGCCGAATCCTTCATGGATATCCGCTTTAAAGGAAACCACGCAATGGCTCTCGTGCCCGCTCCGGCAGTAGTAGCATTCGCCGCAGCTGTTGAGCAGCCGGCCCGCAACCTTGTCGCCAACTTTCAGGGCGGTGACGGCGTCGCCGACAGCCGCGACCGTACCGGCCAGCTCATGCCCGCCCGCAAACGGATAGCGCTTGATGACGCCGCCGTACATTCTCTGTTCCAGCGTGCAGATCGCACAGCTGTCCACTTTGACCAGGACCTGCGTCCCCACCGGCTGCTTCAATTCCCTTTCTATTATATCTATTTTCTTTTCACCGGAAATAACCGCTAATTTATATGTGTCCATACTATTATAGCCCCCTAGAATTTTTTATTCAATTCTTTCAGCGCGGCGCCCACGCTCGCCCCTTCGTGTATAATCTTGGCGATCGCGCCCGCATACCTGGCCGGATCCTCGTGGTTCCAGATGTTCCTGCCCATCGCGATTCCGCCGCCGCCCGCTTCCAGGGCGTCCTTGACCTCGCCCAAAAGCTGCTCCTCCGGCACTTTTTTGCTTCCGCCCAGTATGAGGACCGGCACATACACGCTCTCGCACAGTTCCTTGAAGCTCTCGGGAGACCCGGTATATTCCGTTTTGATCATGTCCGCCCCCAGCTCCGCGCCCTGGCGGCAGGCAAATGTGATGTTCTCGGGCGTGCGCGAATCCTCGCCGCCTTCAAATCCACGGGGCAGCATTTCCGCCAGAAGCGGTATTCCCCATTTGTTGCAATGCAGAATGTTTCTGGACAAATTCTCCAAAATCTGGTCTTCCCATTTTGAGCCGGGAAATCCCATGCTGATCACAGCGTCTGCGCCCAGCCGGACGGCGTCCTCAATGCCTACCACCGTCTGAAGAGGTTTGTCTTTCGACCCCAGGAACGAACAGGCTCCGTCGAGCCTAAGGATGATCCCTCTCCCGTGAAAGCTGTCCGCAAACTTGTCGGCCAGCCCGACCGTTGCGAGAAAAGCGTCCACGCCCGCCCGCGCCACTTCGCTTATGATCTTTCCCGGATGCTTCATGGCGGGAAGCACGTTGAAAGCGTTTCCGTGGTCGATAGCCAGTACGAACGTTTTTCTGTCCTCCCGAAAGATATGGTTCATGCGATGTGTTTTATTTGGCATAACAAACATCTCCTTTAAAATTGATTTATAAATTAATTGTTTAAATAAAGTTTCCAAAAGCCCTGCCTTTCAGGCAGGGGGTTGTTACATATGCTCGTGTGTTGAAATTATGTAACCTTGAATCAGGCTTATCATATCACATCTTTATAAAAATGTAAATATAGCAAATCAAATATTTTGTATTTTTTAGTACTTTTCGACATGTTTTCATAAGTTTTTTATCCGGGCGCGGAGCATTTTGTGCGTTTCCGGGCATAAAAAAAAGGCCGTCTCATTTGCGGCCGTTTGGCGGTTTTTCCTGCGATACGGCAATGCCGGCTGACCGGTCTTTATAAAAGCGCCTTTGCCGTATCATAATCCGTTATCAGCACATTGATCAGCTTTCCTTTTACTGCCCCTTTAATCGCTGAAATTTTTTCCCTGCCCCCCGCAACGCCGATCCGCAGCGGTATTTTTTTATAGCTGGCGTAATCGATGGCAAAAACGCGGTCGTTGATCCCGCTTTCTACGATTTTCCCTTTGCCGTTAAAATAATGGGTGCAGATCTCGCCCACCGCATTCTTGCTTCGCAGCACGCTGTATTCCTCTTCGGACATAAAAGTCCTTTGCACAAAAGAAGATTGTGTGGACATATCGCCGATCCCCACCACCGCGACCGTGCATTTTTTCATCGTATTGTAAACCTGGGAAAAAAAGCTTTCGGCAAGCATGGAATCCCTAAGCTGCCTGTTCTCCACAATAATGGGCGCGTACATGAAATACGGTTTTGCATTTAAAACTTCCGCGGATTGGCGTACGATATCGTCCGAATTGATATGCGCTTCCTGCGCGTTCAGGCCGCCCACCAGCTGGGTGACCGTCAGATTTTTTCTGTCCGCCGGCACCAGACTGGCCACCAGGCTGGACAAGGCGCGCCCCCTCGAAAAACCGATGACGTCGTTGTCCCGTATCACCCGCGCCAGATAGGAAGAACCCGCCTCCCCGATGGTCTCGTTCACATGATTTTCCCTCGAATCGGCAATGATGACTTCATTCAGTCCCAGTCTCGCCTCAAGCTGGGTTTCAAATTCAACATTATGGTTCTCATATTCCTGAATAACGATTTTCACAATGCCCGTGTCCAGGCATTTCTTCAGTATCCTGTTCACGCGCTGCCGGGACATGGACATCCTTTTCGCGATTTCATTTTGAGTCATGTTGTTTTTATAATAATAGTATGCGATTTTTATATATTCATTTTTATTGAATGGCTCTGCCATACCCCACCTGCTTTAGTGTTTCAACTCTGTACACATTATAACACCGCCCACAGCCAAAGTATAGTAGGCCCAGCGCATAAAAAAAAGAACCGCTTTTAAGCGGTTCTTTTTTTTGCGTATTTAAGTTTAAGCCCTTTCCTTGATCAGTTCGGGATCCTTGCTGCGTCCTATGGTGGCAGCAAATATGATTATACCAGCCAAATAATAGATGCCCGTATATGCCCACCATTGTCCCGTGCCTTTGATAAGGTCAGGCATGTAGCAGGCAATCAGTACAATCAAAACAATGATGGAAACCGCGCTGCCGCCCGGCGCCTTGAATTTGGCAACGCCGGGGTTCTTTTTGCGGGCCACAACAACGCTGATGCAGATGATGGCCACCACCAGCGCGTTGGAGAACGCGCCCAGGCTTATAACAAAGTTGGTCACATCCGGAATCGCCGCTATAATCACAACGATAATGATGGTCAGGAGTGTCGCGCCGATCGGAATGCCGTTTTTGTTCAGTTTGGCAAGACGCTTGGGCAGCAGTCCGCCTTCGCCGGCAGCCGCAAACGTACGGGCAGCCAGCAGCATAAGAACCAGCGTCGTCGTTATCAGGGCCAATACGGCGGAAATAACGATTACGGTGATAATCCAGGGCGCCGTCGCCATCATGTTCGCCAGCGCAGCGCCAACCATCGGGGCGTACAGGAAGCCCGGGTTTTCAGCCAGATACTGGGCGGAGAGAAGGCCAAGGGTGGATACCATGGTAATAACATACACAGCAACCGTAATGACCATAGCGATAGTCATAGCTTTGGGGATGGTCTTCTGCGGATCTCTGATCTCCTCCACCATAAACGCCACAGCCACAATTGCGCCGTATGCCAGCATGGCGATGGGGATCATGCTTGCAAAGCCAAAGCTGCCGCTTTGGCCCTGTCCAAAGAACGGGCTGAAGTTGCTGGCACTCCAACCGCTGCCGAAAGCCAGAACAATAAAGATGGCCAGGGTTCCAAGCAGGCCAATGGTCAGTCCAAGATTGATTTTGCCGGTTGCGGAGATGTTCAGCAGGATGATTACGCCGCAGACAATAGCGGCTACTACCGCGATAAGGGTTGAGTATGGCGCCAGCGCCTCGAAGCCCGAACCCATGTAATACGCGATGTAAAACACGGAGAACGCCGCGCCGCCGATGCAGCCGAACAGATAGGACCAAGCTGCGATCCAGCCCCAGAACTTGCCCTGTTTCTCCGTCTTGCCCAGCGCTTTTTCAGGAAACACAAAGACGCCGCCCGACTTCGGGTAAATCGTGGAAAGCTCCGCGGTCTGCAGGCCATAGAAAAATAGAATAATACCCGCAATAATCCACGAAAGGATTGATGCAGGGCCCGCGCCTGCGATGGTTACGCCCGACAGTGAGAAGATTGCGCTTCCGATCATTCCGCCGATCAGTATGGCGGTACTGTCACGAAGCCCGAGCTTTTTTTGTTCGTTTATCATTTCTTTCCCTTCTTTCTTTTTGTTTTGTGGCCGTATCTATCAAAAAGCGTTTTTAACGCTTTACCACCGGTAACAATCCAAAATCTGGCCGGGAATCAACGGCTGCCTGACTCCCCAAATTAAAATCGGGCAGTCCTGTTTTAAATATCCGTTGTTTATTATTCAAATGTCTTGTTTCGGGACGGTTCGATTCTGATTTTTCCACAAAAAGTAAAGGCACTTTTATTTCAACCAAAGCACCTTTGCAGTCAAGTGATTCCACAAAATCATACTCAAATGCAAAAACTTTTATTCCGTTATTTTTATCAGCCTTACATGTCAGTTCATTTACTGATTATTTAAATGGGAATTATCGTTTTTCCAATACCGTACATAATAAAAGATCAGAGATTTTTACGTTTTCATTATACATAATGTGCCGGCATTTTGTCAACGCAAAAAATACAATATGTATTATATTATTCATTAATTAAATATTTTTCGCGTAAAAGACGGGTGAAAGCCGCTCAATGCCCTTTATTACAGTATGTTTTTATCCATATTATGAATGGTACATAAATTTTTTTAATAGTTGTTTTATCCTTACGATGTCTCGTTTCGTTTCAGTGGGCTAAACGCCTTGTTTTCATGGATGGACATAAAATTTTAATAATTTTTATTGCTTTCCCTATCGCAATATGCGGCAATATCGTGTAAAATAACATTTGATTGCAAATTTATACTCAGAAGGCAGAATAGAAGCCGGCTTATGCCGCACCGGAATTTTTTTGGTTTGATATCCGCTTTTGAGTTTAAATAATTAAAAATAAGATAAAATGCAAATAAAGACAATAGGAGCTTTGTAAATGACCAGAGAACCGAAAACGGCAACAAGGGATGACAAGAATAGAAAAAAAATTCTGATTATCATAATATGCATACTGGCCGCGGCATTGGTGGTCACGGCTATGCTCTTTCTGGGCCAGGTTTACAACGGCCTTGCGCTGGAAGGCGTTTCCGTCCAAGGTGTGGCCATTGGCGAAATGGACATGGACCAGGCGCTGGCGGCAACATCTAAAATCCCCCAGCAAAAGCTGAGCGAAATTAAGATATCGGTCGATTTCGACGGAGAGACACACACCTTTACCGCGGAAGACCTCGGTCTCACCACGGATTATAAGGATGTGGTCGAAAAAGCGCTCAATTTCGGGAATACCGGAAATCTGTTCGAGCGCCTTTCCGACGCAAATACCGCAAAAGAACAGGGAAAGGATTTCAAGGTCACCGTGAAATCGGATCGCGGCGCGATCCTCGCCGCCCTGCTCCCCATTAAAGAAAAGCTGAACAGCAAGCCGGTGGACGCAACCTTTGCGTTCGCGCCCCGGGGTTATCTGCAGGACGGTACGATATACCAGCCGGACGAGCAGGAGATGATCGAAAAATCCGCGGGCAGGGAAAACCTCGGCCTGCCCGAAGACCTTGTCCGCATCCCGGACGACCAGATGCCCGGCATATTGCGTTATGATTATTGGCAGAACGACCATTATGTGGACGACTATATCCCGGTGGACGCCAACATCGCCCGTTTCAAATACACGGACGAAGTCGCCGGCAGCACGTTCAATATCGAATCGGTTTCGGACACCATCGTCTCCCAGGTGGAAAGCGGCGTGTATGCAACCATCAAGGCGCCCGTGGAATATGCGCAGCCCGCTGTAACGGTGGACGACCTGAAAAAGAATACGCAGCTGGTGGCGTCCTTTACCTCCAGCTACTCCAGGCATGAGGGCTACAACCGCAACTGGAACGTCGCAAAACTGTCGGGTTTGATCAACAGCGTCGTTATCGAGCCCGGCGAGGAATGGTCCATCAACAAGCATACGGGCGCGCGGACTTTGTCAAGCGGCTGGCTGGAAGCGGCCGGCATCGTGAACGGCGGATATGTCCCGGAGGCAGGAGGGGGCGTCTGCCAGCTGTCCAGCACCACCTATAACGCCGCCATCCGCGCCGCGCTGGATATCACGGACTCGACCCACCACTCCATCTCATCGGATTATATCCCGCTGGGCTTCGACGCGACCATCAGCACGGGCGGCCCCGACCTGAAAATAAAAAATCCGTACGATACGCCCGTATACATCGTATCCTATGTGAACCCGGAAGAAACGAACGTAACGGTGGAAGTCTACGGGCCGCCGGTCGTGAACGAAACATACGGCGAAGTCATATTGGATTTTACCTCGACGGACGGCGGGTCCTACGGCACGCCCGGCATGCAGATCGTCTACAACACCCCGGCATCGCCCGACGGCAAACCCATCGCGCCCGGTGCTTCCTATGTGTACGCACAGGCGCGGCAGGGCAGGAGCGTCAAGACTTTCATCCACTACCTATCCGCGGACGGCACCGAACTCGGCTCGGAAGATTTCCACAGCTACAAATGGGCGCCCATCAACGGCATCACATACGTGAACGGACCGCCGCCGCCCGGGACCCCGGCCGCGACGACCGTACCCGCCGCTTAGAAAGAACGAATATGAAAACGCCGTCTTAATTAGGACGGCGTTTTTTCTTTGTTCTCTTTCTTTTAGAAATAAGAAAATTGCAAAAATTATTCATCAACCGTAAAGTCGCGGGTAAACATATGATCGCCCCGGGTCAGGCTTTCGATGGATTCAAAGCCCAGCCGGGCCAGCAGTTCTATCACATAGGGGTTGTCCACCGGCGTCCCGTACGCCGCTTCTTCCCCGTACGCGTCCACTTGCGCCCGCCCTTCTTCTTTGGGGATCAGCACCCTTGGTCCGCCCACGCAGCCGCCCACGCAGCCCATACCCTCAATAAAATTGGCGCGTATGTCCCCGCTTTCCACGTCGCGCAGCAGCGCCTTCAATGCGGGCACGCCGTCGGCCTGCACCGCCCGGAGCGGTATCTCCCTTTCGGGCACCAGCCGGCTTACGGTATCCTGCACTGCGCGGCTCACACCGCCGGTCCGCGCGTATATGCGGCCCGAACGGGACGAATGGTCCCGCTGGTCCTCCCCGCACCCTTCGGGGTCGATCCCCGCGATCTCAAACACGTCCTGGATCTCCTTAAATGTCAGCACATGGTCCACCGCGCCAGCGATATCCTTTTCCCTGGCTTCTGCTTTTTTGGCCAGACAGGGGCCTATAAAGACCATCTTCGCCTGCGGATACAGCTTTTTTATAGAACGCCCGCAGGCGACCATGGGCGAAACGGAAGGCGGGATATGCCCCGCCAGCCGGCTATACACCTTGCGGATCATGCCGATCCATATGGGACAGCAGCAGCTGGTCAGAAGAAAATCGCTGTCCTTATTGATGGCCTTGTCGAATTCCAGCGCTTCCTTCAATGTCAGGATGTCCGCAAAAAGCGCAACTTCTATCATCCCGGCGAACCCCAGCTTTTTAAAGGCCGTCCGCAAGTTGCCGGGGGATGTTTTCAGGCTGAACTGGCTTTGAAAAGCGGGCGCGATCATCGCGTATACCGGCGCCTCCTTTTTTCGCAGCAGTTCGAGCACGGGCAGAACGTCCCGGCCCGCGGTCAGGTTCTTTTTCGCGCACGCGTCGATGCACGCGCCGCAGCCCGTGCAGTTTTCCTTCAAGATCACCGCGTTCCCGTCCCCGTCTTTTGTGACCGCGTCAAATTCACAGGCGTTTTTACAGTCCTCGGCGCCGCACCCGCAATCCGAAACACGAATGACCGGCGCATGTTTTTCGGGGTTTAGCAGGCAGTCCAGATGATGCGGGTTAAATCCGCCTTCCTTTTCAGGCCGTTCCTGCCCGCTCAGCGCCGCCTTGACCGACTCTTTGTAAAGCTGTTCGAATGGGATCATGCGTCTGCTCCTCTTTCATTTTCTTACCTGTTATTGTAACCCGTATGCACGCAAGGTACAACCGCATAAATTTTATAAATTGTTTGTTGACTTTCCGGCCGGACATGCATATAATTATCAATGATAATATTTATATTTAATAAATATTATAATTTATAAACAACGGAGGCTACTATTGAATAACGAAGATCTTGCGCAAAAGATCATGATGGCTTTCACCAACATGAAGAAACATCATGCAAAATACCACTCCTTGGCGGACACCAAGCGGAGCGAGATGGCCATACTTGCCATTTTGCAGTCACGGCGGAAAGAAAACGGCCTCAAAATCACGGATATCAGCAGGCTTTTGAACCTGCCGCCATCGGCTATCACCCCGGTGGTGGGCGGCCTGGAGGAAAAGGGCTTTGTGGAACGGCAGAATTCGCCGGAAGACCGGCGGATCGTACTGGTCACCTTAACGAAAGCCGGCAGCGGATTTATCGAAGAAAAGCAGGCGCTCTTTCTTAAAAAAACTTTAAAACTGGTGGAGTACCTGGGCGAGAAAGACGCAAAGGAATTTATCCGCCTGCTTGAAAAGGCATTTGAATTTATGAACAAAGAATTTGAGAATGAAGAATAGTCCCGGGCATTCCCGGGCATAAAATTATAGATTTAAGAAAGGGTACGCTATGTTCAAACTGGCAAAGTATTTAAAACCGTTCATATGGATGCTCGTCTTGTCCTTTGCGCTGCTTTTCGTGCAGGCAATGAGCAACCTGTATTTGCCGAATTACATGTCGGACATCGTGAACGTAGGAATCCAGCAAAACGGGATCGAAGATTCCGTCCCGGATGCCATCAGTCAAAACGGATATGCGCTGATGACCACCTTCATGACGTCCGACCAAAAAGCGCAGACAGAAACCAGCTACAGCCTGGTCGGAAAAAACAACCTTTCGTCTTCGGATCTTGACGCGTACGCAAAAAAATACCCGCAGATAGAATCGGAAGACATCTATGTGCTCAAAAGCATGGACGCGTCTAAGCGCACAAATCTGAATACGATATTCGGCGAAACCGCCTGGACCATGATCAATTTTATGAAACAGCAGGCAGAAGCACAGGGGCAGTCCGTGGAAACGGCCAGCCTTACGGATTTTGATATATCGCAGGTGTATTCCATGCTGCCCCAATTGCAGCGCATTCCCGCGCAGGCATTCGAATCGGCCAGGGATGCCGCACAAAGCACGCCGGATATTTTAAAGTCCCAAACCGGCGCCGTACTGGTTAAAAGTTTTTACAACGATCTCGGAATGGATATCAGCCAGGTTCAAACGGGTTATATGTTCCGTATAGGCGTCTATATGCTGCTCATATCCCTGGTCGGAGTCATCGCGGCCGTCATCGTGGGCTACCTCGCGGCCAAAACGGCGGCGGGCGTGGCGCGGGACATCCGCCGCGACCTGTTCACCAGGGTGGAAAATTTTTCAAACCACGAGTTCGATAAATTTTCGACTTCGTCTTTGATCACCCGGACGACCAACGACATCACCCAGGTACAGAACATCCTGGTAATCGGAATACGCATGATTGTATTTGCGCCCATCATGGGCATCGGGGGCGTAATCATGGCCTTAAACGAAAGCGTTTCCATGGTCTGGATCATTGCGCTGGCCGTCATCCTTCTGCTGGGCATTATGCTGGTGGCCTTCGCCATCGCGCTGCCCAAATTCAAAAAGATGCAGAAACTGATCGACGGCATCAACCGCGTGATGCGCGAAAACCTGGGCGGCATGATGGTCATCCGGGCGTTCAGCACCCAGAAGCACGAGGAGCAGCGCTTCGACCGGGTCAATACGGAACTCACGGGCACGAGCCTGTCGGTCAATCGTCTGATGGTGATCATCTTCCCCGCTATGATGCTCATCATGAACGTTGTTACCCTTCTCACCGTATGGGTGGGCGCGCGCCAGATCGCGGATTCCGCGCTCCAGGTGGGCGACATGATGGCCTTCATGCAGTACGCCATGCTGATCATTTTCGCGTTTTTGATGCTGTCCATGATATTCATCATGGTCCCGCGCGCATCGGTATCGGCGCAGCGCATCGCGGAAGTTCTGGGGACGCCGCTGGGAATCACAGACCCCGGGCAACCAAAAAATTTCACAAAAAAAAGGGACTGCGTGCTGGAATTCAAAAACGTATCTTTCAGGTATGACGGCGCGGAAGAAGACGTCCTGCACGATATCAGCTTCACCGCAAATCCGGGCGAGACCACCGCTTTCATCGGCTCCACCGGTTCGGGAAAAACCACTCTTGTGAACCTGATCCCCCGGTTCTATGACGTAACGGCGGGCGCCATCACAATAGACGGCGTGGATATCCGGGACGTCACCCAGCACGACCTTCGGGAGCAGATCGGTTTTGTTTCCCAAAAAGGCATCCTCTTCTCGGGTACCATCGCGTCCAACCTCCGTTACGGAAACGAAAACGCGACGCAGGCTGATCTCGAGCAGGCGGCTGCCATCGCGCAGGCGGCCGAATTTATCAACGAAATATCCGAAGGGTACGAATACCCCATCGCGCAGGAGGCCACCAACGTTTCGGGCGGCCAGAAACAACGGCTTTCCATCGCCCGCGCGCTGGTCAAAAACCCGCCCATATTCATATTCGACGACAGCTTCTCGGCGCTGGATTTCAAAACGGACGCGGCGCTTCGGCGGGCGCTTAAAAACAGGACGGAGCGCAGCACCGTCCTGATTGTCGCGCAGCGCATCAGCACCATCATGAACGCGGAGCAGATCATCGTGCTGGACGAAGGACGGATCGCGGGAAAAGGCACGCACAAAGAACTTATGGGATCTTGCGAGACCTACGTGGAGATCGCCACGTCACAACTGTCAAAGGAGGAACTCGGCTGATGGCTTCAAATAAATCTTCATTCAACACAAACGCAGGCGCTCCCAAAAGCGCTCAAAACACCCCTCCCGGCGGCAGACGCGGCCGGGGCTCCGAAGGCGTCGGCCCCATGGGCAGCGGTCCCGCGGCCATGATGGGCGCGGGCGGCGCAAAGGCGAAAGACTTCCGCGGCACGCTTAAAAAACTAATACGATACCTGAGCGCTTATAAGGCGGCCATCATCTCGGTAACCGCGTTTTCGGTGCTGTCCACGGTGTTCGCAATCCTGGGGCCCAAGATCCTGGGCAACGCGACCACCAAAATATTCGAAGGCATCATGGGCGTCATCACGGGCACAGGCACGGGGATCGACTTTGCGTACATCGGCAACATCATATTCACACTGGCGGTGCTTTATATCATCAGTGCGGCTTTCTCCTATCTGCAGGGCTATATCATGACCAACGTGTCCATGAAGGTCACCTACAACCTGCGGCGGGACATCTCACAAAAGATGAACAAACTGCCCTTAAAATATTTCGATACAACCAGCCACGGCGAAGTATTGTCCCGGGTGACCAACGACATCGATGTACTGAACCAGACCCTAAACCAGAGCATCTCGCAGATCATCTCCTCGGTCACCATGCTTATAGGCATCATGATCATGATGTTCACCATCAGCTGGCAAATGACGCTGGTCGCGCTTACCATCATCCCAATATCCTTCTTAATCATAAGGGTGCTGGTCCGCCGCTCGCAAAAGCATTTTGCGGCCCAGCAGGAATACCTGGGACACATTAACGGCCACGTGGAAGAAATGTACAGCGGCCATGTCGTCATGAAGGCCTTCAACCGGGAAAAAGAATCGCTCAAAAAGTTCAATACATTCAACGAAACCCTGTACACCTCGGCGTATAAGTCCCAGTATTACTCGGGGATCATGATGCCCATCATGATGTTCGTGAGCAATATCGGGTATGTGGGCATCTGCATCCTGGGCGGCTACCTTGCGGTAAACGGACGTATCGCGTTGGGCGACATCCAGGCGTTCATTCAGTATGTGCGCCAGTTCACGCAGCCCATCACCCAGATTGCCAATATATCCAACATCCTGCAGCAAACCATGGCGGCGGCCGAACGCGTGTTCGAATTCCTGGGCGAAAAAGAAGAAACCCCGGATAAGGTCTCCCCGGTGAATACAGACCAGATAGAAGGGCGCGTCACATTCGAAAACGTGCGCTTCGGATACTCACAGGATAAAATCATCATAGGCGGCTTTTCCGCGGATATCGGCAAAGGCCAGAAGATCGCCATCGTCGGCCCCACCGGCGCGGGGAAGACCACCATGGTCAAGCTGCTCATGCGCTTCTACGACGTCAGCAGCGGCGCCATACGGGTGGACGGGCACGACATACGCGATTTCGCGCGGGGCGACCTTCGGTCCATGTTCGGCATGGTGCTCCAGGACGCGTGGCTGCCCAGCGGTTCCATCCGTGAAAACATACGCTACGGGCGCCTTGACGCGACGGACGAAGAAGTGCTCGCTGCGGCCCGGGCGGCGCAGGTGGACCATTTCGTACGCACCCTTCCGGGCGGCTACAATATGGAAATCAACGAAGAAGCCGGCAACGTCTCCCAGGGCGAAAAGCAGCTTTTAACCATCGCGCGCGCCATACTGGCCGACCCCAAAATCCTGATTCTGGACGAAGCGACCAGTTCGGTGGATACGCGTACGGAAGTACTGATACAAAAAGCGATGGACAACTTAATGAAAAACCGCACCAGCTTCATAATTGCCCACAGATTATCAACCATCCGCAACGCGGATCTGATCATTGTGATGAACGAAGGCGACATCGTGGAACAGGGCACGCACACAGACCTGCTGGCTAAGGGCGGCTTCTACGCCAATCTGTACAACAGCCAGTTCGCGGGCGAGGAACGCAGCGCTTAACAGGAGGGCAAAATGGAAAGCAAAAGCAACCGCTCCGCTCTGGCAAAAGGATTTTTTGAGCAGGGCTACAACTGCTGCCAGTCGGTGGTACTGGCCTTCGCGGAGGATATCGGCCTTTCGGACGAGACCGCCCTTCGGCTCGCCTCCTCCTTCGGGGGCGGAATGGGCAAACTGCGGGAAGTCTGCGGCGCGCTCACCGGAGCTTTTATGGTCATCGGTATGAAAAAAGGATACATCAGCCCGGATGCGGACGCGGAAAAAGCGGCGCAATATGCCCTCATCCAGGAACTGGCCGAATCCTTCAAACAAAAAAACGGCTCCATCCTGTGCCGCGACCTGGTCGGTGAAGACTACGCGCCGGGGGACGCAACGCCCGGCAAACGGACGCAGGCGTACTACGATTCGCGCCTCTGCGCCGGCCTGATCGGGGACGCGGTCCGCCTGCTGGAAGAAAAATTGAAATAACATGCAAACAAAAGGGGGCCGTCTCACAAATGAGACGGCCCCCTTTTTATCCCCCCTCCGTCAAACAAAACAATCGTAAAAACTGTCCGCCCGGACTATGTCTTTTTGCCTTTCCGGCGTTCTTTTTTTAAAAATGCCGCCCAAATCAAAAAACCGCCCGAGCCCATAAAAACAGTGGCTGCCAGCGGGCTTATATCCTCCTTTAGCCTGTTAATCCAGGGAAGTTCCGCAAGATAAACAACCGGCGCCGCGCCCATTGCGATCCCGGCGGCAGACGAACTCCCTATTGTTTTCGTATTTCCGTATACAACACTGCCGTCGTCCAAAAAGAATTCGTATCCAACGGAATAGCTGTAGCGGTTCGCCTTAGGGTCCTGCCGGTCACCCAACTCCCTGCGCACAACGGTGATTTGCCCGGTGGTATGCGTCCCAAATGCGTCCAGCAGGGGCAGGCTGGCCCCGTATAAAACCAGAAGGGCCCCAAAAAAAATCAAGAGTATTTTTCCCGAATAGTTCGGGGGTTTCTTTTTATCCGGCTTTTTCTTCATGCCCGTCCCGTCTTCTCCACAGCGCCCTTCCCAAAATCCCGCAGGTATTCTTTCACCATTTTTTCAGCCAAACCGTAATTCTCGCACGTGCAGAAAATCGCTATTTTTTCTGCGAACCCGCCTTGCAGCAGAATCGTATGCTCGCGGGGATAATATTTTACCCAGCGCACGTTTTTCCATTTCACGCGCACCACCTGCCTGCTCTGGGCCAGCACCCCGGCGCCCATAGCGGTAAAATTGCCTTTGAACAGGCCGAGCACAATCAAAATCGTATTCATCACCCTGTTTTTCTTCGTCTGGGCGGCCTGCGTGTAGTTGGTCGCGCCGTTTTTATCCACAATGAACCCCGGCGCGTATTTGCCGCCGTACAGGATCAGCGTTAATAGATAGGTAAGCACAAACAGCAGTACAATCATAAAAAGCGCGTATTTCGCGTCCGTTCCCATCACGTCCCCGCCGGCCAGGATAATAATAAGGGCGATCAGCGTCCCAAAGGGGATGCCCAACGCCAGCCACAGTCCCTGCAGTATAAACCGGTTCCTCCAGATGGGCACATATATCTCCCAGCGCAGCTCATTCATACGCTCATTCAAACCTGCCGCCCACGCGTACGCCGCACCCCGTGCGGATTTTCGCGCCCTCATCGATCATGGTTCCGCAGCCCGTACAATACATCCTTTTTCCTCCAGACCGTATGGTTTTTTTTATGACTTTCTTTAAAAGGATACCATAAAACGGCAAATCAAAAAATCACCCGAAAGGGCGATTCCCTGGGGTTTGACAGTATGGTGCGCCGTCAGTCCTGCCCGAACAGCGCGGCCAGCGCCGGCTTGTTCAGATTCTGGCCGATTACGCATATGCGGCCGGTATAATCCGCGTCCCTTGCGGTCAGGGCCGTTTCTCCCGGCACAAAGTCAAACTGCGTCCACTGCCCGTCCCCGGTCTGCACAATGCCCTTTGCGCGCAGCACAATACCGTACCGCCCGTCCTCCAGCGCACCCAGCGCGGCTTCAATGTCCGCCGCCGCATACCGCCTGGGCGTTTCAAGTCCCCATACGTCAAATACCTCGTCCGCGTCATGTCCATGCTCGTGCACCCCGCAGGCGCGGCCTTCTTCCTCATGGTGATGATGGTGTGCGGACAGCTCCTCCATCAGTTCGTGCACAAGGGACGAAGCCGCGTCCCGCTCGGCCGCCCGAACGATGGTCTCGGCCTTTATCCTGAACCAGGGCGTGGTGATGATATTCGCATCCGGGTTGATGCGCGCAATATCACTAAAGACCCGCTCCAGCACCTCGGAAGAAGCGTTCTGCGCCCGGCTCAGTACAACGGTCCTCGCAAAAGAAATCTGGTTCAAAAAAAACTCGGGCCAGTTTTTCATATACATGTCGTAATTCAGCGCGTTCACCACCACCAAACACATGCCCAGGCGCACGTCGCCGCGCGCAAGGGAAGTTTCGCAGGCGCGGAGCACGTCGGACAGCTTCGCAATCCCGGAAGGCTCGATGATGATCCGCATCGGATGATATTTATCGATCAGTTCTGAAAGCGCCCGCTCAAAATGGCCCACCAGCGTGCAGCAGATGCAGCCCGAATAGATCTCGCGCACCTCCACGCCGTCGCCTTTCACCAGATCCCCGTCTATCCCGACATCGCCGAATTCGTTCTCAATCAGAGCGACCACCTCGTCCTTTGGTTTTTCGCTCAGAATCTTCTGGATCAGCGTGGTTTTCCCCGCGCCCAGAAATCCGGATATGATATCAATCATTATCATCAGCGCAAATCTCCTTTAAGCAAGCTTTTTGTAGCATTCCCCGCAAATGCCCTGCAGTTCCAGTTTATGCCCCATCACGTGAAAATTATCTTCCTTAACATCGGGGGTGAAAGCCTCCATCGGGCAGTTTTTGACCGCTATGATCTTATGGCATACCATGCAGACCGCGTAATGCTTGTGGTCATGGCGGTCAAGTTCGTACAACGCCGCATCGCTGTCCAATATAAACGTCCGTACGGCCAGCCCTTTTTGCGTGAACAGCTCGAGTATCCTGTATATGGTGGAAAGCGACCCGGCGTCCTTCCCTGTCCGCCCGTAAAGTTCCGCCGCGGTCAGGGGCGTGTCGGTATTTTTCAATACGGACAGCACACACCGGCGCTGCCTCGTTTTTTTAACGCCCTCCGGCCAGAAAACCGATAGTTTTTTCGCATCCAATTCCTTTCATCCCTTTCTTAAAGCGATTGTTTTAGCGCCGCGCGCGCCGCATAGCGAAGGTAACGGCAAAAATCACGGCGGAAACCAAAACGATGGTCGCGCCGCTGGCGGTATCCCAGTAATAAGACAAAATCAGCCCGGATATCCCGGAAAAAAGCGCGATCGCGACCGCATAAAAATGGTATTGCCTTATGTTTCGCGCCGCATTGCGCGCCGCGGCCGCGGGCAGCACCAGCAGGGAACTGATGATCAGCACCCCCACCCACTGTATGGAAACCGTCACCGCCACCGCGCACACCACCGTGAAAAGCGTGTCGTACAGGCCGACCTGGATGCCCCTGCTGTGCGCAAGGGACGGATTCACGCTCACCAGCAGCAGCTTGTTGAATATCAAAAACCACAGAACGATGATCGCGGCCAGCGTAACGGACAAAAGAAGCAGGTCGGACGCGCTGATGCTCAGCAGGTCGCCTATCAGAAAAGCGGAATACTTCGCAAACCCGCCGCTTCGCGATAGCAGCACGATCCCCAGCGCGACCGCCGAAGACGAAAAAACGCCGATGATGGTGTCGGTGGAAGCCGTGTTCGCCCTTTTCACCGCCATCACCGCAAAAGCGAGCAGTATCGAGAACAGCACCATGGACCAAATCGGCTGCCCAAAGCCGGCCAGCACGCCGATGGCGATACCGGTCAGTGCGGAATGCCCCAGCGCGTCCGCGAAAAACGCCATGCGGTTGTTTACCACCATGGTGCCCAGCAGCCCGAAGGCGGGCGTCACCAGCAGCACGCCCAGCAGCGCGTTTTTCATAAAGTCGTGGCCGGCCCAGTCGAACTTAAGCAGCGCATCCATCACCCTGTATATCTCGGTCATGACCCGCCTCCTTCGCCGTTCATCAGATCCAGCCCGAACACATCGGACATTTTTTTATGTTTGAACACTTCCTCCGGCGTCCCCACGGCCTGGATGGTCTTGTCGTTCAACAGGGCGACCCGGTCGGCATACTTCATCACCAGGTTCAAATCATGCGATACCAGAATAATGGATAGATGGTACGCCCGCCGAAGATCGGAAACCGTCTTGTAGAATATCTTCAAACCGGCCAGGTCTATCCCGGAGACCGGCTCGTCCAAAAGAAGCAGGTCGGGAACGGGCTGGAGGGCAAGGGACAGAAGCACCCGCTGGAGTTCGCCGCCTGAAAGCGCGCCCAGCCTGCGGTCCATCAAATGCCCCGCATCCACGCGGTCCAGATTTTCACGCACGGCGGCCCGCATGTCCTTCGGATGGAAGAACCATACAGCCTTATCGGACAGCGCGGCGGCGATCAGGTCGTAAACGCTGACCGGGGAGGTCGTGTCCAGTTCCAGCTTCTGCGGCACATAGCCAATGGTGGGCCTGCGCCGTATCCGGTCTCTTCCGTCCAGGAAGACCAGTTCTCCCGCATGGGGCATTTCCCCCAGAATTGCCCTTAAAAGCGTGCTTTTACCCGCGCCGTTGGGGCCGATCAGGCAGGTCAGTTCCCCGCAGTGTATGTGCAGGTTCACGTCCCGGAGGATCTCATAGCTGCCCAGCGCCACGCCAAAGTTTTGGATCCGCGTGCAGCACAGCCCGTTTGTGCAAACGGGGTCAGTGCATTCCCTGTTCACGAAAGCGCTTCCTTCAGCACAGAAAGGTTTTCGTCCATGATCTTTAAATAAGCGCCTTTTTCCATGGGGCCGGTCACGGCCGGGTCCAGAATATATACCTTTGAGCCCGTCTCCCGGGCGATGGTCTCGGCCGCCACCGCCGGGTACTGCGGTTCGGCGAACAGCGCCTTTACATGCAGGCGGTTGATCGTGTCTATCGTATCGGCCAGTTCCCTTGCGCTGGGCTCGGAACCCGGTTCCCTTTCAACCACCGCCGCAATGTAGAGATCAAACTCCTGCGCAAAATAGGGGAACGCCTCGTGGAAGGTCACAATATCCCGGCTGGGGAGTCCGTCCAGCTCCGCGTGCATCTTGGCGCGCGCGGCTTCAAGCTCTTTTACATACGCCTCGGTATTGGCTAAAAATTCATCGGCGCGCTGCGGCATCAGGGCCGCCAAGCCCTCCCCGATGTTTTTCACCTGCTGTATCGCGTCCGAAATGCTCACCCAGAAATGCGGGTTGTCCCCCTCCGCCCCCGGCAGACGCGGGATGCCCTCGCTTGAATCGATGACGGTAAGCTCCGGGAACTGGGCGATCACCTTGTCCATAAATGACTCCATCCCCGCCCCGTTGATTACCAGAAATTCCGCTCTCTCCAGATTTTTCATGTCCCCCGGCGTCGCGGAATAATCGTGCAGGCAGCCGGTGGTGGGCTGGGTCATATCCACAATGTCTATCCCGGGCATGTCCGCCGTAACGTTCATCAGCATGATATAGATGGGGTAAAAAGACGCCGCAATGGTCACCGTCTCCTCCCCGGCCTGTGTTTTGGTTTTCGTCCCGGCGGCGCATCCCGCCAGCAGTGCCGCCGCCAGCAGCAGGGCCAGTATAGCAAACAACAAACGCTTGATTTTCATAATGCACCTCCTATCAAATGCAAATGATTCCCATTTGCATCTATTGTACCCCTATCCCCAAAACATGTCAATGCCTTTGGAGGGCCGGAAAACCGCTTTCTTTGTAAATTGAATATCTTCAAAAAATCGACGTTCAACTATCCTTTTTTAACTTTTTGATGTATGATTATAACTGGAAATCAATCAGGGAGGATAACGGTTTTGGATTTAACCCGCGGCAAGACCCCATTTTTTTTCGACGGGGCGTTCGGCACCTACTACCACTCGAAATTCCATAAGAATATTTTTTGTGAGACCGCCAATTTAAGCGACCCGGATTCGGTGCTCGCCATTCACAAGGAATACATCGCCGCGGGCGCAAACGCCGTCAAGACCAATACCTTCGGCGCCAACCCCATTTTAACGGAAGACCGCGAAAAGCTTGCCTTCATCATCCAAAGGGGATACGAAATCGCGTATAAGGCCGCGCAGGGTACGGGCACGGCCGTGTTCGCGGACATCGGCTGCATCCATTCTTCCAGCCTGGACGCGGCCGAAGAATATAAAAACATCGCCCGTACATTCATCGGGTGCGGGGCAACGCATTTCATATTCGAAACCATGAGCGAATTCGACCCGCTCGCCCCCGCCCTCGCGCTGATCAGAAAGAAAGTACCGGATTCGGTCATACTCGTTTCCTTCGCCGTATCGCAGGATGGCACCACCAGCCGGGGCCATTCCTACAAAAAAATCATGGAGACCGCGGCCGCCAGCCCTCATGTGGATGTGGTGGGCTTAAACTGCCTGTGCGGACCCAGCCATATGTACGACCTCCTGCGCGACCTTTGCGCCATCGGCAAACCCCTTGCCGCCATGCCCAATGCGGGCTACCCCTCCACCCTCAACGGCCGGACGGTGTACATGGACAACGCGGACTACTTTTCGGGCAAGATCGCAGACATCCATTCGCTGGGCGTCAACATCCTGGGCGGCTGCTGCGGCACCACGCCGGAGCACATCCGGCAGACGGTCGCAAAATTTCAGGGCCATCCTTCGGCTTTCGCCCCCGTGGTCTGCGATCTGCCTACGGTAAAGCCGCCCCGGCCGGCGCAAAACCCGCTGGCGGAAGGTTTTGCCTCCGGACGGAAGATTCTGGCGGTCGAACTGGACGCGCCGGTCCTTCCGAATGGGGATTTCATAACGGATGCGGCGCGCGCGCTCAAGAGCGCGGGAGCGGACCTCATCACGGTGGCGGATTCCCCCCTTGCCCGCACACGGGCGGACAGCATCATGACGGCGGCCCGTATCCGGCGGGAGACAGGCGCGGAGGTCCTGCCCCATCTTTCCTGCCGCGACCGCAACCACATCGGCATCAAGGCCGCGCTGATCGCGGGCCAGATCGAAAATATACGAAATATCCTCATCATAACGGGAGACCCCATCGCACAGACCGACCGGGAGGAATACAAAGGCGTCTTCAGTTTCAACGCGGCAACGCTTATCGCATACATCCGCCGCCTGAACGAAGAACTGTTTGCGTCCTCCCCCTATTATATCGGCGCGGCGATCGACACGGGCGCGGCCAATTTTAAAAACGAACTAGACCGCGCCCGGCGCAAACTGGAAAACGGGGCGCAGTACTTCCTTTCCCAGCCGCTGTTCTCGGACCGCGAGATCGAAAACCTTTTCCTTGCGAAAAAAGAACTGGGCATCCGGCTGCTTGCGGGCATACAGCCCCTCGCCAGCCATAAAAACGCGCTCTTTTTAAACAACGAGGTCTCGGGCATCTCCATCCCTGCAGAACTGATCAAACGGCTTGCCGGCAAAAATCCGGCGGAAGTTAAGGAGATCTCCCTTGATTTCAGCATGGACATCGTTTCAAAAACATTGTCGTTCTGCGACGGTTACTATATCGTGACCCCGCTTAACAAAGTGGACCTGGCCGGCGGCCTGGTCCAAAGGATAAGGAGCAAAAAACCATGATCATAATCGGAGAAAAACTCAACACTTCCATCCAAAAAACGATGGAGGCCGTCCAAAACAGAGACGAAGAAGCACTCATCGCGCTGATCCGCGCGCAGGAGGAAGCCGGGGCGGATTACCAGGACGTAAACGCGGCGGTGGGCGGTGACGAGCTTGCGGGCATGCAGTGGCTCGCCGGTTTGGTGCTGAAGCATTCCCACGGCGGCATCATGCTGGATTCTCCTTCTACGGAAGTGATCGAAGACGTCATCAAAAAGGTGGGAGAAAGGCCGGTGATCGTGAATTCGGTCACCCTGTCCGAACGCCTTTCCCTGCTTCCCGCGATTTTTGAGGCCGGCGCCGCGGTGGTGGGCCTGCCCATGGACGGGGGCGGCATCCCCCGTACCGCAGAAGGCCGCAAAAAAAACGCCGAACGCCTGGTGGATAAAATCACGGCAGCCGGAATCCCCCCCGAAAAGATTTTCATAGACGTGCTGGCCGAATCGGCCGCGGTCGCGGACGAAAACCTCATGATTGCGCTTTCTTCCATCCCCCTGATCAATGCGATCGATCCGGGCATCAAAACGGTATGCGGCGTGTCCAACGTTTCTTTCGGCCTGCCCGGGCGGGTCAACATCAACTGCGCATTTCTTTCGGCGGCCGTTGCGGCCGGCCTTCAAAGCGCAATACTGGACATCACTTCCCCCGCCGTTAAAACGGCGCTGCTTTCCTCCCTCGCGGTCGTTGGCCGGGATGAGTATTGCCTCAATTACATCGCCCATATGCGCGGTATGAAGGGATAATTCAACCAGCAAAACCAAAATAATACAGTTGCGCCCCCCGCCCCGCTTTTGCAAAGCGGGGTTTATTATTGTTTCCTTAAAAATTTATGGCTTTTTCAAGGCATTTTTCTTCACAAAAAATTCATCCTTTCAACATCCATGAGCCACAAAAATTCATTCAATAGACATATTTCCTGTTTATTGTTCTTTATGGAGGTTCAACAATATGGAATCATACACAAGGCGCCCCCAGAAGCGTAAAAAGAAAGCCATTGTCCTACAGGTCATCCGGCTCATCGTACAGATACTGTTTTTCATATTCCTGCCTGCGCTGTACTTAGACGCGTTTTTGCAGCTCAAGCTCGTCTGGGCCAGTATCACCGGCGGTTCGTTCGACTTAATCGCGCTCCTGCCCCAGATGGTTCTGCTCATCGCCGTCGTTCCGGCCACCATCCTCCTCGGAAGGTTTTTCTGCGGGTGGATGTGCGCGTTCGGCGCGCTGGGCGATTTCATATACAAGGCCGCAAAAAAACTGTTCCGCGTCAATGTCAGAATAAGCGAGCGGGCGGACCACGCCCTTAAATTCGTCAAATACGGCATCCTCGCGTTTGCCGTTATATTCCTTTGGACGCTGGACGTCCCCGGCCTGTCTTCGGCCAGCCCCTGGGACGTCTTCGGGATGATCGCAACAGTGGGAAGCGTGCCGGCCATCGGCTATATTCTTGCAAACCTCACGCTCGGATTCATATTCTTCGCGCTGATCGCATTCGGCTCGGCTTTCATCCAGCGGTTTTTCTGCAGATACCTTTGCCCCCTGGGCGCGGCGTTTTCCATCCTATCCTTCTTCAAGTTAACCCGCATAGAAAAACCGGCCGCGGGCTGCGGCAAATGCCGCGTCTGCACAAAATAGTGCGCGATGGGCATTCCGCTGTATAAAAGCGACACCGTAAATACCGGAGAATGCATCGAATGCCTGCAATGCGTGACGGCCTGCCCGCGCGGCAACGTGTCCTATTCCTTCGCGGGCAGCAACGTCCGCCCGCTACTGGCGGGCACAATGGCGGTCATCACCATCACGTGCGCATACGGCGGGGTCGGCCTCGCCCTTGCGGCGTCGCAAACCGCCGAAACACCCGTACAGATCGAAGCCACTTTGGACGATGGCGCTGTCAGCGGCGAGATTGAACTACATAGCGCAGCCTCCCCCAGCGCGGACACCACCGGCACCGCGGCGCCTCAAACCGCTCCCTTTGCCACCGGCACTGCGGCCGCTTCCGCCTCCCTCTATGCGGACGGAACCTATACTGGCACGGGCACGGGCTTCCGCGGCGCCTCCACCCAGGTCTCGGTCACCATCCAGGGCGGCGTAATCACGGATATCACCCCCGTTTCAACCGGCGACGACGCCCCTTATTTTGACCGCGCTTTCTCCTTAGTATGCAGCGACATTATGAGCTGCCAGTCCGCTTCGGTGGACGCCGTTTCCGGCGCCACCTACTCCAGCCAGGGCATTATGGACGCCGTCCAGGACGCCCTCTCCCAGGCGGCTTTATAATTTACAACTTTTTTTAAAAAAAGCCCTCATCTTTTAAATAAGCGGATAAAACGAAAAAGCGCCGTCGGCGCTTTTTTGTCTATTGTTCACCCTTTTATTTTTTGATGATGTTGATGGACCCCGAGACCGTATCCACGGAGACGCTGCTTTTGCCGTCCTTATACTCGTTGTTCGCCATGGCAAAGTCGTTGCTGATCCCGCCGCTCACGGTATCCGTTTCCAGCGTGAACCCGTCGTTCTCGGGCAGCTTTAATGTCACGCTTCCCGAAACCGAATTCGCCTCGGTCATCGCGGGCATATTGCCGGATAAAATGGCCACCGCTCCGCTGGTGGTGGTGGCTTTCACGCTGTCCATGCTTGCCGCATCCAGCCTGATCGCCCCCGAAACGCTGCTCGCACGCACATCGCCGTATTCTCCGCCCTGCACCTGTACAGCTCCGGATGTACTTCCCATTTGAAGGGAATCCGCCTTCGCGCCGTCCAGATAAAGGGCCCCGGACGTACTGTTGATCTTCAAAGTATCTGTCTGCACGTCAGCCACGTTTATCCTCCCGGAAGTCGAGTACACGTCTATATTGCCCCGGTACTGGGCGGGCACATACAGCGTTATCTGGATGTCCACCCAGTCAAAATTGAACCATTCGTGCCAGTTGTCCTTAAGCCCGCTCACCGCGCTCACGGTATCGCCGCTCGCAGAGCACACCATCAGTTCGTCATTGTTCAGCGGGCGGCTGCTCTTTTCTTCGATCCGGATGGCGTCTCCGTCGGTCACCACCACGTCGATGGACTCGCTTACAAAATCCAGCCGGATGTTGCCTTTTCCCTCAACGTCCGCTTCAAAGTCGGACATCGAAACGCCTTCCGCCTGACTGGCCCGTTCCCCGAACATCAGCCTCCCCGCCGAAAAATAGATCATGTTGCGCGCGGCGATTCCCCATGCGACCAGTCCGATCAGTATGCCCGCGATCACGGACAAAATAACTATTTTTACAATCCTGCTCATTATTCCATCTCCTTATTTGTTCAATATGGCATTCACAAGTTTCTGTACCACGGCGCCCAGTATGAAGATCACCCAGGTCACATACCACGCGCCGGTCGTAAAGCTGATCAAAAAGTACAGCACCACGATGATGGGCCAGACGATGCCCGCATACAGGTTCTTTTTCTCCTGTTTGGCGGCGCTGGCTGCTTTCCACTCACGGAATTCCTCCACCATGGTGTCGTCCATCTTCGTATATCCGGGATGCATGATGTTGTTATACACCAGAAGGGACGTCGCCCCCGCGATCAGCGCGAACATGACCACCAGGCCGGGGATGGGCAGCCCCATCGTTCCAAGAAGGATAATGGCCACCGGGCTTAAGATATACATCGCGACCGCGATTGCCTTAAACTTCGCTGAC
>Ga0351941_1006_pt1 | contig 96263 bp, 100 predicted proteins | sample TotcelHT113001N9_FD_206853 | JGI IMG/M metagenome (GOLD analysis project Ga0351941, IMG submission 206853) | Enriched cells from coal bed in the Powder River Basin, Montana, United States - Total cells T11 rep2 HSBNCT.T11.300.1.N9 ...
TGGTGGAAATGCCCATCTTGGTCAGCACCTTGAGCATGCCCTTGCAGGACGCCTTGATATAGTTCTTTTGGGCCTCATCGGGCGTAAGGCCGCACAGTCCCTTGTCGCTCAAATCCCGCACCGTCTCAAACGCGAGGTACGGGTTGATGGCCGTCACGCCGTAGCCCACCAGCGTGCAGAAATGATGCACTTCCCTGGGCTCGCCGGATTCCAGCACAAGGCCCACCTTGGTCCGTATCTCCCCACGGATCAGGTGGTAATGCAGCCCCGAACTGGCCAGCAGCGCGGGCACCGCCGCCCAGTCGGCGTTCATACCACGGTCCGACAGGATGATGATGTTGCACCCGTTCGCGATGGCCTGGTCGGCCTGGCGGTATATGGACCGTATCGCGCGCTCCATCCCCACCGCGCCGTGCGCGGCTTTGTACAGGATGGAGATGGTCCGGCTGCGGAACAAATCGCTGTCAAGCTGCTTGATCTGCGAAAGCTGTTCGCCCGTCAGGATGGGATGCTCCAGCAAAATGCTCGCGGTATTCTCCCTGTCCGGGTCAAGCAGGTTGCCCGAAGTCCCCAGCATAATGCTGCTAGACGTTACGATCTCCTCGCGGATCCCGTCGATGGGCGGGTTGGTGACCTGTGCGAAAAGCTGCTTAAAGTAAAGGTACAGCATCTGCGGCTTTTCGGAGAGCACGGCCAGGGGAGAATCCATTCCCATCGCGCCCACCGGGTCCTCGCCTTCGGCCGCCATGGGTAGCATGATCCTGCTCACGTCCTCATAGGTATATCCGAACGCCTTTAGCTGCTGCAAAAGGTCCTCCGCGGGCGGGGCGACCGTATCCTCTCCCCGCGGCAGATCGCCCAGGGTATAGACGTGTTTTTTGTTCCATTCCCTGTACGGATGCTCGGCCGCGGCGCTCATCTTGATCTCCTCGTCGGAGATGATGCGCTTTTCCCGGGTGTCTATCAGCAGCATCCTTCCGGGCTCCAGACGCCCCTTATATTCCACATTGTCGGCTTTGATGTCCACCACCCCGACCTCGGAAGCAAGGATCACCCGCCTGTCCTTGGTGATGTAGTACCGCGAGGGGCGAAGGCCGTTTCTGTCCAGCATCCCGCCAATCACGTCGCCGTCGGTGAAGGCCATGGCCGCCGGCCCGTCCCAGGGCCCCATGATCCAGTTCTGGAATTTATAGAACTCCTTTTTTTCCTCGGGCATCAGATCGTTCTTCTCCCACGGCTCGGGAATCATCATCATCACGGCCAGCGGGAGAGAGCGTCCGGTCATATACATGAACTCTAAGTTGTTGTCGAACATGGATGAATCGGACCCTGTTTCGTCTATGATGGGGTACACCTTCATCATATCATCGAACAAACCGGAATCGATCACCTTCTGCCGGGCCTTTGTCCAGTTCACGTTCCCGCGGATGGTGTTAATCTCGCCGTTGTGCACCAGGTAACGGTTGGGATGCGCACGCTCCCAGCTGGGAAAGGTGTTGGTGGAAAACCGCGAATGCACCATGGCCAGCGCGGATACGAAATCGAGGTCGGAAATATCAATGTAAAAACTCCTCAGCTGCTCGGCCGTCAGCATCCCCTTGTAAACGATCGTCTTGGAAGACAGGCTCGCGACAAAGAAAGAGCCTCCCTTTTCCTCGCTCATGGGCAAAATGGTCTTTTCGGCCAGTTTGCGTATGACGAACAGCTTGCGTTCAAAATCCATCCCTTCGGCGGTGGCGGCGCTTTTCTCAATAAACACCTGCAAAAAACGGGGCATGGCCGCCTTGGCGGTTTCACCAACCGCCGTCTGGTCAATGGGCACTTCCCTCCATCCCAGCACCTTTTGACTCTCTCTCTTTGCGATCTCTTCAAACGCTTTCATCTGCGTTTTGCGGAAATCTTCATATTTATGGGCGTAGACCATCCCTACGCCGTAACATCCTTTTTCGGGCAGCTCAAATCCCAGAACTTCGCATTCCCGTTTAAAAAATTCATGCGGTATCTGAACCATGATGCCCGCGCCGTCGCCCGTATTGGCGTCCGCGCCGCTTGCGCCACGGTGGCTTAAATTTTCAAGAACGGTCAGCGCGTCGTCCACGATCTCATGGCTTTTCACTCCGTCGATATTCACCACGAACCCCATGCCGCACGCGTCATGTTCCATTGCCGGGTCATACAGGCCCTGCTTATTTGGCAAATGATTGTTCTGCATATTTCATCCCTTTGCTTGTCATATTAAATTATATCCTTATGATTTTATCACAAGTTGAAGAATTTTGTTATAGATTTTTTTAAATAAATCACTTAAAGAGCAGTTTTTTTAAACTCCGGTCCAGCAATTCTCTTTTTGACGGCTGAAAACAAGAATTAACCAATTTGCAGGATTGTATTTTATAAATTTCATTTTTCATCGAAACGCAGCGTCTTTTTCATCAGGTCGTATCCCGCATGCGTGTTTTTAAAAACCTGCCTCGCGCCGTCAATATACGCCGCCGGGTCCTTTAAGGACGGGCTGTAATGCGTGAGCCAGAGTTCGGTGCAGCCGGCGCGCGCCGCTATCATTGCCGCCTCGGAAAATATCATGTGTTTTTTTTCGATCGCGTCTTCCAATCTTTCGTCTTCTCCGTATATCCCTTCGCAAACAAGCAGGTCGGAACCGGCGCACAGCGATGCGATCGCCTCCGTCGGCCGGGTGTCCGTGCAGTAGGAGATTTTTATCCCCTTTCGCGGTTTCCCCAAAACCATTTCCGGGCTGTATTTTTTTCCGTTAAAATCAAGGGTCTCCCCCTTTTGCAACCGGTTCCAGAAAGCGACGGGAAGCCCGAGCGAGCGTGCGCGCGCCTCGTTAAACCGTCCCGCGCGTTTCACTTCCAGGCTGTAGGAAAGGCAGGGGATACGGTGCTCGCCGGGAGCGCTCCTCATCTCTACGGCGCCGATATTGAAAACCGCCCCGTCAGAATCCGGCAGTTCGAACAATCTTAAATCATAGGGCAGTGCGGGAGCGATCACGGTCAGCCCCCTCACCACCGCCTTTAGTCCGGGCGGGCCGTACAGACTGAGCGGCTCGGTTTTCCCGCTGTTCGCCAGCGTAAGCAGCAGTCCGGGCAGGCCGGCGGCATGGTCGGCGTGGTAATGGGTAAAGCAAATGGCCCGTATGGCCTTAAACCCCCATCCGGCCTGCTTGATCTGCACCTGCGTGCCTTCCCCGCAGTCCACCAGGATCAGATCGCCTTCCACGCGGCAGAGCAGGGCGGTGAGTTTCCGCCCGGGCAGCGGCATCATCCCGCCGCAGCCCAGCAAACAAACGTCCATCATCAGCATCCACCCCAAATCCCCGGACGCCCAAGCCTGTCCGGTTTTGTTCCGCGGCCCGCGCCCCAGCCCGAATGCATTTTCAGTCCCATTTAAGACCAGAGCGCCTCCCAGGTCGCATCCCCCACGGCCCCGTCCACCGGACGGAGCCCGCGATCCGCCTGGAACGCACGAACGGCCCGGTCGGTCGCCGGCCCGAAGATCCCATCCGCCGGCCCCGTGTAAAACCCAAGGACGGAAAGCCGCCCTTGCAGTTCGCGCACGTCGCCTCCCCGCATGGGGACGGCGGCGTCGTAACGTAAAACCCGCTCCAATTCGGGCCGCCGCAGGTACATGTTCACCCGGTCTATAAATTCCGTCCAGCCATAGGGGTTTCCCCGGCGTATCTGGCCGGGGCAGTCCTTTCCCGTCCAGTCGTAGTGCTGAAAGATGTTCTCTTGCCAAACCGCTTCGCGGTCCCCGTGCCTGCGCAGGATGTCCGCCGCCAGCCGGGCCGCATTGTTTGTCGCCTTCAGTATATCCCCGTCCGCATTCTCGGTGATCTCGATCCCCACGGTGGTATGGTTCCCCTCCCGGTTCCCGGTGTGGTAGGCCTCCTCGTTTTCGGGGACCGAACGGATGATATGGTCTTCGTCCACGGTGTAATGCCAGCTGTTGTACATATTGTACGCATTTTCCAGCATATACTGTGCGTTGGCCAGCGCATCCGCGCCCGGCGCGGGGTTCCCGGTGTTATGGATGGTCACTCCCTTAAAATCCAGCGCCGTGCCCGGCCGTCCCAGGCTCCCGGGCGGCAGCATCATCTCTGTGATCTTCATATCCATCTCTCCTTATGAAAGCTTCATAGTATTCTATGTGCGCCGCAATTATCCTGCCTTTCAAAAAGATATTATTGTTGTTTTTGCATCTGCTCAAAGTAATCCGCGCAGCCGTCCGCAATCGCCCGCGCTACCTTCTTTTGGTACTCTTCGCTTTTAAGCAGCGCCTCTTCGGCCGCGTTGCTGATAAATCCGCACTCAACAATCACGCAGGGCTGCGCGCCGCTTTCCAGGATGTACATATCCTCGCTCCTCGCACTGTTTGGGGAAACGGGATCAAGTTCCTTAATCATGATGGCCTGGATTACCTGGGCCAGCATTTCGCCCTGCACGGAACCCGGCATGAAAAGCGCGACCGGCCCGGACACTTCCGGGTCTTCCGCCGTATTCATATGGATGCTCACCACAATGTCCGATGCGCTGTCCTTTATAATTTCCCGCCGTTTTGCCATATCCTCATCTTTTGTGTCCGCAATGGCATCCCCGTCTTCGCGGGTCATGATTACCCGCGAACCCCTGTCTTCGAATTCGGTTTTTAAAAGCACTGCCACCTTAAGGTTCAGATCAACCTCTTGTGCGCCGCTCACCCCGGTCGCGCCGATGTCGAACCCGCCGTGCCCCGCGTCCAGTACAATCAGCTTTCCTTTAAGCGGTCTTGCGCCGTTGCTATCGGCGGCCGGAACCGTTTCAAGCTCCGCGGCCGCAGCCGACGCCGGCGCGGGCTTGTCCGAAAAATAAACGGCCAGAAAGACCCCGGCGAGGGCGCACGCCAATAAAACCACAAACCGGGCGAGTTTTTTTCCGTTCACCCTCATCCTGCGGCCTTTGCCCGATGCAAAATCCCATGCCTGCCCTTTGGAGCGTTCTTCATTCATGGCGGCTTTCCTTAAATAATACCAGACGGATTTTTTAAATGTTTTCATTTTATATCCATTATACTATACGCGTGTGGCTGTTTAAAAACAATAGGATCAATGATTTGCAAAGATGTTTCACCTACCGCAATTCCCGCTGGACCCGGGTCACGACAGCATCGGAATTCTCCTCCAAAAAATTCAGGATATGGTCCATGATGCTGTCCGCCTGCGCGGCGCCCGCCGCAAACGCGGCAAAAGACAGTACAATGGTCTGGTGCATATCCTGCGCCTCCGTCTCCGCAGCCGAAACATTGAAGGTTCTTCTCGCCTTGGCAAGCAGGCTTTTTACCTCCGAGCGCTTTTCTTTCAGGGAACGTACCCAGGCGGCGTACAGGCGGACGGTCATACAGGCGATTACCATACCGATCTCTCCTTTTACAATCCCCTTTTTTTATCAGTATACCACTTTTAAGCCCCGGTCCAAAAAAATGGACTTAAAAAGTCCATTTTTATAGTTTATTTTCTGCGTTCAATCGTCGTCCCATTCGGTTCGCATCTGCCCCATCACGGGGTTGCGCCCAACCCCCTGAAAGTCCTGCGGTCTTCCGGGGACCATATAGTCGCCGTCGGCCATATATCCGCACCGGCCCCACTCGTCGCAGCACCGTCCGTATCTGTCGTAAGTATCACAGGGCGCATAGCCCGGAAATACGCCCGGATATACCCAGGGCCCGAAAACGAACGGAAAGAAACCACGCCGAAAGCCGCGGCGGGGGTGCATCCTGCCGCCCGTTAACGGCCTGCCCAGGCCTCTGCCGCCCCGGACGCCCCGGAACGGGACATCAAAATCGCTTGTCATGCCACCTTCTCCTTTCATACCTGTTTTAACCGCATATAGTTTCATTTTTATGTATAGTATGTATGTAAAACCCGTTGTGTTCTCATAAGGGGGTTTTTTTCGCCTTTCTTTTAAAAAAAGAAAAACAAAAGCCGCCTGTTTTAAGACGGCTTTTGTTAAAAAATCGGATCGCTTATCCCTGCAGCTCGCTTTTTACCTGCTGTATCTGCGTATCGTTCGCCATCTGCGCCGGCTTGTAAAACCCCTTGGACTGGGCAAGCTTGAAAAGTTCAAATTGCGAAGTCTCGTCGCCGCTGCGGATCTGCTGGAAGGCAGACCGAAGTTCGGTATTCTGGCATTCCGATATGGCAGCCGTGTAGACCGTAAGACTGCTTTTCATACCCGAAAGCGCGTCGTTCACCATCATTTTTTCCTGTAACATCCTTTTCCTCCTCCTTACTGCAAGAATGACATCAATTTTTGTTTGGTATTCTGAGCGTCCTTTGCGGATTTCTCAAAAAAAGATTTAACCTGCGGGTCCGTTGCTTCCTGGGCATAGGTCTGCATCTTCTGGTAAGCGGTCTCATGCGCGCCGATCAGGTGCCTTAAGTTCTGCAGTTCGATCTGATTTAAGTTTGACACATCAACAGCTCCTTTCAAAACGTTTACCCTTAGTATTTAAAAAATCGCAAAAATCTATACGGTCATTCAATTAAAAAATAAAAAAAATGTTTTATCCGTCGTGCGGATTGCTTTCTTCCGCATGCATCACCCGCACATCCTCGGGCAGGCCGGTCTCCCCGCTTCCCAAGGGCGCTTCTGCCGGATCTTTATCCTTCTTTTTTCTCTCTCTTCTTATTTTCATTTTAAAACACCTCCGTCTTTTTTTATTATGCGCCCTCGCCGGTTTTTCATTCAGATCATGTTTCCCAAGAAATAATCTCATCCCAAAAAGTCTTGCGGCTTTTCGGGGACCCCGTAATCTCACCCCCAAAAGTCTTGCGGCTTTTCGGGGACCCCGTAATAAGGCGCGAAACGTGAACCGTATCCCTCCCTTTCGCATATCCTACCTATGACCCTGTTTCTTTAGATACGAAAACGGACAAACTAAGGAGGAAAATACATATGGCAGTAATGACTGCGGATGAAATGATAAATTTTGTTGTTAACGCAAAAAACCAGGGCTGGGGTTACGTGTATTCCGGCCAGGGGGAGCTTTACACGCTTGCGCTCGCGCAGGAGTGGGGAAGGCAGAACCGCGCCGGAAAAAGTTACGATTACTATGTCAACCAGTGCGCGCGCTGGTTCGGGCGTGTCGTGGCGGACTGCTCGGGTCTGATCATCCAGGCCCTGCGCAGCCGCGCTCCAAACTATGAGGACCAGACGGCAAACACCCTGATGGAGCGTTCGACTAACAAAGGCGCCATATCGTCCATCCCGGAAAATCCCGGCGTCTGCGTATGGCGCAAGGGTCATATCGGCATCTATATCGGCAACGGAAAGGTGATCGAAGCGGGCGGGACGAACATCGGGGTGGTGACGTCCAATCTGGCGACGCCTGCCACCAATAAAGCCTGGACGGACTGGGGCATGCTGGCGGGCGTGGATTATTCTGCTGTCCCTCAGGCGCCGGAAGTTCCCGTGCCGCCCACCTGCTGGCTGGGCCGGTTCTTCAAACTGACGGACCCTTATATGAACGGGGACGACGTCGCCCAGCTGCAAAGAGCGCTTCAGGACGCCGGCTTTCCGCCCGGCCCCATCGACGGGGTCTTCGGCCCGCGCACGCAGGCGGCGGTAATGGGTTTCCAAAAGCAGGCCGGCATCACGGCGGACGGTATCGTAGGCTCCCAGACCACACAGGCGCTGCTGGGCGTCTGGGTCACGGATTTCATGGGCGTCCCCTGCTGCCCGTGGAAGGAAAGCCCGCTGGATTCCTTCACCCTGGGCAGGCTGCTGAAAACCTACTCCCCGTATATGCGGGGCGCGGACGTCCAGGACGTTCAATATGCGCTTGAAGAAAACTCTTTTCCGCCCGGACCGCCCGACGGGATCTACGGCCCAAAAACCTGGGGCGCCGTCCTGTCTTTCCAGAAAGCAAATGGACTGCAGACCGACGCCATCGTTGGCCCCAAAACCACCCAGGCGCTGGGCGGCCTGTGGACAGGAAACTGAACACAAAAAACCGCAGCGTAAAGATGTGCTGCGGTTTTTTTGTTTATGCCGGATTATCGAATCTTTCTTAAGTATATCATGACAAAAAACAATGTGCTGGACGCGAACGCACTCGTCTTTCGCCACTACCGGCCCAGAGCAGACCCTGGAATCGGGCAGTAAAAAAACCGCAAATTCCTCATCACCCGCCCCAACGTCCAGTTCGACGAACAGATCGGCTCCCTGCCCGGTACAAAGCAGGAAAAAATCGCGCCTTTCATACGCGTCCGGAAAAACGAGGGGGCCGCCCCTCTGCTTCCAGCTCACACTCATGCCCGATAAATTCGAACGCTCCGCCCTTGCGTACGACGCCACCCAAAGGATGTAGCTTTTTCCCGGCCGTTTGAAGACTGAATGTCAAAAACAGCTTTTTTTATTTTGCATTCGTTGCTATAATGGATGCGGGATCGTTTTACCGGCGGACCCGCCCTTCGCCTGCATAACGTTTCATGCCGGCAGATTCATTTTTGAAAGGTGAACAGATATGATAAATTTTGATTTTTTCATTCCGACCCGGATCCTTTTCGGCCCGGGCAAGCTTGCCCATCTCGCAACCGAAACACTTCCGGGCAAAAAGGCGCTGATTGTGGTGTCGGCCGGCCAGTCCATGAAATTTTTTTTTTATGTTTAGGGGTTCTTCTAGATCTTGAAGTATTATTTCGTCGGCAGCGCGGTGTTCGATAAAATACTTCCCAACCCCGTGTGCTCGCACGTGATGGAGGGCGCCGCGCTCGCCAAAAAAGAGAGATGCGATTTCATCATCGGGCTAGGCGGCGGCAGCAGCATCGATTCGGCCAAGAGCATCGCGATCATGGCAGCCAATCCCGGGGACTACTGGGATTACATCGGCGGCGGCAGCGGCGGCGGCAAACCGGTTTTGAACAAACCCCTGCCCGTAGTCGCCATCACCACTACGGCCGGCACGGGCACCGAGGCCGACCCCTGGACGGTAATCTCCAAGGACGACGCGAACGAAAAAATAGGTTTCGGGCTCATTCCGGGCACCATGCCGGTGCTGTCCATTGTGGACCCCGAGCTCATGACCAGCGTTCCGCCCAAACTCACGGCCTACCAGGGGTTCGACGCCCTTTTTCACTCGACGGAAGGTTATTTTTCCAATCAGGCCAACGCCATGAGCGACATTTTTGCCTTAAAGAGCATCTCCCTTGTATTCAAAAGCCTGGCAAAGGCCGTCCGGAGCGGCAGCGATTTGGAGGCAAGGGCGGACATCGCGATGGCAAATACCCTTTCCGGTATGGTGGAATCCACCTCGGGCGTCACCTCCGAGCATTCCATGGAACACGCGCTCTCTGCGTTTCATCCGGACCTGCCCCACGGCGCGGGGCTTATTATGATATGCGAGGCGTATCACGCCTATTTCGCCTCCAAAGTGCCCGAACGGTTTGAAAATATGGCCCGTGCGGCGGGCGTGAATGTGGACGCTCTGCCCGCAGAAAAAAGGTCTCACGCTTTTGTGGACGCACTGGTCGCGCTGCAAAAAGAATGCGGCGTATACGGCATTTGCATGTCGGAATACGGCATTCAAAAGTCGGATATCCCGTTCCTGGCCAAAAACGCGCGGGAAACCATGGGCGGGCTGTACCACGCCGACCCCTGCGCGCTTTCGGATGAGGACGTGCAGGCCATTTATGAAAAATCTTACCGGTAAACTGAAAGAGAATAAAATGAAGGGCAATATTCTTCCGTAAATCGAAAATACAATAAAAAAATACCGCGGCTTCGCGGTATTTTTTTGCTTTTCGGTTATTTTTCCATCTTCGCGCCGCAGGAGCCGCAGAAAGCGACCTCCGGGCTGTTGGGCGCGCCGCAATTCGTGCAGATTTTTTTACTCTCCCCCTGCCCTTCTTCTTTTGGCTGCTCATCTTGCTCTTCGGCTTTCGGTTCTTCCGTCGGCGCCGTTTCCCCTGCTTTCTGCGGGCCTTTCACCTCGGCAATCTCCTTATCAAACCGCGCCATCTCGTCTTCCAGTTCCTTTTCCTTTGCGGCAATCTGGTCCTTGATCTCACCAAGAGAATCACTCAACTCTTTCGTCTTTTCGTTCTGGGCCAGCGCGCCCGAAAGGCTCTCGTACGCCTCCCGCCCGATCTGCGTAAAAACGCCGTTCATTTTTGCTTCCAGCGAAGAGATCTCCCCTTTGATGGAAGATTCCTTCATCTTCTTCTTGGCTTCCAGCGAAACCGCCATGGTTCCGCTCTTGGCCTTGCCCCAAACGTTTCCCAAAGATTCCTTAAACGCCATTTTCAAGACCTCCCTTTCACCCTGATTACTTTCACAATTGTTATCTATATATTACCACGGCCGCATGTAATATCAACACCGCGATAAAAAAAATCCTTTCAAAAATAAAAAAAGGCCTGCCCCGTCTCCCTTACGGATAAACAAGGCCAACCCAGCCGATCTGCCGGATCTCTATGCCCTTCAGCCTTGCGTAGCGCAGGGTCTGGAACGTCCCGCCCCGGATGCCGGATTCTTCGTCGAATACGGCTATCAGCCGCTGGCTGTTGTCCACCATGTACCGGTTGCGCGCGTAATACGCCGGCAAACTTTTTATTTCGGATACCACCGTGATCCTGGCGGCAGCGGTGTTGATTTTCCGCTGGCGTTTCGCCCCGGCCCTGCCCGGCCGGTTGTTGTATCCCGCAAACGGAAGGGCGATCTCAAGGGTGATCGGTTTTTTGGCCCTGCGCTTCATTTCGCGGACGATCTCGGCCGCCCACGTGTCCACCCCGGACGCGCCCCCCGCAATGAAATGGGTATACCCGTCCAAAACGGCCTGCTCAATCTCCGCTTTCAGCATCGCCTTTAAGCGCATGCATCCTTCGTCCTTTTCGTCCGTCCCCCAGGGAAACCGGTCCGGCCGGTGCCCGCTGAAACAACAAGCTTTCATGCATTTCCTGTCCTTTTTTATTGTTTTCTTTATTATAGCAGCTTGCTTATACAATTTTTTGCCACCTTTATTTATAAAAAAGAAAGGTGGCGCCCAAGAAAATCTACAAAAAACATCTCCCGTGGCGAGCGTTTATATTAAGATTTATTCAGCAAACAACGGCGTGGAGAGGTACCGTTCTCCCGTATCGGGCAGCAAAACCACGATGGTCTTGCCATCGTTTTCGGGGCGTTTGGCTATCTCGGTGGCCGCATACAACGCCGCGCCGGAGGAGATCCCCATCAGCAGCCCTTCTGTTTTTGCAAGGGCCTTGACCGCGGCGAACGCCTGTTCGTTCTCCACCTTGAATATCTCGTCCAGAATCCCGGTATCCAGCACGCCCGGAACGAACCCCGCGCCGATCCCCTGTATCATGTGCGGCCCGGCCTGCCCGCCAGAAAGAACGGGCGAGCCTGCGGGCTCCACGGCAACGATTTTAATCCCAGTATTTTTCGATTTCAAATATTCCCCGGCGCCGGTCACGGTGCCTCCCGTTCCTACTCCGGCAACGAAAACATCTACTTTGCCGTCCGCATCCTCCCATATCTCGGGGCCGGTGGTCTTTTTGTGCGCCTCTGGATTGGCCGGGTTTTCAAACTGCCCGGGCATATACGCGCCCGGCGTTTCGGCGACGAGCTGCCTCGCCTTTTCGATCGCGCCGCTCATCCCCTTTGCGCCTTCGGTCAAAACCAGCTTGGCGCCGTAGGCTTTTAAAAGGTTCCTGCGCTCCACGCTCATGGTCTCGGGCATGGTCAGCAAAACCGTGTAGCCTTTTGCCGCAGCCACCGCCGCCAGGCCGATCCCGGTGTTGCCGCTGGTCGGCTCTATGATCACGCCGCCCCTCTTTATCAGCCCTTTCTTCTCGGCGTCCTCCAGCATGGATTTCGCAATCCTGTCCTTCACGCTCCCCGCCGGGTTAAAATATTCCAGCTTGGCCAGTATCCTCGAGAGCGCGCCGGCCTCCCGTTTATAATTTTCCAGTTCCATCAGCGGCGTTCTGCCTATCAGTTCGGTCAGCGACCGGTATATCCTTTCCATCAAAGCCCCTCCTTATCATATTTTACATATATGTTTTATATGTTATATGGTATCCCAAACCATTCCTTTTGTCAATAGAAAAACTATTTTCCCCGCAATATTGACATTTCGGTACCCGAAGCAGTATGCTTTAATCAAAACATATCGGTTTAATATACAATGAAAGAAGGATGAAATTGAGAGTATCCGCAAAAAGCAGATATGCGCTGGCCGCGCTCACCACCATGGCCATGCAGGAAGACAGCGGGGAATGCGTCACGGTAATCAGCATATCCGAACACCTGGGTATCTCCAAAATCTATCTGGAACAGGTCTTTTCCCTGCTCAAGCGGGCAAAACTGGTCACCTCCGTCAAAGGCGCCCAGGGCGGCTACCGGCTGTCCCGCGGCGCGTCATCCATTACCGTTCTGGATGTTCTTCGAGCCATGGAGGGCAGCCTGTTCGAAGAGACCGGCCCCTCCTCAGGCGCCGGCGCCGCCTATATCGACAAAGCGCTTCAGTCGGAAGTGTACTGTCCGCTGGACACCGCGCTCAAAGAAGCCCTTCAAAAAATCTCCGTCCTCTCCCTTGCCAAGGCGGCCGGGAAAGAAAAGGGCGGGGATACGCTGATGTTTTATATCTGATCCTGGTATCTGAACCCCCTTCGGCAAGGCAATCAATCATTTTCATATCCGGTCACACCACGGGAAGTCTTACGGCTTTTCGGTGACCCCGTAAAAAAAAACATATCCGGCGGGATATGTTTTTTTTGCCTTTTATACAGCGCCTTCAGCGCACCTGCCTGAAATAATCCCCGGCCTTTCGGCCCACGGGTTTTTGCACTTTACTTTTCCGGTCCGCAGCAAATCCCGCCGTCGGCTCTTTTTTTCTGCCCGTTTTCTTTTTCGTGTTTTCCCCGGTATACTCAAAATAACCGTAGTAAGGGTTCTTTTTTTTCATGCCGGGCACCCCGTTCAGAATGCAGGCGGACGGTTTCACGCCCACCACCTCCATCAGCCTTTTGCTCTCTATAAGCATTTCGGTCGTGGTATACCCGTATTTGATAACCAGCAGGATCCCGTCCGCCAGCCTTTGAAGGGAAAGCGCGTCCGAAACGATCAAAACGGGCGGCGTATCCAGCAATATGATGTCGTAATATTGCCTTAAATGCTTTAAAATAAGCTCGATCCGCCTGGAGGAAAGCAGTTCAAGCGGATTGGGCGGCCTCTGTCCGGTCGTGATCACATCCAGGTATTCGTTTGCGTTTACCATAAAATCAGTAAGTTCCGCGCATTCCTTGTCCCCTCTTTCTGCCATGATCAGATCCACCAGCCCCTTGTGCTTGTAAATGCCAAGCTCCCGGCTCACGGAAGGGTTTCGAAGGTCGCAGTCAATCAGCAGCACCTTCTTTTTCATAGAAACATACGCCTGCGCAATCCTGCACGAAACGGTGGTCTTCCCCTCCCCCTTCACCGAGCTGGTCACCAAAAAAACCTTCATTTCCCTGTCCATTCCCAAAAAACCTATATTGGTCCGTATGGTATTGAACGTCTCGCTCACCTGCTGTTCGATATTCGTTTCCATAAAAAGCCTCCTATCCCAGCCTGGGCACGCTGCCGATCACCGGCGCGTCAAATATATCGGAAATAATTGCAACGTCCTTAATCGTATCATCCGACGAAAACCTTATTACCGCAATAATCAAAGAAACCACCAGCCCAATGAGGCCTGCCACGGCCGTATTGACCGTCCCGTTGGGCCGGACGGGTTTTCGGGGCAGCACCGCGTGGTCGATCACCTGCACATTGTCCATCTTCATGATATGCATGACTTCGGTCTTGAAAACGTCCACCAGCGTGTTCGCTATCCCCTGCGCCGTCTCGGGGGAAGGGTCGGTCACCGCCAGTGATATGATATCCGTCCCCTGTTCGGACGATACCACGATCTTTTCGGAAAGCTTATCCAGATCGATGTTCAGCTTCAGCCTGTCCTTCACCTGGGAAAGCACCCGGTCGGATTTGCAGATCACGCTGTACGAATTCACCAGCCTGACGTTCAAATCATAATCGCCCGCCGTCATATTGTTTACCTGGCTTTCCCGGTGCGCCGTAAAGTTCACGATCACCAGCGCGGTCGCTTCGTACTCCTTTTGCAGCACATACGCCGAAAGCAGGTACCCCGCCGCGGTGGCCGCCACCGTCAGCACCAGTATGAGCGCCCAGCTCTTTTTGATGATCTCTCCCACGTCCTTCAGTGTGATATCCATGTGTCCCTCCAAACCATATCCTTTGTTTACGGAGCCGGTATTTCTTTTCATACTCCATTTATAATATTTATTTTTGTTTATACCAGTCCACATACCAGTCCGCAAATTTTTGCAGGCCGTCCTCTATCGTCGTCTTGGGCGCAAACCCGACCGCTTCTTTCAGCGCCTCTGTGGAGGCGCAGGTAACGCGCATATCCCCGGGCTTCATCCCCTCGTAAACTTTATTGAACTTCACTTCCCTGCCCACGGCCCGGCTGAGCGACCTTTCCAGCGTTGCGATCAGGTCCGAAAGCTTTTCCGGCCGATTGTTTCCGATGTTGAATATCCGGTGCGGGGCATCCCCGCCGGGTGGGCTTTCCATTATCCTTTGGATTCCCTCCACAATATCGTCTATATAGGTATAATCGCGGTAAAGGTCATGCGCCAAGTCCCCGTTGTTGTAAACCCGTATGGGCGCGCCGGCAAAAAACCGCTGCGTGAACTTGTAATAGGCCATGTCCGGCCTTCCCATGGGGCCGTATACCGTAAAAAAGCGCAGCCCGGTCATGGGGATCTTGTGCAGGCGGCTGTAGGTGCCCGCCATGATTTCGTTTGACATTTTTGTTGCCGCATACAAAGAGAGGGGGTCGCCCGTTCGATCCGACTCTTTAAAGGGCACCTTGGTGTTCGCCCCGTATACCGAACTCGACGAAGCGTAAAGAAGATGCCGGGGCGGCCGCCGCCTGGCCGTCTCCAACAGATTGTAAAACCCCACGATATTGCTTTTAATATAGGCGTCCGGGTTTTCAAGCGAATAGCGTACGCCGGCCTGCGCGGCCAGATGGACCACGGTGTCCGGCTTCGCCCCCATATACGCTTTTCTTATAAACCTGCGGTCGGCAATATCCCCTTTCAAAAAAGTAAAGTTTTTATAAGTATAAAGCTGGCTTAAACGGGCGTGCTTTAAGCGTACGTCGTAATAATCGTTCAAATTGTCTATCCCGCATACAATCTCTCCCTGCTCCAGCAGTCTTTTCGAAAGATGAAATCCTATAAACCCGGCCGCGCCGGTCACAAGACAGACTTTGCCGTCAGCTGATTTTTTGTATTCCACTTTTTTCGGCCTTTCTTTCGGGCGGAATATCATTGACCAGCGCGCCGCCTTTGCCCGGATTCGTCCGCCCCACCGAGTAATACTCAACGCCCGCCCGCTTCATTTCCTTGGGGTCGAACAGGTTCCTGCCGTCGTACACCAGGGGATTTTTCATCAGTTTCCTGAATTCCCTGGGTTTCACCGCCCGGATCTCCTCCCAGTCGGTCAGTATAAAACAGATGTTCGCGCCTAAAAGAGCGCTTTTGAAATCCCCCGCATATCCGATGCGCCCCTTCCCGTGGCAGCCCTCCGCAAACAGCTTTTTAAAGTTTTCCGTCCCGGCCGGGTCGTACGCGCATACCTCTGCGCCGCGTTCCAGCAGCAGGGGAATATTCACAAGGGAAGGCGCTTCGCGCAGGTCGTCCGTCCCCGGCTTAAAGGTCAGCCCCAGTACGGCGGCCTTTAGTCCTTTAAAAGAGATCATCCGTACGCACGCTTTCTTAAACAAAAGCGTCTTCTGGTCGTTGTTCACCTCGATCGCCGCCTTCACGGTCCGAAGCAGGCATCCGTTCTGCCGTGCCAGGTACTCAAGCGCCTTGGTGTCCTTGGGAAAGCAGGAACCCCCGTAGCCGATGCCCGCGTTCAAAAACCGGCTGCCAATCCGCTCGTCGCAGCCCATCCCCAGCGCCACATCCAAAATGTCCGCCTCCACCTTTTCGCAAAGGCCCGCGATTTCGTTCATATAGGATATCTTGAGCGCTAAAAAAACATTGCTCGCGTATTTGATCATTTCGGCCGACCGCCTGCTCACCGAAACAACGGGGAGGCCGAAAGGTTCGTATATTTTTAAAAGCCGCTCCTCCGCCCACCTGCTCTGCGTGCCAATCACAATGCGCGCGGCCTCAAGGGTGTCCCGGACCGCAGTCCCCTGCGCCAGAAATTCGGGGTTGGATGCCACCTCCACCCGTATCTTTCCGCCCGCCGCGTCCACGCCGCCGCGAGGCAGAAAGTCACGGATAAACTGCTCCACCTTGTCGTTGGTCCCCACCGGCACCGTGGATTTCACCACCACCAGGCAGTCCTTTTCGATGGTTTCGGCAATCTGCCGCGCAACCGCCGCTATATGCGCCAGGTCGGCGGACCCGTCGGGCATCTCGGGCGTGCCCACGCCAATGAAAATGGCGTCCGCCTCCCGGTACGCTTCCCTGTAGTCGGCGGTAAAACAAAGCCGGCCCGCGTCCATATTCTCCCGCATCAGCTCTTCTAAGCCCTGCTCGTATATGGGCGATATCCCTTTTTTCAAAAGGTCCACCTTGGGCTCGTCTGTATCCACGCATACGGTCAGATGCCCCCTATGCGCAAAGCATGCCCCGGCTACCAGCCCCACATATCCCGTTCCCGCCACCGCAATTTTGAACATAGAATCAGCCGCCTTTTCTTATATATTGCTTTCCAAAATAAATAATATTTGATTTGAGACCATATCATATCAATTTAATGGATGCTTCATTTAAAAATTTATTAATCATTCTTAATGATGTGTCTCAACGGTTTTTATTTTAACTGGCTTAAATTTTTGCGTAATTCCATGAAGTTCATTTCGAATATTGGGGAACAGGTTAATCATGCCATAATAGAAGATTGCACAAATAATGATTGAAATTATATTCCATACGTTTCCCGAATTTATTTGCTGAAGAAAAAAACCCAAAGCGCCCATCGCGAAAGAAGAAACAGCCGTTGGCAGTACATTTTTAAATGTTTTTGCTATCGATATTCTAAATACAATGCTCATAAGAATAATATTAACCAAAATGGCTTCAAATCTTATCCAGGATCGCGCATATACAAGCGGCCAGAAACCCTGTTGTGCAAAGACAACGCATACGGGAATCAGTACAGCCAAATGCAATATCTGTGATAAAAATGAAAATTTAGGTCTTCCTTTTGCCCTGTAAACTTCACTGCAAAAATAGCTGAAAACAATCATTACAGCGCTCGTTAAAGCCCAGCTGCCGATTACACCGCCTGCTTCAGTCCATTGGCTGCCCAACAATATTCCCGTAACAAAATCTTTATATAAAAACACGATTATTCCGATTGGAAAAACAAATATGGAAACAAATTTCTGCACGGAAAAATACATTTCATTAAATTTTTTAGTATCATTTTGCAATCGGGACAAAGCCGAAAAAAGAACGGGAACAACCGAGGCAGTTATAAGTCCCATCATCCCGTTTACCATTGTGACAGATGTTTTATATAATCCCAAATAGTAAGCGCTAAGAACGCTTCCAATAATAAATACATCTATCCATCCTGTCAGCCATATTGAGATGGATTCTATCAAAGACCAAATGCTGAAAGATAACATTTCTTTTAATTTTTTTATACTGTAAAATAATTTAGGCTTCCATTTGCATTTTATGGTTAATAAGATGGTGTTAAATAGCTGACCAACAATTGTTCCAATTATAATTGACCAATAACCGTACCCGTATAACGCTAAGGGTATTGTAACAGCAAACGGTATGCTTATCGTTATTAAACGTATCCAAAAAAGAGTTTTAAAATTAAAATCCCGCCTAAATAAAGCAATCTGAATGCTTGTAAATGAAGTAAGCGGCAATTGCGCGCACGCAATGGCGATTACGAAACCAAGTCCCGGATTACCCACCAACTTTGCAATCTGGTCACTAAATAAGACGATGATGCCCCAAATAAATAAAGATAACGCAAAATTTGTCCAAAAAGCTACGTTGGCGCTTTTATACTTTTCTTCATCGTTTATGAACTCATGCTGCACCAGATATTTTTCGAAGCCCGTATCCGTTAAAATATCGGTAAAACTAAAGACCATACTGGCTGTTGCTACAACGCCGAACGCCTCGGGCACAAGTATCCTGGCTAATACGATATTCGAGACAGGGTTTATTGCTTTTGCTATGATTTCGGTAATCGTCGACCATTTTGCAGCGAATAGAAATTTGCTCTGAATACTGTTTTCCAAAATATTTTCCCTTCGAAGCCGAGTTTTCTGTTTCAATTACGCAAGACTGCATTTCATGCAGGTAATCAGCTTAAGAATCAATTTATATTCGTCGGCAATTCAATCCAGCTGCCAAGCAGCCGGTTATATGATTCAGGTAAAAATTTTTCATAACCCGCGCCATGAAAAAAGGTGATTTCACCAAAATATATACGGTCATTGATTGAATAGAAATCAACGCGCACATGAGGTATATTTTTTGCCAATATTCTTGCGCAGCTTAACATTTCATCAATTTTTTTCGGTTTTGAAACACTGCTTGCATCAGCATTCGGAAGTGTAATTCTCACATTTGCATATTGCCAGTCAGTCGTGTAGACATTTCTTTTATGATCAGAAAACCGTCCGGTATCAACCTGTATTAATTTTGGGATGCCGTTAAAGCATAATACTTTATAATCTTTCAGTTCAGTGCCGGATTCATCAACCATATATTTTTCGCATATGATTCTGGGCTGCACGTTTCTATAAGGCCATTCTCTGCCATACCAATAAAAATTTTTCTTTAAGTTTCTGTTTAATTTTTGTCTGGCTTTCGCAACATCAAATTTCGATTTATCCTTGCACAATATAATGCTGTTCGAATCATGGGTGCATTTTAATACAAATTGATCGGGCAGCCGGTTAAAATCTATTTCCTCAAATGTTTTCCAAACGCCGAGCAAGGGAATAAGATACTCCTCCCCGATCATTTCTTTTATATACTTTCTTACCTCGTATTTATCAACCATTATTGTATAGGCGGGATTCCTGTCATATAATTTTAACCACTGCAGTTTTTCATTAAAATCTACGGGGTTTTTTATATTCAACTTTTTTTTGGTTAAATACTTATATTGAAGCCGAACAAAGATATTGTCAGGCAAAATTTTAGATACTCTTCTAAGGATATTTTTCAGCATTTTTCATTCTCCAAAACCTGCCCGCCGCAAGGTTTTATTCGCCGTCAGCCTGACGTTTTTTCGTGAACCGCAACCTTATGCAATAAAAACCGACTTAATATTAATACGATTGTGGCTCCAGATTCGTTTCCAAAGGCCGGCAAAGACTTTTATAATAGTTCACCGTCCATTTTTTCATCGGGTTATATACTTGCACATATCTCTTTTCGGATAGTTGAATCAACGGGCTCCTCTCCAGTATGGAATTGCAGCATGGATTAATGTAGATGATCGTCAGCTCTCTCGGATTTCTCCTTAAACTTTTTTCAATGTTTTCAACAAATTTAACCATCACGGTTTCCGAAAATGGATTCGACATAAACAGAACAGAATAATTGTCAAGGTTATCGTATTCGGTCGCATCAGAGCACTCCACCGTCGCCTTTTCCGAAATATTTAAAGCGTTTATGTTCTTAGCGGCAGTCTCACATAAGCCGCGCGCCAAGTCGATGCCGTGCACACGGTTAAATCCCATTTTTTGCGCAAGATATAATATGTAGCCTTTCCCGCTGCCGATATCCAAAAAAGCATCGCCCGGTTTTATTGGAATATCAAGCATCACCTTCTTCATCGTTTTCTGTGGAATCGAACAGTAACTGGTAGCAGAGGCGCTTAGGCTTAAAGAGCTGTCATCCCTCCTTATAAAATCAACCCCCTTTGGTTTTTCGATAAACAGATAAACCAGATTGGTATAAGCAGCAAAAACCAACAAACGAATTTTATTTATCACTCTGAACATTTTGTACTCCCTTCGTATTTGCCCTGTCTATTTAATGGCGTCCCCCTGCACAGAATTCTCTATATTTCCTGCGCGGCGGGTTCACACGGAATGATTCTGCAAATTTTTCAAATACACATGAACTGTTTTGTACTTTTTATTCGAATTAAACAAATTCAAAAAACTGATAATTACAATGCCGATTACCAAAAAGAATGTTGCGTGCACAAAGTTCGCCGGGTCCGCATAGCAGACGAACCGGGCCAGATACAGGGAGGTGATGACGAACAGCATATCATAATAGCCGTTTCCCCTCCTGCCCGCAAAATAATTTTCCACCCTTCGAAGCAGAAATCCGAAAGCGGCGGACAGTACGAATACGCCGGCAATGCCCATATCAAAAACGCACATAGAAATGAAATCAGTGGGCGTTTCCCCCGGACCCATGCCGATTAATGCGGAATTGTACGCGGAAAGCGTACTGATGCCATCCGGCCGGAAACCGCTGGGCAAAAACGCAAGGAATCCGCTTATGACATCGGTAAAAAGCCTGCCGCCGGCCAGGCCCCTTGCCAGGGCGGACAGCGCGGTCTGTCCGCTCAAGATGGTAAAATCAAGTTCGCTCCGCAATATCCGTAAAACATCCAGTGAAAAAACGCCCGTTTTCGCCCCCTGTCCGTTCCGCAAAAAAACCATGATCCAGTCGGCCAGCGCCATGGCGACAAACGAGACGCCCAACCAGACGACGATCTTAAAAAAAACGCCTTTTTTCTGCGTCCTTCGATGTATAATCCGGTAGAGCACAAACACCAAAAAGAAATAAACAAAGGACATCCTGCCGTCGTTTGCCAGCAGATAGATTACGGACCAGAATCCCGAAAAAGCAAACAGCGCGAAAACGGCGGCCTTATTCACCTTCACATCCCGCTGCAAAAAGACGGCGAAAAACATGAAGGAAGAAAAAAGCATTGCCGTGGAAAAGTATTTTAAGAACGACCACGGGTTTTGGACGGGCACATTGCCCGACCGGAGCAGGTTCGCGTATTTCAGTATGCCGAACGGGAACCCGTACGCCCGCGACCATAAATAAAACGACGCAAATCCGATAACAAGCGTTATAAAAGCGGCAATCATCAGCGTGCGGACGCTTCCCGCGCTCATCGGGCCGCCCGGCCTGCTCACCGGCCGGTCCGCGCCGCTTTTTCTTTTTATGATCATGGCGTATCCGGCATTCAGCGCAAAATAGCCGATGGCGGACAAGATATACAAATAATAAAGCTGCGTAATCCCCCCGGGCGTATAGGAGATTATAGAAGCCGTCTCCCCGGTCATATAGAAATGCGTATGCACGATGGCGGGCACAATGCCGTAAATCAGCAAATAGGTCACCCGCACAAAGAAAATGACGGATACGCCTTTTTTGCGCCTGACGCTCATCGCTTCGATCACAATATAGACAAAGCTGCTGCCCATGTACAGAATGCTTAAAACCATTACCGGCGTCTGCCCCATATGCCCTCCTTTTATATGCTTTCCAAAAGATCCATCAGCTTGCACGCGCTGCGCTTCGCATCAAAGTTTTTTTGAATGCTTGTCCTTGCGTTTTTTCCCATCCATACGGACCGCGCCGCATTATCGATCACCTTTCTGATGGTGCGGGCAAGCATCTCCGTGTCGCCCACGGGCACCAGATAGCCGTTTACGCCGTCCTGTATGATGTCGGACGGCCCGGTCGGACAATCGGTGGAAATGCAGGGCAGGCCCAGCGCCATGGCCTCGATCAGCGCATTGGGCATCCCTTCGGCGTCGGACGAAAGGACGAATAAATCGGCTTTCAGCAATTCCCCGGCCACATCCTCCGTCCGCCCGCAGAGCCGCACCCGTCCGGCCAGGCCCAGCGCGCAGATCATCTCGTTCAGATCGGCCAAAAGCGAGCCCTCCCCGTATATGCAAAGGCCCAGATCGGGGTCCCCGGCCGCAACGATGGAGAACGCGCGGATCAGCATGGGATAGTTTTTTTGTTTTTCCAGCCGCCCCACGGCCGCCAGATTTTTAATTTTATTTTCGCCGAAAACTTTTCCCTCCTTCAAAAACAGGGGGGATATTGGATTTTCAATCACCGATATCCTTTTTTGCAGGGCTTTCGGGAAATACGCAAGCTGGCTTCCGGTCTGCACGATGCAGCGGTTCGCAAAAAGCACGGCGCAGTTCCGAAGCAGCCTGAGCCCCGGATTTTCCGGGTCGTACCGGGGATCGATCCGTATGGTCTCCACCACCCGGGCGGGCAGTCCCACCCTTGCGAACATCGTCATGATCCCCACATAGGTCACAAAAGGCAGCACGATATCCGGATCGATCTGCCGTATAGCCCTCCTGAAGCCGATCATCTTTTGAAGCCGCCCCATGCGCCTGTACGCCTTACGGCTCCTTGCGATCACATGCAGCTTAACGCTTTCGTCCAAAGGATATTCGTCCTTCGTCCTGTAAAACAAAAGGATGTGGATATCCGCCCCCCGGCCCGCCAGTTCGCCCGTCCATACGGATGCGACGCGCTCCGCGCCCCCTCCGGATAAAAAGGGCACCACAAACAGAATTTTCGCCAACGTTCCTTTCCTCCTTTTTGATCCGGTCACATGGCATAGACACGCAAAAGCGTTTCCCTGTAATCGGAGATACGGCTGTATTCCGCCGCTTTTTTCCGCGCCATGCCGGACATTCGTTCCCGTATGCTCCCGTCCGTCAGCAGCAGCGCGATCTTTTCGGCCAGCGCGCCGTCTTCCTTTGCCAGAAACCCGTTTTCCCCGTCGCGCACCAGGTCGGCCATGCCGTCCGCCGGCGTGGATACGATGGGCACGCCCAAAATCATTGCCTCCAGCGCGCAGATGGGCGTTCCCTCAAATCGGGAGGTCATCACCATCAGCTTCGCCCTGCTGAGGATGGGCAGGGGATTTCCCATATACCCCAAAAACGAAACGTTTTTCAAAAGGCCCGTCCGTGCGGCCATCGCCTTGGTCGGCTCAAGCAGCTCGCCCTCCCCGATCACGGCGGCGCGCAGGCCGGGGATACGGTCCGCTGCCAGCCGCAGCACCCGTATCAGCCTGGCCGGGTCTTTCTGCGCGGTCATCCTTCCGATAAAAACAACGTCGTAGCGCCCGTTTGCGTCTTCACCCGCCGCTTTCGTAAGAACGGGCCCCGGGTCCAGCACATTGTATAAAACGGTGCTGATGGGGGAAAGCTGCCTGAAAAACCGGTTGCCTTCCAGAGAAGATTTGGAGACCCACAGAATCTTCTCGAATTTAAGGGAACAGGCCAGATAGGCCAGCGTCCTTGCGTTTGTTTTTTTCATTTTTTCGTTGTTCACATGCATATGGGATATGATCCTTGCGTCGCCGCCCGCAACAGTGGCAACGGCGCTGGCCCTCGCGTCATGCGCATGGATGATATCCGGCCCGAACGCCCGCACAACGCGGCGCGCCTCGGAAATATTCATTTTTTTTACGGGGTAAAAAAGAACGCTCCGGCCTGCAAGCGCCTCCCTGATTTGTCCGTCCGGGCTGCAATACGCCATTTCGAAATCCATGCCTTTCATCATCTCGATGATCTGGCACGCCACGTTCTCCGCGCCCGAAAAACGGTCGCTTGAAAGCAGGTGCAGCACCCTGGTCTTGCTCTGTAAAAACATCCTTCCCTGCGCCCCCTAAGCCAGTATTTTTCTGTACATCTCCGCCATTTCGGCCTTGACCAGCTTTACGTCAAAATTTTTGACCGCATCTAAGTTCTTGATTCCCATGCTTTCCCGCAGCTTGCCGTCCCCGGCCAGACGGTCAAGCGCCCGGGCGAATCCCACAACATCCAGCGGCCCGCACAAATATCCGCCTTCGCCGTCCCGGATCAAATCGGTGTTCCCGCGTATTTCGGAAACGATGCAGGGCAGTCCGCTGGCCATGGCCTCCATCAGAGACCGGGGCAGCCCTTCCTGAAGGGACGTAAAGAAAAAGATATCCGCCGCCCCAAGCAGGTCTGTGATATCCTTCCTGTACCCCAGGAAATGGACCCGCTCCTCCACTTTCAGTTTTCGGGCCAGCCGCAAAAGCGCCTCTTTTTTACCGCCCGTTCCGCAGATAAAAAAATGCAGCCCTTTATAGCTTGTTTGCGCGAGCGCGCGGATGGAAACCCCGTAATTTTTCCTTGGGATCAAATCGCCTATCGAGATCGCCATGACGTCCCCGTCCTTCAGTCCCAAAGAAGAGCGCACCCTGTTTCGGGCCGCACCATTAATCCCGTACCCGTCCGTATCGATCCCGGCGCCCGGGATGTAGTAAACGCTTCCGGATCTCTTCAGTTTAAATCTTTGGGCGGCGGCATAGTCTTCGCGGTTCATGGTGATGACCGCATCGGTGCAGTGCGCCAGCCACATTTCGGCCCATTTAAAAACCGTATTGTTCAAAAACGGCGCGCCCCTGTAAAAATGGAACCCGTGCGCCGTATAGATGATTTTCCCAACACCCGCCTTCCTGCCGCACAGCCGCCCCAGCACCCCGCCGATGGGCGTGTTGCAGTGGATCACGTCAATCTTTTCTTCCCGCAGCAGCTTCATCAGGTTTTGGTACGCGCGCAGGTTGCCGGGCAGGTCCAGCAGACTGCGGTATATGTTCGCATTGTAAAATTTAACGGGATAGCAGCATTGCAGGCTTTCGGCGTGCGCACGGTTCACCCCCATATACACGTCGTATCCCATCTTCATTGCCGATTCGATGCAGGGAATACTGCAGTTGTCCAGATGGACGTCGGCAAGGCTTTCGTGCACCTCTGGAGCCGGCTTCGTGCTGTTTTCAATATACAGGTACTTTTTCATGTTCCTTTTAAATCCCAACCTTTAAGCGATCTCGATGCGGATCAGAGACGCGGCCTCATCGCATGCCCTGATGGCGCTTTGCGCGTCCGCACACTGCGCGATCACAAAACCGATCCTGTCCGTGCTGTTTTGGATGCCCCCCACCGTCTCGCCGACAGTCTTCACAAAGCAGACCTGCCGTATGCCGGGCAGCATTTCCGCTTCCCCTGCATGCCGTATGGAGACGATCCGGCCGGGCGGCGCATTAAAATACCGGATGGCGGAACCCGCATGGTTTTTGATCTTTAAATCCGGCGTCTCCCCCAGCGCTGCGCGGATGCAGCACCCCACCAGGTCTACGCCGGTGGACAGGGGCACAAGATGGGTGGTAATGTTGTCCCCGCCCAGCCGTGCGCCAATCTCCACGATCTTTGGCCCCTCCCCGGTCACAATGATCTCGGTGTGGGAAGGCCCTTCTTCAATCCCCAGCGCCCAAACGGCTTTAACGGCCGTTTTTTTGATCTCGTCCACCATCCCGGCGGGAAGCTGAGAGGGCTGCGAATGCCCCCTTTCCACAAACCCGGGCGGCCCAAAGGTCAGTTTGTCGGTGACCGCGACGACGTGCGCGCATCCACCCACGCTCAAAGCCTCCACGCTGACTTCGGGGCCCTCCATGAATTCCTCAAGGACGACCTCCCCGCATAACGAATGTTTCATGGCGTACGCAAATGCGAACGCCGCCGTTTTCGTATCGCGCGGGTCTTCTACAAGAAAAACGCCCCGGCTGCCCGCGTTGTCCGCCGGCTTTACGATGAATTTGCCCTTCAGGCGGGCGGCGGCGTCCCGAAACGCACCCGTGTTCCCCGCGCAGTAAAATCCGGGAACGGGTATCCCCATTTCCTTCAGGCGGGTACGCATCAGAAATTTATTGGTGGCGCGCATCGCCGTCTCCTCGCTGATGCCGGGCAGATGAAGCGCTTTTGCGGCGGCGGCGGCCGAACGGACGGGCATGTCGGTGGCAAGGGTCATGATCCCGTCTATGGCATGCCGCCTGGCCGACCGTACGATCCCCAAAATGTCGGTCGTGCTGACCGGAATGCAGACGTCCGCATACCTAAAGCCCACCGCGTTCCGGTCAATGTCGGCCGCCAAAACCTCAAGCCCCATCTTCTTCGCCGCTATGATCGCGGGCAGCTGCAGGATGCCTGCGCCCAAAACCATCAGTTTCTTTTGCATCCGGATTCCGCCTTTGCGTCAGTTATAGTCTTTGGCATGAAGGGAAAACACTTTTTCCCTGCCGATCACAATCTTCGCCGTCTTGAAAAACAATACGCAATCCATACGAAAGCTTACGTTGCGCACGTAATAAACGTCGTTGTCGTATTTTTCGTTTGCCGGAATGGTATTGCGAAAGTTCGCCTGGCTGAAGCCCGTCACGCCCGGTTTCAGCCGCAGCCTGGTCTTCTGGTCCCCCCTGTAGCATTCGATATCTTCGGGCAGGTCCGGCCGGGGGCCTATAACGCTCATATCGCCTTTGATGATATTGATCAGCTGGGGCGTTTCATCCAGGCTGGCCTTGCGGATCGCCTTCCCTATACGGGTCAGCCTCCCGTCGTCTTCCCCGCTGTACGTGGAACCGTCTTCGTTCCGTATATCGGGCGCGCCCACTTTCATGGAGCGGAATTTATACATTTTAAACACCCGTCCGTTCCGGCCCAGCCTGTAGGAATTGTAAAAAACCGGCCCCCTGTCCTCCAGATAAATCATGGGGCCAAGGATGGCCAGTATCCCCAGCCAGAACGGAAAAGCGAACAGCGCAAGGACCAAATCCAGCGCCCTTTTCCATACCCTCACATACATGCGGCGCTCCTCGCGGCCAGCTCCCGCACAAACGCGCCGATGGTCAATCCAATCTCATCGCCGGTCATGGCGCTGTAAAGCGGCAGGGTGATCTCATTTCGATACATGCCGTAGGCGTTCGGAAAATCCCGTATGTCAAACCCCATCCTTTGGTAAGCGGAATGCATGGGCAGGGGTTTATAGTGCACGTTGGTCGCAACCCCCCTTTGCGCCATCCGCCGTATAACGCCGTCCCGGAACGCCTCGTCCCTGCCTAAGAGCCGGACAGGGTACAGATGGCCGCTGGAAGAATATTCGTCCGTAAAATGCCGCAGGCACTCAATATCCAGCGCGCAAAAGGCCCGGTCATACTCTTCAATGAGGCCGCGCCTTTTTATAAGCGTTTTTGGGTATCGTGAAAGCTGGCTTACGCCCAGGGCCGCCGCCATGTCGGTCATGTTGCACTTGTAGCCCAGCAGGCGGATATCGTATCCCCAGTTTTCGGCCGCCTGTTTGGCCAGCGCATCCTTATCCTGGCCGTGCAGCGCCAGCAGCATGAAATTCTTGTACACATCCGCATCCGCAATGCCTTTGACCGGCCGCCAGGTAACCGCGCCGCCTTCCGCGGTCGTCAGGTTTTTGACCGCATGGAAGGAAAAACACGTAAAATCGGCAATGCTCCCCACCGGCCTGTTTTTGTACGCGGCCCCCAACGAATGCGCCGCGTCGGCGATCAGCACAGGCCGCTCAAAACACGATTGCAAAAGGGTTTTCGGCCGGTACAGGTGTTTTTTCTGCACGAGCGCGGCGTACAGGGCGTCATAGTCGCAGGGCACCCCCGCGATATCCACCGCGATCACCGCCTTTGTCCTGTGCGTGACCGCATCCAAAACGCGCGCAGGCGAAATATGATAGCTCCCCGGGTCCACGTCGGCCAGCACGACCGCCGCGCCCGTATGCGCGATCACGCTGGCCGAAGCGCTATAGGTATAGGCGCTGGTGACCACCTCGTCCCCCTGACCGATCCCGAGAAATCGCAGGGTAAGCTCCAGCGCCGCGGTGGCCGAACCCAAACAAACCGTCCTGTCCGTGCCGCAGAACAGCGCGATCCGCCTTTCAAATTCTTTTGTCTTGGGGCCGGTCGTGATCCATCCGGACCGCATCACTTCGGCGACCGCGTCGATATCATCCTGTGTGATATCCGGAGGAGAAAATGGTATCCTCATCATTCATCCCGCACAATAAATTTATTTTAAAATAACTTTTGTTCGATTCCATGGCTCCGCCCGCCCGCTTTTCAAAACAAGAAGCAGGCCGGCGGCTCTTCAATGGCTTTTTTAAGGCCGCAGGCCTGCGCCGAAACAGCAGGCCGGGCTTAAAAAAATTTTATACGGCGTAAAGGATGTTCACGCTTACATGCACGTCCCGCTCAACGCCTCCCACGCCTATCCGCAGCACCACCCGCTGCTTGCGGCGGTCCATTTTTATGATCGTGCCCCTGTATTCTTTCAGCGGGCCGGACAGCACCTTAACGCTGTTTCCCTCGCACAGTACGTCGGATACCCCGATGACCCCGCCGTTTGCGTAAACAAACTCCGCGTACGCCCGGTCCTCCCCGGTAAGCTCACAGTCCCCGCCCGGGTAGCGCAGCACCCGGATCGCGTCCGCCGCGGCGTAAAACTTGGCGGGTTCTATCTTTGCATCTCCAAAAACAAAAACATACCCTATAAGCAGCGGCTTTTCAACTTCCCGCACGCACCCTTTTTTCCGCTCCTTCAAAATGCGCACCGGCGCCATTGCCCTGACCCCGTCCCCCGCATACAGGGCGTTTATTTCCCCCGCGGCTTTTGATTCAAATGTCGTCCTGCAAAAACGCAATATGCAAACATCATATCCCCTGTATTATCATTCCGGGTCAAAGCCCCGCGCTTTTAAAAGCGGGACCAGCTTTTGTTTCATCCATGCATTCTTTTACAAATTATAGGGGAGGGCATCTGAAAATAGTGTCGTTGCGAATGCGTTCACACCGCCAAAAAGTTGAAAAAAAATCATTATCCTGTTGAATAATGATTCGTTCGGTGCTTTTTTGTATTTACAATGTTTCGCGCCTTTTTTATATCAAAATAAGAGGCGTCCGGTCAGAAAACCATTTCCCCCCGCCCTGTGTTTCCATCAGATCCCATACTTTTTCCATCGTCGCACAGCGAAAAATCAAGGATTCCCGGGGATTTTGGCCGGCATGTCCGCAAAAATGATGCCGATATCCACTGCGTCGAATTTTTTCATGGCCGCCTTCGTGATTTTTTTGGACAAAACGTCCAAAAAAGGTTATTTTATATGTATACCTGCAACAATTATACAAAAACCGTATACAAACGCATAGAACGTACTTTTTGTGATTCATATATAAAAAAGGAGAATGGATTCAATGGAATGCGATGTCAAAAAAAACGCGCAAAGCTGCAACTGCACGGCTTCCTGCGGCATGCACGGCAAATGCTGCGAATGCGTAGCCTACCACCGGCCGCTCGGCCAGTTCCCGGCATGCTTCTTTTCGGACAAGGCGGAAAAAACGTACGACAGGAGCATTTCCGCCCTCCAGAAAGACAGGAAATAGGGGCAGCAGCGTTCGGCGGGGCAAATCACCGTAAAAACCCGGTGTTGTCCACCGGCAAAAAAGATACGAGTGGAAGAATCCATCCACAAAGAGCACATTTACAGATCAAGCCGGAATCATAAAAAAACCGCGGTTTTTTTGCCGCGGGTTTTTTTAAGCGGATATTTGTCACGGCAGTTTTTCCAGCACAACCCGGTGGGAAACCAGCGCCATTTCCTTGATGCGCGCGCGGACCCGCCTGGCTTCGGAAAAAATGTTTTCCATATACACACCGTCCGCGCCCGGGACGGTCCTGTCCACCGACTCCATCAACAATTCTTCCTCCCCGTCGCCCATATCCATATATACATTCGATTCACACATTGCTCTTTCCCTCTGTCAAAGCTTTCAGTTCGGCCACAGCCTCTTCAATCATATGCGGAAGCGGCTCGCTTTGCGTCCCCACAATCTTGAGCCGGTAGTTGTTGAGTGGCACCAGTATCTTAAGCGCCGGGCTGGAAGCGACCGCACTGGCCATTCGGGGGGACAATTCCCCGGTCATGGAATTGGCCGCAATAATCCCCACGCTTCCGAGGATCACATCCACCTTGTCCGCGTTGTAGAAGACGGCGTTTTCGCCCGATGCGCATTCGTTCGCACCGGCCTTCATCATGATGGAGGCCGCCAGCGCGTTGGTCCCCAGTCCAAGGATATGGATCCCGTCACCCATCTCCTGCCTGATCTTTTCCACAAACGCCCTTCCGATGCCGCCGCCCTGGCCGTCGATTACCGCTATTCTCATCGTTTCCCTCCCGGTTCCTTTATTTCCCCAGCCTAATCATCTCGTCGATGCAGGCCCTTGCCTTTTTGATCGTATCCTTGTCCATCAGTATTTCCTCGCCGCCCTCCCCGTTCAGGGTTCTGTATACATCCACCAGAGTGGTCAGTTTCATGTTCATACAGACCAGTTTCTTGGAAAGCACAAAAAATTTCTTGTCCAAAAGCTCATAGGACAAATGCTCGGCAATGCTCATCTCGGTACCGATGATGAACTCCTTATTGTCCGACCTCCTCGCAAACTCCATGATCCCGGAGGTGGATCCCACGTAATCCGCCTCCCGTACAACGGCGGGCACGCATTCGGGATGCACCAGCAGCAGCGCGTCCGGGTGCTTCTCCCGCGCCGCCTTCACGTCGGCCACGGTGACCGCCGCGTGGATGGGGCACCCGCCCTGCACGAATTTGAAGATTTTTTCGGGCACCTGGCTCTGCACGTACTGCCCCAGGTTGCAGTCGGGTATGAACAGTATCTTGTCATTTTCAATATTTTTGACAATCTTCACCGCGGAAGAGGAGGTCACGCAAACGTCGCACAGCGTCTTTAAGGCCGCCGTTGTGTTGATGTAGGCCACCACGGTATAGTCCGGGTACTTTTTTTTGAGTTGCGCTAAAACTTCGGGTTCAATCTGCTCGGCCATGGGGCATCCGGCCCACGGGTTGGCCAGCAGCACTTTTTTTTGGGGAGAAAGAATCTTCACGGTCTCGGCCATAAAATGCACGCCGGCCATGATCACCGTGTCCTCCTCCACCTCGGTCGCGAGCACGCTTAATTTGTACGAATCGCCCGTATGGTCGGCCACTTCCAGTATTTCGTGCGCCTGGTAGCTGTGCGCCAGTATACACACGCCCTTTTCCTTTTTCAGGTTTATGATTTTGTCCTGCAGATCGCGTATCATAAAATTTCTCCAACTATACTTTATTTCACGCCTTTTCTTTTGGAAAAAGAAAAGGAAAATGATTTATTTTATTATTGCAAATCCTCATGAAATCCAATGATCCGTTAAGGCGTTTTAATCAAATCCCGGACCACTTCGGCGGCCAGTATCAGCCCGGCGGCCGGAGGCACAAAGGCGACGCTCCCGGGCGGTTTGCGCTTGTAGGTGCATTCGGGCCTGATCGCCGCTTCTTCAAAAGGCTCCCCCGGCTCCTCCCTGGAATACACCACTTTCAGTGCCTTCACGCCCCGCGCGCGCAGTGCATGCCGCATCACCTTGGCCAGCGGGCAGACCGACGTCGCGTATATGTCCGCCACCTCCAGCCGGGTGGGATCAAGCTTGTTCCCCGCGCCCATGGAGCTCACCACCGGTACGCCCGCCGCCTGCGCGCGGCAGATCAGCGTGACCTTGGACGCAACCGTGTCGATCGCGTCCACAATATAGTCCATTCCGGCAAAATCGACCGCATCCGCGTTATCTTCGGAATAAAAAACGTCGTGGCAAAAAACCTTCGCGTCCGGATTCACTCTGGCGATGCGCTCGCGCATCACTTCGGTCTTTTTCCTGCCCACGGTTTCAAGATCGGCAACCAGCTGCCGATTGATGTTGGAAATGCAAACCGTATCCATGTCCACCAGCGTCAGCGCGCCCACGCCGCTCCGCGCCAGAGCCTCGGCGGCAAAGCTGCCCACGCCGCCCAGACCGAACACCGCGACATGCGCGTTTCGCAAAATCCGCATCGCCCCGGTGCCCAGCAGGCGCTGTGTCCTGGAGAATTGTTCCATGCTTTACTCCCTGCGCCGGATCTCGGTCAAAGCCTTTACCGCCGCAGTTCCATTTTAATCCATGCCGGCCTATTTTGCAACGGACTTCAACCTGCGCCCTGTAAAGACCCCGGCCGTTATTTGGCCAGTTTGTCTATCAGCGCCATGATCTCGTCTATCTTCCCGCTCTGCCCGCCTTCGCGAATGGAATCCACCACGCAGGTCTGCATATGCGCACGGACAATCTCCCGGTTCACCTTGCTTAATATGGAGACGGCCGCCAAAATCTGATTGGAGACATCCATGCAGTAGCGGTCTTCCTCCACCATTTTCAATATCCCGTCAATCTGTCCCCTTGCCGTCTTCAATAGCCGGCTCGTCTGTTCCTTGTCCGCATTCATCCTTTTACCCCTGCCTGACGTCCCGTGCCGTATAACCGGCATCCTCCACCGCTTTTTTCAGCGTCTCGTCCATAACGTCTTCGGACGCCGTCACATACGCCTTGCCCTCTTCCAGCACCACGTTCGCCCGAACGCCGGGAATCTCCTCCAAAGCCTTTTTCACATGCGCGACGCAATGTCCGCAGGTCATCCCTTCCACCGATATCGTTTTTTTCATTGCCGTTTTCTCTCCTTTATAATCTTTTTGTTTTCGTTTATTTCGCAGGCCACACCCACCGGGCAAGCCGTAAATTGCGCGTCAGGCCGTTTAAAGAGTCGCAGCCGAAGCGCGTTGGTCACCACAAATACGGAACTCAAACTCATGGCCGCCGCTGCGATCATTGGGTTCAGTTTAAGCCCGATGGCAAGGTAGAAAGCCCCCGCCGCAATCGGGATGCCGATCACGTTATAGAAAAACGCCCAGAACAAATTCTGCCGTATATTGCGCAGCACCGCCCGGCTCAGATGCACGGCGGTAACCGCGTCCGCGAGGTCGCTCTTCATCAGAACGATGTCCGCGGATTCGATCGCAACGTCCGTTCCGGCCCCAATGGCAATCCCGACGTCCGCGCGGGCCAGCGCGGGCGCGTCGTTAATCCCGTCGCCGATCATGGCGACCTTTTTCCCCCCGGCCTGCAGAGCGGCGATCTCTTTTTCCTTGTCTTGGGGCATCACCTCGGCCACCACCCGGTCAATGCCCATCTGTTTGCGGATGGCCTCGGCCGTCCGCCGGTTGTCCCCGGTCAGCATCACCACTTCGATGCCCAGCGCCTTTAAGGCGCTTACCGCTTCCCGGCTGGTAGGTTTCACCACGTCGGCAACCGCAATCAATCCCATTACGTTTTTTTCGTCCGCAAAGAACAGCAGGCTCTTGCCTTCCCCGGCCAGCTGTTCCCCTTTTTCATCCAGACCGGCAATATCAATCCCTTTTTCCTCCATCAGCTTCAAATTCCCGGCCAGGTATTTCTTTTTGTCCAGCACGGCCTCAATGCCCCGTCCGGGCAGAGCGGAAAATTCCGCCGTTTCCCTGATTTTAACGCCTCTTTGCCCGGCTTCCGCAAGGATGGCTTCGGCCAGCGGATGTTCGGACGGCTTTTCCAGCGACGCCGCAAGGGACAGCAGTTCGTCCTCGGTCAGCCCCTGGGCGGATACAATGTCCGTCACCTTCGGTTTACCCTCGGTAATGGTCCCCGTTTTGTCCAGCACCACCACATTCACGGACTGCGTTACTTCCAGCGTCTGCGCGGATTTAAACAATATGCCGTTCTCCGCGCCCTTGCCCGTTCCCACCATGATGGCGACCGGCGTGGCCAGCCCCAGCGCGCACGGACAGGAAATCACCAGAACGGCGATCCCGATGGACATCGCAAACTCGAACGGATACCCAAGAAGCAGCCAGAGGACAAGCGCGCCCGCGGCGATTAAGATCACCACCGGCACAAAAATGCCGCTGATCCTGTCGGCCAGCCGTGCGATGGGCGCCTTGGAAGAAACCGCGTCCTCCACCAGCCTTATGATCTGCGCCAGCACGGTATCGCCGCCCACCTTCTGCGCGCGAAATTTAAAAGTCCCCGTCCGGTTGATGGTCGCGGCGATCACCGCATCGCCCTTCCCCTTAGGCACCGGTATGCTCTCCCCGGTAATGGCGGATTCGTCCAGGGTTGAGCTTCCCTCCACCACCACGCCGTCCACCGGCACGCTTCCGCCAGGGCCTACCACCACGATGTCCCCCACCAAAACCTGTTCCGCCGGTATCTCGACCTCCAGCCCGTCCCGCACAACCACCGCGGTTTTGGGCGCAAGGTTCATCAGCTTGGTGATGGCTTCGGACGTCCTTCCCTTGGAACGCGTCTCAAAGTATTTCCCCAGGGTAATCAGCGTCAGTATTATTCCGGCCGATTCAAAATAAAGGTCCATGGAGTATTTTTCGGCCAGCATTGTCTCCCCGTGCCCCAGGCCGTAGCCGATGTTGAATATCGCGTAGACTCCGTATGCGAACGCGGCGGCCGAACCGATCGCGATCAGCGAATCCATATTGGGCGCTCCTTTGAAAAGTAATTTGAACCCGGAACGGAAATAATGGAAGTTGATGAATATGATGGGGGTGATCAGCAGAAACTGCAGAAACGCAAAGGTGAGCGCGTTTTCTGTTCCGTGCAAAAATCCGGGCAGCGGGAACCCCAGCATATGCCCCATGGCGATGTAAAAAAGCGGCGCCACAAAAATCACGGAAAAGGTAAATCGCCGCTTCATCCCTTCCGCTTCCTCCTGCATCACATTGCCGCCTCCTGCCGAAGCGGGCCTTTGGCCCGTGTCCCGCAGGACCGCGCGGTAGCCGGCTTTGGTAACGGCGGCGGATATCTGCTCGGACGTGAGCGCATTTTCGTCAAATGTCACCGTCATGTCGTTTTTCAGCAGGTTCACGGCAACGTTTTTCACGCCGGGCAGTTTGGCTACGCTCTTGCGCACATGTTCGGAGCACGCGCTGCAGGTCATTCCGTATACGTCGAATATTTTTTTGGCCATTTCTATAAATTCCTTTCAACAACGCCCCAAACGGCCTGCCGGTCATACGGGGGCTATCACCCTCACCCAGGGGGGGTGATTACTCATATTATACACTTGATTGCGCCGCTCAAAACACTTTTATATTATTTTTTTAAAGAATTGTTTTTATTCGGCCTCATTTTGTTTATTTATATATGATACGTATAGTGTACACGCCAAGCCTTTTCTTAATGGTCCACTCTCCCAAAGGAGGCCCGCCCCATGATGCCCGCAATATTTGTCGGACACGGCTCGCCCATGAATATCATAGAAGAAAACGAATATACAAGCGGATGGAAGCAGGTCGCCCAAAGCCTCGAGCGTCCATCGGCCATCCTTTCGGTGTCCGCGCACTGGTTCTCCCGGCGCACCTGCGTATACTCGGGGTTTTCCCCCCGCACCATCCATGATTTTTTCGGGTTCCCCAAAATATTGTACGGCATCACCTACCCCGCACCCGGCGCCCCCTGGACGGCGCGGGAAGTCCTGCGGCTGCTGAAACCGGCGGCAACGCCGGACAATTCCTGGGGGCTGGACCATGGCACATGGAGCGTGCTCCATGCCATGTATCCGTCGGCGGATATACCGGTGTTCCAGGTCTCCATAGACGCCTTTGCGCCGCCCGAGCGCCATTTCGCCCTGGGCCGCACCCTTCGGCCCCTGCGGAAGGAAAACGTGCTCATCATGGGCAGCGGGAACATCGTGCACAACCTTGCGCTCCTGGATGTCGAAAAGAGCGGCGGCTTCGGCTGGGCGTACGATTTCGACGATTATATCGACCGCGCCGTCCGTAAAAAATCACCCGAGGACGTTATCCATTACGAGCGCGCCGGCCGGGCCGCAAATTACGCCTTCAATGTGCCCGACCATTTTTATCCGCTGCTCTACGCGCTGGGCGCGGCCTTCGAACACGAACCCGTCACGGATTTCAACCATTCGTGCATGGCGGGAAGCTTGTCCATGACATCCTATGTCTTTGGAACTTAAACCGAAAGGAAGATGTTTTATGAAAGTGCGTGAAATAAAAAAAGCAGTAAAAGGCGCCCGGACGCAGGACGGCGCGGGCGTGCGCCTCACACGGGTGATCTCCCAGCCCGACGTATACGATTTCGATCCGTTTTTAATGCTGGACGCATTCGATTCTAAAAACCCGCAGGATTATACGGCGGGGTTCCCCTGGCATCCGCACCGCGGGATCGAAACGGTCACTTACCTCATAGCGGGAGACATCGAGCACGGCGACAGCCTGGGCAACCGCGGGAACATCCTTAATGGCTCCTGCCAGTGGATGACGGCGGGCGGGGGGATCATCCATCAGGAAATGCCCCGGGCCGTACCGCATATGCTGGGCGTGCAGCTGTGGGTGAACCTCCCCAAAAAAGACAAAATGACCACGCCCAAGTACAGGGATATCACAAGCGAAAGCATCCCGGAAGTCCGTTCGGAAAAATACGCCGTCCGTATCCTCTCGGGCGCAATGGACGGCATCACCGGCGCCATTCAGAGCGACTACGTGCCCGTCACCTTCCTGGACGTCAAGGTCTTTGCTGGCGAATCCTTTTCAATGGAGACCACCCCGGAAGATACGGTGTTCGCGTACATCCTCGCGGGTGAAGGCGCGTTCGGCACGTCGCAATCCATGCAGCCGTCGGGGCGGGCCTTTCTTTTCGAAGAAGGCGGTTCCTTTGCCGCCCGCGCGGGCGATGCGCCCCTTCGTTTCCTGCTGCTCTCCGGCCGCCCGATCGGCGAGAGCATCGCGTGGGGCGGGCCCATCGTGATGAATACGAGGGAGGAGCTCCAAACCGCTTTCAGGGAACTTCGGGAAGGCACTTTCATCAAAACAAAAAAAGTCGCTTTCGGCTGAAACCTGCTTTAAAAAAACGATGCTTTTAAGAAGGAAAGTGATATAATAATCTTTAAATAATATTTTTTTGTGCGAAAGGTCCATAAAAAATGTCCGATCTCTGCCATTCTTTCCCGCCCGTTGCGAAAAAAAACGCCGTCATCTTAATACTCGGCGCGCTGCCCAGCGTGCTTTCTCTTGAAAAGTGTGAGAACTACGGCAATCCGCAAAACCATTTCTGGCGGCTCGTATACGCGCTTTTCGGCAAAACGCCGGATGAGGAATACGAAAAGAAGACAGCCTTCCTGTATTCCAAAAAGATCGCGCTGTGGGATTCCATTGCCAGCGCCAACCGCCGCGGCAGCCTGGACGGCGCCATCAAAAACGTCGTCCCCAACGATTTCGATTCGTTTTTCGTGCAGCATACGCATATCAAACACGTCTTTTTCAACGGCGCAAAGTCCGAAGCCGTGTTTAAAAAACATTTTCCGCACCTCTGCGCCGCCGTCCCCCATACCCGCTTGCCTTCCTCCAGCCCCATCCCCACCTCAAAAATAAGGAACTTCGAGCAAAAACTCGCCGCCTGGTCCGTCGTTAAAAATGTCTGGGATGAACTGAATATTTCTCGCCCTTTCTATTAAACAAAAGAAAGGGCAGCCTTAAAAAAACGGCCCATTAAAAAACGGCCTCATGGCCGTTTTATTTTTCATTGTCCTGTATCTCTACCGGCATCTTCTGCATGCTCTGGCAGAGCAGGCGGATATGCGGGTCATTCTGGTATTCCTTTAAAAGAATCCGCTGCGCCGCCTGGGTGTACCCGTTGATGTCGTCCCCCGGTTCGGGCAGGTGGAACAATATCGTCTGTTTCGCGCCAATCACCTTGTCCATGATCTCCCTCCCGCGCTTCAAGGTCAGAAACGGAAAGTTCAGCAGGGCCAGGTCGGGGGCAAACCCGTCCAAAAACGCCGCTATGGCCTTCGCGTCCATTGCGCCGTCTCCCAGCAATACAATGCGGCAGCCGCCTGCGTCCAGCATATACCCGTAGTTGGCGACGGATGCGTATTCGCTCCCGTCGTGCGGCAGGCGCTTGCAGGTGATGTCCACGCCGGCCAGCCGGAGCGTCTCTTTGGGCCTGCTTAAGATATGCACGTTTTTCCTTTCGGAAAAATCCCGTACGGGCGTCACCAGCTGGATGTTTGGATTGCGCTCCAGCAGGCGAACCGTCCAGTTCTTGTTGTAATGGTCCGGATGGTCGTGCGTAACAAGGGCGATATCGGTGTCCGCAAAATCGCCTTCCCCGTTCACGGCCTGCCGCAGCACATCGTCCGGCACCCGGCTGAACCGGTTGGTTTTTTGGGAATGCAGGGCGTCAACCAGTATTTTTTTGCCGCGGCAGCAGATCAGCGCCCCCGCGTTCGCGGTCAGCAGCACAGTATCCTTGCTTTTAATTTCATCCACCTCATTTTCAAGCCGCATAAAACCATTCTATCACAACTTTAAGAAAATCAAAGTCATCTTTTATGAAAGAGATGCTGTTTTTTTACCGCAAATTCATAAGATTGCCCGTCACGAGATAAAATAATAAAAACCCCCAATACGGAGAGATCAAAAAATGGGCAAAAAAAAACGCCGGCTCAAAATGCCGGATTTCGAATATCTGTTGGACCACTACCCCACCCTGCTGTTTTTCGCCATACTCGGGATAGCGGCCTACCTCATCAATATTTTTTCCTATTACATTTTTGCGGGGATGATGAATATCGAATATCTGCTCGCCAATACCCTGTCCTGGAGCCTGTCCACCCTGTTCGCTTATTTCACCAGCCGCATCTATGTGTTTAAAAGCCGGACGCGCAGGCTCCGCTGCATCGCCAGGGAATTTTCCCTTTTTATCATGTTCCGCGCGCTCGCCCTTTTGATGGAAAGCCTGCTTTTAACCTTCGCTTTCCAGATCGCGGGCATTCAGGAAATGATCTCAAAACTCTTTGCCAGCAGCGTCGCCTTCTCCCTGAACGCCGTCTTCAACCAGTTCCTCGTTTTTAAAAAAGGCACAAAAATCAGCGGCTGGTTCAACTTCTTCGGTTAAACCAGCCGCAAATATATCATAAACTGTTATTATTCCGCCTGCTTTTTCAGCGCGGCGGCCACCAGCCCGTCAAACAGGGGATGGGCGCGGTTGGGCCGGCTCTTGAATTCGGGATGGAACTGCACGCCGATAAAGTAGGAGTGCCCCGGCAGTTCGATGGCTTCAACCAGCGATCCGTCGGGAGAAGTTCCGCAGATTACCATGCCTTTTTCTAGCAGGCGGCCTTTGTAATCGTTGTTGAATTCGTAGCGGTGGCGGTGGCGTTCGTGGATCAGGTCCTGCTTGTACACCTTTTTCATCAGCGTCCCGTCCGCTATTACGCAGGGATAGGCGCCCAGCCGCATGGTTCCGCCTTTTTTGACGATGTTCTGCTGTTCGGGCATCAGGTCGATCACCGGGTAGGGGCTGTCCGGAGCGAACTCGCTGGAGTTTGCGCCTTGAAGGCCTAAGATGCTGCGCGCGTATTCCACCACCGCAATCTGCATCCCGAGACATATCCCCAAAAACGGGATATTGTTTTCCCGCACGTACTTGATGGCGGATACCTTGCCTTCTATGCCGCGGTCGCCGAAGCCGCCGGGCACAATGATGCCGCTGCAGCCTTCCAGCAATTCGGCAACCGTGCAGTCGTCCACCATCTCGGCGTCCACCCATTCGATATCCACCACCGCTCCGTTCGCGGTCCCCGCATGGAACAGCGATTCGGCGACGGACAGGTACGCGTCGTGCAGCCGCACGTATTTCCCCACAATGGCTATCTTCACCTTCTTGTCGCGCCTAGCGATCTTATCTAACATTTCGTTCCATTCGGTCAAATCGCAGGGCGGCAGATTAAGGTGCAGTTCCCGGCATACGATATCGGATAAATGCTCGTTCTCAAACATGATGGGCGCCTGGTACAATACAGGCAGCGTCACGTTTTCAATCACGCAGTCTTTTTTCACATTGCAAAAAAGGGAGATCTTGTTCTTGATTTCCGTTTTGATGCTTTCGTCGCACCGGGCGACGATGATATTGGGCATGATACCCATGGACTGCAGCTCCTTTACGGAATGCTGCGTGGGTTTGGATTTGTATTCACCGCTGCCCTGAATATACGGGACCAGGGTCACATGGATGTACAGGCAGTTTTCCCGGCCCGCCTCCATGCCCACCTGGCGGATGGCTTCTAAAAACGGCTGGCTTTCGATATCGCCTATGGTACCGCCGATCTCGGTGATCACCACGTCCGCGTTCGTTTTTTCGCCGACCGAATAAATAAAGCTTTTGATCTCGTTTGTGATATGGGGTATCACCTGTACCGTTTCGCCAAGGTATTCGCCGTTGCGTTCCTTCGCGATCACGTTCAGGTATGTTTTTCCGGTGGTCAGATTGGAGTATTGGTTTAAGTTCTCGTCAATGAACCGCTCGTAGTGTCCAAGGTCCAGGTCGGTCTCCGCGCCGTCCTCGGTCACAAATACTTCGCCGTGCTGATACGGGCTCATGGTTCCCGGATCCACGTTGATATACGGGTCCAGTTTCTGCGCGGCGATCATCAGTCCTCTCGCTTTCAAAAGCCGCCCGAGTGAAGCCGCGGTAATGCCCTTTCCAAGGCCGGATACCACGCCGCCGGTAACAAAAATATATTTTGTCATGTTCAATACCCCTTTTTGAATTAGCTCTCATATATTTTCAATATATTTTTAGCAATCTCTATTTTTGTTACCCGCATATCCATTGCGTGTTTTTCTATATACCGGTGGGCCTGGGGCTCGGTAAATCCCAGGTACTCCATGAGTGTGGTCTTCGCCCTGTTTATGATCTCCATTTCTTCGGGTGTCCTGCCGTTCTTATTCATCAAACGTCACCCCCCATGACAACCGGCTTGCAAAGCGGCCGTCTGCTCGGATTTTACCCGCATGAGGCAAGTTCTGCAAAATGCGCTGCGCCCGTTTTCCCAGCGCCGCTTCCCTTAAGCCCAAAAAATGAAATACCGGGGCCGGTTTAAAGCGCAGTCCCAGCACATATCCGTCTTTTATATCCGCGCCGCCACTCCACATCCTCTTTTCCAAAAACGCCGGCGCTTCTTTTCGCACAAAACGTGCCTTTAATTTATTTTGATCTGTCCTCATTATTGTACACTTCTCCTCATTATATGTCTATCCCTTTTTCAAAAACATCCCCCAAACCTGCGTCCTGTTTTTCATATCCCTTTCACTCCTCCCGCGTATACGCCGATAGCGGATCCAGCCCAAAAACGTTCTTGTGCCCTCCCCCCGGCGCGCGTCCGGCGAACCTCTCTTATTTGAACATCATCTTATCGTTGTTTTTCCTTCCTGTCAATTCTTTTTGCAATATTAATACTTCATTATTTCATATTTAAGGGTTTTATGGCGTTATTATTGCCTATTTTGCAATATTTTATAATTTATTATTCATTTTCTAAAAAATAAGTATTGACAAACCCTGATGAAATCAGTTATAATGATCCCATAGTTCAGCAAAGGCGCTGAGGGTCCTGCCCTCAGTGCCTTTAAATGTATAAAAAACGTTTTTATTAGATCCAGGAGGTCTCTGCTATGCAAAATCTTTCCAAGACATTCGGCAGTATGGTCTTTGGAGACAGCACGATGCGCGAGCGTCTGCCCAAAGATACGTACAAAGCGCTGAAACAAACAATACAGAAAAGTACAATTCTCGATCTGTCGGTCGCCAATGTCGTTGCGAACGCGATGAAAGACTGGGCGATCGAAAAGGGCGCCACGCATTTCACGCACTGGTTCCAGCCCATGACCGGTATCACCGCAGAAAAGCACGACAGCTTCATCTCTCCCACCAAGGAAGGAAGCATCATCATGGAGTTCTCGGGCAAAGAGCTGATTAAGGGCGAGCCCGACGCATCCAGTTTTCCGTCCGGCGGCCTTCGGTCCACCTTTGAAGCCAGGGGCTACACCGCCTGGGATCCGACGTCCTATGCGTTCATCAAGGACAACGTCCTGTGCATCCCCACGGCGTTCTGCTCATATTCGGGGGAAGCGCTGGATAAAAAAACGCCCCTGCTGCGTTCCATGGAAGCGCTCAACACACAGGCGATGCGTATCCTTTCCCTGTTCGGCCGCACCGACGTTTCAAGGGTACTCAGCACGGTCGGCCCGGAGCAGGAATACTTTCTCGTTAACAAAGGCCTGTACGACCAGAGAAAAGACATCATCTACACGGGCAGGACCCTGTTTGGCGCAAAACCGCCCAAGGGCCAGGAGCTTGAAGACCACTACTTCGGCGCCATCAAGCCCAAGATCTCGGCTTTCATGCAGGATCTGGACGAAGAGCTGTGGAAACTCGGCATCTTTGCCAAGACAGAGCATAACGAGGTGGCCCCGGCGCAGCACGAGCTGGCTCCGGTATTCACCACCACCAACATCGCGACCGACCACAACCAGATCACCATGGAGATCATGAAAAAGGTCGCGCAAAAACACGGCCTTGAATGCCTGCTGCACGAAAAACCCTTCGCGGGCGTTAACGGCAGCGGCAAACACAACAACTGGTCTATCTCCACCAACACGGACATCAACCTGCTGGATCCGGGCGAAACGCCGCAGGACAACATGCAGTTTCTCCTGTTCCTCTCCGCCATCATTAAAGCGGTGGACGAACACCAGGATATGCTCCGCGTATCGGTGGCCAGCGCGGGGAACGACCACCGGCTGGGCGCGAACGAAGCGCCTCCGGCAATCATCTCCATCTTCCTGGGCGAGCAGCTGACCGAAATCATGGAAGCGATCGAATCCGGAAAAACCTACATCCAGAAATCGGACTGCACCTTCCAGATCGGCGTAAACGTGCTTCCCTGCTTCCCTAAAGACACCACCGACCGCAACCGGACTTCGCCCTTTGCCTTCACGGGCAACAAGTTCGAATTCCGCATGCTGGGCTCCGCCATCTCGATCGCCGGCCCCAACGTGGTACTGAACACCATCGTAGCCGAGTCGCTTCGCATCTTTGCGGATATGCTTGAAAAATCAAAGGATCTGAAAACGGACGTGAAGGAACTGCTGAAAGACACCATCCAAAAGCACAAGCGCATCATATTCAACGGCAACAACTACGCCGAAGAGTGGGTCGCCGAAGCGGAAAAGAGAGGGCTTTTAAACCTGCAGTCCATGCCGGACGCCATGCCGTACTTCATCATGAAAAAGAACGTAGACCTGTTCTCCCGTCACGGCGTGTTCACCGAGGGCGAAATCCACTCGCGCTACGATCTCCTTTTGGACGGCTACTGCAAAACAATCAACATCGAAGCGCTGACCATGCTGGAGATGGCCAAACGGGATATCCTTCCTGCGGTGGGCGATTACGAACGCGACCTTGCCAAGACGGCCACGCTTAAAAAAGAACTGGATCTGGACTTTGATCTGGAAAAATCCATGATCTCAGAGTTAACCTCGCTTGCCACCTGCTTAAAGCAGAGCATCGACGCGCTGGACAACGCGCTGATCGAGGTCAAAAAATACACCGAGATCCTGGAAATTTCCAAGTACTACCGCAACGGCGTTTTCGTCGCCATGCAGGAACTTCGCGCGGTGGCCGATTCCCTCGAGATGATCGTGGGCAAAAAATACTGGCCGTACCCCAACTATGGCGATCTGCTCTTGAACGTATAAAAAAGAACGTATGCACAAAGGCGTGTTACCGGCTCCGGTAACACGCCTTTTTATTTAATCCCGCATAAACGGGGCCTCGGGCTCCCCATAAAAAAGTTGTTTTGCACAAGGGCGTGCCACCGGCCTGGCCGGCGGCACGCTTCTTATATTTAAAAACAGGAGGTAATCATTATGTTCTCATCCGTCGACACCATGTGGGTCCTGATCGCCGCGGCGCTGGTATTCTTTATGCAAGCCGGCTTTGCGATGGTCGAGACCGGGTTTACACGAGCCAAAAACGCGGGAAACATTATCATGAAAAATTTGATGGACTTCGCTTTCGGCTCGGTCGTTTACTGGATCATCGGGTTCGGCCTGATGTTTGGCGCAACCATTTACGGCATCATCGGCACGCCGGACTTATTCAGCCTTGCGCCGCAAAATCCCGATTCCACTATCCCCACCATGGCGGTTCTTATTTTCCAAACCGTGTTCGCTGCAACGGCGGCGACCATTGTTTCGGGCGCCATGGCGGAGCGCACCAAGTTCAAAGCGTATATCATCTACTCCATCGTGATCTCCGCGATCGTGTACCCCATCTCGGGCCACTGGGTATGGGGCGGCGGCTGGCTGGCTGAGCTCGGCTACCATGACTTCGCCGGTTCCTCGGTCGTGCATATGGTGGGCGGCGTCGCCGCACTTGTCGGCGCAAAACTGCTTGGGCCGCGTATCGGAAAGTACACCAAGGAAGGCAAATCCAGGGCGATACCCGGCCACAGCCTGACCCTGGGGGCTCTCGGCGTATTCATCCTGTGGTTCGGCTGGTTCGGGTTCAACCCCGGCTCCACGCTGTCCGCAACGGGTGACGCCACCATCGCTTCCATGTCCAACATTTTTGTCACCACCAACCTTGCGGCTGCGGTCGCGGCATGTTCGGTGCTCATCATCACCTGGCTGCGCTATAAAAAGCCGGATGTATCCATGACGCTGAACGGCGCTCTGGCCGGTCTGGTTGCAATCACGGCGGGATGCGACGCGGTATCTCCGATCGGCGCGGCATTCATCGGGCTCATCGCGGCCTTTGTGGTGGTGTTCGGCATCGAATTTATCGACAAAAAGCTAAAGATCGACGATCCGGTGGGCGCGATCGGCGTGCACGGCATGGCCGGTGCGGCCGGCACCATCCTGGTGGGCGTATTCGCGCTGGACGGCGGCCTGGTTTACGGCGGAGACGCCTCCATGCTGGGCATACAGGCGTTGGGCGTCGTATCCATAGCGGCCTGGGTAGGCGTAACCATGCTGATCACCTTTACCATCATCAAAAAGACAATGGGACTGCGCGTTTCCAAAGAACACGAAATCAATGGTTTGGACGTCTCCGAACACGGGCTTGCAAGCAGCTATGCGGACTTCATGCCCATACTGAACGATATGTCCATCAACGAGCATGACGATATGGTCGTATCCGCAGCGCCCGTTGCTATACCGAGCGTATCGATCGAAAAAGCCATTCCGGTTGAACACGTAGGGATCCCGGATTCCCAAAAAATGACCAATGTGGTCATCATCACAAAACAAAGCAAATTCGAAGAACTCAAAGAAGCTATGAATGCAATCGGCATCACCGGCATGACGGTAACGCACGTCCTGGGATGCGGCATGCAGAAAGGCTCCACCAACTACTACCGCGGCGTAGAGATCGAAATGAATCTCCTGCCCAAGGTTCAGGTGGAAATCGTGGTCTGCAAAGTGCCCGTCCAGACGGTCGTGGATGCTGCGATCCGCGCCCTGTACACCGGCAATATCGGTGACGGCAAGATCTTCATTTACAACGTGGAGAACGTCATCAAAGTCCGTACGGGCGAAGAAGGTTACGACGCGCTGCAAGACGAATGATCATCCGCGATAAACACCTTTCAGGAAGTCTTGCGGCTAGTCGGGGACTCCTGGAAAAAACCCCCAACAGAAAAGAGACCGCCTTATGGCGGCCTCTTTTTTTCGGGAGGGTACTTTTATCCCGGGCTCAAATGCCCGTGTTTGCCCAGGCAAGCGCAAAAGCCCTTGCCTTTCTTTCGCCGCGCGCAAGACTGCTTAATATTTCGGGCAGGACCTTGCCGTATTTCACCTCCAGGATGACCGGCCCCGTCCTTTTAACGGTTGGATGCCTGTCGTTCAAAAAATCACTTGTGTTCAGCCCGGTGTAAAAATCGCTCTTGAGCGCTGCTAGCGCATCGTCCCCGCGGCAGGTAAATGTTTCCCTTTTATGGTCCACCAGCATCCGGGGGCGCATATCCCCTGTTTTAAGCCGGCTGTAAAATTCAAAAAGCAGCGGGTCCGCCGCCCCGTTTAAAAACTCGAAATCCCCGGCGATTATCCTTTCGCATTCGTCTTTGCTTACGGTCGATACCCTCTCTAAAAAGCAGTCCTTCCGCCTACTTTTCTTTAAGAGCGAGATATAGTCCGCTTCATCGTCCGTATAGTAAAAAGAAAAGCTTTCCCTGTTTGTGTCCTTTTTCCTGCTTGGCCCCGGGTTGCCCGTTCGCTCAAACCGCAGGCTGTGGATGTTCACCGCGGGATGGGCGGTCCATCCGTTGCCTGCGGACACGAGCATCTGCCTTATACGGCCCGCATCGGCATCGCTGACGGCCTGTCTGACCTCATACCGCAAGTTTCTGATCTCCATGTTTGCCTGTCCACCTTTCTTTTTCGCTTATTTTTTATCATAAACGCAACATGTGAACATTCCTTGACGGTTCAATGAATTTTTTTAGGGTATTTTTTCGGTTAAGCCTTAAAAATATCCTTGCTGTTTTTTCTCCTTTTGTTCTCTTGTTGCACTTACAATGATAATCCATACCAAAAGAAAAAAAACAAATAAAAAAGGATTCCCGCAAGGAGAATCCTTAAAAAATATTATTCCGCTATACCGAGCTCAAACCAGAACACGCTGCCTTTTCCCTCGGTGCTGCCGACGCCGTATTTGGCGCCGTGCATGTCCAGCGCGGCCTTCACGATGGAAAGCCCGAGCCCGGACCCCACCGTGGCCCGCTTATGCGTCTTTTCCACCCTGTAATACCTATCCCAAATGTAGGGCAGTTTATCGGCGGGTATGCCTTCCCCGGTGTCCTCAATCTCCACCCGGACGATCCCGTCTGCAGCCGTTTGGCGCACGGTCACTTTTTTATCCGCGCCGGTGTAATTGATCGCATTATTCAAAAGGTTGTATATCACCTGGGATATCCTCGGTTCGTCCGCCGCCACAAAAACCTCTTGTTCCTGCAAAAACGCAATACGATACCCCTTCTGCCCGGTCAGCTTGATATACCGCTTTACAATCTCCCGTACCGTCCCGGTCAGGGAAAACCGTTCCTTTTTCAGTTCCTGCGTACCCGACTGCAGGCGGGAGAGGTCCAGCACGTCGCTCACGATGTTGGAAAGCCGCCGCGCCTCGTCGATGATGATCTGCACGTTCTCGGGCGAATATTCGCCTGGAATATCCCGCATCACCTCGCTGTACCCGGTGATGAGGGTCAGGGGCGTCCTGAGGTCGTGCGAAATATTTGCAATCAGTTCCCGCCTTAAGGCCTCCACGGTGGAAAGCTCCTTTGCGGCGTAATTCAGGGTCCGCCCAAGCTCACCGATCTCCCTGTACCCGTTCTCGTCAAACCGCACATCGTAATCCCCCGCGGCCAGCATCCTGGCGGATTCGTTGATCTTCACTATGGGCTTTGATATCACCCTGGAAATAATAAAAGCAATCAATATCGCCAGCGCCGCCATAATGGCGGTAATGATCACCAATTGGGTGCGCAGGGTCTGCACCGTGGTGTTCACGGGGGATATCACGGTGGACAGCAATACCAGAACGGTTTCGCCCCCGCTGTTTTGGACGGCGCGCGCGTCAATCATGCTTTCCAGGTGCATGTCCATCCCTATGGTCATTCCGCCGCCCTGCGGCTGCGCTGCAGATTCATTCTGCGCGCCGTCCTGCTGGGCGGAATCAAACTCAAAATCCGTCTCCCCGCCGGAATTTAAAATTCTGACAAACCCTTCGTTTCTGAAAAACCGCTGCAAATATTCCCCGCCGTTGTCCTTTGCCTGAAGATACAGCAAGTTCTTTGTATCATCGGGCAGGTTCGTCAGAACGTTCCCGGGAAAGTCCTGCGTCTTGAATGTCTCACCCGTGACCATGTTCCAAACGAGTATGCTCAAATCCCCCCGCTGGGATATGCTGTCAATCACTTCCTGCAAGTCCGCGTCGTCCACTGCCGATGCAATCTCCCCGGCGGTGGAGCGTATCTCATTTATCTTGATGGTCTTATAAAAATCGTCCAAAAAAACAATCTGGAAAATCCATAAAAACACGATCACCACCGCGGTAAAAAGGGCGAAATAGGCGAAAAGCCTCCACTTTATGCTCATTTTTTTTACATCAAACTTCAAATCGGTACCCCACTCCCCTCAGCGTAACAATAAACCGGCTGTACTCGCCCAGGCTCTTGCGTAAAAGTTTGATATGCGTGTCCAGCGTGCGGTCGTCCCCGTAAAAATCGTATCCCCATACGTCGGTGATCAGCTTTTCGCGCTGCAGGGCAATGTTTTTGTTTTTGGCCAGGTAAAAAAGCAGTTCGTATTCCTTGGGGGACATATCGGCTTTCTGACCGTTCACATAAACGTACCGGCCGGTAAAATCGATGGTCAGCCCGTCGTAGGATACCGCGTCGGACGTCTGGGCGCCGGGGGACGAGCGCTTGATGATGGCGGCAATACGCATCATCAGTTCCTTGGGAGAGAAGGGCTTGACCACGTAATCGTCAATCCCGATCTCAAACCCGTGGATCTTGTCGTATTCCTCCCCCCGCGCGGAAAGCATGATGATGGGCGTTAAGCATGTCTTTCGTATCTCACGGCTGGCGGAAAACCCGTCCAGTTCGGGCATCATGATATCCATGATGATGATGTCGAACGACTGCTCGCCGCAGATACGGATGGCCTGCATCCCGTCTCCGGCCTCCGTCACCTCGTGCCCCTCGAAGATGGCGTATTTTTTTATAATCTGGCGGATGTTTTCCTCGTCGTCCACCACTAGAATCCTGTACATCAAAAGACACCTCAAAACTTCACTGTTTTAAGCCTATTATACATCATTTTTTTTCATTTGTGTGACGGCCGGGTGACGGCATCCTGATTTTATCTTCAAGAAATATTACCGCGCGCAATAAAAAAGCCTTCCAAAGCGGAAAGCCTTTTTAATCTGCATATGGATTTTCTTATTTTCGTCAGGATTTATTCTTGTTCAATTTGGCCGCAAATTTTTCGGTCAGACCGCTAATCCAGGAAATTTTATACTCCTTGTATTTGTATGCGTTGACCATTGCCAGGATTAAGAATATAGCAATGATAATTTCAACAACCCATTTTATGACACTAACAGCCATTAATCCAAACCATGCTGCGCCAGAACCGCTAAGGCCGAATGCAAACAGCGAAGCACCTGATCCAACAAAAATCGCGCTCCAGATTATATCTAAAATAATGTAGATTATTGCGCCTACAACACCCAGCGTAAATGCCTGTATTGCATGTGATTTCACCAGCATGCTGTCTTTCTCCATCAGGAAGAATATTAGAGGAACAATCCACATAAACCATTGCGCCCCGCCTATAAAATTCATAATGACTGCAATGAGACAAGCTAAAAGCGCGGCAACATTAGCGTCTAACCCTCCGATGGAAGACTTGTGCGGTTCATACGTTTTCAATTCTGACATAGTAAAAAACCTCCTAATTATATTTTTTTGTTTAAAATAGTCAAAAATCAATAAATATTCGCGTTTTTTATCGAATTGGCTAATTTCAGAATAGCGTATTTAGTGGCTAGTGTCAACTAAATTTTGGTTAAATCGGCCTTAAAAACCCTATTCTTATACCATTGTATTCATAAACCGCTTCTAATAGCAGTAAACCGGAACAATAATGGGCAAAAGGCTGTCTTTCAATAAAAAAGGCCCTTCATTCATGCCCCTTTTTTTCTGCCCGCGGCAATGGCGTCCGTCAGCAGGAAAGCCATCAACGCGTCTATTCCGGCATAGATCAGCACGGTCGCAACCGGCCCGCGCGCGCAGAGAAACCCGCCAAGGGCGTTTGCAAGCATCCTCGTCAGGATGACGGCAATGACAACGCTCGCGGCAATATAGATCCAAGAAAACAGCAGGTATCTCTTTTTAATGATGTTCCGTGCGGAAAATCCCGCTACCGCGCCCCCCAGGGCGATCCCGGCGATGCAGGCGGCCGGCACGAATACCGAATACAAAAGGTTTATTTCTTCCATATTTTTTTCCTCTTTATTTTTGCAAACTCAATTTTCAGCGCATGCTCCGGGCAGGCCCGTACACAGTCCCCGCAGCGGATGCAGTCCGGGGAATTCGGCGTTTTATGCACGGCGATATCCAGTTTGCAGGCTTTTTGGCAGGCGCCGCAGTCCGTGCAGGCGGCCTTGTCCAGCGTATACCGGTACAGGGATATGGGCTGTATCATTTCGTACACCGCCCCCAACGGGCACAGGTACCGGCAGAACGGACGGTAGATCAGGATGGACAAAAAGATGACGGCAATCAAAATGGCGTTCTTCCAAAGGTACAGCCAGCCCACAACGGCTTGCAGGGAGGCGTTTGCCGCCACCAGAGGCCACCCGGCCATCAGCGTCCCGGCCGGGCATACCCATTCGCAGAACCACGGGCTTCCCTGCCCCACAATATCCACCACAAACATGGGCAGTATAATCACAAAAAGCCCGAGCATCACGAATTTCATATATTTGAGGATTCTGTCGCCGCGCACCTTGCGTATCTTGCGTAAAAAGGGAATCTTGAAAAGCAGGTCCTGCGCCAGCCCGAACGGGCAGAGCCAGCCGCAAACGAACCGACCGAAGATCGCCCCGGTAATCATCAGAAAACCGGCGACATAAAAGGTAAACTGAAAATCCCGGCTGGCCAGAACATTCTGCAGCGCCCCGATGGGACAGGACGCAAGCGCCCCCGGGCAGGAATAACAGTTCAGTCCGGGTACGCAGACCGCCTTGGCCGCGCCGGTATAGATGGTCCCGTTCGCGAATCCCAGCCAGTAGCCGTTGGTCAGCGCTACATAAGAGGCCTGAAATAACAGGCGGAAACGGGAACCGCGCCGTGCCGGCTTACCCAATTCCAATACACTCCAGACAGATATACACGGCTTTGACAAACACCACCTGGGCCTCGCCCCGCATCAGGCCGGCCACCAGAAAAACGGCACCTGCGCCCATCAGCAAAAGCGCGGCGTTTTTTCCTTTCATGGGTATCCCTCCCTTGTTTTATTGTTCAAGAAGGTAATCTATGACGCGCGACCAGTTCTCCAGATCCAGCGCGCCTAAGTATTCTTCGTCCACAACGTTGCCTTCGCTATCCACAAACACGGTTGTGGGCACCACGGTAACGGAATTCATCAGCGCGTCCAGGTCGGAGGAAGGAATGATATGCGTATAATCCGCGCCTGTCTTCGAAACAATATCCTTGGCCAGCGCAAAACCGTCCGAAGTGACATTTCCGCTCGAATCTGTGATATCGACCACGATGCCAACCACGTTCACGCCCTTATCCGCATATATCTTTTTCAGCTGGCTGAGTTCGGGCATTTCGTTGATGCACGGTCCACAAAATGTCGCCCAGATATTCACCATGGTCATTTCATAACCGGTAAAAATGTCCTGCGTTACGGTGTTTCCATCGAGGTCGGCGGCTTTGAAATTTTTAAGGGCGTCAAAGGGACCGGCATTGGTGTCTTCCGAAGTGCCAGAAACGCCGGATACGCTCGGGCTCGGAGCGCTTTCCTGGCCGCTCTGAGCGGCTTGCTCTTTTGAGCACGCGCCCAGTATCAGGGCCGATACAGACACTATCGCAACGAGCAGAATGCTCATCCATCTTTTTTTCATTTTCTTCTCCTTATTGTATCATATTTATTTCCATTTGAGGTCGCGATCCAGATCAAAAAGCACATCTTTCAGCGTGATCGTATCAAGGTACCGCCTGCAGTTCTCTTCCATGCCCAGATGGATCTTTGCCATCACCGCATGCAACCCAGTGCCTTCCATGCATTCATAATCTATGGACGGCTGCCTGTTCCGGTAGGCGTACGCGTATCCCGAAGTCAGGGAAAACACCTCGCCCAGCGTGATGTCTTCGGGCGGCCCGCACAGGATATACCCGCCGCGCACCCCTTCCCTGGTGCAGATAAGCCCGCCCTTTTTCAGCATGGCCATCACCCGGCGGACGCGGGACGCGTTTGTGCACGCCTCAGCGGCCATTTCCCCGCTGGTGGACCTCCCGCCCCGGCTCAAAAAAACCATGCAGTTCACCGCCACTATAAACTCGTTTGTCATGCGCTTTTGCCTCCTAACTGTAATTATAACAGTTACAGTTTTCATGTCAATCACTGTTTTGTGAATTCTTTTAAAGAAAATTCCCTCGTTGCGCAGGGTTGCCGTCCTGTGTTAAACTATAGATGTACAGGCATTTCTGACTAATGGAGGTGTGCGCTTGGAGCCGCTTTTTAAAACGGAAGACCTTGTATTCGGCGGGTTTTTAAAGTACGCAGACCTTTCTTTTCCGGCTGGAAAAATCACGTTCATCACCGGGGAAAGCGGCAGCGGCAAAAGCACCCTTTTTAAGATCCTGAACGGAACGCTGTCGCCCTCCAAAGGCAGGGCGTATTACCGCGGCCGGGACATTGAAGCGCTGGATGCGATCGCCCTGCGCCGGGAAGTCTCCCTGGTCTCCCAGGAGCCGTTTTTGTTTGACGGCGCCGTCCGTGAAAATTTCGACGCCTATTATGCCTACCGGGAACAGTCTCCCCCAACGGACGCGGATATCAAAAAACTGCTTTCGTCCTTCCTGCTGGATTTCGGCACGGACGCGCCCACCCGCACCTTCTCGGGCGGGGAAAAGCAGCGGCTGTACATCGCCGTCTTTTTATCTTTCCAGCCCAGGGTGCTTTTGCTGGACGAGCCGACCTCCGCGCTGGACGCCGCCACGGGCGCCTCCGTCCTCTCCGCGATAATTAAATCGTGCCGGGAAAACGGCACGGAAGTGGTTGTCGTGAGCCACAGCGTCCAGATGGCAGAACAGTTTGCCCAGAATACCCTGCACTTAAGGAAGGAGGCGGCCCTATGAGCGGCGCTGCGGACATCGGCATCCTTTCCTTCTGCCTGATCTATCTTTTGCTGATCGTTGTGCTCATTCTCATGCGCAGATCAAAGATCGCCAAAACGCGCGAACTTCTGATCGCCAGCCTGCGCATGACGGCGCAGCTGGTGCTGGTGGGGTTCATACTCACCTATATCCTGCAAAACCCCCATCCGGCCTTCACCGCGGCGTTTATCTCCGCCATGGTCGTCTTTTCGGTGCACCGGGTCCTCTCCCGGCAAAAAGGGCTCAATTTCAGATTCAAGGTGATCATCGGCGCATCTTTCAGCATTTCGGGGCTGGCCATCCTCGCCTATTTCGTCCTTGCGGTGCTGGGTCAGAGCCTCGCAAACCCGCAGTACACCATCCCGCTGGCCGGCATGATCCTGGGCAATTCGATGACGGGCATGAACCTGGCGCTGGCCAGTTTTTCACAGAGCATCACTTCCCAGAAACAAAAAATGGATGCCCTTTTGAATCTGGGCGTCCCTCCCCAAAACATATTGAAGCCCCTGGCGGGCGGCGCGCTTGAGACCGCGCTCATCCCCACCATCAACTCCATGGTCGGCATGGGCATCATCTTCCTGCCCGGCATGATGACCGGCCAGATCCTCTCGGGCACGCTGCCCACCACCGCCATCCTCTATCAGATCTCCATTATGATCGCCATATGCGCGGCCGTCAGCCTCGCGGTGTTCGCCGCGCTCATGGCCGGCGTCAAAACGCTGTACAACGGCAAAAGCCAGTTCACCTTCGGCCCGGATATAACCCGGAAAGACCCTTCCTAACCCATCCCCGCGGTTTTTTTTATCTTCGCGGGATCGAGTATTTTGATCCCGCCCCGAAACACTTCTATCATCCCTTCGCGCTCAAAATACTTGAGCATGCGGGTGATTACTTCCCGCGCGCTCCCCAGATGTCCCGCAATGGTCTCGTGCGTGATGGATATAACGTCCTTTTCTTCAGATAATGTCTGGTCCAGCAAAAACAGGGCCAGCCGTTTGTCCAGGCTGGTGAAGAGTATCTGCTCCATCACCCACATCACGTCCGTAAACCGCGATGCGATCACCTGGTTGGTAAAATCCGCTGCCTCCGCGCTGGTCTGCATGATCTCCTGGTAGTTCTGCACGGGCAGGATCAGCACCTCGCTCGCCTCCTCCGCGTCTATGATCACTTCAAAATCAATGTTCCGCATAACGCAGGAAGCGGTCAGTACGCACACCTCGCCGGGCACGGGCCGGAACAGCGTCGCCTCCCGCCCGGAATCTGATATGATGTATACGCGCAGGCGGCCGCTTTTTACGATCATCAGCCCCTCGCAGTCCTTTTCCCCGCTGTGGATGTTCTCTCCCCTTAAGAACCGCTCCTTGCGCATCTTTTGGATGTATATCTCCTTTTCCTTCTTAGAAAGTCTTTTGAAATAAGGCAGCGCGCCGGCCACAACCGGAATATCGTCCTGATCGATCATAATACTACCGGCCCTCCTCATATTTCCTCTGCTATAAGTATATAATACGGAAGTCCAAAGTAAAACATTAAAATGTTTTCATTCCATTTCCTTTCAAAAATGAAAAGCATAAAAAAGAACGCCCCGGAAAGTTTTTTTCCGGGGCATCCGTTATAATACCTTTTATTCCAGGGCCAGCGCGCCCATGGGGCAGAACTTCACGCATTTTGCGCAGCGGATACAGGCGTCCATATCCACTTCGGGCGCGCCAAAACCTTTCTGAGAGAGCGCGTCCACCGGGCAAACCCGCACCGAGGGGCAAGGATGGTTCTTCGGGCAGCGGTTTTTGTCCACCACCAGCGTCCTTGTATCCCCCCCGGCGGGCATGTTTTCCGTTATGCCCCTGCCGGGGCCGTAGTTTTCATTTTGCATTCATAATTCCTTTCTTTTTCCGAACATATTTCACCGCTTCAAAACCGGCTTTGGCTCCTTCGTAAACCGCCTTGCTCACCTGCAGCCATCCGCCGGTGCAGTCCCCGGCCGCAAATACGCCGGGCACGTTGGTCTCCATTTTCTCGCTTACAACAATATCGTTGCCGTTTACCTGCACGCCCATCATCCTCGCAAGCTCGCTGCTTCCCGCGACGCCCATGGCGACAAATGCGCCGGCCACACAAACAAGCGTATCGTCCTTAAACTTCACGCCTTCCAGTTTTTCCGATCCCTCCAGCCGCTCGATCTCTTTTTTGTTTACGGATATATGTTCGGGGACCGCAGCTTCCATCTCCATGCCGTTGGTAAGAATGGTGACCGAAGCCGCCACATGCGCAAGCTCTTTTGCTTCGCTTACGGCATATTCGCCGTTTCCGAGCACGGCAACGTTTTTCTGCTTATAGAAAAAGGCGTCGCAGGTCGCGCAATAACTCACGCCCGTACCCTCCAGCTCCTTTAAGCCGGTCAGTTCCGGCCTTTTTCTGGAAGAACCCGTGGCCAGCACCAGCGCGTCCGATTCTATTTCGCCGCTTTTGGTCTTTACCAGCAGCTTGCCCATGTATCCCAGCCCGACGACTTCGTCCTCAATGATCTTTGCGCCGAGTTTTACCGCCTGCTCTATCCCGTTGTTGATGAGCGCTTTGCCCTCCACCGGCTGGGGGAACCCGTAATAATTTTCAATCAGCCCCGCCCTCTCAAGGGAACCCTTGTCCTTCCCGATGACCATCGTATCCAATCCCGACCGCAAAGCATATATCGCCGCCGCGATCCCCGCCGGTCCGTTGCCGATTATCACTACGTCTGGCATTTAAAATCCTCCTTCAACAAAAAAAAGTATATACTACTTTCCGTATGTTTTCCGTGATTTAATCACAAATCATATCACATCAAATAGAATCAGCCTTCTTTTATCATAAAGTAATTTGCAATATTTGTAAACATGTGCTTTAAAAAAGAAAAAAATAATAAAAGTACATTATGGTTAAAAAAACCCGTTCTTTATTCTGAAGACGGCTTTTTTTGCAATCGCATATCTGCCACCGTAATCAATCCTCCTTGCCGCAGGAATGGTCCTTTTTTTCGTACGGGCATCCCGCGCAGCCCCCGGCGCATCCTCCACGCCTGCTTTTTCTGACCGCCCGCACCACGATCCAGGCCATCAGGGCGAAAAGCCCTCCGGCTATGATCCAGGTCGACATGTGCTATTCCCCCTTTTCATTGTTGCATCTGTCTTTATCCATTAACAATTCTTTCCTGTTGAAACCTTCGTCATCCCGTTATCAGCCGCCCCACCTGGAAGATGACCAGCGCAACCAGATAAGCGGTGCCCGTCTGGTACAGCAGGGCCCTTGCCGTCCATTTTGTGGAGCCCATCTCCCGGTGCATGGTTGCGATTGCCGCAAAGCAGGGCGCCGCCAGCAGGGTGAACGCCATAAACGCGTACGCGCTGACCGGATTGAACAGGGAACCGATGCTCCCGATCAGCGTCGGGTCGGTCTCGCTCATGCCGCCGCCCAGCCCGAACAGTATCCCGAAGGTCCCCACAATGTTCTCCTTGGCCACCAGCCCGGTCAGCGCGGCGGAAGACGCCTGCCAGCTGCCGAATCCAAGCGGCGCGAATATCGGGGCAATCGCCCTGCCGATATCGGCCAGCAGGCTTCGGGAGGGGTCGGTCACCAACTGGAAAGACGTGTCGAATGCCTGTAAAAACCAGATGGCGGTCAGCGCCACCAGTATAATGGTGCCCGCCTTCACAATAAAATGCTTCCCGCGCTCCCACATGTGGATCAGCACACCCTTGGGGCGGGGCAGCCTGTACTGCGGCAATTCCATCACAAAGGGCGCGGGCTTTCCCTTGAACATGGGCGTCCGCTTCAAAATGATGCCGGAGAGCACAACAACCCCGATCCCGAGTATATACATGGAAGAACCCACCCACGCGTCGTGCGGGAAAAGCGCGCCCACCATCAGCGCGAACACCGGCAGCTTTGCGCCGCAGGGGATAAAAGGCGTCAGCATGATGGTCATTTTCCGGTCGCGGTCGTTTTCGATCGTCCGGCTGGCCATGATGCCGGGCACGGAGCACCCGGTGCCGATCAGCATGGGGATGAAAGATTTTCCGGAAAGCCCGAACCTGCGGAATATACGGTCCATAATAAACGCCACCCGCGCCATATAACCTATGTCCTCCATCACCGAAAGGAAAAAGAACAAAATCATCAGTTGGGGCACAAAGCTGAACACCGCGCCCACGCCGCCTATAATGCCGTCCACAATCAGCCCCTGCAGCCAGGGAGCCGCGCCCACAGCCGTCAGGAAGGCGGAAGCGCCGCCGCCGATCCACCCGCCGAAAAGCGTATCCATCCACCCGATGGTCATGCTCCCCAGCAGCTGGATGGATACGAAATAAATCCCCCACATGATGATGAAGAAAATGGGCAGCGCAAGCCACCGGTTGGTCACGATCCGGTCAATTTTGTCGGATACCGTAGCTTCGCCCCGCGCTTTTTTCTTCACGGCGTTTTTCACCAGTCCGCCGATATATTCGTACCGCGCGTTGGCGATGATGCTCTCCGCGTCGTCGTCCTCCTCGTCCTCCGCGCCCAGAATGATTGCTTCTATCTTAGATGATATATCACCCGGCAGCGAAAGCTGCTCCAATACTTTTTCGTCCCGTTCAAACAGCTTGACGGCAAACCAGTGGGCGTTTGCGTCCTTTACGCTTTCCCGTATCAAATCTTCAATGCCGCCGATGGCCTTTTCTATGCCTGTCCCGAATTCGTGCAGTACGGCGGCGGCTTTCTTTTCTCGGGCGGCCGCCACCGCGCGGTCGGCCAGTTCCTTTAATCCTTCCCCGCGCAGCGCGGAGGTCTTTACCACCTCGCACCCCAGCGCGCGGGACAGCTTTTCTATATCAATTTCATCCCCGCTTTTTTTGACCACGTCCATCATGTTGAGAGCGACCACCACCGGCAGCCCCACCTCCACCAGTTGGGTGGTCAGGTACAAATTACGCTCTATGTTGGTCGCGTCCACAATGTTGATAATAACGTCCGGTTTTTCAAGAATCAGGTAATCCCGGGTCACCACTTCCTCCAGCGAATACGGTGAAAGCGAATAAATGCCCGGCAGGTCGGTCACAATCACGTCTTTATGGTGCTTTAATTTTCCTTCCTTCTTTTCGACCGTTACCCCCGGCCAGTTTCCCACGTATTGCGAACTTCCCGTCAAATCGTTGAACATGGTTGTTTTTCCGCAGTTTGGATTTCCCGTCAGCGCAATCTTGATCGGCATCGATTCCCTCCATGTGTTAGCATTCGCTAACTCTTCCCCTTAAAAATTGCAGAGACTTATTTCGGCGTCTCTGCAATTTATTCCACAATTATTTTTTCCGCGTCTTCCTTGCGGATGGTGAGTTCATAGTCCCTCACCGTTATCTCGATCGGGTCGCCCAGCGGGGCCATCTTGCGTACGTATACGGACGAGCCCTTCGTAATTCCCATATCCATTATCCTGCGCTTCACCGGCCCTTCGCCCGTCAGGCGGACGACCTTCACGGTGTTCCCGCATTTCACTTCTTTCAGCGTATTCATATCAAAATATCCCTTCAGACGATGATCCTGTTCGCCATCGTTTTATCAAGCGCAATCCTGGTGTCCTTCACGTTCAGGATCACGTTCCCGCCCAATTCGGATACGACCGATACGCTCTCACCGGTAATGAACCCCAGGCTTTCCAAAAAGCGCTTGGTGTCATCCCGTCCATTGATTTTTTTAATCATCAGCCGGCTTCCCGGCCGGGCCATTGTCAGCGGCATAAGATCCCTCCTCTTTTCGATGCAATTAGCTGTCGCTAACCTCAAATCCAACTATATGGTTAGCTTTCGCTAACCTTCATAGTTAGTTTACCATTGCTAACCTAAGTTGTCAACAGTTTTTTTTTAATTTTTTTACCTTGAAAAAAAAGGACGCGGGTGTTAATATAATGATAATTGTTTCATAAAATTGGTTTTATTTATCCATATTTTTAATATTTATCCATAACGGAAATATATAAATCGCAAAGCAAAGGAGGCTGACGTGAGTATGCACGAGTCGGGCGAGAACTACCTCGAAACCATCTTAATCCTTCAAAACAAGCTCGGTTTTGTCCGTTCGGTGGACATCGCGAACGAGCTGGATTATACCAAGCCCAGCATCAGCCGCGCGGTCAGCATCCTCAAGAACGCGGACTATATCACAGTGGAGGAAAGCGGCCAGATCCTGCTCACCCAAAAGGGCAGGGATAAGGCGAGCGAGATATACGACCGCCACAGGATCATCGCAAAATTTTTAAAGCAGACCCTTCGCGTATCCGGCGAAACGGCGGACCAGGACGCCTGCCGCATCGAACACATCATCAGCGCCGAAACGTTCGAAAAAATCAAGGAATACGTGGAAAAAGATAATCAATAATGCAGATTCATTAAAACCGTTCATCCGTACATCCCACATACTATCCGCTTTTTTTGGGATACTAATTTCAAAAAAAGGATGAATAAAAAAATGTACGGCGAATTGTTCCAAACTGTTCTTAAATCTTTTATAGCCGTCCTGCTGCTATTCGCGCTTATATGGCTGGCTGGAAAAAAGAGGGTGTCCGATCTCTCGCTCTTTCAGTTTGCCGCGGCGGTCGCGGTGGCCTGCCTCGCCGCGCTCTTCGCGACGGGTGCCGGTTACCTGCAAGGGATCACGGCGATACTGATCTTCGCGTTAGTGGTATTTCTAATCGCGTTCATTCCGGCAAGGATCAAGGAAAACCAAGAATCGGCTGCCAAGAGCCCAAAATACAATCCAAAGGATCCTTCCTTTTCGCCCATCCGGCAAATCACACGCGAACCGCGCCGGGGACTGGCCCTCAATATCATCATAGACGGAAAATTCATTCAAGAGCATTTATCCATCGCGCATAAGGACATCAACTGGATATTGGATGAATTAAAAACCCGGAATGTGGATATTAATGACGTACTGCTGGCCTATTTCGACTGCGACGACGCGTTTTTTTTGCACAGCCGCAGCAGGTGAAATCAAAAACATTTCGTCTGACCGCTTAAAAAAGTCAGTCCTTCAGATGCAGCTCAAAAACGTTCTTCTTAAAAGAAAGGATCCCCTCGTCCCGCATCTGTCCCAAAACGCGGGACATCGCGCTCCGGTCCACACAAAGGAAGTCCGCCAGCTCGCCCCTGTTGAAGGGCAGGGAGATGCGGCTTTTCTTCGTTTCCTTCTGTTTCGCCCAAAAATAGGAAAGCAGCTTTTCGCGGATGGTCCGCTTCCCCAAAAGTTCTATCCGTTGGCTCAAAACGATATTTTTTTTGGCCACCGCCTTCATCATGTTCGAAATCAGCAGCGAATGGAACTCGCAGTGCGCGGAACACTGCGTCATGATTTTTTTAAAATCAACGAACAATATCCTGCTTTTTCCGGATGAAAACACGCTCACGGGTATATCCTCCAGCTCGGCCGGCGCGAACGCCTCGGCAAAAAGGTCGCTTGGGCCCCATTCGGCCATGATGATCCGGTTGCCGTGCACGTCTTCGCGCACCACTTGCACCCGTCCCTCCAGCACAACGCCCACCCAGCTGACTTTCTGCCCTTCGCCCAATATCATACCGCCCTCGACAAAATCCTTCGTATGCGCGTTCAGGCATTTTAACATACTGCCGATGTCTTTATCGTCCATTCCTTCAAATAACGCCGATTTTTGCAGCAGCGGTGTATACTTTTCCAAAATATTTACTCCTTTGTTGCAATTGCAACCGTTTTTATGCGTATATCTTACTATAATGGACTTATGAAAGCAAGAAAAATAGATTATAAAACAATTTTTGAGGTGATATATAAATGAAAAGGCAAATCATCAGATTCGACAAAGAAAAATGCAACGGCTGCGGACTGTGCGTTTCCGCCTGCCGGGAAGGCGCCATCGGTCTCAATGAAGACGGCAAAGCCGAGCTGCTCCGGGACGATTATTGCGACGGGCTGGGCAATTGCCTGCCGGTCTGCCCCACTGGCGCCATCTCTTTCGAGGAGCGTGAAGCCGCGGCTTTCGACGAGGAAGCGGTCAAAGAAAACCAGAACAAGGTTGAAACAGCCCACAAGGCGCCGGCATGCGGATGCCCGGGCATGCAGTCCAAATCCATCCGGCATGGGGAGACCGCGCCGCTTTCGCCGGCCGGCCCCATCGCTTCGCAGCTCACCCAATGGCCCGTGCAGATCAAGCTCGCGCCCATAAACGCGCCCTATTTTCAAAACGCCCATTTGCTGATCGCGGCGGACTGCGCAGCGTACGCCTACGGCAATTTTCATAACGAATTCATGAAAAACAAGGTTACGCTCATCGGCTGCCCCAAGCTGGACGAGGGCGATTATTCGGAAAAACTCACGGAGATCATCCGGCGGAACGACATTAAAAGCGTCACCATCGTCCGTATGGAGGTCCCCTGCTGCGGCGGTCTGACATACGCCGCACAGGAAGCGCTCCAAAAAAGCGGGAAGTTCATTCCCTGGAATGTGGTCACCCTCTCGACGGACGGACAGATATTGGAAGATTAAATAAAAATAACAGGAGGAAATCATCATGTCAATGTTTTGTTTTCAATGCGAACAAACGGCGGGCGGAAAAGGCTGCACCGTAAGCGGTGTATGCGGCAAGAAGCCCGAAACAGCGGGCCTGCAGGATAAGCTGACCGGCAAGCTGGTCGCCCTTGCGCGCGCCGTCGGGGGCGGCCGCGCCACCGCCAAAACGGACAAACTCATTATGGACGCGCTCTTCACCACCGTCACCAACGTCAATTTCGACGATCCGGTGTTGGATGCCCTCGCGGCAAAAGTGGACGCGGAAAAAAAGGCACTGGGCGGCAGCGACGGCGACCTTAATATGACGGAAATATGGGGCGCGGATGAAGATACGCGCAGCTTAAAGTCCCTCATCCTATTCGGTATGCGCGGCATGGCGGCCTACGCCCACCACGCCCATGCGCTGGGCAAACAGGACCCGGAAGTGAACGCGTTCTTTTATAAAGGCCTGCGCGCCATCGGCAGCGGCCTTTTGGCGGACGAACTGCTGGAGTTGGTCATGGAACTCGGGCAGGTGAACTTTAAGTGCATGGCCCTGCTGGACGAAGCCAACACATCCGCGTACGGTACGCCGGCGCCCACCCAGGTGCCGACCGATATCGAAAAAGGCCCCTTCATCGTCATAACGGGGCACGACCTTCTGGATCTAAAACTGCTCCTGGAGCAAACCCGGGGCAAGGGCATAAACATATACACCCACGGGGAGATGCTGCCCGCCCACGCGTATCCCGAATTGAAAAAATATCCTCATTTGAAGGGCAATTTCGGCACTGCGTGGCAGAACCAGCAAAAGGAGTTTGCGGATATCCCCAGCCCCGTGCTTTTCACAACCAACTGCATCATGCCCGTTAAACCCAGTTACGAAGACCGCATCTTCACCACCTCGGTGGTGGCCTATCCCGGTATGGTGCACATCGGGGAGGACAAGGATTTCACCCCCGTAATCAACAAAGCGCTTGCGCTGGGCGGCTACCCGGAAAAACACGAAATGAGCGGCATCAACGGCGGCCACACCCTTACCACCGGCTTTGGTCACGGCGCCGTTCTGTCGGTGGCGGACAAGGTCGTGGATGCCGTGAACGCGGGCGCCATCTCCCGCTTCTTTTTGGTGGGCGGATGCGACGGGGCGCGCCCCGGCCGCAACTACTACACGGAGTTCGTAAAACAGACCCCCAAGGACAGCGTAGTCTTAACCCTCGCCTGCGGCAAATACCGCTTTAACGACCTCGATCTCGGGGAAATCGGCGGCCTGCCCCGCATCATGGACATGGGCCAGTGCAACGACGCGTACAGCGCCATCAAGGTCGCGGCCGCGCTCGCGGAAGCTTTTAAATGCGATATCAACGAACTGCCCCTCTCCCTTGTGCTTTCGTGGTATGAGCAAAAGGCGGTCGTCATATTGCTCACCCTGCTCTCCCTCGGGATTAAAAACATATACTTAGGGCCATCCCTGCCCGCTTTTATATCGCCGAACATCTTAAAGGTGCTGGTGGAAAAGTGGAACATCACCCCCATCTCCACCCCCGAAGAAGACCTGAAAAAGATATTGGCGAAATAGAAGTTTTTAAAGCTTGCCGTTCCGGCTGCGGAAAAGGGTATGGCACTGATGAAGGGTATGGTTGCACACCTTAAAAATAATTATCCTTCATAAGTGCACCGCACCGGGGCGGCAATTTCATACAGGAGCGACTCTTTAACGGGTCGCTTTTTAATTTTCCGCTTTTCTTAGAAAAAAGAATAGCATGGCAAAAGAAAACCTAGCACTTAAATTAATAATACAGTGCTTCAAAACCATCATAGAGCATACGTTCGTTTCTGTCCGCATTAAAATGATCGATACTTTTCATTATGCTTTTTTCATTAAAAGCATACCCAATCCACAATGGAATACCCACGCCAGGGGCCGACTTGAAGAGGTTACGGGAGAGGTGTCGGAGAGGGCGAAAGGGGAGGATCGGAACTTCCCTCGCCCTCTCTGACAAAAAAATCCCACATAAATATAAAGTACAATCTACAGTTATTATTTTTAAACATGCTTTGGAATAACAGATATATCAACATTATATTTTGCATTAGCGTTCTGTTTGAAAACAACACCGCTGTATAAAAATGCCTTTTAACCCGCTTAAAATTAGCTGCGGCTGGTCGCAAATATTCAATACAACCCATCCTTGCCTGTTTTTTCATCAGGCGGGCCAGGAGGGATTCCGATTTCCCTCCTTACGGTCCCACTTCACTGCGGATTCGCGCTTCGCGTCTGCATGCCTATATGGTCTGCGCTCGCGCTCATCTCGCGTTCAGAGAACTTCCGCCTCGTTTCATCACGCCTTGGCGTGCGCTCGGCTCCGTTCCCCCGACACCCCCCATAACCTCCTTTAACCGGCCCCTGGCGCGGGGATTCCTTGCTTTTTTCATATGAATTATTACTAATCAATGATATAATGGTGTATATTACCACAAAGTTGTTTAAACACTTTTCAGAGACTTATAATTAATTGAATAACATCAAACAAGGAGGTCCATCCCATGTTACAGGAAGGAATAAAAGCCCCGGCATTCACCCTGCCGGACGCGTCGGGTAAAATGATATCCCTTTCGGATTTCGCCGGCAAAACAATCGTGCTGTATTTTTACCCAAAGGACAACACCCCCGGCTGCACCCGGGAGGCGCAGGCGTTCCGGGACGCGTACGACGACTATTTGAAAAACGAAATCGTGGTGATCGGCGTGAGCAAAGACTCGTCCGCATCGCACAAAAAGTTCATAGAAAAAAACAACCTCCCCTTCATCCTGCTTGCGGATACCGGGCGCAAGGCGCTCACGGCGTACGACGTTTTAAATCCGCTGGGAGGCACGCTCCGTACAACCTATATCATCAATCCTAAGGGCGTCATACAAAAAGTGTACGACAAGGTCAACCCGGACAACAACGCCGCGCAGATACTGGAATACTTAAAGACAGCCGACTTATAAGAAAGGAACCCGTTAAAATGCCTTCTTTTTAACCCATCAACATAAAACGGGGCCTTTTGGCCCCGTTTTTCGAATGGCAGAAATCTATTTTTCTAATGTGTATAGGTAATAATCTTAATATCTTCGCCCAAATCCTTTTGAACCGCCTCCCGCATCCTCTTTTCGAACGGGCACGGCATACCGATCGGGTTTCCCCTGGTGATGCAGGAAGCAAACACAATCGTATCGGCGCCGCGTTCAGCCATTTCCCTGGCCCTGAGCACGGCTTTCTTGCCCGGGCATCCGCCGCAGGTAACGATGCCGACGAGTTCAATGTCCTCCTCGACGCCTTCAAATGCGCCCTTTTTTTCACGCATAAATTTCAAATCCGTGGTGGCGGGGCAATACTCCTCGGTCTGCATACACCGGATCAATCCGACTTTCATTTTTTAGAGTCGCCTCCCACAATCATTTGCAGTCTATAGACTTCATCAGCCCGCCGGCGGCAATAATATTCTGCAAAAACGCCGGGAAGGGCGGGAACGCGTCCACCGTGCCTTTTGTCAGGTTCGTAAGCTTCCCGTTGTCAAAATCTATTTCGATTGTGTCCCCCTCGTCGATGGCGCAGCCGCACTCCACAATGGGCAGCCCTATGTTGATGGCGTTGCGGTAGAATATCCGCGCAAAGCTTTTGGCCACCACCGCGGCGATGCCCGATTCTTTAATGGCCAGCGGCGCGTGCTCGCGGGAAGACCCGCAGCCGAAATTGGCTCCGCCCGCCATGATGTCGCCTTTTTTCACTCTCGAAACGAACGTTTCATCCAGATCCTCCATGCAGTGCGCGGCCAGTTCCTTCGCATTCGCGGTATTCAGGTAGCGCGCGGGGATGATCACATCGGTGTCCACGTTGTCGCCGTATTTTATCACGTTGCCTTTAACTTTCATATCCTATTCTCCTTTACCGTCACTTCGCCGGCGCAATCCTGCCCGCGATCGCGCTTGCCGCCGCCACCGCCGGGCTGGCCAGGTACACTTCGCTCTCGGGATGCCCCATGCGGCCCACAAAGTTCCGGTTGGTGGTGGCCACGCAGCGCTCGCCCTTGGCAAGGATGCCCATGTGCCCGCCCAGGCAGGGCCCGCAGGTGGGGGTGGATACCGCGCAGCCCGCTTCAACAAATATCTTGAAAAGCCCTTCTTCCATGGCGTCCAAATATATTTTTTGCGTTGCGGGGATCACGATGCAGCGCACGCCCTTGGCGACTTTCTTTCCCTTCATGATCTTCGCGGCGATCCTTAAATCCTCCAGCCGCCCGTTGGTGCAGGAGCCGATCACCACCTGGTCGATCACAACGTCCCCGATCTCGTCAAAAGTCCTGGTGTTCTCGGGCAGATGCGGGAAGGCGACCGTCTGTTTGATGGCAGCCAGGTCTATTTCGTACACCTTGTCGTATTCCGCGTCCGGGTCGGCCGCGTACACCACCGGCTTGCGGCTGCCGTGTTCGGCAATATAGGCAAGCGTCACCTCGTCCACCGGGAATATCCCGTTCTTGCCGCCCGCCTCGATCGCCATGTTGGCGATGCACAAACGGTCGCTCATTAAGATATCTTTTAACCCGTCTCCTGTAAATTCCATGGATTTATACAGCGCGCCGTCCACGCCGATCATCCCGATGATGTGCAGTATCACGTCCTTGCCCGAAACCCATTTTGCAAGTTTTCCGGTCAGGTTGAATTTGATCGCGGAAGGCACCTTCAGCCATACTTTTCCGGTAGCCATGCCGGCCGCCATGTCGGTGGACCCCACGCCCGTGGAAAACGCGCCCAGCGCGCCGTACGTGCAGGTGTGGCTGTCCGCGCCAATCACCACGTCCCCCGCGACCACCAGGCCTTTTTCGGGCAGCAGCGCGTGTTCAATGCCCATCTCGCCCACGTCAAAAAAATTGACGACGCCGTGTTTTCCGGCAAACTCGCGGATCTGCTTCGACTGCTCGGCCGCCTTGATGTCCTTGTTGGGCGTAAAATGGTCCAGCACAAAGGTCACTTTTTCCCTGTCGTATAGGCAGCCGCAGCCGGCCTTTTCAAATTCGTTAATGGCGACCGGCGTGGTAATGTCGTTCCCCAGCACCAAATCCAGGTCGGCCATGATGATCTCGCCGGCCTGCACGCTATGCTTGCCGCAGTGCGCGGCCAGGATCTTTTGTGTCATCGTCATCGCCATATCTATTTCTCCTTCAAACTTAATTTATATTCCAGCGAATCCACCAGCGCGGCAAAGCTTGCCTCTATGATGTCGGTGGACGCGCCCACCGTGGTCCATTCCCGTTCGCCGTCCGAACTTTCTATCAGAACGCGTACGGTAGATCCTGTGGCGCCCCCGGCGTCCAGAACGCGCACCTTGTAATCGGTCAGATAAACGTCCTTTATTTCCGGGTAAAACACGGTCAGCGCTTTCCTTAAAGCCAGGTCCAGCGCATGCACCGGGCCGTTGCCCATGGAAGCGGTGGTCTCCACCGTCCCGCCCACGTCGATGCGTATCATGGCGCTGGCGTTCATCTCGGAATCCGGCGGCGGGAATTCCCCGCTGGTACGGTACATCAGCAGCTTGAAGTGGGGCGTAAAGCGCCCCAGCACTTTCTTCACCAGCAGCTCAAAGCTCGCGTCCGCGGCCTCGAACTGGTAGCCCTGATGTTCCATCTCTTTTATTTTTTCCAAAATCTGCGCGGTCTCGGGGCTGTCCTTGGTCAGATCGCCCGCAATCCCACCTATCTTTAAAAGCACCGCGCGCTTTCCCGCGACCTCGGAAATCAGAAAACGCCGCTTGTTGCCCACCGCATCCGGGCTCACATGCTCGAAAGACTTAGAAAGTTTGTTCACGCCGTCAATGTGCATGCCCGCCTTGTGCGCAAACGCGCTCGCGCCCACAAAGGGCTTGCTCGCCGGCACCTGCATGTTCTGTATCTCGGATATTTTTATGGTCGTGTCGGTCAGGTCTTCCAGGCTGCCCGCAATGCACTTCGCCCCGTGTTTGAGTTCCAGTATGGGGATGATGGCGCTCAAATCCGCGTTGCCGCAACGCTCGCCGATCCCGGTGAACGTGCCCTGCACATGGCAGGCGCCCGCACGGACCGCAAGGGAAGTGCCCGCAACCGCGCATCCCGAATCGTTATGGCAGTGGATGCCGATCTGTACATCCAAAAAAGCCTCGCAAACCGTTTTGGTCACGTCGTATAAATCCATGGGCAGCGTCCCGCCGTTGGTGTCGCACAGGCACAGCACATCCGCCCCGCCCTCGCAGGCCGCCCGAAGCACCTTTTTCGCATATTCCGGGTTGGCCTTGTATCCGTCGTAAAAATGCTCGGCGTCGAATATCACTTCCTTGTCCTTTTCCTTAAAGAACCGGACGGTGTCGGTCACGCACGCAAGGTTTTCCTCCAGGGACGCCTTTAAAATCTCGGTCACATGCAAATCCCACGATTTCCCGAATATGCATACCGCCGGGGTGTCGGCCGTCAGGAGGGACTGCACGTTCGCGTCCTCCGCGGCCGTGATCCCCTTGCGCCGGGTGCTCCCAAAAGCGGCCAGCTTGGCGTTTTTCAGCTTAAGAGTCGCGGCCTGCCGGAAAAACTCCATATCCTTGGGGTTGGAGCCCGGATTGCCCGCCTCGATATACGCGACGCCAAAATCGTCCAGCGCATGCGCGACCGCCAGCTTGTCGGATACGGAAAAGGATATGCCTTCCCCCTGCGCCCCGTCCCGGAGAGTCGTGTCAAGAATCTTTATTTGTTTCATGCGCTATGCACCTCCCCCGGTCTGCCTCCGCATCAGGTGACCACCGCGCCGTTTTCGGCCGAAGAAACGTTCCTCGCGTACCGCGCGATGTATCCTTTGCCGCTGGTTGGCGGTTTTATTTTCATTGTCTTTTTGCGCGCCGCAAGCTCCTCTGCGGAAACCAGAAGCTCAATGCTGTAGGCGGGGATGTCGATCGAAATCATGTCCCCCTCCTGTACATAAGCGATGTTCCCGCCGCTCTGCGCCTCGGGGGAAATATGCCCGATGGCCGCGCCGCGTGTCGCGCCCGAAAACCGTCCGTCGGTCAGCAGCGCCACCTCTTTATCCAGCCCCATCCCCGCAATCGCGGAGGTCGGGGACAGCATCTCCCGCATGCCCGGGCCGCCCGCCGGCCCCTCGTAGCGGATCACCACCACGTCGCCCGGGCGGATCTTCTTGCCGAATATCGCGTCGGTCGCGTCCTGCTCGCAGTCGAACACCCGCGCCGGTCCCTTATGCACCAGCATGTCGGGCGCCACCGCGCTGCGTTTCACCACCCCGCCCCTGGGCGCAAGCGATCCGAAAAGGATGGCCAGCCCGCCGGTCTTCGAATACGGGTTTTCAATGCCGCGGATCACTTCGTTGTCAATCACCCGGCTGCTTTTAATGTTGTCCGCCACCGTCTGAGTGGTCGCGGTCACGAGAGACGTATCCAAAAATCCTTTTTTATCAAGCTCGTTCATCACGGCCTGCACGCCGCCCGCGGCGTTCAAATCCTGCATGTGGTGCGGGCCCGCCGGCGCCAGATGGCACAGGTTGGGCACGCGGCTGCTGATGTCGTTGATCATCTGCAGGTTGAAGTCGATCCCTGCCTCGTGCGCGATGGCCGCAAGATGCAGCACCGTATTGGTGGAGCACCCGAGCGCCATATCCACCGTCAGCGCGTTTGCAAACGCCTTGGGGGTCAGGATATCCAGGATACGGATGTTCTTTTTTAAGAGCTCCATGATCATCACGCCCGCCGTCTTGGCCAGCCGCACCCGCTCGGAATACACAGCCGGGATGGTCCCGTTGCCGGGCAGCGCGACCCCGATGGCCTCGCAAAGGCAGTTCATGGAATTCGCGGTAAACATCCCGGAGCAGCTTCCGCAGCTCGGGCAGGCGTTTTCCTCCACGTAGGAAAGCCTCTCCTCGTCAATTTTCCCGGCATTGAGTTCGCCCAGCGCCTCAAAAACACTGTTTAAGTCCAGGCTGTTTCCGTCCGTGTCGCAGGTCGAGAGCATGGGCCCGCCCGAAATAAATATCGAAGGCAAATTCAGCCTTGCCGCCGCCATCAGCATACCGGGGATAATCTTGTCACAGTTAGGGATGAACACCAGCGCGTCAAAGCAGTGCGCGCGCACCATGCACTCCACGCTGTCCGCAATAATCTCGCGGGAGGCAAGGGAATATTTCATCCCCTCGTGCCCCATCGCGATCCCGTCGCACACCCCGATGGTGTTGAACTCTAAAGGCGTGCCGCCTGCGGTCAGCACCCCGTCCTTCACGGCGCGGGAGATGGTCTGCAAATGGATATGCCCGGGCACGATCTCGTTAAAAGAGTTCACGATCCCGATAAACGGCTTTTTGATCTGCGCGTCCGTGAGTCCGTCCGCCTTCAAAAGCGAACGGTGGGGCGCTCTCGAAGAACCGCTTTTTATGTTATCGCTGTTCACTTTATATGTCCCCTTCCTTATTTTTCTTTCTGCCAGCTCATGCGCGCGCGCAGGTCCGCGCCCGTTTTTTCAGCCAGGTGCTGTTTTTCCAGCCGGCGCTTGGATTCAAAATAAGCGCGTCCGGACTGGTTCTCCAGTATCCAGTTGCGTGCAAAGCTGCCTTCCTGTATTTCGGTCAGCACTTTTCTCATTTCTTTTTTCGTTTCTTCCGTAATGATGCGCTCGCCAACCGTATAATCACCGTATTCGGCCGTGTCGCTGATGGAATACCGCATGAAGGAAAGTCCGCCCTGCACCACCAGGTCAATAATCAGCTTCATTTCATGGATGCATTCAAAATACGCGTTCTCGGGCTGGTATCCGGCTTCAACCAGCGTCTCGAATCCGGCTTTCATCAGCGCGGATACGCCGCCGCAAAGCACGGCTTGCTCGCCAAAGAGGTCGGTCTCGGTCTCTTCGCGGAAGGTGGTTTCAAGGATTCCCGCACGCGCGCCGCCGATACCCGCCGCATACGCAAGCGCGAGCTCCCTGGCTTTTCCGGAAGCGTCCTGCTGCACCGCGATCAGGCAGGGAACGCCCTTGCCCTCCACATACTGGCTGCGCACGGTGTGCCCCGGGCCCTTGGGCGCGATCATGATCACGTCCATATCGGCCGGCGGCTTGATCTGTCCGTAATGGATGTTGAAGCCGTGCGAAAAACCGAGCGCGGCGCCGCTTTTCAGGCTGGGCGCGATTTCGTTTTTATAGATCATGGCCTGTAATTCGTCGTTCACCAGCATCATCACGATATCTGCTTTTTTCACGGCATCGGCGGTCGCCATCACCGTAAGGCCGGCCTTTTTCGCGGCGGCAATACGTTCCGGGTCCACGTCGCAGACGATCACATTCGCGCCGCTGTCTTTCAGGTTCTGGGACTGCGCGTGTCCCTGGCTGCCGTAGCCGACCACCACGATGGTTTTTCCGTCCAGCAGAGCGAAGTTGCAGTCCTTCTCATAATACATTTTTGCCATTTTTGTTTTCCTCCTAAAAGTTTAATTCAGGCGTTTATTCGCCATATACATCTCTATCATACCATACGGTTTCATAAAATCAATGAAAGCGTTCAATTTCTTGCTCTCTCCTGTGATTTCCACCAGGATAGACCCTGCTTTCAGTTCATCCAGAACGCCTTCCTTCGTTCCCTTGCCCCCGCTGGTTGCCAGCATACTTTTCTTCTTAAGGCCGGCGGCGGTTTTCATCATCTCCACTTCCCGCACGTCGTATATCTTCTCCAGCATTTTTTTGATCTGGTCCATCTCATTAAGGCCGCTCTCGGTCACCAGCAGTATCCTGGAAATCGCGGGATCGTCGGTCACATCCACATTGAGACTCGCAATGTTGATCCCGCGCCGGGAAAAAACATTGATTGTACGGATCAATGCGCCCGGCTGGTTCGCTACCAGAATGGAAACAATCATCCGTTCACCCATTTTCATAACAAACCCTCCTTATTTCAGAATAATATCGTCTATGGTCCCGTTGGGCGGGATCATGGGGAACACCTTTTCGCATCCGTCGATGGGGCAGTCTATCAAAACCGGCCCGTTCACACTGAACGCTTTGGTCAGGCATTCCCTCAGCTCTTTTTCGTTCTCGGCCCGCATGCCCATCGCCCCGAACGCGACGGCCAGCTTCGCGTAATTCGTCCGGCGGTTCAGTACGGTGTTGGAATACCGCTCCCCGAAGAACAGTTCCTGCCACTGTTTCACCATCCCCAGCGCGTTGTTGTTCATAACAATCACAACGATGGGCAGGTCGTTTGAAACGGCGGTCGACATCTCGTTCAAATTCATGTGGAAGCTCCCGTCCCCGGTAATCAGCAGCGTCCTTTTGCCCGTGCCTATGCACGCGCCCACCGCGGCCCCCATGCCGAACCCCATGGTCCCCAGGCCTCCGCTGGTAATGAACGTGCGGAGCTTTGAAAACCGGTAGTACTGCGCCGTCCACATCTGGTGCTGGCCCACGTCGGTCGCCACAATGCCGTCTTCCGGCATGAATTCGTGCGCCGTCTCCAGTATCATCTGCGGATCCAGCGCGCCTTCCCGGTGCTCGCAGGTGATGTCCACATGCGCCTTAAACTTCGCGATCTCCTCGTGCCAGCCGGCGTGCCTGATCACCGGCACCTCGGCCGCGAGCTTTTTCAAAACGCACTTCACGTCCCCGATCAAACTGGTATACACCGGGATGTTCTTGCCGATCTCGGCCGGGTCGATGTCGATGTGCACAACCTTCATTTTTTTGGCAAACTCCGCTTTGTTGCCGGTCGCGCGGTCGGAAAACCGCACGCCCACCGCAACCAGCAGATCGCACTCGGAAAGCGCCTTGGTTGCGGCATAGCTGCCGTGCATGCCCACCATCCCCAAAAACCGCGGATGGTCGAAGGGCACGGCGGACAGCCCCATGATGCTCGCGCCGATGGGCGCGTCTATCCGCTCCGCGAACGAGATGAGATCAGAAGCGGAATCCGAAAGCACCACCCCGCCTCCGCAGTAGATATACGGCCGCTTCGCCTCGCGGATCAGCGCGGCGGCCTGCGTAATGTCTCCTTCGCAGCTCTCGGAGGCGGCCACAGGCTCAATCTTCCTGCGCGTATATTCGGCGGAAGCAAGCTGGATGTCCTTGGGCACATCCACCAGCACGGGGCCCGGCCGGCCGGACTTGGCCACCCAGAATGCCTCCCGTATGGTGTCCGCCAGCTTTTCAATATCCTTTACAATATAGTTGTGTTTGGTGATGGGAATGGTCACGCCCGCGATGTCCACTTCCTGAAAGCTGTCCCTTCCCAATAAATTGGTGGCCACATTCCCCGTGATCACTATAACGGGCGAGGAATCCAAAAACGCCGTGGCGATCCCGGTCACCGTGTTGGTCGCGCCGGGTCCCGATGTCGCGATCACCACGCCCGCTTTTCCGGTCGCCCGCGCATAGCCGTCGGCCGCGTGGGTCGCGTGCTGTTCATGGGAAGCGGTGATATGGCGGATGCGGTCGCTGCTTTTATACAATTCGTCGTATATGTTGGTAACAGTGCCGCCCGGAAAACCGAATACGGTATCAACCCCCTGCTCCACCAATGCTTCAATAATGATCTGCGCTCCTGTCAACTTCATACCAACCATCCTTTCATCCGTTTGATCGTTTTTGGGCCCATGCCGCCCGGGCTTAAGACTCCTTTATGTCTAAACACAAACCCCGGCGGTATCGCCGGGGTTTAACTTTTTTCATTCCTTGCTGCTCTAAACCCTTTTTGGCAATACCGTATCCGCGTTACCGGCGACCAGGAGGACGGCAATAACGTTTATAATGACGACGATTCCAAAAAGGTTTTTTAAGCTTGCTCTCATTTTTTCTCCCTTGCGCCTTTCTGCCGGCTCCGGACTTTCTATAAAAAAGGCCCTTGCGGTATTCACTGCAGGGCCTTTAAGCTTCTTGGCGGTTATGGGTTTACCCTTTACTTACAGCGAACACTCTTTTTCGACATGCTAATAACTCGTACGACCAGTACGAGGCTGATAATGACGATGGCTGTATTCGCTGTTAAAGCTGCCATTTTACTGGCTCCTTTCATTAAAAGGTTACATCTACTCTATCATGCCCGAAAAACATTGTCAATATAGTTATATGCATTTTTATTAAAAAGCACGCCTGCCCGCGTGTCCTTTTTAAAAATCTTTTTAACGCTTCAGACCAAACATTCACGCCTTGCCTTCGTTTTTTTAAAAGGAACGGCAAAAAAGGTGCTCACCGCACCTCGGCGCCCGGCTGGTATGCGCGTATTTCTTCGGCGGCCGCGGCCAGAAACTGCTGCCCCCTTGATTTCTGCGACACCCGGAAGCGGTCCTCTTCCTTGTACTCCCCGGGCTGCCGGTAATCCTGCAGAACGAAAGCCGGCACCGGCGGGATTGCGCGGGCCATACTGATTAACTCCTTCTCGGATAGCTGCGGGATGGCGGTGGTCCGAGTCTCAAACCGGACCCCCGCCTTAAGCAGCCAAGAGAGGGTCTCTATCACGCTTTTCGGGTCGGCGGCTTCCCCGCAGATCTCGGGGTATCGCCCCCACGGCGCCTTGTAATCCAGCGCCACATAGGAAAGCAGGTTTTTTTTCAATAGGTCGCGCACCACGCCCGGGCGGCTTCCGTTGGTATCCAGTTTGACCGAATACCCCATTTTTTTTAAGGTTCGGGCAAAGTTTACAATGTCCCTCTGCAATGTCGCCTCTCCGCCGGTGAGCACCACGCCCTCCAGCAGACCCCGCCTTCTTTGAAGGAATCCGGTCACTTCGGACGGATCAAGGCGGGCCCCGCCTCCCCGCAGGATGGAGCGGTTCTGGCAGTAAAAGCAGTCCCAGTTACAGCCGGGCGAAAAAAGCACGGCGGCTATCTTCCCCGGGAAATCCAGCGTGGACGTTTTTACAAGACCGCAAAACTCCATTTCAAGCCTCTTCGCGTATCACATATTTCACCCGCTCGCCGTATTCCTCCTTCTTGCCCTTGTGGTAGTTCTGCACGGGCCTAAGGTACCCTACCACCCGGCTCCACACCTCGGCGTCCCGGCCGCAGGTGGGGCAGGTGAAATGTTCGCCGGCAATATACCCGTGCTCCTGGCAGATGGAAAAGGTGGGCGTCAGGGAAATATAAGGCAGCTTAAAGCGGGTAAAAATCTTTTTGATCAGGTTCTTGGCCACAGCGATGTCCGCTATGCGCTCACCCAGGTACAGATGCAGCACGGTCCCTCCGGTATACAGGCTCTGCAGTTCGTCCTGCAGTTCCACCGTCTCAAAAATATCGTCGGTGTACCGGACGGGCAGTTGGGTGGAATTGGTGTAGTAGGGCACGTTTTCCCCCGCGGCCAGGATATCCGGGTACTTTTCCCTGTCCTTGCGCGCCAGACTGTAGCTGGTGCCTTCGGCGGGCGTGGCCTCCAGGTTGTAGAAGTGGCCGGTCTCTTCCTGTATCTCGGCAAGCACGCTGCGCATGTAGTTCATGATGCCGATCGCGAACGCCTGTCCCTTTTCGGTCGTCAGGTCCTCGCCTTCGCCCATAAAATTGCGGATCGCCTCGTTCATCCCAACGATGCCCACGGTATTGAAATGGTTGTACCAGTACTGCCCGGTGCGCGCCTGCACATCCCGCAGGTAATGCGCGGAATAGGGGTACAGCCCGCGTTCGGTCTGCTGCTCAATGATCTTGCGCTTGATCTCAAGGCTGGTTTTTGCGGTCTGGATCAGCTGCCAGAGACGCGCGCGGAATTCGGACTCGCTCCGTGAGATGTAGCCTATCCTGGGCAGGTTGATGGTCACCACGCCTATGGACCCGGTCATGGGATTAGACCCGAACAATCCGCCCCCGCGCTTTTTCAGTTCGTGGGTATTAAGCCGCAGGCGGCAGCACATGGAAACCGCGTCCTCGGGCGAAAGGTCGGAATTGATGTAGTTGGAAAAATAGGGAATGCCGTACTTGCAGGTGATCTCCATAAACTTGTCCGCCACCGGGCTTTCCCAGTCAAAATCGCGCGTCACGTTGATGGTGGGGATGGGGAAGGTGAACACCCTGCCCTTGGAATCCCCCTCAATCATCACGTCGCAGAACGCGGTGTTAAAAAGGTCCATCTCGGCCTGGAAATCGCCGTATTTGTCTTCGGTCAACTCCCCGCCGATCACCACCGGCTCGTCTTTCAAGGTGGACGGCACAACAATGTCGAAGGTCAGGTTGGAAAACGGGCATTGGAACCCCACCCGCGTGGGCACGTTGATATTGAATATGAATTCCTGCAGCGCCTGCTTCACCTGTTTGTAATCGAGATTGTCCTTACGGATAAAAGGCGCGCACAGCGTGTCAAAAGAAGACCACGCCTGCGCCCCGGCGGACTCTCCCTGGGTGGTGAAGGTCGAATTCACCATCTGTCCCAGCAGCGCCCTAAGGTGCTTTGCGGGGCTGGATTCCACCTTGCCGGGCACGCCGCCGAACCCGTCGCGGAGCAGCTGCCGCAGGTCCCAGCCCGCGCAGTACGGGCCGAAGAAACCCAGGTCGTGGATGTGCATGTCGCCCGAAAGGTGCGCGCTGCGTATGGAGTCGGGGTATACCTCGTGCAGCCAGTACTGCTTGGTGAAGGTCTCGCGGATATAGTTGTTCATCCCGTTGATGGAGCGGCCGGTGTTCGCGTTTTCGCTCACCTGCCAGTCCTTGTCGTCCAGGTAATCCGAAAACATGTCGATGGTCGCGCCGATCAAGGCGTTCGATTCGCGCGCGCTCCTCCGCTTTTCGCGGTAGAGGATATACGCCTTGGCGGTTTTGGCGTGGCCGTTCTCAATCAGAACCTTCTCCACAATGTCCTGAACGTCCTCCACCTCGGGCAGCGCATCCTTGTATTTCAATGCGAGGTTGTCCAGCACCTGCGTGGTCAGGTTTTCCGCAATTTCGTAGTCGTCCCCGCCAACGGACTGCGCGGCCTTGAAGATGGCCCAGGCGATCTTCTCCCGCTGGAACCGTGCGATCTGTCCGTCGCGTTTTCTGATTTGGTTGATCATGATTCTGTCCCCCTCCCGTAACGTCAAAATGCCTTCCTGCGGCAATCCGCCGCGCCGTATGCCAAAAACAACCGTTACCCTCCGCCGGCCGTGCAACCACCATCGATTCAAATCTAAAAAATTAGAATCACCACAATATATTGTGGTGTTAAACGTCTTCGTACAATATATATACTATCACTACCCTGTCCCGTTGTAAAGCGGAATTTTACAAATATTTAACAAAAAAATCTTTTTTCCGGCATTTTTTATTAACCGTTCTTTAATAAGAAAAGTCCCCCTTCGCCACGGATTCGCGCTTCGCGCATGCGGACGCTTGCGCTCATCTCATGCTCGGTGAGCGTTCACCCCGCTGAATCGCGCTTAAGCGCGCGCGGCTCCGCGCAAAGAAAGCCGAACCATTATAAATTTAATTTCGGATAAGCTCTCCTTTTTTAAAAACCGTCTTGACATTCACGCGTCTTCTTGTATATAATAATCCCATAACATATGAATATATGTTCATATGTTATAATGATTTTTTGGAAGGGATCGAAAATGGAAAAGAGTCCGTTATGCGTATGCACCGTCATCCACCGGGAGGCGGTGAACCGGGCCCGAAAAAGCATGCCCCAAAAAGAAGCGCTTCTTGGCCTCGCGGAGTTGTTCCGCGTTTTCGGGGACCCGACAAGGGTGCGGATCATCTGCGCGCTCTTCGTTTCCGAGCTGTGCGTTTGCGACATCGCATCCCTGCTTTCCATGACGCAGTCGGCCATCTCCCACCAGCTTCGCATATTAAAGCAGAGCCGGCTGGTCAAATACCGCAGGGACGGCAAATCGGTCCTCTACTCCCTGGACGACGAACATATCCGGAATATTTTCGCGCAGGGGATGGATCATATAGCAGAGTAACGGCAAAAAGGAAACCAACATGGCAAACAGCGTACAAAAACAATACCGTCTCTCGGGGCTGGACTGCGTGGTCTGCGCGGCCGGCATAGAGAAGGATGTTTCAAAAATAAAGGGCGTATTAAGCGCGGTGGTTGACCTCGCCGGCCAGACCCTGCGGACGGAGATCGGCGCGGACGCGTCCCTTCCGTCCGTGGATGCGGCCGTTATCAGCGCCGTCCGCCTGCACGGCCCGGATATACAGGTGGGCGGCCGGGAAAATGAAACCGGCCCCAAAAAAGAGCCGGCGGTCAAAAGGTCAAAGATCGTCTTTCTCGCAGCCGGAGCGGCCGGGCTTCTTTGCGCGCTGTTCCTGCCCCTTCCTTTCTGGGCGCAGCTCTCGGTTTATCTCGCGGCCTGGGTGCTCGCGGGAGGCAGCGTGCTGCTCCGCGCCGGTCGCAACATCTTAAAAGGCCGTGTTTTCGACGAGAATTTTTTGATGTGCGTGGCGACAGCCGGCGCGTTTTTTATCGGCCAGTATCCGGAAGGCGTTTCGGTCATGCTGTTCTACCGGGTGGGCGAGATACTCGAAGATTTGGCCATTGGCCGCTCCCGCCGTTCCATCACCGCGCTTTTGGATATCAAGCCGGACCACGCCAGCATAGAGAAAGACGGGCGTCTCTTTCAGGTACCGCCCGAAAGCCTTTCAATCGGCGATATCTTTGTCGTCCTTCCCGGAGAAAAGGTCCCGCTGGACGGCGATGTGACCGAAGGCGCATCTTCGCTGGACACCTCCGCGCTCACCGGCGAATCGGTCCCCGCGCGCGTACAGCCCGGCTCCGCCGTTTATTCGGGGTCGGTCAACGGGTCGGGTCTATTGAAGATCCGCGCCGCCAAGACGTTCGGGGAATCCACCGTATCCAAAATATTGGACCTCGTGCAGAACGCGTCGGCTAAAAAAGCGCCCGCCCAGCTGTTCATTACCAAATTCGCGAAGGCTTATACGCCCGCCGTGGTGGCGGCCGCGCTCGGCCTCGCGCTTTTGCCGCCGCTGCTCACCGGCGCGTCCTTAGGCCTGTGGCTGAACCGCGCGCTCATCTTCCTGGTGGTCTCCTGCCCCTGCGCGTTGGTCATCTCCATCCCGTTGAGCTTTTTCGGCGGGATTGGCGCGGCCTCCCGCAAGGGCATTCTGTTCAAGGGCGGCGCGTACCTGGACGCCCTGCGCGAAGCAAAAACCGTTGTTTTCGACAAAACCGGCACCCTCACCAAAGGATCGTTCGAAGTCGCATCGGTCCAATCCGAAGGTATGGACGGCCGGGAACTGCTGCAATATGCCGCGGCGGCGGAAAACTATTCCACCCACCCCATTGCCGCCTCCATTAAAAAAGCATGGGGAAAACCCGTGGACCGATCGTCCGTATCGGACTATGAAGAAACCCCGGGCAAGGGCGTGCGCGCGCGTGTGAACGGCCACATAGTCCTGGCCGGCAACAGGGATTTCCTTGCATCGAAAGGCATACAGCCGGTCGAAACGCAGGAAGTTGACACAGCGGTCTATGTCGCGGTGGACGGCAAATTCGCCGGGACGCTCCATCTGTCCGACCGCCTCAAGGAAGACGCCCCCGGCGCCGTATCCGCCCTGCGCGCACTGGGGGTGCGGCGCATAGCGCTGCTGACGGGCGATACCCAAACAACCGCCAGGAGAATCGCGGATGAAGCGGGCATCAAAGAAGTGTACGCCGGCCTGCTGCCCCACCAAAAGGTGGAGACGCTGGAAAAAATCGCGTATGAGACCCGCGGCAAGACCGTTTTCGTCGGGGACGGCATCAACGACGCGCCCGTGCTGGCCCGCGCGGACGTGGGCGTGGCCATGGGCGGCCTGGGGTCGGACGCGGCCATCCAGGCGGCGGACGTCGTGCTGATGACGGACGAACCCTCCAAAATGGCGGACGCGCTTATAATCGCCAAACGCACGCGCGCAAACGTACTGCAAAACATCGCCATCGCGCTTATTGTCAAGGCTGCCGTGATGCTGCTGGGCGCCCTGGGATTCGCCACCATGTGGGAGGCCGTGTTCGCGGACGTCGGCGTCACCGTGATCGCCGTATTCAACTCCATGCGCCTGCTTCAAACAAAATAAATTTTCAATACATAAATTGTGAATTTTGAGATTATGGCTTATAATATGGTTAATAAAAATCAAATAAAGGGGTAGATTGCAATGATAGAAGATTCCAAAACCGCCGAGTATGCCGCCGTCATGAACGTGGCCCGCCAGATATGCGCCGCCGCGCGCACCGCGCCCAAAGCCTGCGGCATAGACCAGCTTTCCGCCTGCATTTTGGTGGAAGGACACAAGGATAAACTCGCGGCCGAAATGGACAGGCTGTCCAAGGTGCTGGACCGCCCGTTTTTCAGCCGGGACGCGAACAATGTGCGCGCCAGCCATGCCGTCGTGCTGCTGGGCGTTACGCTGGACCGGCGCAATTTAAACGAAGCCTGCCAGCTCTGCCGTAACGAAAACTGCGAAGAATGCGCCAAAAACAACGGCGTGTGCGTATTCGCACCCATGGACCTCGGAATCGCCCTTGGGTCGGCCGTCGCCCTCGCCGCCGACAACCGCGTGGACACGCGCATCCTGTTTTCCGCCGGCCAGGCGGCCCGCTCGCTCAAGATCCTTCCCCAGGAGGCCCAAATCATCATGGCCGTCCCCCTGTCCGTGTCCGCCAAATCCCCGTTCTTTGACCGGAAGTAAGTTGCCTTCTTTTTATTTCGAAAAGAAAACCCGCCCAAAATAAAATTTTAAAAATGCCGTTAAACCGGCTTTTTTAATTGCACTTATTGCTTCAGCATCTTTTTTCTTTCCTTGTAGTCGGGCAGTATGGAGCGCACCAGTCCGTAAAATTCCTTGGAATGGTTCTGGTGCACAAAATGCGCCAGCTCGTGCACCACCACATATTCAACGGCCGGCCGGGGCGCGGCTATCAGCATTTTACTCAGCGTCACCGTCTTCTTGGCCGCGGCGCAGCTCCCCCACCGCGATCTCATCTTCCGTATCTTCAGTTCGGGTGCCGGGATCCTGTACCCCTTGAACAGCGGCAGGCTTTGCGCCAGGATAAGCCTGAAAACCTTGTCGCACTGCTGTGTGAGCCATTTTTCGTACAGCCTTTTCTTGCCCGCGGCGTCTATCGGGTTTCTGGTCAGCAAAATGATCCGGCCGCCTTCGCTGTCCACGCGCACCTCTTCTTTTTTGGAGAACGAGGACTTAAGCGCGTATTCCCGTCCCAGTATCCGCACAATCTCCCCGTCGGCATATGTCTTCTCCGCGGCCGGGATCCTGGCCTCGAACTTTTCAAGGCACCTCAAAATCCACCCGGCTTTCTGTATCACGAAATCGTCCAGAACCCGGTCCGGGACCCGCGGCCCGGCCGATACGTGAACGGTGTTGTCAGGATGCACGCGGATATTGATGTTTTTCACCGGTTTTCGGATAACAAAATACGCTATCTCGTTTTTATGGATCCGTACCACCCGGCTGTCTGTCTTGCTTTTCACTGCCATCGCCGCGACTTTTAACTCCTTTTTTGGGGCAATATAATCTATTGTATCATCTGGGGGGCGATAAATTCAATTGCATTTTTACAATAAAACATCCTAAAAAGACCGCAGGGCGGTCCCGCGGTCATTATTATCAAATATTCATATTATGAAAGGGCTTCTCACACCTTTTTCAGCGCCTGCCCGAGGTCCCATATGAGGTCGTCCGCATCCTCAATGCCGATGGACAGCCGCACCATGTCCGCCGTCACCCCAGCGTCCGCAAGGTCCTGCCCAGAAAGCTGCTGGTGGGTGGTACTCGCCGGATGAATCACCAGGGATTTCGCGTCGGCCACGTTCGCAAGCAGGGAGAAGATTTGCAGCGAATCGATGAATCTGCGCGCCGCCGCCTCCCCGCCTTTAACACCGAAGGTGAAGATGGACCCCGCCCCCCTGGGGAAATATTTTTGGGCCAGCGCGTGGTATTTGCTTTCGGGCAGGCCGGGGTATTGTATCCACGCGGTCTTCGGATGGTCCTTTAAGAAGGAGACGATTTTTCGGGTGTTGTCCACATGCCTGCGCACCCGCAGGGAAAGGGTCTCCAACCCCTGCAGGAACAAAAACGCGTTAAAGGGAGACATCGCCGCACCCGTGTCCCGGAGCAGCTGCACCCGCGTCTTCACCGCAAAAGCGGCCGCGCCCACATCCTGCACGTAGCGGATCCCGTGGTAGCTCGGGTCGGGCTCGGTCATCCCGGGAAACCTGCCGCTCCCCGCCCAGTCGAATTTGCCCGAATCCACCAGCACGCCTCCGATGGAAGTCCCGTGTCCGCCAATGAATTTGGTGGCCGAATGCGCCACGATATCCGCCCCGAAATCAATGGGACGGATCAGGTACGGCGTGCCGAAGGTATTGTCCACGACCAGCGGAATGCCGTGCCGGTGGGCGATCTTCGCCACCGCCTCCATATCCGTGATGTTACAGCCCGGGTTCCCCAAGGATTCCAAAAACAGCGCCTTTGTTTTATCCGTTATGGCACGCTCAAAGTTCTTAGGGTCGTCCGGGTCCACAAAATGCGTATGGATGCCCATCCGGGGCAGCGTCACCTTCATCAGGTTATACGTCCCGCCGTACAGCGTAGACGCGGAGACGATCTCGTCCCCCGTCTCCGCAAGATTGAGCAGCGTATAGGTGATGGCAGCCGAGCCGGATGCCGCCGCCAAAGCGGCCTCCCCGCCCTCCAGGGCCGCCATGCGTTTCTCGAATACATCAACCGTCGGATTCATGATCCGTGAATAGATGTTCCCCTCTTTTATAAGCCCGAACAGATCCTCCGCATGCTGGCAGTTATCAAAAACATAGGAGGTGGTCTGGTATATGGGCACCGCGCGCGCTTTGGTGGCGGGGTCGGGCTCCTGGCCCGCATGCACCTGCAGCGTGTCAAACTTCAATTCTCTATCTTTCATGACGGCGTTCCTTTCCACATATAATATATAATTCATATATGTTTACTATACATTCAGATTTTTGGTTTGTCAACACTATATTCATAAACACACGCCTAAAAGTATAACGGCTTTTTAAAAGTTCCGTAAAAAACGGGATTTTCAAATAAAAATCCCGCCAAAAATGTTATAAAACAGTCTGTTTCCCTTCACCGCCCGTCCAGAATAAGCGTAAACTTCATCCGCTGCATGGCTCGGACGGGAGATACTTTTTTACGATCGCCTCAAATACCCCGTATTCCAATGCTGCCATCTTCAAACCATCCCGCTTTATTTCAATACGATGGAATCCACCATGGCGCGGATATCACCGTTGTCTTCGTAACTTTTACCCGTTGCCTGAATCTTAATTTGTTCTCCTTGGGATATTGCCGCATAAATGCACTGCTCCACACCCGAAGCGGAATAGGACATTTTTATGAAATCCATTCCCAAAAGCTGCACGGCCTCAATATCCGAACCGCCGTAACTCGACTGAAGGCCCTCCATCTGCGCCATTGCGTCCTCTTCCGTCATATTGTATCCGCCAATCTGTATCTGCAAAATTTCACCCGACGGCTTATAGAACTGTACGCCTCCCTCAATATCCATCTGTTCCCATCCATCCGCCGCCGTAACGGAAAATCCTTCATAGTCAAGCACCGTGCCGCTTGCGGCCTGGCTTTCCGCAGCCGCGCTTTGGACCGGCGCCCCGCTTTCCGTTGTGGCCGCTGTGCCGCATCCCGCCGCCGGCAACAAGACCATTACCAGCAATAAAACCAACCAAAAGATTTTTTTCATACACTTATCTCCTTTAAATAAAAAATGCAATTGTTCTGCCCTTCCAAAAAAATGCGCTGTTCCGGGGGTATAAAAGGACCCGAAATGCCCACTAAGTTGTCACGTGTATACAATGAATACTATTCTACACATCCGGGACAAATCCTTTTTATTCATGCGTATGCGGTTAGAAAAATGCATTTTTTCACAATATTATTTTCCGGTACCGCGCTTCTTTCCCGCAGCGGACGGCCGTCCGGTTGGGGGCGGTATGAAGGAATGCTTTGCCTGTCGATATAAGATTTGCCTGTCCCCGCAATCAACGCTGTCACAATATTACCCCATCTGTATAGTATATAGTAAACATATATAAGAGAGGATGAGCAATCATATGATTGATAGCAATGCGGACAGTAAAAGCTGCGTCCCGCAGGAAACAACCATCACCAATGTACGGCTTGCGCACGCATATGTCCCCTTCCAAAAATTCTGCGCCACCATGACCCCCATGCAATCGCTGAGGGAAGGCACGGTGTTTCCCGAACTCACCGGCATGTATATGCACGGCTGGGATCCAAAGCCCGGAAAGGAGAGAAAGCCATGGACAGAGATGCTCTTTTAAGGCGGCTTTCCGCCCTGAATTTTTATGTGATCGACCTGCACCTGTATCTGAACACGCATCCGGCCGACCGAGAGGCGCTCGCGAAATATAATGCAGCGGCCGCGGAAGCGGACACGCTTGCAAGAGAATACGAAAAATCGTTCGGGATGCTCTCCATGGGACGCCCGAGCCAATATCCCTGGCAGTGGATCGCAGATCCGTGGCCCTGGCAGAAAGAATTTAATTTTAAATTGGCGGGAGATGATATGTAAATGTGGTCATACGATAAAAAACTGGAATATCCCATCAAAATCAAAAATCCCAACCCAAGGATGGCAAAATATATAATTACCCAGTACGGCGGCCCGGACGGAGAACTCGGAGCGGCTATAAGATACTTAAGCCAAAGGTTTTCAATGGTCACGCCCCAGGCCAAGGCGACGCTCAACGATATCGGCACGGAGGAATTAGCCCATCTAGAGATGGTGGGCACCATGGTCAAACAGCTGACCGAGAACGCCAGCATAGACGAGATCAAACGCGCGGACCTGGGCGGATATTATTCGGATCATGACAAAGCGGTCTATCCGGTCAGCGCATCCGGCGTCCCCTTCACCGCGGCCTATCTGCAGTCCAAAGGCGATCCGATCACCGACCTCACCGAAGACATGGCGGCCGAGCAGAAGGCGCGCTCCACCTATGAATTTCTGATCAACCTGGCGGACGACCCGGACGTGATCGATCCCCTGCGCTTCCTGCGCGAGCGGGAGGTCGTGCATTTCCAGCGCTTCGGCGAAGCCCTGCGCATCGTAGAAGAATACCTCAACAGCACAAAATTCTTCCCGGTCAAAACGCCCGGAACAATGAAAAAATAAGCTTGGTCAGATAGTGCATCCTCCAAGTAAATCGGAGATAAAAAATGTCCGGCCAAAAATTTATTTTTCGCCGGACATTTTTTGGGAAACCATTCTTTATCTAAACTTTTGAATAATATTTTTTGCACCAAAACCAATAGATTAAGATCATATCAAAGACAATGCCTCATCAAGCGCTTCAATAAGGTCGTCCGGGTGTTCCAGACCGATAGACAGGCGGACCAGATCAGGCGAAAGGCCTCCTTCTAGCTGCTGTTCTTCCGTTAACTGGGAGTGGGACGTGCTGGCGGGATGCAATATCAGGCTCTTGGCGTCGCCAACATTTGCCAGATGCGAAAAAAGCTTGATATTGTCAATCACCTTGACTGCAGCGCCATAACCGCCTTTAATGCCAAACACGACCATCCCGCCAAATCCGTTCTTGAGATCCCTGGCGGCTGCCAAATATGTTGGATCGTCACGCAGACCAGGATATCGGACCCAGGACACTTTGGGATGCTTTTTGAGATGTTGGGCAACCTTGAGGGCATTCTCTGAATGCTTGGCCATGCGAACAGGAAGTGTTTCGATTCCTTGCAGAAAAATCCATGAGTTATCGGGTGAAATAGCGGCGCCCAGATTGCGCAGCGGTACTGTACGAACGCGCAGGGCAAAGGCAATCGGTGCCAACGGTTCCGGAAGATCAATAGCCCATCTAAGACCATGATAGTTCGCATCCGGCTCCGTAAAAAGAGGATGACGCCCGGCTTTCCAGTCAAACCGGCCGGCGTCCGTAACGATTCCTCCAATTGCGCTTCCATGACCACCAAGCCATTTGGTCAGAGAGTTAACAACGATATCGGCGCCCAACTCAATGGTTCTCAGGAGATATGGCGTGGTAAACGTCGCGTCGACGATGAGGGGAAGACCATTTTTATGAGCGATGTCTGCGACGGCCTTGACATCTGTATAATCAAGCGCAGGATTGCCAATCGTTTCGATGAACAGGGCGCGTGTTTTCGGTCCGATCGCTTTTTCAAAATTCCCCGGATCCTTCGGATCAACGAACTTGACATTGATGCCCAACTTCGGCAGGATTGCATCGAATTGCGTATATGTCCCACCGTATAGATTGTTCGCCGAAACAATATCGTCTCCCGCCTCGGCAATGGTGATAATCGCATTAAAGATTGCGGCTGTTCCCGATGCCAAAGCAACCGACGCCGCGCCCCCTTCGAGTTGCGTGACACGCTGTTCAAGAACGTCGGTCGTAGGATTCATTAAACGCGTGTAAATATTGCCAAGCTCCTTCAAGGCAAAAAGATTGGCTGCATGCTCCGTGTTTTTGAAAATATAGGAACTGGTGCGGTAGACGGGTACTCCGCGCGACTGCGTGGCATCAATAATCTGGCCCGCGTGTAAGGCAAGAGTTTCGAAACGAAATTTTTTATTGTTCATTTCATTCTTCCTTTCTAATAGTACTTGATTTATTCAATTATTAACGCTGATAGATAAACCAGCGTTACGCTAATCATTCATCAGCGAAAAGCGGAGTAGAAAGATACCGTTCGCCGGTATCCGGAAGGATTACGACTATGGTTTTGCCCTTATTTTCAGGTCGTTTTGCAATTTCAGTGGCGGCAAAAAGCGCTGCGCCGGAGGAAATACCGACCAACAGGCCTTCCGTCTTTGCAACGGCCTTTCCGGTTGCGAACGCTTCCTCATTTTTTACCTTGAAAATCTCGTCATAGATATTCACATTCAGTGTATCCGGTACAAAACCGGGGCCGATACCCTGTATTCTATGCGGACCCGCTCTCCCTTCTGAAAGGACTGGTGAATCAAAAGGCTCCACCGCAACAATTCTTATTTCCGGCTTCTTGGACTTTAAAAACTCTCCCGCGCCGCTGATAGTGCCCCCGGTTCCAATTCCGCTTACAAATATGTCCACCAACCCGCCGGTATCTTCCCATATCTCCGGACCGGTTGTGGCCTTGTGGATTGCGGGGTTGGCGGGGTTAACAAACTGACCCGGAATAAATGCATGCGGTATTTCCTGTGCAATTTCATCGGCTTTCGCAATGGCACCTTTCATGCCCTTTGCTCCTTCGGTCAAGACAAGCTCAGCACCATAAGCCTTCAACAGATTACGGCGCTCCATACTCATGGTCTCGGGCATCGTCAAAATTATCCGGTAGCCCCTCGCGGCCGCGACGGACGCAAGACCAATGCCCGTGTTGCCGCTGGTGGGTTCTATGAGTACACTGTCCTGTTTTAACAGCCCTTTTGCTTCCGCGTCTTCAATCATAGATTTTGCGATTCTGTCCTTCACACTTCCGGCCGGATTGAAGTACTCCAGCTTGCCGATCACCGTCGCTTTAAGCCCATGCTTCTTCTCGTAGTTGGAAAGCTCCAGCAAAGGCGTTTTTCCAATCAATTCAGCTATGGATTTGTATACTTTTGACACTATTCGTCCCTCCATTGCATATATTACATATATGTTTAATATTTTTTATATGCTTATATTATTCCTTAATATCAATTTTGTCAATAATTTTTATAAAATTTATGCAATTTTTTTTATTGACAATAGCGATACCAATAAGTAATATAAAAACATATATGATTAATATACTTTATTATAGGGGAAGTGGTTAAAATGAGAATATCGGCAAAAAGCAGATATGCGCTTGCCGCAGTGATGTACATGACGATCCATTACAACAATAATAACAAAGAATGCATTACGGTGATCAATATATCCGAGCAGCTCGGAATATCTAAAATATATCTTGAACAGGTTTTCAGCCTGCTCAAAAGAGCAAAAATTGTTATATCCATCAAGGGAGCGCAGGGCGGATACAGGCTCGCAAAGCCCGCGGACAGGATAACGGTTGCCGACGTGCTGCACGCGGTCGAGCAAAGCATATTTGAACCCGTCGGAAAGTCGGTCAGTCAGGAAGCATCTTATATCGAACACGCAATGCAGCATCTTATTTGGGACCGGTTGGATAAATCAATCAATGATGCGGTAAACAACATCACACTAAGTTTCCTTGCAAACGAAGCGGAAAAACAGAAAAACGAAAACATTCCGATGTTTTATATCTGAGGCAATTGAGATTAAGATACGGTCGCGCCGTGCACATTGTGTTAAAAGACTGATCGACGCGCCTAGGGCGGTCTCTTTTCCCATATATCAAAGCGTTGCTTTTTCGCATCCAGGTTCGGACCGGAATACACGAAAGACCTGATCCATGATTTAACACAGGCATTTGAGGACGATTCCCATGAAATATGATTTTGACAGTGTAATAGACCGGCGGAATACCGGCTCCATCAAATATGATTTTACCGCGCAGCACGGAAAACCGGAAGGTATCCTTCCGCTTTGGGTGGCGGATATGGATTTCAGAACGCCTCCCTGTGTCATACGCGCGTTGGTAGAGAGAAGCCGCCACGGTATATTCGGATATTCGGAAAGCGGCGCCGATTATTTTGAGGTTGTCCAAAAATGGTTTCTGCATCACTTCGGTTGGAAAACGGAACGCGACTGGCTGGTCAAGACGCCGGGAGTCGTACATGCGATCTGTACGGCCATACGGGCACTGACCCAACAAGGCGATTCGGTGCTGATTCAGCAGCCGGTATATTATCCTTTTACGCAGTCCATTCTTGCAAATCAGCGCAAACTGGTGGTAAATCAACTGGTATACAGCCGGGGCGGATATTCCATGGATTTTGAGGATTTCGAATCCAAGATCAGGCAAAACAGCGTAAAACTTTTTATTCTCTGCAGCCCGCACAATCCCGTAGGCAGGGTCTGGACCAAAGAGGAACTGATCAGGATGGGGGATATTTGTGTCAAATACGGGGTAACCGTGGTGTCCGACGAGATCCACGCGGACTTTGTTTATACGGGATATTCTCATACTGTTTTCGCAAGCTTAAAACCAGAATTTGCGGCCTGCGCCATTACATGTACGGCCCCCACCAAAACGTTTAATCTCGCCGGATTGAATATCTCCAATATTTTTATTCAAAATATGCAAATACGAAAAAAGATTAAAGTGGAGATGAAGAGAAGCGGATACAGTCAATCAAATGTAATGGGGATCACCGCCTGCCGCGCCGCCTACAAAGATGGACACGACTGGCTGGACGCCCTTCGGGCCTATCTTGCATGCAATTTAAAATACACGCGGGAATTATTCTCGCGTCGGTTACCCATGATACGCCTGGTCGAACCGGAAGGGACGTATCTTCTCTGGCTGGATTTCAGCGCTCTTGGCCTTTCCGACCGGATGCTGGATAATCTGATCGTTCACAAAGCCGGTTTATGGCTGGATGCCGGCCCCATATTCGGCGCAGGCGGGGAGGGGTTCCAGCGAATCAACATCGCCTGCCCGATTGCGGTATTAAAAAGGGCGTTCTGCCAGCTTGAATCCGCTGTCACGGATCATTTTCCGGCCTGCGTTGAGTAAACTGCGGCAAAAAAGAATATCTGCCTGTATCATGTTATCAGCAATTTAAAATATCGCAGAGTTTCTTTTTATTAATTTTGTTTCCGACGAATGTTAATGACGGCGATATGTCCATATCCACCTTTTCCAAAACCAGGTCATTCATGGCAACGTTCAGCAGGCGGTCCGCTCCGTCAATTCGGATATATCCCTTCACCCTGATGATTTCGCCGAAGTTTCCGGATACCAATTCATCTTTTAACCTGCCGAACGCGTCGGACGTAAAATCCTTCCTTAACTGTACCGTCAGGGAATCTATATGCGCATGCGAATGGCAGTCCGCGGATACAATCGTTTTTCCGGCGGCGCCCAGTACCTCCGTGATAAATTTTTCATCCCCCCACTGAAGGGAAATGATGCCGGCGTACGGATTCGTCCGCCGCAGTTCATCCAGGGTATATTTCATGTCACCCTTAAATTTTTCAGTCTTGCTGATTACCAAAACGGATGAGTTTTTCACCTGGTTGCTTATAAAACTGCCCGCCATCAGCATTTCCTTTTTAAAATGGATGCTGTCAATAATGGTGATCGTCCGTGCGATCCTGCAATGTTTCTTTAAAAAATCATCCTTAAGGATATCCCTGAACTGGTCAAAAATAAATATTCCCGAAGTCTCAAACACGATTTTTTCGGGATAGAACGAACGGATGACCGCTTGCAGCGACAAAACAAGATCGTCCTTCAGCGTGCAGCAAATGCATCCGTTTGAAAGCGCGACGGCTTCAAAGCCCTCTCTTTTTATGATCTCGGCGTCCAAAGCCGTTTTTCCGAATTCGTTTACAACAAATACCGCTCTTTTTCCTTCTGAAAGGTAATGCCTGAGCAGAATATTTGCAAAAGTCGTCTTCCCCGCGCCAAGAAATCCGGTAATAATATCAATATCAATCATCGTTTCAACCTGGCAGGCTGAGGCCAAAGCCCCAGCCTGCGGTTTGCAAATGGCTCCCGAAGGCCCCCTTACATGTCATACTTTGCGGGATCCAGTTTTTCGCACTGCGGGATCATCAGTTCTGTCAGACTTCCCACATCGGCTGGCAGAGCGTCAACATCCTCTTCCATCCGATCAAGCCACATCAGTTCTTTTTCATCCAATGCCAGCCGGCCGTCTTCATACGCCTTTTGAATCTTGCCGAGCGCTAAGGCCGCGGCTTTCCTGATCCTTTCATAATATCCGTTTTCTTTTACGATCTCCCCTGCTATCTCCAGTACCACATCCGGGCGCAGCACGTATGCCTGCGGGTCGATCGCGCTGTCCGAATCGGCCAGCAAATCCCGCATCAGCAGCGCCGTGGCCTTTCCGTTTGCCGAAGCGGTATTCATCAGTCGGCAATCATAGGCAAGCTGCTCAAAGGATACCGTAGGCGCCATCCCGCCCAAAAGCTTGATGTTTTGCACAGATTCATTGCTCCACAGGTCCGCAAGGCACCCGGCCACGTTCCCCACAGGGCTCAAATGCGCGCACGCGCTGGTTCTGCCTTCCATGGAAATTGGAATGCCTGTGATCGCTTTTACATATACGCCTTCATACCCGCAGTCTTTATGCGGCCCTTTGGCGCCGTATTCCACGGCCACCAGGCTCCTGACAGCCGACATCACCCGCACCGCCGCGGCAAAAACCTTGGGAATATAGTGCCGGTCGGCCAGCACCATCGCGGTGTTCGCAAACCCGCAGGCGGTATCCCCCGCCGCAATCGTACCCGTTTGTTCGGCAATCGCGGAAATCACGGTCCATAATTTGGCCATATCCCTGGTCCCCAAAACAGACAGTGCGAATATCGACTTTGAAATATCGCAGTACAGGATCGCTTCATCGTGCGCTTCTTTTCCGCCCACCGACTCGATCGCCAGAAAATCGGCCCCGGTTTTTGCGCAGCCCTCGAATGTTCTCAGCATATTGTCCCAGTGCATACCGTGCCACATGTGCTCAAGGTCGCTGCCCTCACGGATATCGTTGGGCGTGATCCGCACCGCGCCCTTTATTCCGTGTTTAGCGCTATGCTCGGCAATAATGTCCACAACGGCTTTGCAAACCTCAATCCCCCACTCCGGGTGAAATGTCATGGGCGGGAGCGTTTCGATCTCCGCAACAAAGCCCGGGACCTGAAGCGCTCTCGCGCGTTCGCATATCCCCAATGCGATCTCTTTATAGTTCTGCATCACTTCCGGCATCGTGGCCTCTTCGATCGTCATGGTTGGGAGCGTAAAGTTTATCTCAGGATACAGCGTCCCGCCGCCTATGGACATGCCGTTTTTCAGCGTGAGCGGGAATTTTGCGTTGGCATATACAAAATCATCCAAATCCTTATAGACCGTAGTGTTAAATTCTTTTTTATTCATAACAGGTTCATCTCCTTCCCCTTATCTAATTTAAATATACTCCAATCTGAAAGCCGGTTCTTGCACAAATCTTTTGTATTTTGTATTATTGTATTATTTTCATATATGTTTAATATGTATTTCTTCTCATATACATGTATTTTCTGCGAAATAAGGCCGAATATGAATGCCGGGAGACCGTGACCGGCTGCCGCAGCAGAGGCGGGCGGCAGTTTTTTCGATAACCGTTTTCACGTCATGCTTGGTCGGGCTGTTTTGGTTTCCTGGGCAACTTTAATACGAACGTGCTTCCCGCGTTCCGCCTGCTTTGCACAGTAATCATGCCGCCGTGGGCTGCAGTGATCGACTTTGCGATCGCAAGCCCGATTCCGCGGCCGCCGGTCATCCGGTTCCTGGATTTATCCGTCCTGTAAAAACGTTCAAAAACAAACGAAATATCTTCCTCTGGTATGCCAATCCCGGTGTCTTTCACGGAAACCCGCACCTCTCCGGGCTCTCCTTCCACCCCGACGGCGACCTCACCACCGGACGGCGTATACTTCAGCGCGTTGGATAGCAGATTAACGAGTATTTGGCTGATCTTGTCTTTGTCCGCCACTAAAAACTGTTCCTGCCCCATAAAACGAATCGCCACGTTTTTATTGTTGAACGCGCCCTCAAAATTTACAAGCAGCCGTTCGGCCAGGGCGGAAATATCGAACCGCTCATAGTGCAGCGCAAGGTCCCGGCCTTCATAAAAGGCCAGTTTTTCAAGATCTCCCACCATTTTTGACAACCGAACGATCTCCTCGTGAAAACTCCGGAGCCTCTCTTTATCCGGTTCCCATATGCCGTCCATCATTGCTTCCACATGACTCTGCAAAGTGGCGAGGGGCGTTCGCAGCTCATGGGCGACGTCGGCCGTCAGTCTTTTGCGTAAATCCTCCTGGTGCCGGAGGGAAGCGGCAAGCGTGCTGATGGAGTCGTGGAGTTCCACAATCTCCCTGGTGCTGGATTCTTCGTAAAGGCGCACAGAGAGATCGCCGCCCGCTATGCTGCCCGCCGTATGCACCACCTGCGCAATGGGACGCGCAATCCGCCTGGCCATGGCCGCCCCGACCAGCAGGCAGGCCAGCAGGGAAAAAGCGGCGGCGCCAATCAGAAGGCTATTCAGCGAATCCAGAAACTGCAGGTCGCTGTCGCTGTAAAAGTAAGGCCCGTAATAGCCCACGTCCACGCTGCCCGCCTGCAGTCCGTCCGCCAGTATGGGATACGTTTTTTCCTCGTAACCGCCCTGAAAATTCGAGTTATAGGACTGCATGTTGGAGGCCATATGTTCCAGAATGGCCATGCACATACCGTTGTTGTGCGTGCGTGCATCCCAGACTGTGCTATTCTTGATGTCTTTTACGCGGATGATCAGTCCGGCTTCCAGCGCGCGCATGCCTACCGTCTCCAAACCTGCGATGTCCCGGGCATCGGACATGTCATTGAACTCCTGGGTGACGGACGCCACCACGCTCCCGATAGTCTGCTGCTGTCTGTTCAGCATGTATTCTTTGAACTGGTTCGCAAGAAAAAAATTGGCAAATATGCTGATCAAGGCAAACAGGGACAGCGTTACCACCATAAAAGCGGCCGTGATTTTGAACCTTAGACTGTATTTCATCTAAGCTTCACCGCCAAACTTATACCCGATCCCGTGCACGGTGCGCACGTAATGCGGGTTTTTGGAATCGTCCTCTATTTTCTGCCGTATGTTTTTGATATGCGTGTCGATCACGCGGTCGAACCCTTCGAATTCGTCTCCCAGGGCGACCGCGATCAATTCCTCCCTGGTGAATATCTTGCTCGGATGCCTGGCCATGGCGGACAGTATCTTGAATTCATTGGGCGTGAGCGGGATGCTCTGGCCGTTTTTCGTCACCTTATGGCCGGTAGTGTCGATCACCAGCCTTCCGTTTTCAAACGAATATATCTGGGAAGCAGAAAGGGTTTCTCCCTGCGCCCGCCTGAGCACGGCGTTCACCCGCGCCACAATCTGCCGCGGGCTGAAAGGTTTTGCCACATAGTCGTCCGCGCCTATTCCCAGGCCGATCAAAATACTTTCCTCTTCCACCTTGGCCGTCAGCATGATGATGGGAACCTGCGAATTCCGGCGTATCGCGCGGCACACATCTTCCCCCGAAAGGTCGGGAAGCATCAGATCCAGCATTACCAGCGCCGGCGATTCGGACGCAAACAAACGCAGCGCCTGCGTGCCGCTTTCCGCAGACAACACGCGAAACCCCTCTTTTTCCAGGTACGCCTTCAATACTTCCGTTATTTTCGCTTCATCGTCCACCACCAGTATGGTTTTGCCGGAATTCAATCGCCATATCTCCTTCATTCGTTCTTGGTTCTTTATAATATAACATGCTATCATTCATAGTAAACAATTTATAAATTCCGCCCTGCAAGCGCCTTCCGGCCCATGCGGCGGCAGCCTCCCTCAGGAGAGGGAGGCTGCCGTTTTTTCAGGTGAGATCGTAGGGCTTTAACAGCACGTCCACGTCGCTGCCGTCCGCCTCCTGCATCGTTTTAAACACCCAGCCTTCTATTTTCTGCACATCCACGCCCAAGTCGGCCAGCGGCTTGGCGGCAATCACAAACACAATGTCCTTGTCGTTTGTTGTGTAGTCCTTGGCAAACTCGAATTTTCCGCCCGGGAGCCTGACCCCATAATGGTCCAGATCCTGGTGGTATCCCAGGGTCTTGCGGTCATATTGCACGCTCTCATAAACGGCATCCGTAAGGTTTTCTTTTTTCCCCGTGCCATTTCCGTAGTCCGCCGTAAGATACAGCATATCGCCGTCCGCCCTGTATCCGGTGCCCAGCTTGGAAGAATCCATGCCGGCGTCCGTAAAAGGTTGAAGCGGCGTTTGGATAAGGATATCCTCCAGGCCCAGGCTGTAATCGCTGCTCACCAGCAGTTTGGTTTCTTTATCCACCGAAACAGCGTAGTAGCCGTCCGAATTGTCCTCCACGATCCCGGGGAATGCCCCGGTGATCGCGCGGAAAGAATCCGGGCTGTATTTTAAAACGACGTCCGTTTGGGCGCAGCCTGCAAACGCCGCCGCGGCAATAGCCGTTAAGAGAGCAATGATGATGATTTTTTTCATAAACTGTTTCTCCTTTTTAACTTTATTATGTTGCCCCAAGCCCGGCCTTCTGCTTTCAGGCGCGGATCTTAAAGCGTTTTAGGCGGAGCGCGTTGGATACGACCGACACCGAGCTCAGCGCCATGGCCGCCCCGGCGAACACCGGAGTCAGCAGCGGCCCGCCGAATGCGTATAGGACGCCGGCGGCAAGCGGTATTCCCACCATGTTGTATATAAACGCCCAGAACAAATTCTGCCGGATATTCCGGATCGTCGCGCGGCTAAGCGCGACCGCGGCCGGCACCTCATTCAGATCCCCGCGCATGAGCACCACATCCGCGGACTCGACGGCCACGTCCGTGCCCGTCCCGATCGCCATGCCCACGTCGGCCTGCACCAGCGCGGGCGCGTCGTTGATGCCGTCCCCCACCATGGCGACTTTCAGGCCTTTTTCCTGGAGCTTTTTGACCTCCCCGGCTTTATCCCCGGGCAGCACGTCGGACAGTACGTTTTCAATCTCCACTTCCCGCGCAATGGCGGCGGCGGTATTTTTATTGTCCCCTGTGATCATGAATACGTCGATCCCCATGGACTTGAGACGTGAAACCGCCTTTTTGCTGCCCGGCTTCACGGTATCGGCCGCGGCCATCAGCGCCGCCAGCCGTCCGTCCACCGCCACGTACATCAGGGTCCTTCCCGCATTCGCCAGGTTTTCCGCGTCCTGCCGGGCAAATCCGGTGTCAATATTGTTTTCCCGCATCAGAAGCACGTTGCCGGCCAGCACACGGCTTCCCTGCACCACCGCGTCGATGCCCCGTCCGGGAATGGCCTTGAAGCTTTCCGGTTCGGCGAGGGCAATCCCCTTTTTCGCCGCATCCTCCACAATCGCTTTCGCGATCGGATGTTCGGAGCCCCGCTCGGCCGACGCGCACAGGAGCAGCGCCCTTTTTTCATCTGTGCCGCCATATGTTTTGATATCCGTCAGTTCCGGTTTCCCTTCAGTAATGGTGCCGGTTTTATCCAATACCACCGCGCCCACCTTATGGGTGGTCTCCAGCGCCTCTCCGCTTTTGATCAGGATGCCCAGTTCGGCGCCCTTCCCGGTCCCTACCATAATGGCCGTGGGCGTGGCCAGTCCAAGCGCGCAGGGGCAGGCGATCACCAGTACCGTAACAAATATATTCAAAACAAAATTAAAATCCTGGCCGGCCAATGCCCAAACAACTGCGGAAACCACTGCGACCACCAGCACAAACGGCACAAAATACCCTGAGATCACATCGGCCAGTTTTGCAATAGGCGCCTTTTTCCCCTGCGCCTCCTCCACCAGCCGGATGATCTTGGACAGCGCGGTGTCCGCGCCCACCCGCGTCGCCTGGAATTTAACGAGGCCTTCCCCGTTGATGCTGCCGCCCGTCACGGCGCTGCCCGGCTGTTTTTCCACGGGCAGACTTTCGCCGGTCAGCATGGATTCATCCATGGAAGAGTTTCCCTCCAGCACCACTCCGTCCACGGGCACGCTGGAGCCCGGACGCAGAAGCACCACGTCGCCCATCGCGACCTCGTCCAGCGGAACCTCGGTCTCGGCGCCGTTTCGGATCAGGACGGCGGTCTTGGGCTTCAGGCCCATCAGTTTTTTAATGGCCTCGGATGTTTTCCCCTTGCTTACCGCCTCAAAATATTTACCCAGCATGACCAGCGTGATCACCACCGCGGCCGATTCGAAATAAAGGGATTCCGAAAAACCAAAATTGCCAAGATAGATCTGCGCGGCCGCGTATATGCTGTAAACAAACGCGCTTCCCGTGCCGATCGCGACCAGCGAGTCCATGTTGGGCGCGCCCTTAAACAGGGTCCTCAGGCCCACCCGGAAGAATCTGCTTCCCGCGATCATGACGGGAACGGTCAGCGCCAGCTGCACCAGCGCGAACACCAGCGGAAAATCGTGCGAACTCATAAAGGCGGGCAGGGGAGCGTTTAACCCGGGGAACATATGGGACA
>Ga0351941_1008_pt1 | contig 92186 bp, 89 predicted proteins | sample TotcelHT113001N9_FD_206853 | JGI IMG/M metagenome (GOLD analysis project Ga0351941, IMG submission 206853) | Enriched cells from coal bed in the Powder River Basin, Montana, United States - Total cells T11 rep2 HSBNCT.T11.300.1.N9 ...
CGTGACGTCCGGACTCGCGGTCAAATGGTTTTTTGACACCTTCGCGCCGGCCGAGCGGCCGGACGGGCATCCGCCCTACGCGCTCTTCGAGCGCAGCGCCCCTAAAGACCCCACCCGGCTGCTTGTGCAGCCCTATCTCATGGGGAGCGGCACGCCCTACATGGACCACCGGGCGCGGTTCGCGATCATCGGCGCGGACGTGGGCACCACGCGTTACGACATATACAAATCCGTGCTGGAGGGGCTGTGCATGGACCAGAGGCTCAACCTGGAGATCATCAAAAACGAAGGGATCCATGTAGACAACATCATTTGCGTGGGGGGCGGAAGCAAATCCCGCCTTTGGCTCAAGGTGAAGGCGGACAGCATGCAGGTTTCCGTATCCACCTTAAAGTGCTCGGAGGCCGGGGCGCTCGGGTGCGCCATCCTGTGCGCGGCCGCCATGGGCGTATACGAAAACGCGCGGGCCGCAGGGGAGGCGATGAGCGAGATCGCGGAGACGATCGATCCGGATCCGGCCCGCGCGGCGCCCTACGACGAAAAGTTCGCCCTGTACAGGGAACTGCATAAAGATTTGGATTTATATTCGCGTTTTGCGAGCAAATAAAAAGTTTATGATAGTATAAGGAGGGGCAAAATGGCTGTAATCACAGACAGAGCGATGGTAGAGGGGATCATGCAGGACGCGCGCAGAGACTGCGTCAGCGTAGCGATGTTCTGCTCGGCGTCGACATGGAACAACGAAGCCATACTCATGGCGGCGCAGCGTTTCGGAAAAAAACACGGGATCAAAAACGTCCCGGTGATCGTGGGAATGACGGGGTCGTACACCCATATGCCCCAGTGCAAACGCGCGACCTACAGTCTCGACCTGAAAGCCGGCTTCCTGTCCATCATACACAGCCTGCAGGCATTGGCCGGGGAAAAGGATTCCCCGTATTACGACATTATGGTGATGCCCCAGCTGGATCACGGCGACCCGGTGGCCGACAAGTGGATACTGGAGGAAGGCATCAAATACTTGGCCGGCGTTCTGTTCGACTGCCAGCGCTTCCCGTTTGAAGATAACGTTGCCATGACTTCCGCGTATATGAAAAAATTCGGCGGACGGGTGATGGTGGAGGCCATCATGGAGACCCTTTCGGTGATCGGCACCAAGGCCCAGGCCGTGAAGGACGAGCATTACGTGGACAACGCCGTCCAGTACGCCAAAAAGACGGGTGCGGATTTCCTGGTGGCCGACCTCGGAACCGAACAGCAGTCCACCGGCACGGACGCGGTGTATTTAAAAGACAGGGCAAAAATGCTGACCGGGGCCCTGGGTAAAAAGATGCTGGTGCTGCACGGCGTTTCCAGCCTGAAGCCCGGCCAGATCAAGGGCCTCGCGGCCGACGGCGTGGTCAAGGTGAACATGTGGACGCGCATCGTGCGCGAAGCGGGCATCTATGCCGCCGGGAAGATCAAAGATAGGGAAGAGGGCATGGCGAAAGGCGATTTTGACGCCTGCGACCCACAGACCTACCTCAATGACGCGTTCGAAAAAGCGGTGGATATCATGGAGGAACACCTCTCTTATTTCAACTACGGCAACCTTGCCAAAGGCGAAAAGCAGAGCTGAAAACGTGTCTTAAAACTAGTATTATAATGCTTTGCATATACGGGCGGGCTGTGATATAATACATTTAATTTCAGAAAAAGTTAATACGTATTCATTCATTAGGATATGGAATCTATCATGTTATAAAATAAGTAAAAAAGTATAAATTTTATTTATGATTTGCATACTAAATATGCGTGCGAAGATTTAAAAGGAATTTAATAAAGGAAGGTGCGGTTATGAAAAAAGTTGGAATGAATTTGCTGTTATGGACGGATAGTATTACGCTGGAAAAAGACAAGGCGCTCATACAAAAGGTCATGGGGTTCGGCTTTGACGGCGTGGAGATCCCGGTGTTCGCGGGCATGGATACGGACGGCGCTAAGCGGCTGGGCGATTTTCTTAAGGCAGAAAACATTCCATGCACGGCCCTGAGCGTAATCGACCCCGGCGTGGCAAATTCGGTCAGTCCGGATAAATCCATGCGGGACGCAATGGTGACTCTGGTTAAGAATCATGTGGACTATTCGGTAGAACTGGGCGCGGAGCTTTTAATGGGGCCGCTTACCCAGGGCCTCGGATATTTTTCGGGCGAGCGTATGACCAAGCAGGAATGGCAATGGTCGGTTGACGCCTGCCGTGCCTTCGGCGAATACGCCGGTGAAAAGAACCTGCCCGTCGCGATCGAACCTTTAAACCGTTTTGAGCAGTTTATCTTAAATACCGCCGAAGATGCGGTCAAGTATGTTGAGGAAGTGAACCTTAATAATGTAGGGCTCATCATGGATACCATGCATATGAACATAGAGGAGCTGGATATCGCAAAAGCCATGGAAGCTGCGATGCCGCACATCATTCATATCCATATATCGGAAAACAACCGCGGCATTCCGGGCACGGGGCACGCCTGCGGGAAAGACGTATTCGACGTCATCAACAAATCGGGCTACAACGGCTGGCTGACCATCGAAGCGTTCAATGAAGGCGCGCCTTCCATGCAGGGACCGCTGCATCTGTGGCGGGCGTTTGCGCCCTCGGACGACGAGCTTGCGAGGCAGGGCCTTGCGTATATCAGGAGCATGATATAATAGTTTTTAAGGAGGCACAAAAGTGGCTGATCAAAGTATGTATAAAAAGGTGCTGGACAAGGGCGACGGCATTGTGAACATGGTGCCCAACTGGGTGCCCCGGCCGTTTTTTTCGCCCGGAAAGCGCATCCGCCTGCATCCGGACGATTACTATGCGATGGGCATGAAATCGGGCGCCATCGTGGAACGCTGGTTCTCTTCCATCACCAAGGTGGAGACGGACGAATCCATCAAACACCTGGGCATGAGCTTTGTGAACGTGGAGGGTGATCCCGAAAAGAAGCTCCTGTTCAAGGACATGATCGACGCGCTGGGCGAAGAGTTGATCGGCAAGACGCTGATGGAAAAATACGGCACCTGGCCCATGTATTCCAAATTTTACGATTACAACGAACCGCTCTTCCACCATGTGCATCACCGGGAGGAAGCCTGTAAAAAGGTGGGCGTTCTGCCCAAGCACGAGCATTACTTCTTTCCCAAGCAGTACAACAACCATTTGGGCAAGCGGCCCATCACCTTCTTCGGTTTCGACCCGTCCGTTACCAGGGAAGAAATCATAGAGCGGCTTTCCACATTCGAGTCGCAGGACGGCCGGATACTGGAGTTGTCCCGCGGGTACCAGATCGAACTGGGGACCGGATGGTTCACGCCCGCCGGGGTCGTGCACGCGCCGGGTTCGCTCTGCACGTACGAGCCGCAGTGGAACAGCGACGTGATGGCCCTGTGGGAAAACGTGGTGGACGGCGAGATATTCGACAAAAGCTGGCTTTCAAACTTCCTGCCCGCCGGCAAGGAGAACGATATGGACGCCATCCTGGACGTTGCGGACTGGGACCTCAACATGCTGCCCAATTACCGCGAAAAATTCTTCCGCCCGCCGGTGTCCGATAAAAAAGGCGACGGCTTTGTGCAGAACTGGGTATGCTACGGCAACGACTATGTGGCCGCCAAGGAACTGACGGTACAGCCGGGCGCAAGCGTGAAGATAGCGGACGGCGCGCCCTACGGCTGCGTAGTGGTGCAGGGCCGGGGCGAAATCGGCAAGTTTATCTGCGAATCCCCCACGCTCATCCGCTACGGGCAGATGACCGCGGACGAATTTTTTGTCTCCTACGGCAGGTCTGCGGAAGGCGTGGTGGTGAAAAATACCTCGCCCGTCGAGCCGCTGGTTATTTTGAAGCATTTCGGCCCGGATTGCAACATGCCTCAAAAAAAGCAATAAACGGAGGGTCAGGAATATGAAGGGAACAATGAAGGTTCAGAATTTTTATGAACCGCTTAAAATGAGCTATGAAGAACACGACATCCCGCAGATCGCCGACAACGAAGTGCTGATTAACGTAAAAGCGGTGGGCATCTGCGGTTCGGACGTGTCTTATTACTACGGGCACAGCCCGCTCGATACTCCCAATGGCAAAGGCCCCCTGTATCTGGGGCACGAAGCTTCGGGCGTGGTGGCCGAGGTCGGCGCGATCCCGGAGAAGATGGGTCTGTTCAAACCGGGGGACCGGGTGGCCGTCAATCCCGTGCAGCAGTGCAACGCCTGCCCCGAATGCATGCGCGGCGAATTCAATTCCTGCACGCATCTGGAAGTAATCGGCGTTTCGGTGAACGGCTGCTTTGCCGAATATGTGAAAGTGAAATATACGCACGTATACAAGATCCCGGACGAAGTGACCTTTGAGGACGGCGCGCTGGCCGAACCTCTGGCCTGCGCGACGCACGGCGTCAAGCTGCTGGACATCGACTTCGGGCAGACGGTGGTGGTGTTCGGCACGGGCACCATCGGCCTTATGCAGCTGCAGCTTTGCCTGGCCGCCGGCGCGGGCAAAGTGATCATGGTGGGCATCGAGGACTTTGGCCTTAAAAAGGGCCTGGAGCTGGGCGCGGCCGCGGTGATCAATTCGCTCGTAAAGGATTCCCCGTACTACGCGGCGGACGTTCCGGCCAAAATCAGGGAACTGAGCGGCGGTCTGCTGGCTAACCGCGCCATCGTCGCGACCAGCGCGATGCCCGCGCTGCAGCAGGCGCTGAAGGCCACCACCCATCATTCCACCATCGTGTACTTCGGACTGCCTGCCCCCGAAGACGAGCTCAAAGTGCCGGTGCTGGAGGCCATACAGTCCAGCCGGACCTTAAAGTTCTCCTGGCTCGCGCCCCTCGTATGGGACAACGTTTTTAGTCTGATCGCCTCCGGGCAGGTCAAACTGAAACCGCTGATCACGCATAAATTCAGTTTAAAGGATGCCCAAAAGGGTATCATATTCTTAAAAGAAAGCACGGAAGACAAGATCAAGGCCGTGGTGCTTGTGGGCGGCTGACGAAGGATTTAAGGGGCGCCTTAAGCGGCCCGGCCCGGCCGTCCCGTATTAAAAACCATAAGAGATGCAGAATATGACTTTATCATTACGAATGATAAGCAAATGTGAAAAAACGCTGAATAAAGATCAGAGTATAAAAAAACGGATGGTCAGTTATGAGCACAATGAACAAAAACCACTTGAAAAACAAAAAAATATATTGTACAATAACCGAAAAAAGAGACGGTAAGTTTTAAAATGTAAATTGAATTGATTATTGATTGTATACTCTTTATCGTGATATAATCTTTTTAAAATTCAAAGCAAGACTTTTTAGGAGGTGGGAAATTATGTCGGAAGAAATATTGCAGTTATCCAATATTTCCAAAACATTCCCCGGAGTGAAAGCGTTAAGCAATATCACCTTCGGTCTAAAACCGGGTGAGATCCATTGCATATGCGGTGAAAACGGCGCGGGAAAATCTACGCTCATTAAAATCATATCGGGTGCGTACCAGCCGGACCGGGGCGGAAAGATTCTCTTTGAGGGAAAACCGGTTTCGATCGATAACCCCCATGTGCCCATAGAGCTCGGCATCCAGACCATATACCAGGAGCATACGGTTTTTCCGACTTTGGATATAACCGAAAATATTTTTGTGGGTCTTGAACTTACGAAAAATGGTGTCATGCAGAAAGACGATATGCGTGCCAAGACCAAAGAAGTTCTGGAATACCTGCACAGCGACCTTGAGCCCGACCAGCTGGTGAGCGAACTATCCTCGGGCGAACAGAAGATCGTTGAGATCGCCAAAGCGCTCGTTTTGGAGCGCAAGGTCATCATCATGGACGAACCCACGGCTTCCTTTTCGGTGAACGAGATCGACAACCTTCTTGAGATCGTAAAAAAGATCAAGGAGCGCGGCATCGGCATCATTTATATTTCACACCACCTGGAAGAAGTTTTCAGGATAGCGGACCGGATCACGGTGCTCCGGGACGGCATGCACATCAATACATACAATGCAAATGAGATTGATATACAGCAGCTCATACGCGACATGGTGGGCCGGGACGCGTCGTCCTTTTATCACCGCGAATTTTACGAGCCGGGCGAAGTCGTGCTGGAAGCCAAAAATCTTTCGGGCAACGGCGTAAACAACATATCGTTCCAGGTGCGCCGGGGAGAGATCCTCGGGTTTGCCGGGATGGTCGGCTCGGGACGCAGCGAGCTTATGACGCTGCTCTTCGGCGGCGCGGAAAAACTGGGCGGCCAAGTAAAAGTAATGGGCAAGGAAGTCAATTTTAAAAATCCAAGCGACGCCATCAAAAACAAGATGTGCTACATCACGGAAGACCGGCAGTCTACCGGACTGTTTTTGATTCATACCATCGCGCGCAATACCATGATCGCAAACATGGTCAATACGAAAGGCTTTATGATCAATCCCAAAGAAGAGATTGAAATCGGCGACGATTATATAGAAAAACTGGATACCAAGGCCCCGGATTCCCAGGCGCTGGTCATGAGCCTTTCGGGCGGGAACCAGCAGAAGGTCGTTCTGGCAAAATGGTTCAACACCAACGGGGAGATTTTCATATTCGACGAGCCGACGCGCGGCATCGACGTGGGCGCCAAGCAGGAAATCTACCAGATTATGATGGACCTTTTAAAACAGGGAAAGGCGATCATAGTAGCGTCGTCCGATATGCCTGAGATCGTATCCATGAGCGACCGCATCATGGTCATGAAAGACGGCCGCGTCGTTGGCGAACTTACCAAAGAAGAAGTTTCCGAAGAAAATATACTCGAGTTATCCATAGGAGGTAAAAGAATATGAGACAGTCCCCGCTCCAGGCAGAAAGAAAGAAATTTTCATTTTTAAAAGGAGAAAACTCCACGGTTCTCTCCGTTATGATCGGATTTTTTGCAGCCGTCATTTTAATCCAGATTTTTTCAGGCATAGCAGCAGGGAAAGCGGCATACCCGTCTTTTATCAGCCCCGAGAATCTGCTGAACATACTGATGCAGGTATCGGTGGTGGGCATCATGGCCATGGGCATGTCCGTGGTCATGATCGGCGGCGGTATAGACCTTTCGGTCGGCATGCTTGCTTCTTTCGTAACGTTGTTCCTTGCCAAGGGGACGGTAGACTGGGGAATGGGCCTGATCCCCTCCCTTATTACTGTCATTATTCTTGCGGTCGCGTTTGAAGCGGCGATGGGCCTTGCGATCTCCCGGCTGAACGTGGAACCGTTCATTATCACCCTGGGCGGCATGATCACATTCCGCGGCGTAGCACTCTTAATCTGCAATTCAATTGAAGTCAGCATATGGGGCGCGCTGGACCCGCTGAAGGCCAACCTGATCGAGGGCGCCAAAGGCCCCAGCGGACTGGCGCTTGTGATTCCTCTGTACGTTCTTGTATTCTTTGCCGTTACAATACTTATCTGGTGGCTGTTGAAATATACCAAGTACGGCCGCCGGGTGTATGCCGTGGGCGCAAACAGAAACGCCGCTTACCTGGCCGGTATCGGCGTGAAGAACATGGTGCTGTCCACGTATGCATTGAATGGCCTTCTGGTTGCCGTAGCGGCCATCATGCTCCTGGCCCGTGTGAATACGGCCATCATAACCATCGGACAAAACCTTGAGATCGATGTTATCGCGGCCACCGTTGTCGGCGGCGTTGCCTTGTCGGGCGGCAAAGGAAACATCTGGGGCACCTTCATCGGCGCGATCTTCCTGGGCGCCATCGCAAACGCCATGAATATCATGCGGCTGCAAAGCGAGTGGCAGTTCGTCGCAAAGGGCATGATCATCATCGCCGTTGTGTCCGCGGGCGCTTATGTCGCGGCAAACAGGGCCAGGGGTGAGCAAAAACGCCGGCTGCGGGAAGAAGCTGAAAAATCTGCGCAGCAATAAGGATAACCATAAAAACAATTATGTTATATAAGCCGGCGGCGGGAATAAAGCCCGCTGCGGGCTGATATAAAAGCAACCAACCTTATCCCTTAAGTTGGTTAAAATTAGGAGGAGGATATACAATGAAGAAAATTTTATTAATCGCTTTAGTTGCGATTCTGGCCGTGGGCCTGCTTGCTTGCCAGGCTGCGCCCGCCGCTTCGTCCGCCCCGGCTTCCGAAGCTCCGGCTTCCGAGGCTCCGGCTTCCGAAGCACCGGCTTCCGCAGAAATTCTCAAGCTGGACATCGGCATGTATGCCGACGGCGCGGATTCCTACTACCAGGTCATGTATGAAACACTGCAGGCCTGTGCGGATGCGGACCCGACCTGCGATTGGACAGTGGATTACAAAGTCGGACAGAACACTGCTCCCGAGCAGCTGCAGGCTGTTGAAGACTTTATCACCGCTGGTTACGACGCAATCGTCGTAATCCAGAACTCGGTGGACGCCACGTCCGAATGCCTCAAAAAGACCGTGGACGCCGGCATTCCCTATTTCGGCGGCGGCCACAATTTCGTGTCGGCTTCGAATTCCAAAGATGCGGCTGGTTCCTGCTGCTTCAACTTCATCACCGCCGGTAAATATGCCGGTGAAGATGCTGTTGCCCGCGGCGTTGAGAAGGTCATCATGATCGAAGGACAGCTCGGACAGGGCACTGCGAGCGCGCAGGCCGAAGGCTTCCTGCTGGCTTATGAAGAAGCCGGAAAGAACATGGGCGGCACAACCGCGAAAGAATATGCCGAACTGAAAGAGGGCGCCAAAATGGACGGCACGCAGGAAATCGAAGTAGTTGGCTGGGCTTCCGGCGGCTGGTTCGCTGATCCCGCACAGAAAGCCATGACAGACTACATCACATCCCTCGGACCGGATGGTTTCGACGGTGTGTATGCGCACAATGATCCCATGATGGAAGGCGTTCTTGCCGCCATCACCGACGCGGGCCTCAATCCTTCGGATTACTGGCTGGGCGTATGCAACGGCCGCGAGATCTCGTGGGATTGGGTCAAAGCCGGCACGGTAACAATGGACGTTAACCAGTCCGCTGCTCTGGAAGGCGACACCATCTATCAGCAGATCAAAGGCTACTTCCTCGGCGAAGACTACAGGAAGTACGTGCATCCTTATCTCACGCCTTACAACGTGGACAATGTCAACGACACAGCGCTTGTTCCGTTCTCTGACGTTGCTGCCTACATGGCGGGAAGAGCAGCCGGCGACTTCGTAACCGACATCAATGATCCGGCTTATACGGATATAGCGGGTTATTAAGACTGATTAGATTTCAAAAAATCAGATAAAAAAAGTGAACAGAATGTTTTTGGTCACTGACTCATAGGGATAAGAAAGCAAAAACCATCCGCTTTTAAGCGGATGGTTTTTCTTTTCATTAGGGGTTCCCGAAAAGTCGTGAGACTTTTTGGGGTGTGGTTCGTAATACCGGAAATGTAAAAACGCGCACGTTTACCCGGCGTTCGCGAGCAGATGGTATAAAAATATCATAAGGCCTATAAAGGCAAAAGTGGCGATAATAGCCGTGACCAGCCCTTTTACGTTGATCTTTTGTTTTGGTCTCGGGCCGGGCGGCGGCTCTTCCTGGTCTTGCAGAAGAGTTTTGCATTTCAGGCAGTAGTCAGCCTCGTTTGAATATTGGGTCTCGCATATCGGGCAGCGTTTCAATTTTCATGCCTCCTTTATCAATGAGTAAAAGATAAATGGAAGGGTAAACGGTAAAATGTTCGCCGGCAAAGAAGACGGTTTGTGAATAAAGGCGGATATTGTCATGCAGCCGCGCCGCCGCCACATTTATTATAACATAAAAATAAGTTTGGATGAAAAGGAATTAGTAAGATTTGATATTAACAAATTTATAAATTTGTGTTATTGTATAATAAAAAAGAGCGAGTTTGTTTAAAATGCCCGCAATAATTGAAACGGTATTGAAACAGGCGCTTCAAAACGGCCTGCCTGTTATAATTATATATCATGGTGAAAAGGAGATGACGCAGCGTCGCATATACGTTCGCGGTATGGATGATGAATCCGTAACTGCCTATTGCACGGTTAAAAAAGCTCTTCGGCATTTTAAAATGAAAAACATCTTAAGCGCGGTCATTGCCGAAGAATAGAATATAAATTTATTCTGATTATCCGTATACCGGTTTTAGACTGATGCACTCGAACGGAAATGTATGTAAATTTTATGGATGTAAAAAAAGAAGTATACTGCGCCCGCTACCGGGCATTAGGCAAGATGCTTGAAGTGGAGAGGCTGCGCCAGAGCGAAATGATGAACGAAGACGCGCATCTGCCCCGGGACAGGCATCGGCTCGCGCAAAAGGGGTTCAGGGATAAATCCAAGGATATACTGAATGAACTGAATGAACTGGAAGACATGCTATTTTGATATTGAGGAGATCTGCATTTGGAAGCATCGCTCCATGAAACAAAACATTTGACTTCTTTTATCGATGCGATGGGGGATATGGTTCGTGTCGTAGCGGAAGACGGACGTGTACTGCTTACCAATCTGTCCTTCAAAAAAGCGATGGGCGAAGACCCCGCCGAAACATGTTATTCAACGCTGGGGCGCACGCACAGGTGCCAAAATTGCCTTGCAAAAAATGTTCTTAAAAACGGCAAGGTGCACAAGTCCACCCGGGAGATCAACGGCCGTATATACAGTGTGACCGCTTCACCCCTTACGGGCCGGGAGGGCATGCCGGTGGCCGTTATAGAAGCGTTCAGGGATATCACGACCGATTTTGAACTGCGGCAGCAGCTCATGCGTTCGAATGTCAAAATGCAGACCGACCTGGAGCTCGCAAGGCGGCTTCAGTTTTCACTGGTGCGGCATGATTTTAAGGATATTCCGGGCGTCAGGGTCACGGTCGGCTTTTATCCCTGCGAAGCCGTGGGAGGAGACATCTACGACTGCTTCGAAACGGACGGCAAGATCATCATGTATGTTTCGGACGTTTCGGGCCACGGCGTGATGCCCGCGATGCTTGCGGTATTTGTTGCGCGCACCATCCGGCAGATTTGCGGCCAGGGGGAAACGGCGCCGGACAGGATCCTTTCAAAGCTGCAAAAGGAATTTGGCCGCCTGGATATCGACGAGAGCGTGTACATCACCGCGTTTGTGGTGTCGCTTGACCTGGAAACGAACGAACTGGCCTATGCGAACGCCGGCCTGTCCGTTCCGCCCCTGCTTTTGGACGGGGGCGGGGTCACCGAATTGTACCTGCCCGCCCAGCCCGTTTGCAGTTGGTTTGAACGTCCGAAATTTGAAATGAGCAAAATAACCCTGCACCCGGACAGCAGGCTCCTTTTGTATACCGACGGGATATTCGGGTCTTACGGGAAGAACAAGACGCTGAAAAAGACCGGCGACAATTTTTCCAAAAAGGATTTTGACGCAAAAGCGTTTATACAAAATATTCGCAAGGGTCTGAACAAACAATTAAAAGACGACCTTACGTTGCTGGTTTGCGAGTGCTTGCACAAAACAGAAGGTTAGGAGTAGGCAATGGCGGATTTCTTTTTACCTTTTACAACCGGTGCGATTCAGTTTAGCTGGCGGGACGTGGTGGACATTATCATCGTCGCTGCCATTATCTATTCGCTGATCCGCATCATGAGCGGCACCAGGGCCCTGCAGGTATTAAAGGGCCTGGGGATCATCCTGGCGCTGGCCATCATTTTTTCCATCCTGGATCTGCAGACCGTTACCTGGATGCTCAGCTGGCTCTTAAACGCGGCCGCGGTGGTGCTGGTGATATTGTTCCAGCCCGAAATCCGCCGTGCTTTGGAAAAGCTGGGCGGCGGTAAATTCTTCGGCGTGGTTATCGCGCCGCGGGAGGATGCGGACCGGATCGTGGAAGAACTGATGCGGGCCATCATCAACATGTCCAAGCGCAAGGTGGGCGCGCTGATCGTTTTCGAGCGGAAAACCGGTCTGAAGGACATCATTGAGACGGGCACATTTATCAACGCGGAGACCACCTCTGAGCTGATCGAGAACATCTTTTATCCGAACACGCCGCTGCACGACGGCGCCATGATCATCAAAGAAGGAAAGATCATCGCAGCCGGCTGTTTCCTGCCGCTTTCGGACAACAAACAGATCTCTTCCGAACTGGGCACCCGCCACCGGGCCGCGCTGGGCGTTTCCGAGGTCTCGGACAGCTATACCATCGTTGTTTCGGAGGAAACCGGCGTCATATCCTATATGTTTGACGGGATGCTGACCCGCTACCTGGATATCCCCACGCTTCGCGATATTTTGGAGCGGATATTCATCAAGACGGAAAATGCGGATAAAAAACCCCCCGTATTCAAATTCAGGCGTAAGGTGGGCGAAAAATGAAATCGTTTATACGTTTTTTGATCGGGTCCGTTAAAAATAATTTCTGGATGAAGGTGGCTGCGCTGGGTTTCGCCGCGGCCCTGTGGGTGTTCGTGATCGCCGAGACCAACCCGTCCCGCATGAAGGAATTCAAGGACATCCCGGTGGCCTTCACGGGCGTGCAGGAACTTTCCGACCGCGGACTGACTTCGACCGCGGACTTGAGCCGGCTCATCTCCCAGGCCGACGTAACGGTGGACGCGCAGACCGACCTGCTCAAATACCTGACGGACGAAAGCATCTCCCTGACGGTGGATCTTACGGGGATCACTACCCCGGGCGACTACAAGCTGCCCATACGGGGAAAATCTACGGCGGGGAACGTGACGGCCATAAACCCGTCCGACATAACGGTGACGATCGAGGACGTCGTCTCCACCGTGCTTCCGGTGGAAGTGCAGCTGGTGGGAGACAAGAACCCCAGCCTGTATTACGGTGAGCCCAGGCTTTCCAAAAAAACGGTCGCGGTTTCGGGCGCGCGCTCCAATGTGGAGAAGTTCGCCAAGGCGGTTTGTTATCTAGATATCGAGGATCTGACCGGACCGGTAACCGAGAGCAAGAACACCGTCATCATGGATGCGGGCGGTAACATCGTGGATAAGTCAAACATCGGGACCGAACTTGCATCGGTGATCGTGTCACTGGATGTGTATCCCAAGAAGGAAGTGCCTATCGATACCGCGAAAGTTATGCAGTCCATCACCGGGCTCGCGCCCGGCTACCAGATAGACGGCGTGGTGCTGGGCCCCGCCAGCGTGGAATTTGCGGGTCCGCAGGAGGTGCTGGACGCGATCACAAGCGCGGATCTTGAAAACATTATACTGAACAATGCGATGGTGGACGCCAGCCTCAAGGTGCCGGTGATCGTTCCGGACGGCGTCGTGTCCTGTGTTCCGACCGAGGTGGCGGCCACCGTGCAGATATCGCAGATTCTGGAGAGCCACACCTATCAGGCGGTGGACGTCGGCGTCAAAAATCTGGGCAGCGGCATGCGGTATTCCCTGACGCCCCAGTCCATCGACGTGACGGTCACCGGGAGCCAGGAAGCGCTGGACAACATCAAATCATCGCAGATTAAGCCTTTTGTGGATCTGGCGGGCCTGGGCGTCGGCACTCATAACGTAACCGTGAAGTTTGAGGACGCCCCCGACCTTCATGCGTCCCTCACCCCCTCCGTTGTAATATTGCAGGTCAATCTGACCCGGTCAAACGGTTAAGGAATGCCCTGATGAGACCTGTTCGCTCAAAACCAAAAACGATCCGGCCCGACGGTTGTTTTTGGTTTTTTATTGGGCGGACCGGCGGTCCTGAAGAGAAAAAGCAGAAAGGGTTTTAGCCATGTCAAAAAATATGATCCTTGCAGGAAATTACGGGAGCGGCAAAACGGAGATATCCCTTAATATGGCCCTTAGTTTATCAAAAAAAGGAAGCACCGCACTGGTGGATATGGATATCGTGAACCCGTATTTCCGTTCTGCCGAACACGGGGATCTCATGCGCGCGCACGGCATCCGGCTGATCGCCCCCACATTTGCCAATACGGCGGTAGACCTGCCGGTGATCGGCGCGGAGGTGTTCTCCTCCTTTGGCTGCGACTATGCGGTGTTCGACGCGGGCGGGGACCCGGTGGGGACCAGCGTGCTGGGCAGCATCGCCCACCGCGTACTTGAAAACGGCGTTCCGGATTTTTACTATGTGGTGAACGCGCGGCGTCCCCTGCAAAGGAACCCGCAGGAAATCACGGAACTGCTGCGCCTCATACAGGGCAAGGCGCGTATGCAGGTCACGGGACTCATCAACAACACCAACCTTGCGCGGGAAACCACGGTTTTGGACCTGCTGCACGGCCGGGATATGTGCCGGGAAGTCAGCCGGCTGACGGGGCTGCCGGTGGCGTTCACCAGCGGCGAGCCGAAAGTTCTGGAAGAATACAAAAAGCAGACCGGCGAAGAAAACCTCTTTGCGCTCACCATTTACACCCGCCCGAACTGGCTGGACAGCACAAGTTAAACGCCTTTCTTTTCCCGAATGGGAAGGGCGGCAAAGAAGGCGGCCGTATTGACGAAACACCCATAAAGTGTTACTCTAAATAAATGTAAATTTAAAAAAACAGGCTTGGAAGGTGGAGAGGAATTGTCCAAAATAACGATAAGCGAAGATGTCTGCAAGGGCTGCGGCATGTGCGTGGCCGCCTGCCCCAAAAAGCTGCTCGCATTGTCCAAAACAAAGATCAACATTAAAGGCTACCATGTTGTCGAAATGACGGACCAAAACGCATGCACGGGTTGCACGGCCTGCGCGCTGCTGTGTCCGGACGTTGCGATCGAAGTGGAAAAATAGCATCCCCGAAAGCCTTTGCGCCATCCGGGGAATTGTAAAATAAAAACGGATCATAAGGTGAAAAAAGTATGGCAAAAGTATTGATGAAAGGGAATGAGGCGATAGCCGAGGCCGCGGTCACCGCGGGCTGCACCTGCTTTTTCGGTTATCCCATCACTCCGCAGAACCAGATACCCGAATACATGTCCAAACGTCTGCCCGAGGTCGGCGGCACATTCGTGCAGGCCGAAAGCGAGATCGGCGCCATCAACATGGTGTACGGCGCCGCGGGCGCGGGCGCGCGGGTCATGACTTCCTCCTCCAGCCCGGGCATCAGCTTAAAGCAGGAGGGCATCAGCTACATCGCGTGCGCGGAGCTTCCCTGCGTGATCGTGAACATGGTTCGCAGCGGCCCCGGCCTGGGCGGCATACTGCCTTCCCAGGGCGACTATTTCCAGGCCGTCAAGGGGGGAGGACACGGGGATTACAAGCTGATCACCCTTGCCCCTTCTTCCGTGCAGGAAGCGGTGGATTTGGTGATGCTGGGCTTCGACCTGGCGGATCAGTACCGCAACCCGGTGATGATCCTGGGCGACGGGATGATTGGACAGATGATGGAGCCCGCCGAGTTTTCGGCTTATAAGAAACGAGATCTCCCGCCCAAGGACTGGGCGGTCAGGGGGCGGAAAGATAAAACAAAGCCGCCCAAGCTGATCAATTCGCTGTTTATCGAACCCGAAGAAATGAGCGCGCAGACGGCGCGCATGCAGAAAAAATATGCGGATATCGCAAAAAACGAAACGCTCGTTGAAGAATACATGATGGAAGACGCCCAGTACGTCATCGCGGCGTTCGGGACCACCGCGCGCGTAGCCAAAAGCGCGGCGCAGATGGCCCGCAAAGAAGGCCTTAAGGTGGGCGTGATCCGTCCCATTACCCTGTGGCCCTTTCCGTCCGAAACCTTTGCGAAAGCCGCAAAAAAAGTCAGGGGCATCCTGACGGTCGAAATGAACACCGGCCAGATGGTGGAAGACGTCCGCCTGGCCGTTTCGGGGCGCGTGCCCGTGGAATTTTACGGCACGGTGGGCGGATTTGTTCCGGAACAGAAAGAGATCGTAAAGCATATCCGCGCAATGAAGGAGGGCAAGTGACATGGCAGGATTCAAAAAAACAACCATGCTGACCGATGTGCCCATGCACTACTGCCCCGGATGTACGCACGGGATCGCGCACCGGCTGGTGGCCGAGTCCATAGAGGAACTCTCTTTGCAGGACAAAGCGGTGGGCGTCGTGCCCGTCGGCTGCTCGGTGTTCGCCTATAATTACTTCAACTTCGATATTTACCAGGCGCCGCACGGCCGCGCGCCCGCGGTCGCCACCGGCGCCAAACGGGTGCATCCGGAAAACCTGGTGTTCACTTACCAGGGTGACGGCGACCTTGCGTCCATCGGCACGGCCGAGATCGTACACGCTGCGGCGCGGGGAGAAAACATCACGGCCATATTCATCAACAACGCCATCTACGGAATGACGGGCGGCCAGATGGCCCCCACCACTTTGGTGGGCCAGGTGACCACCACCTCGCCCTACGGACGCAACCGTGATACGCAGGGGGCGCCCGTCCGCATGTCTGAAATGCTCGCGCAGCTCGAAGGCGCGTATTATATCGAACGCGTGTCCCTGCACGATATGGCGCACGTAATCAAAGCGAAAAAAGCGGTCAAAAAGGCATTCCAATACCAGATGGAAGGCAAAGGGTTCACCATGGTGGAGCTTTTGTCCACCTGCCCGAGCAACTGGGGCCTGTCTCCCGTGGAAGCCGTATCCTGGCTGAAAGACAACATGATCCCCTGTTTTCCGCTGGGCGTGACCAAGGAAGGAGACCAAAAAGAATGACCGAACAGGTGATACTCGCAGGATTCGGCGGGCAGGGCGTGCTGCTTGCGGGGCAGGTGCTCGCGCATGCCGGTTTCCTGGAAGATAAAAACGTATCCTGGCTCCCTTCCTACGGCCCCGAGATGCGGGGCGGGACCGCCAACTGCGCGGTGATTGTATCCGACGAGGATGTGGGCAGCCCCATCATCGTGGAAGCGGACGCGGTCATCGTGATGAACCGGCCGTCCTTTGACAAGTACGAAAAATATCTCAAAAAAGGCGGGCTGCTGGTCGTTAATTCCACGCTGATCGACCAGAAAGCCCGGCGGGACGATATCGATGTAATCTATGTTCCGGCCAACGAACTGGCCGAGCAGGCGGGCAATGTCAAGGCCGCAAATATGGCGGCGCTGGGCGCCTATATAGAGCGGTCGGGCGTCGTCGGAAAGAAGAGCGTGATCCAATCCCTTAAGAGCATCATGGGCAAAAAAAAGGCAGGGCTCATCCCGCTCAACGAAAAAGCGCTGGACCTGGGCGCAGCGTGCGCAAAATGAAACGGCTATGAAAGAGCCTTGCCAGTAAGGCAAGGCTCTTTCTTTACGCAGCTTTTCATTTAAAAAAAGAAAAGCTGCGCAGGCGAAAACCAATACCCGAAAACACAAGTTGCGCAGGGGGGCCGAATGGTTTAAAATAACGGTAGCAAAGCAAATCATTCGTTTGATATAAATCTTACAAAACGGGAGCAGACGCATGAAAAAACTTTTTATATTTCTTCTGGCGGCGGCTTTTCTCTTCGCTTTCGCGGGCTGCAGCCAAGCGCCCGAGGCCGCGAGCGAATCGCCTTCCCGGACGGCCAGCGCGGAGGCCATCACCACCTCGCCCATCATCGGGCTGGTTTTCGCCCAAAAGGAGGCCTATTACGAACGCATGGAAAAAGAGGCACAGGCCATCGCGCAGGATGCCGGATACGAGCTGCTGACCTATTATCCGGACAGCGACGCCCAGCAGGTCACGGATATCTACGCGGCGATCGGCGCGGGAGCCCAGAGCATTATGATCATCCCCCGCAATATGGACAATATGCAGACCGTGCTGGATGAATGCGACATGCAGTCCATCCCGGTCATCAACCTGATGGTGCCCATCAACGGCGTGGTGGATACGCTTGTCTGCCCGGATTACCAGCTGATGGGTTTAAAAGGGGCGGATGCGGTGCGCGGCGCGCTGGGTGAGGAAGAGCGGGCAAACGTATTCCTCCTGGAATCGGCGGAGGGCAGTTTCGTATCCCAGCTGATGCACGACGGGTTCGTTGCCCAGGCGGCGGATATCGACGGCGTTCATATCACAGACGCCCAGATCATCCAGCGCGGCCAGGACACGGCGTATGCGGAGATCGCAAGGCAGCTGAAATATGACGAGGACATCAACGCAATCTTCGTGTCGGACGAGACGTTTGTTCCCGGTGTGCTCCGCGCCGTTACGGAAAGCGGCCGGAACGTCAAAATCGTATGCGTGGGCGGGAGCAGGGAGATCATGGATATGGTCAAAGCGGGCGACGTTGCCGCCAGCGTTTTTGTAAGCCCGGTGGAACTGGCCCAGATCGCGGTGGAGTATGCGGTCAAATGCGCGTCCGACCCGAATTACACCCTTCCGCAGTACACCGGGATGACGGTGGAGACCATATTTCCAACCGATGTGGATAAATACAGCGCGTTCGGAGAATACGCGGACGCGCTGACCAATAAGATACCGCCCTCACCTTCCCCTTCGCTGCGGGAAAGCCCCCTGCCCTCGGGCGGGCAGGCGTCGCCTTCTGCCTCTCCTTCGCAGGAGGAGGACGGCCAGACGGAAGACTGATCTTTTAAAAACGGCTTTGCCCGGCGGAAAGCAGGAACGCTTTCGCCGGGCGTTTTTGTTTTTTTTGAATGGATATTGCAACTTCCCATGCCGGTGATTCGGGTGTATAATAATACATTAGGGTTAAAAATACGGTTTTATGGCGAATCGCGCCGCATTTAAAAAGCTGCCCGATGAAGGTCAAATTGCCGGCCGTATGCCGGTATAGATAGATTTATAAATCTTCTGGAGGAGAGCAAATGCGTAAAAACATTGTTATCATGAACCTGCTGGTCGCCTTCTTTTGGATGACAATGTATTCGTATGTGCCCAATCTGCCCGAATATTCCCGCTCATTGGGCGCGGATGCGGTGGTGTTGGGCGTCATCGGGGGCGTATACGGCATCGCGCAGATCATCCTTCGTATCCCCATCGGCGCCACCTCCGACAAAACGGGAAAAAACAAGCTGATGCTGCAGGTCGGCATGGGCGTCCTGGCCGCATCCTGCGTGGCGCTCATCTTTGCGGACAACACAAACCTCATTATTCTGGGCAGGTTGATCGCGGGCGCGGCGGCGGCCTGGTGGGTGGTTTTAAGCGCCACCTATGCGGATTACCACCACGACGACCTGCAGGTGAAGGCGCAGGGGGTATTGAGCGCAAGCTCCAACCTGGGCAAGGTGGCGGCTACCGTTATCGGCGGGATCATGGCGCAGTTTTTTGGCGTACATTCCATTTTTATTTTTTCATTTTTTTTGGCGGTGGGTTGTTTCGTGCTCGCCAGCCAGCTGACCGACCTGCCTGAAAAACCGAAGAGCGGTTCTTTAAAAAATTTGTTTTCCCTTTTCAAAAACCGGGACCTGATCGTTTTATCGCTGATCGGAATCCTTCCCATGTTTTTATGCTTTGCCGCGCCCACGCTGTTCACCATTGTTGCGGCACAGGATCTGGGCGCGTCCAGCTTAGAGCTTGGGATGCTCACCATGGTATTCTTCCTTGCGACCGCGGTCACCTCCCTGTTTGTGGGGACACGGATGTACAAAAAAATCGGCGGGATTAACGCGCTGGCCATCGCCTTTCTGATCTGCGCCTTCTCTTTGATCCCCGCCTTTTATCATATCAACCTCATTGTTGTGTTTTTAATGCAGGCGGTGTCGGGCTTCGGCTTCGGCATCACGTCTTCCGCAATTGCCGGGTTGGTGATCCGCGCGGTGCATCCCCATCAGCGCGGCGGGGCCACGGGCATCTTCCAGTCGGTTTACGGCATCGGCATATTTATCGGGCCGGTCATAACAGGGTTGATCATCAAGGCCGTATCGTTTGACGCGTCCTATTGGTTTTTATTGGCGTTGTCCATCGCCTCCGCGCTGCTGTGCTGGCTGCTCATCCCTAAAAAATATGCGGCGATGTAACGCTCTGTAATACAGAGGTATTCCATGCGCAAAAACATAGTTCTGATGAATATACTGGTTGCCTTCTTCTGGATGTCCATGTATTCCTACGTGCCCAACCTACCCGAATACGCGCAGACCCTGGGCGCGGACGCGGTGGTGCTGGGCATCATCGGCGGGGTGTACGGCATCGCGCAGATCGTCCTTCGCATTCCCATCGGGATCATTTCGGACAAAACGGGAAAAAACAGGCTGATGCTGGTGGTCGGCTCGGCCGTGCTGGCGGCATCCTGCGGAATACTGATGCTGGCGGACAATACCGGCCTTATCATATTCGGCCGGCTGATCGCGGGCGCGGCGGCCGCCTGGTGGGTCATCCAGTCCGCGACCTACGCGCACTACCACCGGGACGAAAAGCAGGTGAAGGCGCAGGGCATCCTTTCGGCCAGCGCGAACTGGGGCAAACTGGCGGCGGCCCTGATCGGCGGCCTGGCGGCGCAGTTCCTGGGCCTCCGCTCCATATTCGTGTTTTCGTTTTTCATTGCTGTCGCAAGCCTGTTTCTGGTGATCGGCATCAAAGATATCCCCAAAAAGGAACATGAAGCAGGGGTCAACGCCAAAAATACAAGGGGACAGGTGCTGCAAGACCTGCTTTTGCTGTTCCGCAACCGCGATTTGATGCTCTTTTCCCTGCTTGCCATCCTCTCCAACATCCTGTGTTTCGCGGCGCCCATACTGTTTACGGCGGTGGCCGCCAAAGACCTGGGCGCGTCCAGCCTGGAACTGGGCATGCTCAACCTGATGTTTTATCTGATGGCCGGGCTCACATCCCTTTTCGTGGGCACGGGCGTGTACAGAAAAATGGGGGGCATCAACGCGCTTTCCATCGCGTTTCTTATCACCGCCGTCTCCTGCGTGCCGTTATTTTACCACGCGAACCTGGCGTCTCTCTACCTCATGCAGGCGCTTTCCGGGGTCGGATTCGGCGTGACCGGGTCCGCGGTGGCGGGTATGGTGATCCGGGCCGTGCGGCCGGATCAGCGCGCGACGGCAACCGGCATATTCCAGTCCCTTTTCGGCATTGGGATTTTTATCGGGCCGGTGATGGTGGGGAGTATCACCAAGGCGCTCTCCTTCGACGCCGCGTACTGGACGCTGGTGGCGGTGGGCGTTGTTTCCGCCGTCCTCTGCTATGGGTTGATCCCCAAAAAATACGACAAAATGTGACGCCCGGTCCCGTGCGCCGTACTACCTTGTACTTGCCGGGATTTCGTGTATAATGTAGAATAAAGACACAAATTGAAACCTGAGATTTTTAGCTGTTCGGAATCAAATAGGGCTGGGTATAGTATCGGGAGAACCTTCAATGAAACACAAAAGAAGCGTTTACAGGTATAGACCCAAGCGGCGGCGGCGGGTCCGCAAACTGCGGTTCACTCTGTTCATCATTGTGGTGGCCGCTGCGGCGGTGGCCGCCGTTTATTTTGGCGCCCAATTTTTGGGCGGCGAAAAGCAGGCAAATCCATTGCCTTCGTCTACGCCTTCGCCCGCGCAGCAGGCGGCGGCGCCGTCCGCAGAGCCGGAGGCGCACGCCGTAGCCGGGACCTGGCCGTCCGATTTTGACCTTACGTACGACATCATGAAAAACGGCGAGATCACAGAAAGCTTCATCCGGCCGCAGGGGATCACTTTCCCGTCATCCGGCTACACGTCGTCCGATGAGAAATACACCAATTTAAAAGGCGTCACCACCTTTCGGGGCGACAACTACCGCAATGCGGCCAGCTTCGGCACGGCGGACGTCACCGAAGAAATACTTGAGTCCCTCTGGAACGTCGGCAGCGGGACGCTCACCCGGTGGACGGGCAGCGGGTATACCGGCCAGCCTTTGATCGTTCAGTGGGACGATTCCATGCGGCAGATCATGAACCTGTATCCCGAAAAAAAAGCAAAGCAGACCCTTACGGAAGTCATCTATCCCACAATGGACGGCAAGATATATTTTATTGACCTGGACGACGGCACGCCCACCCGCGATCCCTTAGACATGGGCTTCACCGTGAAGGGCACGGCCTCCATCGACCCGCGGGGCTATCCCATCCTTTATGTGGGCCAGGGCATCGGCCTTTCGGGAAACGAAAGCCGGGACAACTCCATGATCCATATCTACAGTTTGATCGACGGGACCGAAATGTATCAATACGGCTTTCCCGAAAAAGACCCGTTCTCCTACCGCGATTCCTGGCAGGCGTGGGATTCCAGCCCGCTGGTAGCGGCGGACACGGACACCCTGGTCTGGACGGGCGAGAACGGCATCCTGTACACCTTCAACCTGCATTCGGATTTCGACGGTTCGGCCGGCACGGTATCCATATCGCCGGACGAGCCGGTCAAATACCGCTATACCACCCCCCTGAACGGGGACGACGCCCTGTCCGGGATCCAGCCGGACGTACGCATATACGGCATCGAAACATCGGCGGCGGCCTATAAAAACTACCTTTTCTTCTCGGACAACGGCGGCTGGCTTCAATGCGTAGATCTGAACACCATGGCGCCGGTTTGGGTCCAGGATGTGACCGACGACAGCGACGCCACCTGCGTGCTGGAGGCAGACGGGGCGGGTGTTTACCTTTATACCGGAAACGAGATCGACATGTCCCTGCGGGCGGGCAGCCAGACGGGATTGGCCACCGCGCGCAAAGTGGACGCCCTTACCGGCGATATCTTATGGGCTGTGCCCTATGAGTGCTTTGCGGTCCAGGGTTCGGACAGCGGCATACTCGCGTCGCCCGTGGTGGGACGCGGCAACCTGGACGGTCTGGTGTTCTTTACGGTCGCGCGTACCGGCGGCAGCGAGGATACGGGGCTGATGGTCGCGTTCAACAAGGAAACGGGCGAAGAGGTCTGGCAGAAGGCCATGGACCGCTACGCCTGGTCTTCCCCCGTGCCGGTGTATACAGACGACGGCACCGGATACCTCATCCAGTGCGACAGCGGCGGGTATATGCACCTGGTGGACGGGACGAACGGCGATTTTCTCAGCAGCGTTTCGCTGGGCGCAAATATCGAAGCCAGCCCCGCCGTATTTGGCGACATCGCGGTGGTGGGCACACGCGGAGAAAAAATATTCGGCGTGAAAATAAAATAGTTCAATCAAAAGAAAACACGGTATTTTTTATGAATGCAAAAGAGAGATTTTAAAAATCTCTCTTTTATTTCATCTTTTGATTTAATAAATTGGTTGGTTTTCTTTTGACTTCCACTTCTTTTTAAAAAAGAAAGAAGCCTTAGAACAGCCCGGCCAGTTCGCCTTTTTCGTCCACGGTGATATCGTTAGCCGCCGGGCGGGCGGGCAGCCCGGGCATTGTCATGATCTTGGAGGTAATCACCACAATGAAACCCGCGCCCGAATTGAGGCGTACGTCCAGAACGGTCACATCAAAATCCTCGGGCGCGCCCAGCTTTTTCGGGTCGTCCGAAAAGGAATACTGCGTTTTGGCCACGCAGATGGGCAGGCCGGTATATCCCTGTCTTTCATACATCTCTATCTTGCGCAGCGCCTCGGGTTCAAAAACCGCGCCGGTGCCGCCGTATACGCGGGTCACCAGGTCGTGTATCTTGGTTTTGATGGGCGCGGCATAGTCGTAGGGCCGCGCGGGCGAGTTGTGGGCGGGGATGGAATCCATCACCGCCTGGGCAAGTTCAATGCCTCCCTTGCCGCCGTTTGCCCATACGGACGCGACGGACGCGCGCGCGCCGTTTTCCCGCGCGCATTGCATGATCTCTTCGATCTCGGAAGGAAAGTCGGTTTCAAACTGGTTGACGGCCACCACCACCGGCAGGCCGTAGACCTCTTTTATATTTTTAATATGCCGCCGCAGGTTGACCGAACCTTTTTGAACGGCCGCTGCGTTCTTGATATGCAGCTGGTCCCTGGGCACGCCGCCGTGGTATTTGAGCGCGCGCACCGTAGCGACGATCACAACGCAGTCCGGCCAGATGCCGGCGGTGCGGCATTTGATGTCTAAAAACTTTTCGGCCCCGAGGTCCGCGCCGAAACCGGCCTCGGTGACGGTGAAGTCGGCAAGATGCATGGCCGTGCGGGTGGCGATCAGGCTGTTGCAGCCGTGCGCGATGTTCGCAAAAGGCCCGCCGTGCATCAGCACGGGCGTATGGCCGATGGTTTGCACCAGATTGGGCCGGATGGCGTCTTTCAGCAGCGCGCACATGGCGCCCTGCGCAAAGAGGTCTTTCGCGTACACCGGCTCGTTTTTAAATGTGTAGCCCACGGTAATCTCGCCCAGCCGGCGCTTTAAGTCTTCCAGGTCGGAAGCCAGGCATAAAACGGCCATCACTTCGCTCGCGGCGGTGATGTCGAATCCTTCCTGCCGGGGCATCCCGTCGGCGGGCGCGCCCAGGCCGCAGATAATGTGCCGAAGCTGTCGGTCGTTCATGTCCATGCAGCGTTTGAAGGTGATGCGCCGCGGGTCGATATTAAGGGCGTTGCCGTGGTGGATATGGTTGTCTGTGAGCGCGCACAGCAGGTTGTTCGCAGAAGTCACCGCATGCAGGTCGCCCGTAAAATGCAGGTTGATGTCCTCCATGGGGAGCACCTGCGAACGGCCGCCGCCGGCCGCGCCGCCCTTGATGCCGAAAACCGGCCCCAAAGAGGGTTCGCGCAGGCAGACGCAGGTCTTCTGGCCCAGAAGGGAAAACGCGTCCCCCAGGCCGATGGAAACGGTAGTTTTGCCTTCCCCGGCGGGGGTGGGCGTGATGGCGGAAACAAGCACCAGCTTGCCGGCGGGCCTTCCTTCTATCCTTTTCAGTATGTCAAGGGATATCTTGGCCTTGTCCGTTCCGTAGGGGATGCATTCTTCGCTTAAAAGCCCAAGGGTTTCCGCTATCTGCGCAATAGGCAAAAGTTCGGATTTTTTTGCAATTTCAAGATCATGATTCATAAAGTTTCTCCGTATAATATAATAGAAAAAAGATATGATTATAATGCAATATAAAAAACAGTTTGTCAATATGAAAGGAATTTTGGTATAATCGTTCTATGAAAAAAGAGCTTGAATTTATCGATATTGAAGGGCACTACGGCGGTGATCAGCACTGGTACAAAGAAAAATTCATGCGCCTGGCCGGATGTTCGTCCGTATGCGCAAGCGAGGCCTGCGCATACCTTGCGGGGCATTTCCCTCATCTGCGCGGCCTGTACCCGTACGACCCGGCCCATATCGGCAAAAAAGAATTCATTGCTTTTATGACCCGTATTTTTTCCTACCTCCCTCCGGGGATCACCGGGATGAGCAATATCCGGCGGTTTCGGCGCTGTTTTTTAAACTATGCGGATTTTACGGGCGTGCGCGTCGCTCTTTCCCTGATGGACGGCGGCAAGTCCGCGCGGGATGCAAAGGACTTCGTGACCGCCGCGCTGGGTGAGGGCTATCCGGTGCTGTATCTGCTGCTCCGGCATAATGACCCCGTGCTGGAAGATTTCACCTGGCACTGGTTTAACCTGACGGGGTATGAAATAAACGGCGGGAGCATGAAGGTGGATTTCGCCACCTGGGGCAGGAAACACCAGGCGGACTTTGATAATCTTTGGAACACCGGCGCCAACCATAAGGGCGGCATGGTTGTGATACGGTAAAGGCAGGAAATACCCTCTTTACAGAGCGTCAACTTTCCACTATACTATCAAGTGGGATTTTAAAAAGAAAAAGCGGACAAGTGCGCGGGATCCCGCAAGCGAAAGGGGAAAAGAATGAAGCGGAAGACAATAGCCGTTGCCGTGCTGACGGCAATGATCATCATACTTTTAACGGGTTGTTTCGGAGGAGGCGCCAAACTGGACCGTCCGACGATGTCACCGGGCGCGGCGTCTTATGAAGTCACGGGCAGCTGTGAGGCAGCCTTAAGCGGGAACGTCCTTACCGTCGGCGGCCGGTGCGACATCGCGGACGGCACATACGGAACGATATCGGTGTACGCCACCAACGGGGAAGAAGTGGCGAAGGTAGTGGTCGTAAAAACCGGGGACAACCTGACCTACGACTTTACCGTCCAGGATAACTGGACCGACAATGTGTACGGATTCATCACCTTTGACACAACGCAGGCGGGCGACCAGCCGGAAGCCATTTTGGCCATGTACGGCAAGAAATTTGAAAACATATCGGGCGCGAATGTCGTTTGGGATTCCCACGGCGTCGCGGTCGTATTCCAGAGCGAACTCATTACCGTCCGCTGAGCGATCCGCGGATTTAAAAATCAAACCCGTTTATAAACGGGTTTTTTTACTGGATTGTTTTATGGCATTTCTTTTTAAAAGAAAAGGTTGCAATGAAAAGGCGGTGGTTTAAGACATGGAAAAAGAAATCAGGGAGGTCGCGCAGCGCCTGCGCGCCCTGCGGGAGATCGAAGAGATCGGCGAAGAGGAGATGGCGGCCGCGCTGGGCAAAACTCCCGCAGAATACCGCCGGTATGAAAACGGGGAGGAAGATTTCCCGTTCAGCTTCCTGTATACGGCGGCCGGCAAACTGAAGGTGGACCTGACCGACCTGCTGACCGGGGAAGGCGCGCGGCTCCGCGTGTATTCGCTGGTGCGCAGGGGGGGCGGCCTTACGATGGAGCGGCGAGCCGCGTACAATTACCGCCACCTGGCCCCCATATTCAAACACCGCGTCATGGAACCGTTCATGGTGCGGGTGGAGCCCGGGAAACCCGGAGCGGCGGTGGAAAAAAATTCCCACGCCGGGCAGGAGATCAACTACATGGTGCGCGGGAGCATGACGCTCTTCATAGGCGGAAATTCCGTGTTGCTGCATGAAGGGGATCTGGTGTATTTCGACGCGGCGCAGCCGCACGCCATGCGGGCCGAAGGCGGCGCGCCCTGCGAATTTCTGGCGGTCGTATCCAGGCAGGAGGCATTGTGGCTTTAAGACTTTTTGAAAAATACGTTCAGAGCGATTTTAAGGATTATGAAGATTTCAGTGCGCGGTTTTCCATCCGCGTGCCCGAACGTTTCAATTTCGCGTACGATGTGATGGATGAACTCGCGGCAGGCAAACCTAATAAACTTGCGCTTTTGTGGACCAACGAGCGCGGGGAAGAAAAGAAAATCACCTTCGGGGAAATGAAGGCGTATTCCGACCGCGCGGCCGCGATGTTTGACGCCCACGGCATAAAAAAAGGCGACAAGGTGATGGTGATCTTAAAGCGTCACTGGGAATTCTGGGTCACGGTCATCGCGCTGCACAAGATCGGCGCGGTCACGGTCCCGGCCACCCACCTGCTGACCAAAAAGGACCTCGTCTACCGCAACAACGCCGCTCTCGTCAAAATGATCGTTTGCACGTCGGACGACCAGATTAAGCAGCGGGTGGAGGAAAGCGAATCCGAAAGCCCAACGCTTGAAAAAAAGATGCTGGTGCACGAAAAGCGGGAAGGCTGGCTTGATTTCTGGGAGGAGATGGGCAGGGAGCGGTCCGCTTTCGATCGGCCGCAAGGGAAGGACGCGCCCGAAAACAAAGATATCATGCTGCTGTATTTCACTTCCGGGACCACCGGCATGCCCAAGATGGTGGCGCACGACTTCACCTATCCGCTGGGGCATATCGTGACCGCGGTATTCTGGCAGGACGCGGACCCGGAAGGCATCCACCTTACGGTGTCGGACACCGGATGGGCCAAATCGGCATGGGGAAAGCTGTACGGGCAGTGGCTGGCCGAAACATGCGTATTCGTATACGACTACGACAAGTTCGACCCGGCCCAGATGCTGCGCATCATTTCAAAATACCGCATCACCACCTTCTGCGCGCCCCCCACCATTTACCGCTATTTCATAAAGGAAGACCTCGCAAAATACGACCTTTCGGCCATCTCCTGCGCGAGCATCGCGGGCGAACCCTTAAATCCGGAGGTGTTCAGTAAATTCTACAAGGCAACCGGCCTTAAACTGATGGAGATCTACGGCCAGACCGAAATCACGGTGGCGGTGGGCAACTTTATCTGGATGGACGTAAAGCCGGGGTCCATGGGCAAGCCCAACCCCATGTTTAAGATCGACCTTTTAAGGGAGGACGGGGGCGCCTGCGGCCCGGGGGAACCGGGGGAGATCGTCATCCGCACGGACGACGGACGTCCGGTGGGCATGTTCCTCGGATATTACAAAGACGAAGAGCGCACAAAGTCGGTCTGGGCGGATAATATCTACCATACCGGGGACGTCGCCTGGCGGGACGAGGACGGCTATTACTGGTATGTGGGCCGCACGGACGACGTGATCAAGTCTTCCGGTTACCGTATCGGGCCCTTTGAGGTGGAAAGCGCGCTTATGGAGCATCCGGCCGTGCTGGAAACGGCCATCACCGGCGTGCCGCATCCCGAGCGGGGGCAGATCGTCAAGGCCACCGTCGTGCTCGCCAAGGGGTATCAGCCCACCGAGGCGCTCAAGGAAGAACTCAAGGAGCATGTGAAAAACATCACCGCGCCCTACAAGTATCCGCGCATCGTCGAATTCGTTTTAGAACTGCCCAAAACCATCAGCGGAAAAATACGCCGGGTGGAGCTACGGGATAAAGATAAAAATTAATGCAATTTGCATATATTCACATAATAGACACAAAAATGTGCTATAGTGAGCCAAGAATTCTTAACCAGTGAAAGGGGTTATTATGGAAAATATTCTTATTGAAAAACCCAAGGGAGCCCTTAAAAAATGGGCGGTTGCCGGGATCATCACATCGCTTCTTTTTTTAGTCAGTTATGTACTTATCGATATGTATTATTATCAGATGATGACCGTGCTGTATCAGACGGAACTTTCCGGCCTTGACTATGCCAGTATATTTATTTCTGTAAACGGTCTTTTTGGCGTGGCGGCCCTTTTATTTTTTATCGGCATTTTTGCTGCGAAAAAGCGTCGGTTTTTTATTCAGTTTATGCTCTGGACCATGCTGCTGGTCGATCTGTATTTCGCGATGCCCAGCATCGGGAGCCTAGTGCAGATCTTTGGTTCCTACACCGGGCTGCAAATGATGTATTACGTCGGGCTGCTGCTGCCGCAGACGCTGATTGCGGTGCTTTTGGTTTCTTTCATCCTGCAAAAGGACAGCGAACATAAAAAAATCACCCGCGTCCTGGGATGGGTATCCATTATAGCGGGCGCTGTTTTATTTGTCTTCCAGATCATTTATGCGGCCATGCAGGCCGGGTCCATGGACTTTTTAGGAAATGTATACGATTTTTCGGGTGCGATCGCGCTTGCGCTTATCATTTGCCTTTCGGTGGTGATCCTTCTGGCTTCTAAAAAACCGTCCGAAGCGGCGGTGGCCGAAGAGGACGGCAAAGCGCGCGGCGAGGACGAACAGTTGGACGAGGTCGTTGAAAAGATCGCCCAGCAGGTCTGCAAGGGGGACGATTTGTCCGCGCAGAGCGGCGAGCCGGATGAAGACTGACAGCCGGCGGATTGAATCTCAAATATTAAGAATTAAAAAAACGTCGTTTGCGGCGTTTTTTTTATGATTCCTTTATGCTATAATAATCAGATAGGAATTGCGGAGAATAAAAAGCAAAAAGGTGCGTAACGAAAAAATGAAAAGTTACCGTGAGATCATAGAGCTTACCATACCCATGCGGCGGCAGTTTGTGAACATCACGCCCCGGGTCCGTGAAGCGCTGTTTAAAAGCGGCATCAAAGAGGGCCTTTGTCTGGTGAACGCCATGCATATAACAGCCAGCGTTTTCATCAACGACGATGAAAGCGGCCTGCACGCCGATTTTGAGCAGTGGCTGGAAAAACTGGCGCCCGAAAAGCCGTATGCGCAGTACAGGCACAACGGTTTCGAAGACAATGCGGACGCGCACCTGAAACGGACCGTTATGGGCAGGGAAGTCGTGGTGGCGGTCACAAACGGGGAGCTGGATTTCGGCCCATGGGAACAGATCTTTTACGGAGAGTTTGACGGGAAAAGGAAAAAAAGGATTCTGGTCAAAATTGTCGGCGAGTAGAGGTGATAGAACTAAGATATGGGAAACAAAGAAAGTTTTGGTGAGAATCCCCGGCGCGTTGGGTTGGCCGAACGCTGGTGGGCTCCCTATAAACTCAAGCTCAATGAAAACTACAATTTTGTGAGCAAAAACGTCTTTATAAAGTTTTTATATTATATAATATTGTTCGGCGGTCTGACGGTCGTCAACCTGATATGTTTCATCCAATGGGATTTTCGGATATCGGGCAAGGAAAACGTGAAACTTATAAAAAACACCAGCGCCATAACGGTATCCAACCATGTGCATGACATGGACTCGCCCATGCTGACCCGGGCGTTTTTCCCGGACACGCCGTATTTTGTGGCGTTGAAGCACAACTTCGAGATGTTCGCCGTGGGCCTGTTCGTTTGGTTGCTGCGCGGGGTGCCCCTGCCCTCAACCGACGACCTTAAAAGCTTTTCGAAGTTTCAGGCGGACATCAACCATCTGCTGCAAACGACGCGGCACAAGGTGCATATGTATCCCGAGGCGTCCATCGACCCCTATTGCAGGAAGCTCCGTAATTTCAAGAAAGGCGCGTTTTATTTTGCCGTGCGCAACAACGTACCCGTCCTGCCCATGGTGTTCGTTTATCCGAAGCCCAAAAAGCTGCGGCTTCTGATCGGAAAACCTATCTACCCGTCAGCGCTGGATGGGATCGGAGAGATGAAAGAAGCAAAGGCCGTCGTCACAGTCGCGCAGGAAACCAGAAGCATCATGCAGAAAATGATGGATGATTATTACGGAGGTTTAGCGAATGAAGATTAAAAAAGCGGTAATCCCGGCGGCCGGGCTGGGCACGCGGTTTTTGCCCGCGACCAAGGCGCAGCCCAAGGAAATGCTCCCCATCGTGGATAAACCGACCATACAGTATATCGTGGAGGAGGCCGTGAGCGCGGGCATCGAGAGCCTGCTGATCATCACCGGCCGCAACAAGCGCGCGATCGAAGACCATTTCGACAAATCGGTCGAACTGGAACTTGAGTTGTCCGGAAAAGGCAAGGACGACCTTTTAAAAATCGTGCAGGATATTTCCAATATGGTGAGCGTAAACTATATCCGCCAAAAGGAGATCCGCGGCCTCGGGGACGCGGTGCTGTGCGCCCGCGATTTCATAGGCAACCAGCCCTTCGCGGTGCTGCTGGGGGACGACGTGATGGTATCCGAAAAACCCGCCATCCGCCAGCTGATGGAAGTATATGAAACCTATGAAAAGCCGGTGATCGGCGTGCTAAAGGTGGACCCCTCCCAGGTGGACAAATACGGGATCGTATCCCCGGGCCTGTCCGAAGGCGCGCTGCACAAGGTGGTTGACCTGGTGGAAAAACCGCCGGTGGGGAAGGCGCCTTCCAATATCGCCATCATGGGCCGCTACGTGATCACGCCGGACATCTTCACGGCGCTGGAGCAGACCACGCCGGGGTCGGGCGGCGAGATCCAACTGACCGACGCGCTGCGCGCCCTTTGCCAAAAGGATGACATGTACGCGCTGGAGCTTTCGGGCGAACGTTACGACGTGGGGGACAAGCTGGGTTTTTTAAAGGCGACATGCGAATTTGCCTTAAAAAGGGACGATCTGAAAGACGAGTTCGCCGCATATTTAAAAGAATTAGTCAGGAGGTTACCGTAAATAATGAGTTTGATCAAAGATATCGCCCTTGCGCCCGAAGGCAGGCGCAAAATAGACTGGGTGGAAAAGTACATGCCGGTGCTTGCCGGTTTTAAGAAGGAATTTGAAAAATCGCAGCCCTTCAGGGGACTCAAAATAACGGTCTGTATCCATCTGGAAGCCAAAACCGCCTATTTCATGGAGGTTCTCATGGCACTGGGCGCATCCGTCGCCGCGGCGGGGTCCAACCCACTGTCCACGCAGGACGACATCGCCGCCGCGCTTTCTGAAAGCGGGGTGGATGTGTACGCCACCCACGGCTGCACGGACGGGGAATATGAAATGTATCTTCAAAAGGCGCTTTTAACGAACCCAGATCTGGTGATGGACGATGGCGGCGATCTCATCGCCATGCTGCACCAAAAACTGCCCGAAGTGCTTAAAAACGTGAAGGGCGCGAGCGAGGAGACCACCACCGGCGTGCTCCGCCTGCGCGCAATGGAAAAGGCGGGCAAATTGGCCATACCGGTCATTCCGGTGAACGACGCGGAGTGCAAATACCTGTTCGACAACCGCTACGGCACCGGCCAGTCCGTATGGGACGGGATCATGCGCACCACCAACCTGATAATCGCCGGAAAACGCGTCGTTATAGCCGGTTACGGCTGGTGCGGAAAGGGCGCGGCCAAAAAGGCGCAGGGGCTGGGCGCGCGGGTAATTATCACCGAAATCGACCACCGCAAGGCCGCCGAAGCCATCATGGACGGTTTTGACGTTATGACCATGGACGAAGCGTCCCGTTCCGGGGATGTCTTTTTGACCCTCACGGGCTGCGAGGACGTTATATGCGAGCGGCATTTTGCAAACATGAAAAGCGGCGTTCTGCTCGCAAACGCCGGGCACTTCGACTGCGAAGTCAGCGTACGTGATTTGGAGCGCATCTGCGCGTCCAAAAAAGAGGTGCGCGAGAACGTGACCGGGTACAAAATGCCGGACGGCAGGGTACTCAATCTGATCGCCCAGGGGCGGCTGGTCAACCTGGCGTCGGGGGACGGGCATCCCGCCGAAATCATGGACATGAGCTTTTCGCTGCAGCTGCTGGCGCTTAAATTTCTGAGCGAAAACTATAAAGAGATGAAAAAGGGCCTTATAAACCTGCCCTATGAGATCGACTACAGCGTGGCCGTGCGCAAGCTTGCGGCCATGGGCGGGGCGGTGGACACCCTGACCGAAAAACAGAGGGAATACCTCTTTGGAGAATAGGGATGAACTGTCAGATTGTAAACGCTACTATTATAACCCTGAACGCAAAAAATGAGATCATCGAAAACGGCGAGATTCATATCAAGGACGGGATCATCCAGTACGTGGGCGAGAGCGGGCCGGCTTTCGCCGCCGACAAGATGATGGACGCGAACCGCAACGTTGTGATGCCGGGATTCGTGAACACGCACACCCATATCACCATGAACCTGCTGCGCTCCTATGCGGACGATATGAACTTAAAGGACTGGCTGGACAAGAAGATACTGCCGGCCGAAGATAAATTTAACGACGAAATATCCTACTGGGGCGCGCTGCACGCGCTTTGCGAAATGGCCAAAAACGGCACGGTGGCCCTAAACGACATGTATTTTTACTGCAACGGCATCGCGCGCGCGATCGAGCAGAGCGGCCACCGGGCGGTGATTTCCAGGGGAACGGTGGACCCGGACCCCCAGACGGGCGAGCGCACCTTTAATGACGCGCTCCAAATTTACAAAAAGTACAATAATGTGGAGCGCATCCGTGTGTACATGGGGCCCCACGCGCAGTACACCGCTTCAAACGGCCTGCTTTTAAAAATAGCGCAGACCGCAAAAGAACTTAAGACGGGCATCCACATGCACATCTCCGAAACCAAAAGGGAACATGAACAGTGCGTCCGTGAGCACGGAAAAACGCCCATCGCCCTCGCGGAGAGCCTGGGGCTGTTGGACGTGCCCTTCCTGGCGGCCCACTGCGTGTACGCCACCGAGGGAGACATGGAACTGTTAAAGGAAAAAGGGGCGGCGGTCCTCTCCTGCCCGCAGAGCAATTTAAAGCTTGCGAGCGGCATCGCGCCCATCTTGGCCATGATGGAAAAGGGCGTTCTGGTATCCCTGGGTACGGACGGCGCGGCTTCCAACAACAACCTCAGTATGTGGGAGGAAATGACATACGCGTCCCTCCTGCAAAAGGGCACCACGCTGAATCCGGAGGCGGTGCCCGCGATGCAGGCGCTCCGGCTGGCCACCCAGAACGGCGCAAAAGCGCTGGGGATTAATTCGGGCAGCCTGGAAGCCGGAAAAAACGCGGACCTCATCATCGTGGATACCGGCGATATCCGTTACATCCCGAACTACAGCGTTGTTTCCAACATCGTCTATGCGGGCTCGGACCGGGATGTGCTGCTCACCATGGTGGGCGGGGATATCCTGTATGAGGACGGCCGCGTCACCTTTGCGGACGAAGACGAGGTCAAGGAGCGCGTCCGGGAGATCGCCGAAAAAATAAAAACATAAAAGTGGGAATGCTATGCGGATAAAATCAATCGTTGTCGCGGCTCTGCTGGCCGTCATCCTGATTTTGGGCGGCTGCCAGACGGGGGGGGACTTAAATGCCCCCGGCATGATCGAGGGCACCCAAAGCCTGTCCGGCGGACAGGATCTGGGCAGCGACGTGAATTTAAAAGAAATGACGATGGTCAGCGACGGAAAATCCACCGTCGTCACCCTGTACTTTATCAAGGGCAGCCGCAAATCGGACGTGGGCGAGACCAAACTGGGCGGCGTGCCCTCTTACCGCGCTTCCCTCCTGTCCTTCCCGCAGCGCCTTTGCGTAACGCTTGCCGTTGATTTCTGGGATTACGGGACAAGCAGCGACTGGTACCGCGACAGCCTGGTCCGCGGGTCTTTTAAAAGCGCGGATTCCGCGAACGATACGCTTTCGGTCTTTTTCCAGCTGACCGGGGAAGTGGCCGCGTCCTTTGAGGAAAAAAGCGACCGCCTTACAATCACGCTCAGTCCCAAAACGGACGGGACCACTCATTCCTATTTCGTGGGTCTGAACGCATACGAGGAATGGGGGCAGAACCTGATCCCCCAGGACCTCGGGATGACCCCTGCGCTTTGCGCGGACCTCGGCAACATCATGCTCATATCCAAGCCTTTTTCATCCGAGGAGCAGGCGGATACGTTTGCGGATACGGTCGGCGACGCGGTCGCAACCGTGGCCGCCACCAAGAATCCCTACGTATTCGCGCTTGAAAGGGGCAGCCTGCCGCCCTACAACGCCACCGTAGACCTAGAGGAAGTCAACCGGAAACTCATACTGCAGGTGGACGGTAAGGGCAAGACTCTGCCCGTACTGGTGGAAAACGGGCGCTACCTGTGCACATCGGCGGACGGGAGCATCCTTTATGCCCGCAGTTATTTCCCGGATTCGGCGGGGGATTCCCCGGGCACGCAGATCGAGCGGCTGTGGATGCTCGGCAAGGACGAAGCCAAGCGGGAGCTTAATCTGCCCAATTTTTCCTATGTGGAGCAGGCGGCCTTTTCCCGGGACGGCAAAAACCTCGCCATCCTGGACACCTCCATGCTCGCCAAGGTGCTGTATGTATATAATGTAGAAACCGGCGAGCTTAAGAACCTGGGGGAGGAGGGTTTCGGGGACATCACCTCTTCCTTTGTATGGGACAGGGAAAGGGATGTGATCTACGCAATGACCGGCCACGGGGACGTTTCGCTCATGCGCTATGATTTTTCCGCGGCCGCCGGCGGCCGCATTTCGCGGGTGGAAGAGATACCGGGCACGGAAAGCGCGCTTGCGACCGACGGGGCCAACCTTTACTTCTCAGACCCGTCGCAGGGCGCATCCGGCGAAATCTACGCGGTTAATCTCGCTACGGGCGTGCGTACAACGGTGGCGCCGGGCATCAGTTTCAAGCTTTCTCCGGACGGGAACGAACTGGCCGCTCTGGTGCCTTCCGTTACGGGCGGCCAGGATTTGTTCGACCTCTCGGTCGCCAACCTTTCCTCGGGCGAGATCATCCCCGTAATGAGCGCAATCTACGTGGAAGATTATGAGTTCGGGCTGGACAGCGACCACCTGTTTTTCACCACTTCCACCTATGAGGGGATTTCGGGCAGCTACCACAATGCCTTCCTCAGGTTTTCGGCGGCGGACCGGACTGCCGGATTGATCGGGTATTCCACCGCGGAGATAATCAAAAGGGGCATGGCGAAAAACGAAATGTACCTGATCGACTTCTTCGACGCGCAGACGGAAACCTTTTATGTAACCTATATCTATACGCACCCGTAAACCTGCGGCCGCCGCAGAGATTTTTGTTTTTAACGCCTTTTTCGGCGTTTTTTTGATTTGCGGAAAAAAGAAGACAATATTGTATAATATATGTTAAAGTCATGCAAAATCTGTAAATAAGAGTTGACAGTGCAAACATAAAGGGATATGATAAAGTCATAAAAACATGAACTCTTTTAAATAATAATGAATTTTGTGTTTTATAGTCAAATTGTTGGTTTATCATTGATTCAGTATACAGAAACGTAAAATTGAATTGAAGCCAAAGGCAAACCTGTTCGAAAGGCAGGGACGCAAAGCCAAAGGTCTACGGCATGGTTGCTATGGCGGCTTGGTTGCCTCGGGAGTCGAGTTTTACTCCAGAGGTTTTTTTTATCCCCAAAACACCGGGTCGTTCTTAAAAAACAAGAGGGCAAAACGGTTCGGAACGCAAACAATCCGAACCGCAGTAGAGGTAAAAAATGGAGCGAATCAATTTTAAAATTCAAATGCTGGGCGACTTTTCGGTCACATACAACGGCAATATACTGGTATCCGAAAACAACCGCAACAACAAAGTGATTCATTTGTTCCAATACCTGCTGGTCAACCACGGGCATCCCGTACGGCAGGACGAGCTGATCAGCAGGCTCTTTGTGGATGCGGATGATTACGAAAACCCCGTTCATACGCTAAAAAATATTGTATACCGCCTTCGGAAATATTTGAAAGAATGCGGCTTGCCGGATACGGAATATGTCTTTTATAAGAAAGGCGCTTACGGCATCAGTGATGAGGTCGACTGCCTTTTGGATGTGGAATTGTTCGAAAACGCCGTAAGGCGCGCGCGGGAAGCCGTAGACCCGGGCGAAAAGCTGGACCATTGCCTGGCCGCCATCACCCTGTATGACGGTGATTTTCTTCCGAAATCGGCGGATATGTTCTGGGTCGCGCCGCGGAGCCTGCGCTACCAGCAGGAACTCCGTTTCTGCGTGGATACGGTCTTTGACGTTTTGTGCCAAAGAGGGGATGCTTCCGCCATGATGGACATCCTGGAAAAAGCGCTGTACCTTTATCCGTACGAAGAACATTTCCATGCGCTCAAGATTTCCTGCCTCTACCGGATGGGTAAAATCAAAGAGGCGGTCCGCGAATACGATTTTGCGACCACCCTTCTTTTTGACGAACTGGGCATCAGCCCTTCCGAAGAAATGCTGGAACTCTACGACCGGATTACCGATACCCTCCATTCGGAGGCCAATTCTCTGGAAGACATACTGGAAGACTTAAACGAAAATATTATGGAACGGGGCGCGTATTACTGCAATTACCAGGTCTTTTCAAACATCTACCGCATCGTCGTGCGCCATTCCGAACGCAGCGGACGCTCCGCTTTTGTCGTCCTGATCGATTTTGAAGGGAATGAAGAGGCAAGGGACGGTAAAAAGCAGACCGATTCGGGCGCGCTTTTCAACGCCATCAAATCGTCGCTTCGGCGCGGGGATACCTTTGCGCGCTACAGTCCCACCCAATTTATCGTCCTGCTGATGGACATCAATCAGGAAAACAGCAAAAAAGTGATAGGCAGGATATCCGATACTTTTTACAAACAAACAAAAAGCCGGCGGTTCACCTGGAAGATCGCCTCCGCCATCGATGTTGAGCGCGTTTTCCCCACAGAAAAAAAGGAAGACGCTTTTTCGCTGAAAATAAATAAAAACTGAAAATAAATAAAAAAAACAAGAAATAAGTTGTTTTGTGACCGATTATGAGACTTGACGTGGTTACAATGCAATTGTAAGGCTAAAAAAGTATGGAGGAAACCCTTTGGATACGGCCGAGAAACTGATGCAAATGCCCGGGACGATCCTGGTATGCGTGGACGAACGCGCGGGGAAAGACGTTTTGGGCCGGATCTATTATCCCGGGGGGAAAGATCCTCTTACATTCAATGAAATAGGAAGACTGCTGATAGAAATCGACCAGATATTGGACGAACTGCATTACCCTGAATCCTCAACATCGGGCAGAAGCTTTCAGAAAAATACGAAAGGTCAAAAGATTCCCAAGGAGAGAGCAGCTATGCAAAAGAAACAGGAAACATTAAAAAAAGGTGAAAAAGGGACGTTCGTAGTGCAGGTGCAGTACCGGCAGCACGCCACATGGCAGGGAAAAGTGCTCTGGGCGGAAAAAAACGAAACAAAACAGTTTCGGAGCGCACTTGAATTGCTTAAATTGATAGACAGCGCGCTGGATGAAGATCCGGCGCAGGATAAAGAGCTTTAGAGCTTGGACGACAAAGGAAGAACAGGAAAGATAAGAGAGGGGAAACACTATGAAAAAGGCATTATTTAAAACGATGGCACTGGTAGTTGTTTTCGTTTTGGCGATTTCTTTGACCGGGTTCACCGCGCTTGCGGAAGATACCAACACGGCCGATGGTTCGACAATTATCGAAAACCAGGAACCGGCTCCGAGTGAGAGCCCGGCGCCCGAAGAGAGTCCGGCTCCGAGTGAAAGCCCGGCGCCCGAAGAGAGCCCGGCTCCGTCTGAGAGTCCCGCTCCGACCGATGAAGTACCGGGCGGCGATCTGCTGATGGGCAGCATGGAATTAGGCCTGATGACTTACGGCGGAGATTGGAATACCATTGATTATCACAGCAACGGAGGCAATAATTCGCCCAGTGACAGTAATTATGCGGACGGCGCATTGGCGACGATCAAAGGTCCGGAATCAATGTACAGGACTGGATATGCTTTCGTTACATGGAACACCAAAGAAAATGGATCCGGGACAAATTATAGTCCGGGATATAGTTTCCAAATCTATAATGATTTAGACCTGTATGCGCAGTGGACGCCGGCCTATTCCGTGACTTATAACAACAACGGCGGGTCCGGGTCGCAGACCGATCCGAACAGCCCTTACATTCCCGCTTCAACAGTGACGGTGCTGGATAAAGGGACCATGTCCAGGAGCGGCAAAGTCTTTACCGGATGGAACACCAAGAGCAACGGGTCGGGAACAAGTTACCAGCCGGGCGCGACGTTCACCATCACATCCACTACCACGCTGTACGCACAATGGGCTGACGCAGTTACCGTTACCTATAACAACAACGGCGGGACAGGTTCGCAGACCGATCCTTTAAGCCCCTATGCAGCCGGTTCCAATGTGACGGTGCTGGATCAGGGTACGATGGCTAAAACAGACAAAGTTTTTACCGGATGGAACACCAAGAGCAACGGGACGGGGACAGGCTACCAGCCGGGCGCGACGTTTAACATCACATCCAACAGAACGCTGTACGCGCAATGGGCCGACGCAGTTACCGTTACCTATAACGCAAACGGCGGTACGGGATCGCAGAGTGATAATGCCAATCCCCACGCCAAAGGCTCGTCAGTTACTGTGATGGGCCAGGGCACTATCAACAAGAATGGTAATGCTTTTAAGAATTGGAACACCCAATCGGACGGCTCGGGTACCTCGTATAATCCCGGCGACACCTTCACCATAATGGGAGACACCACGCTGTACGCGCAGTTTGTCTGCGATGACAACACGCTGGACCTGTATGTGTATTACGGAGGCCCGGCGCCCCAGAATCCTCCGCTGCTGGTACACTTTACCTTCACCGGACTGACCGCTGCGAATATCACTACGCTGCAGTCCAATTCAAACTGGAGCGCGTTCCTTACCAATCTGGACGGAATGGTGGCGGAAAACATCAGCCCGTACGCTCTGCTGGACGCAAGCCAGTATTACGGCAACGGAAACATCGGCCTTGAGCCGGGTGCGACGGATTGCTCCTATATTGTTAAAATCTATCTGAAAGACGCCGGCGTTTTCAACGTGACCTACAACGCAAACGGCGGCATAAATGCCCCAACCGACCCGAACAGCCCCTATGTGAGCGGCGGGACGGTAACGGTACTGGGACCGGGCAGCATGACCTATGCCGGCCACACCTTTACGGGATGGAACACCGCGGCGAACGGTTCGGGCACGGCTTATGATCCCGGTGACACGTTCACCATTTCGGCGGACACCACGCTGTACGCGCAATGGGAAGAGGACGTAACCTATACCGTAACCTATGACGCGAACGGCGGCACGGGATCGCAGACAGACCCGAACAGCCCCTACGCCAGCGGCGCGACGGTAACGGTACTGGGCCAGGGAACAATGGCCAATATCGGCTATGACTTCGCCGGATGGGACACCGCGGCGGACGGCAGCGGCACCCCGTATGGGGAAGGCGCAACGTTTAACATCGCGGGGAACACCACGCTCTACGCGCAGTGGACCATCAAGACCTATACGGTTACCTATGACGCGAACGGCGGCACGGGATCGCAGAGCGATCCGAGCAGCCCGTATGACAGCGGCTCGCTGGTAACGGTGCTGGGCCAGGGAACAATGGACAAAGACGAATATGACTTCGCCGGATGGAACACCGCGGCGGACGGCTCGGGTACATCGTATGCGGAAAGCGCAACGTTTAACATCGCGGAAAACACCACGCTGTATGCGCAGTGGGAAATCCAGACCTTCACCATCGATACTTCGGTATCGCACGGCACAATTACGCCGGACGCAACGGTTGATTACGGCACGAATAAGACAATCAACTACAGCCCGAACACCGGCTACCATCTGGTGAGCGTGATCGTGGACGCGGGTACGGCAGGTGAAATGGACGTGACGGCTACCAACCCGGCCAGCTATACCTTCACCAATGTGATGGCGAACCATACGATAGCGGTAGTGTACGCAATCAATACCTATACGATAGACACCACGGCCATCGGCAGCGGCACGATCGATCCGGACCAGATCGTGAATTACAACGCCAACAAAACCATCCATTTCAGCCCGAACACGGGATACCATGTTTCGAGCATCAATGTGGATGGAACAACGCTCGGCCCGGTTGCTACGGCAATATATGCGGCTGCCGGACAGTATACATTCACTCATGTGAAGGCAGACCATACGATCACGGTGACCTTTGCGATCAATCAATACTTTATAGTTTCCGCGGCGGTCAACGGCACGATCGATCCGGGATTCCCGGGAACACTGGTGGATTACGGCAGCGACCAGACGTTTAACTACAGTCCGGACCCGGGATACCATCTGGCGTACTTATGGGTGGACGGGAACCTGAAAGACATCAATACGTATCCGGACAGCTATACGTTTGCCAACGTAACGCACGCTCATATAATATTGGCGGTCTTTGAGATCAATACCTATGACATCACCACCTCGGTAACGAACGGAACCATCGATCCGAGCACAACGGTGGAACACGGGGACGACGTGACCATCAACTACAGCCCGGATGCCGGATACCATCTGGACAGCCTGCTGATTGACGGCAGCCCGGTGGACATTACATTGTACCCGGCCAGCTATACGTTCAATGACGTGGATGACGACCATACGATAGAGGCCAACTTCGTGAGCAATACCTATACCATCGACACGTCGGCAACGGGCAGCGGCACGATCGACCCGGATGTGACGGTGGATTACGGCAATGACGTGACCATCAACTACGCGCCGTCTACAGGATACCATGTCTTCAGCGTAACGGTGGACGGCAGCCCGGTGGACGTCGGGACCTATCCTGGCAGCTATACATTCAGCGCGGTGGACGCGGACCATACAATCAGTGTGGTGTTCGCAATCATCAGCTACCGGGTGGAGTTCCTGGACTTTGACGGCACATCGCTGAACGTTCAGTGGGTGCACTACGGCGCGGGCGCAACGGCTCCCGGCGCTCCGGCAAGGCCGGGCTTTACCTTCGCGGGATGGGATAAGGCATTCAATCACATCACCGGGAGCTTGACGGTAACGGCGCTCTATACGCCCATCCCGATCGTTCCTGCGGGACCGGTTGCTCCTGCACCGGCGCCAACAGTAATTCCGGAGGCATCCGCTCCGGCGGCAGCGCCTTCGGTGGAGCCAGAAGCGACACCGGCGCCGGAAGTCATCATTGAAGAGCAGCTGCCTGAGGCGGCTCCGGGCATCGCATGGGCGCTGCTGAACCTGCTGTTGGCGATAGCTACGGCAGTCATGGCGATCGTGCTGGTCGTGGGATACTTTACCCGCAGGAAGAATGACGACAGATACAACGTCAAGAAGAGAGGCGTCGCGCGTCTCCTGAGCCTGATACCGGGCATCGGCGGAATCATCGTATTCCTGCTGACCGAGCCCTGGTGGGTGCCGCACATCGTATTTACCGACGTGTGGACATGGCTGATGATCGTGATATTCGCGGCACAGATAGTCGTAGCGATCTTCGCCCACAAGAAAAGAGAAGAGAAAGACGACGGTTCGGCTCCGGCCCAGGCCTGAGACTGACCCAACTTAAGACACAATAAAAAGGCTCCCGCATATGCGGGAGCCTTTTTCCTTTCAAAAAAGGTCAATTCAACAGTATGGAAGCCTTTGGAAACGCGCATGTTTCAAGGAGGCTGTTTTACTAATTGCGGCAGGCATGGAAAAAGTCAGCGCGCCCGTACAGCGCCGTTAACGAAAGTAAAAAATATATAAAAAAAAGAAAAATAATATATAAATAGCAAATATTGTGACTGGTTTTGAGACTTGAAAAGACTACAATTTGATTATCAGCCTGAAAAAGGATGGAGGATATATCCTCAAGGAGAGAACAAACATGCCAAGGAACACAGAAGCGCACAAGAAAAGCGATAAAGGAACTTTCGTGGTGCAGGTGCGCTACCGGCAGCACGCCACCTGGCAGGGAAAAGTGCTCTGGGCGGAAAAAAACGAAACCAAACAGTTTCGAAGCGAACTCGAACTGCTTAAGTTGATAGACAGCGCGCTGGATGAAGATCCGGCGCAGGATAAAGAGCTTTAGAGCTTGAACGACAAAGGAAGAACAGGAAAAAAAGAGGGGGAACACTATGAAAAAGGTATTATTTAAAACAATGGCACTGGTAGTTGTTTTTGTATTGGCGTTTTCATTGACCGGGTTCACCGCGTTTGCGGAAGATACCAACACGGCCGATGGTTCGACAATTATCGAAAACCAGGAACCGGCTCCGAGCGAAAGCCCGGCTGCGCCTTCGGAAGACCCGGCTGCGCCTTCGGAAGACCCGGCTGCGCTTTCGGAAGACCCGGCTGCGCCTTCGGAAGACCCGGCTGCGCCGTCAGAAGATCCGGCTGCGCCTTCGGATGAAGGGGGCGGCGGCATGATGGCAATGATGTCATTGGAAATGACGCCCATGGCTGTGTTGCCCGGCGCTTCGTTCAGCTATCCCTGCGGTAGCGGAGATACTCTTCAAGTTTTTGTTTCTTCTGCCGACGCCCTGATGGGGCTGGTTGAACCCGGTCCCGCCGTGGACGCCAATTTCGGCAGTGGCGAAACATGGACGTTCACCGCGCAGCCCAATGCAGGCTACCGTTTTGTCAGTTGGACGACGACCGGCGACAGCTATGTAAATAGTTTGTCAAAAAACACGGCGACCCTGTCTTTCGCTTATAAGAGCGGAAGCGGAGGGCTGGCCCAAAGCGATTCCAGACAGTTCAGAGCGGTGGCCAATTTTGAGGCCATCCCCGCCTATACCGTCACTTATGACGCAAACGGCGCGGACAGCGGCAGCGTGCCGGTAGACGGTACTGTCTATGACGGAACCGTAAACGTTACTGTGCTGGGAAATACCGGCAGTCTGGTAAAAGCCGGATTCAAGTTCGGCGGCTGGAGCAACGGAAGCACCACTTACCAACCCGGCGACACATTTCCCATCACGGGCAGCTTGACGCTGACCGCGGTATGGGAAGCGCCCAAAACTGTTACCTATAACGCGAACACCGGGACGGGCAGCGTGCCCGCCGACGCGGGCCAATATTTCAGTGGCGACACCGTGACCGTGCTGGCTAAGCCCGACGACCTTGTGAAGTCCGGCAAGCTTTTCGCGGGCTGGGGAACGAGCAGCGGCGGCGGGACGGTTTACCAGCCCGGCGACGTCTTCGCCATGGGTTCGGCCAGCGTAACGCTATACGCGCAGTGGGCGAATCCCCTGACCGTTACCTATGACAAGAACTCGGGCAGCGCGACGGGCAGCGTGCCGGTGGACAGCACCCAATACTACAACGGCGCGACCGTGACCGTGCTGCCCAAGCCAGCCGACCTTGTGAGGAGCGGTTATGTTTTTGCTGGATGGAGAACGGGTTCGAGCAGCGGCACGACCTACCAGCCGGGCGAAACATTCACCATGGGTTCCTCCAATGTGACCCTGTACGCGAGATGGGAGACGGCGCGCACCCTTTCCTATAGCGGAAACAGCAATACCAGCGGCACCGTGCCCGCCAGCCAGCAATCCTATAACGGCGGCACCTTGATTGTGGCCGACAACACAGGCAACCTGCTGAGGACGGGTTATTCGTTCATGGGCTGGAGCACGAGTACCAGTTCAACTTCGGGAACGCTGTATGCGCCCGGCGATACCTTCACGATGGGTTCGTCCAATGTGACGCTGTACGCGAGATGGGTGTCCAATAGTACAAATTATACCCATTTCGACGTCCGCCTGGAGGGCCACCTGACCATCGAACACAAGGTCGACGGCGTGACCCAGTCGACCCAGACCATTGATGTGACGACGCTCAATACGGCGGCGCATCCCGTGACGCTTTACTATACGCTGACCCAGGGCGGACCTGCGACAATGGTGACCGGCTTTACATACCGGGCCGATGACGGCGGAGAATATACCAAGAGCGTCAATTACAGCTGGCCTTACTCCGTGCGGATTGTAGCGACCCTGGAGGACGGGGACGGCACGCTGTACCCGTTCGACCATACCTATACGGGGGCGGCGCTGATAGAGGCTGCCAACAATTGCCCCCAGCACGACAACTCATCCAGAGGCATGGATTTCAACCTGGACGCGCTGGACGTGACCAATGTGATCACCAGTTCCGTCACCTTTGAGACGGAAGCGGGCGGCACCATCGGCGGCGGCACCGCGGATATCGTCCATTCGGGCATACTGAATGGAACGGACTGCCCTGCGCCTCCGGCGACCGCTGCAGATTCCGGCTATGCCTTCGCGGGATGGTCCAAGGACGGCGGCGCAACATTGTACACTTCGGAAGAAGTTGATGCCATGACCATCAGCGCAAACACTACCTTTACGGCCAAGTGGACGCGCAGCGAGTTTACGGTTACATATTCGGAGGGTGCACACGGCAGCCTTGTCGGAAATGCGACAGAAAATGTCCAGAGCGGCAATACGCCCGAACATGTGCCCGGCGTCACCCCGCATTCGGGCTACTCGTTCGATGGCTGGTATCAAGACGGCGGAACAACGCTTCTTTCAAGCCAGCAGGTGGACGATATGGTCATAACCGCCGATACCGCATTTACAGCAGTCTATACGCTATGCGAATACACCGTGACTTTCTATGAAGGACTGCACGGCTCGACGACCGATACAACGACGTTCACGGGGCTGCATTACGGGGATACGTTCCCGACGCCGCCCAGCATAACGGCGGAGCTTGGCTGGACGTTCGACGGCTGGCCGACCATGCCGCTGACGGTGACGGGTGACGACAGTTACACGGCGACCTATACGATCATTCAACATACGGTCACCTTCGTGGATTACAACGGCACGACGGTGCTGGGTACGGATGTCGTGGATTACGGCACCGGCGCGACGGCTCCGGCCAACCCGACGAGAAGCGGCTACACCTTTACCGGTTGGGATACTGATTTCAGCAATGTGACCAGCGATCTGACGGTAACGGCGCTCTATTCGGCCAATCCGTCGGCGGCATTCAGAGTGCTGTTCCAAGACTTTGACGGCACGCTGCTGAGTGTGCAGTGGGTGCATTACGGTTTTGGGGCAACAGCGCCGGCCAGCCCGGCCAGGGACGGCTTTACCTTCACCGGTTGGGATAATGCATACAATCATATCACCGGGCCTCTCACGGTAACGGCGCTTTATACGCCGGTCGCGGCGCCGCCCGCGCCGACACCTACGCCGGCGCCTACGGTGATACCGGAGCTCACGGCTCCGCAGGCAGCGCCTTCGGCAGCACCTACTCCGGCGCCTGAGGTCATAGAAGAAGAAGAAACCCCGCAGGCGACTCCGGGCATCGCATGGGCGCTATTGAACCTGATCCTGGCGGTTGCTACGGCAATCATGGCGATCGTGCTGATCGTCGGGTACTTTACCCGCAGGAAGAAGGAAGAAGAAGACGGACAGAGGTACAATATTAAGAGAAAGGGCGTTGCGCGCATCATAAGCCTGATACCGGGCATCGGCGGAATCATCGTATTCCTGCTGACCGAGCCCTGGTGGGTACCCTATGTCGTGTTCACCGACGTGTGGACATGGCTGATGATCGTGATATTCGCGGCACAGATAGTCGTAGCGATCTTCGCCCGCAAGAAGAAGGAAGAGAAGGACGACGGCTCGGCTCCGGCCGAGGCCTAAGCGCAAAAGGGCATAAAACATGGAGAAAGCTCCCGCTAATAGCGGGAGCTTTCTTTTGCCGGGCGGACAAACCTTCCTTAAAAAAAGGCTTAAAATATGGCGCGGCACTGTTTTCAGGTATTTTAAAATATGGTATGATAAAAAGGTAAAGCGCGGACAAATGAAAGTAAAGGGGATGGGCAAAGTGGAAAGGATATCCATGGAAGAACTGTACCGCACAACACTTGCGGTGCTTCATGACCGGGGGGTAGAGATGGAAGCGATCGGCGCGCTGGTCTTAAGCCTGCAAAAAAAATATTACAATGATTTAACCCTGGACGAATGCATGGCCAATGTGGACGCCGTCCTTCACAAAAGGGAGATAGCGCATGCGATTCTCACGGGGGTCGCGCTGGACGAACTCGCCGAAAAAAGGCAGCTGCCCCAGCCGCTGCAGAGCATCATAGAATCGGACGAACCGCTCTACGGCATAGACGAAATCATCCCGTTGTCCATCGTGAACGTATACGGCTCCATCGGCCTGACCAACTACGGTTATCTGGACAAGGAAAAGATCGGCATATTAAAGGAACTGGACGCACATAAGGGCGAGAAAGTAAACACCTTCTTAGACGATTTGGTGGCCGCGGTCGCGGCGGCGGCCGCCAGCAGGATCGCGCATTCGGGCAAAAAGATGGAAACCTATAAAAAACAGATATAAAAGGAGGGCGTATGCAAAAAAACGCATCCGGGCAGGAACTGAACGAAAGGCTTAAGAAATTTTGCGCGGCCATGAACGCATCGAATCCCACGTGGGACACGGCCGTCATCCTTGGAAAAGTGAACCAGTATTATTTCACCGGCACCATGCAGGACGGGCTGCTGCTGGTCAAAAAGGACGGATCGGCGCTGTATTTCGTGCGCAGGAGCTTTGCGCGCGCAAAGGACGAGTCCCCGCTCAAAGCCGTCTACCCCATGGAAAGCTACGGGGACGCGGCCCGGATCGCAGGCGGTCAGCTGGGCAATGTTTTTATAGAGACGGAGATTGCAACGGTGGGCATCCTGGAACGCCTGAAGCGTAAATTCGCCATGGAAAGCGTAGGGTCGCTGGATCGCGTGCTGCTTTCCCTGCGGGCCGTCAAATCGCCCTTCGAGCTTTCCTGGATGGAGGAATCTGGCAGGCGGCACCATCACTTTCTGGCCGATGTCGTGCCCGCTCTGCTGAAGGAAGGCGTCAGCGAGGCGGACTTTACCGCATCCATGTTTCCCAAAATGGTGGAGAACGGTTTCCAGGGCATGAGCCGGTTTTCCATGTTCGAAAACGAAATGGTGGTCGGCCAGATCGGCTTCGGGACAAATTCGCTTTACCCCACCAATTTTGACGGGCCGGGCGGCGCGGCCGGCGTTTCCCCCGCGGCGCCCTTTCTGGGGAGCCGGGAACGCAGGCTCAAACGGGGAGACCTGGTCTTCGTGGATATCGGTTTTGCGGTAAACGGCTACAATACGGACAAAACGCAGATATACATGTTCGGCGCGCAGCCGTCCGAAGAAGCGCTGCGGGCGCACCAAGGATGCCTGGACGTGCAGCGGCGCGTTGCCGGGGCCTTAAAGCCGGGGGCAATCCCGTCGGAGATATACGACGGCGTGATGGAATCTTTAAGCGGCGATTTCAGGCAGAATTTCATGGGGTTCGGCGCGCGGCAGGTCAAATTCCTGGGCCATGGCGTGGGGCTGCATGTGGACGAGCTCCCGCTCATCGCGCCCGGATACAAAATCCCCCTGCAGGTCGGCATGGCTCTGGCGATCGAGCCTAAAAAAGGCGTCCCAAACGTCGGTATGGTGGGCGTTGAAGACACGTATCTGGTGGAAGAAGGCGGGGGCCGGTGCATCACCGGCGGCGGAGCGGATATTATCGTTGTGTGAGGCTGTTGAAGTTTTCACGCCACAAGTTTATAATAAGATTCGGTTCAAATCGTATAAAAAGGGGATAGAAGGAATGAAGCTGTATAAAGGCGTTCTGCTCATCATCCTGTCCGCGCTGTGCGTAACGGCGGGGCAGCTTTTATGGAAGCTGTCCGCCGACCATTTTTACCTCGTATTCGTGGGGTTTGCGCTGTACGCGCTGGGCGCGCTTCTCATGATCATGGCTTTCCGTTTCGGCGAACTGTCGGTTCTCCATCCCATGCTGAGCGTGTCCTATGTGCTGGCCATCCTCATCGGATACTTTTTCCTGTCCGAGCCGGTCACCTTAACCAAGGTGGGCGGGGTGGCGGCCATTTTTATAGGGATGCTGTTCTTAGGCCTTTCCGGAAAGGAGGGCAGGCATGAATAACGCGCAGATCGCCCTCGTGGTCGTAAGCATCCTGCTCATGACGTCGCTCGGGTCCCTGGGCGCGGTATGCTTCAAAAAGACGTCCCTGGGGGAAGACGGATTCGATTTCAAAAAACTGCTGAAGAACAAATGGCTGTATCTGGGCGGCGCCCTGTACGTGGCCGGCGCGGTGTTCAATATCATCGTGCTCCGGTTTTTGCCTTACTCGGTTGTTCTGCCCTTTTCCTCCATCACCTATATATGGACCATTATTTTTTCCAATCGGTTTTTCCATGAAAAGGTCGGCAAATTCAAGGTCATGGCCATCTGCTTCATCGTATTCGGCGTGGTCCTGCTGATCCTGTAGTATTTTTAACCTTCCTTTAGAAAAAAAGGCAAAGCAAAGATAAAAAAGAGATGTTAAAAATCATCTCTTTTCAAATGCCGTTATCTATTAAAACAGATCAAAAGAAAAAACAACGATCCCGGCAATGATAATGATATTGCCCAGCAGTTTTCTGGGCGTAATTTTTTCCTTTAAAAACGCGGCGGAAAGCAGCATCACAAAAACATAGCCCAAAGACTCGATGATGGCCCCGTATTTTAAAGGAACCACCCGGTACGCGACGATTGCGACGCACATGGCGGCAAAAAGGATCAGGTAACCCGTAATCACCAGCCTGTTCAAGTATTCGCGGATGGCGCTTTCCCGCTCCTTCTGCGCGCTTTTCTTCAGCAGTATCTGTGCGGCCGAAGAAATGAACACCCCGCCGCCCATTAAAATGTAGAAAAAATCAACGCGCATCGGACGACACCACCATAATCCCGAAAATGATGATCGCGCTCCCCGCCAGATTGGAAACCGTGATCTTTTCTCCCATGATCAAAGACGCCCATATCAGGCTCCATATGATCACCGCGCCCTTGTTGGAGTAGGCGGTGACCAGCGGAAAGACTTTCAAAATCTTCTGCCAGAGGAAAGCGTATACCAGAAGCAAACCGAACACCAGCGCGGCAAACCCAAAAAATTCGGAAGAAAAAAACACTTTTCCCGCCGCCATTTTGGACAGCAGGGCGATAAAGGAATAAATCAGAAACGATGCATGCAGCAGCGCGTAGTTTTTAAATGTTTGGATCGAACCTGACATATCATTCCACCTTGTTCGCCGTTCACGCGGCCTTCCGTTTTTTTGGTAAAAGTTCTTTTAAAAACTGCCGGGGAAGCCGTTTTTCGCCCATTTCCGCGATGGTTTTGTTTTTTAGTACCAAAAACAGCAGCACCAGGCCGATAAACACGCTGATGTACACGTCCTTGGTATCGAACGTGAACAATCCGTTTACCAGTATGAAATCCAGGCTTCCGTTCCAGAAAACCTTGTCTAAAAGGGAGCAGAGCGCGCCCGAAAACAAAAATGCGAACAAACTGTTAACGGCGGTCCGGCTGCCCATCCGCAGGTTTATAAACCTGTAAAAAAGTGTAATAATAAGGATAAGAAACCCGACGACAGCGGCGTGCAGCCATTTGCCTGCCGAAAGGTCCAGCATGGAGGCAAACCAGGAATAGTCGGTGTTGAACACGGGCTTAAAAAACAGAACGGGAGGGGCGATGGGCAGGGCGGCTCCCAGCAAATTTGCGTTTATATACAGTTTGACGCACTGGTCGGCCGCGACCAGCAGCGCGATCAAAACCCATGTTTTTTTGCTCTTGAACATAAGGACCTCATCTCAGCCATCCGGCGCGCGGGACCCGTGCGCCCGGTGAAAATATGTATTATTATATCACAGGTTACGTGTGATTTGGCATAAAAAAAACCTGCCGGGATGTCCACGCATATATTTTTTTTATAAGGACGGCAAAAATTGCGCGGTCCGCGCGTGTATGGTAAAATAATGGAAATACTAAAACGGACGGTACTGGAGAAAAAACAATCGGATGAAGCATAAAGATAAAATCGCGCAGATGACGCTGAAAGAAAAGATCCGCCTGTGTTCGGGTGAGGATTATTGGAGGACCAAACCACTCAAACGGCTGGGCGTGCCTTCCTTTACAATGAGCGACGGGCCGCACGGTCTTCGCAAGCAGCAAAAGGGCCATGACAACCTGGGTGTCATGCGCAGCGAGCAGGCCACCTGCTTTCCGCCGGCCTGCCTCGCGGCCTGCTCCTTCGACCCGGAACTGGTGAGCGAAATGGCCCGTGCCATCGGCCGGGAAGCGTCCTTCAAGGACGTGCATATGGTGCTGGGGCCCGGCATCAACATCAAGCGCGACCCGCTCTGCGGCCGCAACTTCGAATATTTTTCGGAAGACCCGTATCTTTCGGGCGAAATGGGGAAAGCCTGGATCCGTGGCATACAGAAAACGGGCGTGGGGGCCTGCCTCAAGCATTTTGCCTGCAACAACCAGGAAGACCTGCGGATGAGCTCGGACAGCATGGTGGACGACCGCGCGCTGCATGAGATATATCTCGCCCCCTTCAAAAATGCGCTGGGTGCAAACCCCGCGGGGGTAATGTGCTCCTACAACCGCCTGAACGGCGTATACATGAGCGACAACAAAGCCATGATCAACGGCTGGCTCCGGCAAAAATGCGGCTATAAGGGCCTGGTGGTGACCGACTGGGGCGCAATGAACGACCGGGTCGCCGCCTTCCGCGCGGGCGTGGACCTGGAGATGCCGGGAAGCGGCGGCTTTTTCGACGGAGAGGTGAAAAAAGCCGTGCATAAGGGGCAGATCAACGAAAGCGAGATCGACGCCTGCGCGGACCGGGTGGCGGATACCGCGCTGAAACTGAACAGCGGCAAACAAAACCTTATGTATGATATAGGCGAACACCATATGCTTGCGAAAACAATCGCCGAACGGTCGGCGGTGCTCTTAAAAAACGAAAACAATATTTTGCCGCTCAAACCGGAATTGAAGATCGCGGTGGTCGGCTCGCTGGCCAGACACCTGCGGTTCCAGGGGGCGGGCAGCAGCCATATCAACACCCACAAACTGTCCAGTCTGCTTTCCGGGATGGAGGCGAACCATGCGCAGCATACCTACTACAAGGGGTATACCCTGAACAACAGCACCAGCGAAAGCCTGCTTTCCCAGGCGGAGGAGGGCTGCAGGAACGCGGACGCGGTGGTGGTCGCGGCCGGGCTGACCGAAGGGTTCGAGGCCGAGGGGTTCGACCGCCGCAACATGCTGATGCCGGGCGTGCAGAACAAGCTGATTGAGCGGATCGCGGCCGTCAATCCCAACATCATTGTGGTGCTTTTCGGAGGCGCGCCGGTGGAGATGCACTGGATCGGTCATGCAAAAGCCGTCCTGCACATGTATCTGCCGGGGCAGGCGGGCGGCCTGGCGGCGGCCAATCTGCTTTTCGGAAAGGCGAACCCCGGCGGAAAACTGGCCGAGACCTATCCCGTGCGCTATTCGGACAGCGCGGCTGCGGACTATTATGACCGCACCTACCGGCAGGCGCAGTACCGCGAGAGCGTTTTCGTGGGGTACCGTTATTACGATAAGGTGGAAAAACAGGTGCTGTTCCCCTTCGGGTTCGGTCTCAGCTACACCACTTTTGAAGTTTCGTCTCTGCGCATCCGTGCCGGGGAGGCGGGCGGAACGGTAACGGTAACGGTGTCCGTGCAAAACACGGGAGAAACGGCCGGCGCCGAGGTGGTGCAGGTGTACGTATCCAAACCGCTGCCGGGACCCGTACGGGAACTCGCGGGGTTCAAAAAAGTATATCTTCAGCCGGGGGAGCAAAAAGAGGCCGTCATTTTCCTCAATTCGGACGCTTTTACCGCATGGGACCCGGCCCGCAGGGAAATTGCGCCGCTGGGCGGTGCGTACAAAATATACGCGGGCACTTCCAGCCGGGACCTGCCCCTGTCGGATACCCTTGTTGTCCGGGGCGCGCCTTATAAAAAGGGCGCGGTGGATATGGACGTGTACATCAGGGGGGAACTCACGCAGGACGCATTCGCCCTGCTGCTGGGCATCGCCATAAAGCCCGAAGCGTGCGAAAAAAAAGGATGCTTCACACCGCTCAACACCCTCGCGGAAATGAAGAATTCCTGGATCAGCGCTCTTCTCGTCAGGGCTGCGAAATACGGGCTGCGCAGGATCAACCGTATGTCGGGCGACCATCCCCTCTTCAATATGATGATGGATATCCTTGTCAATATGCCGGTGAGCCGCTTCCCCCTCATGAGCAGCAACCTCATGCCCAAATGGGCGGTCCCGCTGATCGTTAACATCGCAAACGGGCGCTTCTTCCTGGTCGGCGAAAGGAAGAGCGGCGCGCTGCAAAAATTTGAAACCTGAGGGCGGCTCTTTTTGGAATGAAGAGGAGAAAATAAGCATAGGGTGGTTTAGGGAACGCCTGTACGGGTTATAATAAAATACAAAGGTCAAAGTACGTCAAAGAAAGGATTGCTCTGCATGGCGAACCTGAGCAATACCATAGAGATCTATATAAAGCAACGGCTGCAGAGCGGGCTTTTTGAACTGAAGAGGAACGAACTGGCGGTACGGTTCGGGTGCGCGCCGTCCCAGATCAATTACGTACTCGCCACCCGGTTTGGGGTGGAGAAAGGGTATACGGTCACCAGCCGCCGGGGCGGGGGCGGAGGCATACGTATCCAAAGGATCGATATAGAAGAAAACGATTACGTTTTGGGGATGATCACGGGCGTCCTGAAAGAAGAGGTATCCGTCATGCATGCCCAGAGGATCATAGAGGGCCTGGTGGAAACGGGGATGTTAAGCGGGCCGCAGGGAAGGATCGCGGCGGCCGCGGTATCCCAAAAAGCGCTTAAAGGCGCAAGGGTCGATCAAGACGGCCTTCGGGCGAATATATTAAAACAGATACTTGTTGCTATGCTTCATAAGGAGTGATGAAAGATGTTATGTGAAAAATGCAAAATGAACGAAGCAAATGTGCATATTTCAAAGAATATAAACGGCAGGGAGACCGAACTGCACCTGTGCGATTCCTGCGCGCGGGATTCGGGCGAGCTTTTATCCGTCAACCGGTTTTTGGGCAGCTTTATTGAAAGCGTGATGCCCTTGCGCGTGCGCCGGGTCGCCTATATGCCCCCCGGCACGCAGGGCGGCAGCAAATACGCGGGCTGCGAGGATTGCGTGGAAGACCTGCCGGCCTATAAGCACGGGGACATGGCGCCGCCCCTCCCGGATAAAGAGGAAACGAAACTTGCGGATTTAAAGTCGCAGATGAAACAGGCGGTCGAAAAAGAGGAATTCGAGCGGGCTGCCCGGCTGCGGGACGAAATCAAACGGCTTGAAGGAAAACAGGGGGAATAAAAGCGATGGATTACTTATCCAGATTCACACAGGGCGCGCAGGCTGCGCTTGGACATGCAGCCGAAGCCGCACAGCAGATGGGTCACAATTATGTGGGAACCGAACATGTTCTGCTTGGACTACTGATGGAGGGCGGAAGCGCTTCCCAGATACTGTCCAGGCATACCGATATCAAATCGCTGACCGAGAGGATCATGGAAGTGGGCGGCACGGGGAGCCTGATCAAACAGGGGCTCACCTATACGCCCCGCTCCAAAAAGATTCTGGAAAACAGCGTGTTGCTGGCCCGGCAGCTGGGGCATAAATACGTGGGCACAGAGCACATCCTGCTCGCGCTCGTCAGCGAGAGGGAAGGCATGGCTTACCGACTGCTGTACGAAGACAACGCGGATATGTCCGCCATGCAGGAAGAAATACTGGCCATCGGTAAAACCGAGGCGTCCGCGCAGACGGCGGAGAAGAGCAATACGCCCAAGCTGGACCAATTCGGAGTAGACCTTACCCTGGGCGCCAAAAACGGCGAGCTGGACCCGGTGATCGGCCGCGGCAATGAAATAGACAGGATCGTGCAGATCCTTTCTAGGCGCACCAAAAACAACCCGGTGCTGATCGGCGAACCCGGCGTGGGCAAATCGGCCATCGCGGAAGGGCTGGCCCAGCGCATCGTGGAAGCCCAAATTCCCGAACTTTTAAAGGATAAGCGGGTTTTTTCGCTGGACCTTGCGGGGATGATCGCGGGCACCAAGTTCCGGGGCGAGTTTGAAGAACGCCTGAAGGACGCGCTGGCCGAAATGAAAAAGGCCGGCAACGTCATATTGTTCATAGACGAGCTTCACACCATCGTGGGGGCCGGGTCGGCCGAGGGCGCGATGGACGCGGCCAATATACTAAAGCCCATGCTTGCGCGGGGCGAGATACAGGTGGTAGGCGCGACGACCATAGACGAATACCGCAAGCATATCGAGAAGGACGCGGCGCTGGAGCGTAGATTCCAGCCCGTAATGGTGGGCGAACCCACGCAGGAGGAAACGGTCGAGATACTAAAGGGCCTGCGGGACCGCTACGAGGCGCACCACAAGGTGAGCATAACGGATGCGGCCATCCATGCGGCGGTGGAGCTTTCATCCCGCTATATCATGGACCGGTTTCTGCCGGACAAGGCGATCGACCTGATCGACGAAGCGGCTTCCAAGGTGCGCATATCCATGTTCACCGCGCCGCCCGACATGAAGGAAATGGAAGACAAAATCGCCAGCATTGCCAAAGAAAAGGAAGCGGCCATCGCCCATCAGAAGTATGAGGAGGCCGCAAGCCTGCGGGACCAGGAAAACGCCGTCAGAAAGCAGATGGAGGACGCAAAGAGCGAGTGGCAAAACGCGATCACCGAAAAAAAAGGAACGGTGACCCAGGCCGAGATCGCGGACATCGTATCCGGATGGACGGGCGTGCCCGTTCGGGAGATCACGCAGGACGAGAGCGAGCGGCTTTTGCATCTGGAAGAGGCGCTGCACAAGCGGGTAATCGGGCAGGACGAGGCGGTGTCCTCGGTGGCGCGCGCCATACGGCGCGCGCGGGCAGGGCTTAAAGATCCGGGCAGGCCCATCGGTTCCTTCCTCTTTTTAGGGCCCACCGGCGTGGGCAAGACCGAACTGACCCGCGCGCTGGCCGAGGCCATGTTCGGGGATGAAAACGCGATGATCCGGCTGGATATGAGCGAATATATGGAAAAACACGCGGTTTCCAAGATGATCGGGTCGCCTCCGGGCTATGTGGGCTATGACGAAGGGGGGCAGCTGACCCAGGCGGTCCGCACCAAGCCGTACGCAGTGGTGCTGCTGGACGAGATCGAAAAAGCGCATCCGGACGTATTCAACATCCTCCTGCAGGTGCTGGAGGACGGGCGGCTGACCGATTCCAAGGGCAGGGTGGTGAGCTTTAAGAACACCATCATCATCATGACGTCCAATATTGGCTCGCATACCATAGGCCTGAAATCCAGGATCGGGTTCGGCCAGGAAGCCAGGAAAGATTACGAGAACATGAAAAACGGCATAATGGATACGCTGCGGCAGGAATTCCGTCCGGAATTTTTAAACCGCGTGGACGACATCATCGTGTTCTCGAACCTGACGGACGAAGACACGCAGAAGATCGCGGCCCTTATGCTGGATTCCCTGGAAAAGCGGCTTTCAAACAAAAACATACATATCGTCTGGGACGGCGAAGTGGTTCGGTTTATGGCCAAGGAGGGCATCAGCGACCTTTACGGCGCGCGCCCGCTGCGGCGGATGATCCAGCAGATGGTGGAAGACAAACTTTCGGAAGAGATTTTATCCGGCACTATCACGCTGGGGGACCGGGTTTCCATGGCAATCGAAGACGGAGAGGTTGCATTTCACAAAAACAATTGATATAATAGCCTAAAGCGAATCCATTCGCTTGGCTGGACTTAAACCTAAGATCCCGTCCGGTACGGACGGGATTTTTGCTATAGGCTGGTATGTTAAAGATAAAGGGCGCAAAAAGAGAAAAAGGGGTAAAATGAAGAACAACGAAATGCAGACCTGGCTGAAAAAAGGAGTGGCGGTAAGCAAAGGGGATGCGCGGATCGCCCTGCGGGGCGAGATAGACGCCCTGTACGCCGAGTGCGTCTGCGCCTGCGCCGCGGCCAGAGAAAAGGGCGGGTTCGTCTTTGAGGGGCTGGCGGAAATCGCAAATAAGGTAGGGGAATTGATGCGCTGTGAAGCGCTGTGCGAAGGCATGGCGTTTGACGGCGTTTTAGGTTATACGGCAAAGGAACTCAGGGAAGTCTCCCAAAACCCGAAAAAGTATTTCGGGACGGATTATTTCTGGCCGGACGAAAACGCGGGCGCGCGCATGGCGGCGGCAAACCGCCTGCGGACGGCTATCCGCCGGTGCGAACGGGAGGCGGTACGGGCATTTCCGGAGGGTGAGGACTGGCAGCTTTCCGTCATCACCTGCTTAAACCGGCTGTCCGGCGCGGCATATATTCTTATGATTAAAATCAAAGCGGAGGAACAGGATGATCATTGAACTTCAAGACGTTGTCAAAAAATTCGGCAGCACCACCGCGCTCGCTGGGGTGAGCTTCCAGGTCAAAAAGGGCGCCACAGTCGGGCTGCTGGGGCCCAACGGAAGCGGGAAAACCACCACCATGCGTCTGCTGACGGGCATGATAGAGCCGGAGAGCGGCGTTATACGTGTGATGGATATGGATCCCAAAAAACAGGGGGACGATATACGCGCGACGAGCGGCGTGCTCACCGAAAACGCTGCGATGTACGAATGGATGACCGCAAGGGACAACCTCAAATTCTTCGGCGCGCTGTACGGTCTTACGGGCGAACAACTGGACGCCAAGGTAGGCAGCCTGATCGGCGAATTCAATATGCGCGAATACGCGGACAAAAAAGTTGCCGGGTATTCCACCGGCATGAAAAAGCGCCTGGCCATCGCGCGTGCGCTGATAAACGACCCCGAGATTTTATTGCTGGACGAACCCACTTCCGGGCTGGACCCGGAATCGGCGCGTTCCATAATCAGCCTTATTGAGGTACTCAGCAGCAAAAACGTCACCATCCTCATCTGCACGCACAATTTAAACGAAGCGCAGATGGTGTGCGGCGAGTTCGTGTTCCTTGATAACGGCAACATCCTGGAGACGGGCAGCCTCGCGTATTTAAAGAAGAAATACAGCCATAAGGAAACGCTTGTCATTAAAGTCACGGGCACCCCGCCGTCCGGATACGATGCAAAGGACGGGGAGATATCGGTGGATATATCGGGCGAAGAGGATATCCCCAAAATCATACGGGAGGTCAGCGCTTCGTGCGACGTGTACGACGCGCATCTGCTGGAGCAGGACCTTAGCGACATCTATTTTAAGGTAAGGGAGAAAGTGCAATGAAGGGCGCGATAACGGCCATTATGAAAAAAGACATACGGCAGGTTTTCTCCAGCCGGCAGACCATGATTCCCATGATCGTTGTGCCGCTGGTGTTTGCGGTGTTCATCCCTTTAACCATCCTGTTCCCGTCCCTCGGTTCCCTGAACGCTATGACCGGCATGGCAAGCAACACCGACATTTCGGTGTATCTGAACGCGCTGGCGGGCAACAGCCAGATACTTGCCGAAGTCAAGGCGCTGCCGGGCGCGGACATGCAGATGGCTTATTTGTTCGTGAATTACCTGTTCATGCCCATGTTCGTTCTGATCCCGGTCATGACCTCGGGCATCATTGCGGCGTCCAGCGTGGTGGGCGAAAAAGAGAAAAAGACAATGGAGACCCTGCTGTACGCGCCGGTGCCCATGGGAAAAATGTTCTGGGCCAAGGTAATGGCGGCGTTTTTGCCCGGTATTGCGCTCACGGCCATCGCGGTCGCCATTTACGGCTGCATCGTAAACTTCAGCCTGCACGACGCGATTGGGCGCTACATATTCCCCACCTCCAACTGGATCGTGTTTTTGCTGCTGCTGACCCCGGCGTTTTCCCTGCTGGCCACCATCCTCATGGTGTTCGTCAGCGCCAAGGCAAAAACCTTCCAGTCGGCGCAGCAGTGGTCGGTCATCATCGTGCTGCCCGTCATCGGCATCATGATGGCGCAGACAACGGGCGCGTTCTTCGTGTCCCCGGCAATGTTCGCGCTGATCGGCGCGGCCGTGATCGCGCTGGACGTGGTGCTGGTTTTCCAGGGGCTGGGGAGGTTCACCCGGCAGAAGCTAATACAATAAATCATTAAAGGGGTTTTTAAAATATGAAAAAGATAGCGATTGAAGAAGGTCTGACGTTCGACGACGTACTCTTAAGGCCCAGGCACAGCGTGGTGGTTCCGAGCCAGGTGGACGTTACCACCCGGCTCACCAAAAAGATCAGACTCAACATCCCGCTGATGAGCGCCGCCATGGATACCGTAACCGAGTGCGCGCTCGCCATCGCCATCGCGCGGGAAGGCGGCATGGGCGTCATCCATAAAAACATGTCCATAATGGACCAGGCCGAAAACGTGGATAAGGTCAAACGCAGCGAGCACGGCGTTATCACCGACCCGTTCTATCTGTCGCCCGACCACCAGGTCGCGGACGCGGACGCGCTGATGGGCAAATACAAGATATCGGGCGTGCCCATCGTTTCGGGGGACAACAAGCTGGTGGGCATCATCACCAACCGGGACCTTCGGTTCGAGACGGATTATTCAAAATTCATTCGGGACGTCATGACCAGCGAAAACCTGATCACCGCGCCCATCGGCACCACGCTGGAGCAGGCGCAGAAGATCCTCTCCAAACACAAAATAGAAAAACTCCCCCTGGTGGACGATCAGGGCGTATTAAAGGGCCTTATCACCATCAAGGATATAGAAAAAGCCATCCAGTATCCTTCTTCCGCCAAGGACAGCGGGGGCAGGCTGCTGGTGGGCGCGGCCGTGGGCACGTCCAAAGACACGCTGGAGCGCGTGCGCGCCCTGGTACGCGCCAAGGTGGACGTGGTGGCCGTGGATACGGCGCACGGGCATTCCAAGAACGTGCTGGATATGATCACAGCCATCAAAAACCAGTTTCCAGACCTTGAGCTCATCGCCGGCAACGTGGCCACCGCCCAGGCGGTGCACGACCTGGTTTCAGCCGGGGCGGACTGCGTCAAGGTGGGCATCGGCCCGGGTTCAATCTGCACAACGCGGGTGATTGCCGGGATTGGCGTGCCCCAGCTCTCCGCCATCATGGAGTGCGCGGAGGAGGCGGATAAACTGGGCGTCTGCATCATTGCGGACGGCGGCGTCAAATACTCGGGCGACATCACCAAGGCGCTGGCCGGCGGCGCGGCCGCCGTGATGATCGGCAGCCTGTTCGCGGGCACCAAGGAAAGCCCGGGCGAAACGGAGATCTACCAGGGCAGGAGTTTCAAGGTCTACCGCGGCATGGGCTCCATCGCCTCCATGAAGCAGGGCTCGGCCGACCGCTATTTCCAGGAAGATTCGCAAAAGCTCGTGCCCGAAGGGGTGGAGGGCCGCGTGCCTTTCAAAGGCCCGCTGGCGGATACCATCTTCCAGATGATGGGCGGCCTTCGGTCGGGTATGGGGTACGTCGGGGCGGAAGACTTAGCGCAGCTCAAAGAAAAAGCGGAGTTCATCCGTATCACCACCGCGGGCCTGCAGGAAAGCCACCCGCACGACATCAGCATCACCAAGGAAGCGCCCAACTACTCGGGGAAATTCTAACCCGGAGGGGGAACCTTTCCCCCTTCCGGCGCTTCGCTGCCTCCCCCTTGCGGATGGATTGTTAGGGATTGAATTGGCGGCAAAAGAAAACAACCCCGGAATATTTTTTAGTAGTATGGGCTCCCGTTAAACAATATTATGGGATGGGATTTCAAAGGGACAATTGTCCCTTTGGCGGAGGTTTGGAGGCGGGGAGCCTCCAAAGAAAGAACACCCAAGGAGGAACAACTTGAGAGAAACAGTCATAGTCCTTGATTTCGGCGGGCAGTACAACCAGCTCATCGCGCGGCGCGTGCGGGAGCAGAACGTGTATTGCGAAATACTGCCTTTCAGCACGGATATAAAAGTCATCAAAGAAAAAAACCCCATCGGGTTCATATTCACGGGCGGGCCCAAAAGCGTATACGCGCCAAACGCCCCCCGGGCGGAGGAGGAAATCTATGCGCTGGGCGTGCCCATCCTGGGCATCTGTTACGGCAGCCAGCTCATCGGCAAACGCTGCGGCGGCAAGGTTGAGCGCGCGCACAGCGGGCAGTACGGCAAAACGGATATCAGCTACCGCACGTCCCACCCCCTGTTTTCGGGGATGGAAGAAAACTCGGTCTGCTGGATGAGCCATATGGACGCGGTGTCGGAGACGCCGGTGGGCTTTCGTGTGCTTGCGTCCACCCAGACCTGCCCGGTCGCGTCGTTCGGCAGCGAAGATAAAAAGCTGTACGGGGTGCAGTTCCACCCGGAGGTGATGCACACCAAAAACGGCACGCGTATACTTAGGAACTTCCTGTACAACATCTGCGGCGCGAAAGGCGACTGGACAATGGCAAACTATGCGGCAGCAGCGGTTAAAGAGCTCTGCCAAAAGATCGGCGGCAAAAAGGTGCTGCTGGCGTTGTCCGGCGGGGTGGATTCGTCGGTCGCGGCAGCGCTGCTGTCCCGCGCGGCGGGGGAGAACTTAACCTGCATATTCGTGGACCACGGCCTCCTGCGCAAGAACGAAGGGGACGAGGTGGAGGCCGTGTTTTCAAAGGAGCCCGGCATGAATTTCATACGGGTGAACGCCCAAAAGCGGTTTTTGGATAAGCTCGCGTGGGCCGTGGAGCCGGAGGCCAAGCGCAAGATCATCGGGGAGGAATTCATACGCGTGTTCGAGGCGGAAGCCAAAAAAATCGGCCATGTGGATTTTCTTGCGCAGGGCACCATCTACCCGGATATCATCGAAAGCGGCAAGGGCGACGCGGCTTTGATTAAAAGCCACCACAACGTGGGCGGCCTGCCCGACACCGTGGATTTCGACGAGATCATAGAACCGCTGAGGGATTTATTTAAAGACGAAGTGCGCGCATTGGGCGAAGAGCTGGGCCTTCCGCATCATCTGGTCTGGCGGCAGCCCTTCCCGGGCCCCGGCCTTGCCATACGCGTCATCGGGGATATAACGGAAGAAAAGCTGTCCATTTTAAGGGAAGCGGACTACATCTTCCGGGACGAGATTGCAATAGCGGGCCTGAACGAGGAGATATGGCAGTATTTCGCGGTGCTGACCGGCATGCGCAGCGTGGGCGTAATGGGTGACGAGCGCACATACGATTATACCATCGCTCTGCGCGCCGTCACCAGCGTGGACGGCATGACGGCCGACTGGGCGAGGATACCCCACGACGTGCTGGAGAAGATTTCGAACAGAATCATCAACGAAGTCAAGCACGTCAACCGCATCGTGTACGACATCACAAGTAAACCCCCCGCGACGATAGAGTGGGAGTAGAAAATAAAATCCCCGCAAGCCCCATGCATAAAGGGTTTGTGGGGTTATTTTTTTGCCTTTGAGTACAGATTGAGTACAAAACGGTTATTTTGTTTTATTATTTGTTTTTTCCAACGGCACATCACCTCTGGAAATGAGCCACATTTTAATTGATTCTTGATAACTGCTTAAATCCCGAAAATTCATATAATTTTCAATATTTTTTAAAATCTTATCATCAAATTTATCTATTTTATTCTTAAAAATCTTTTCCTCTAAATGTCCATGTTCCGCAAATTCATCTTCATATGCTGATTTTATAAGTTCCCAGTCCGATATAAGCTCATTAAGATAGTCATTGTTAAACTGTAGAGATATTGTATCTGCTATTAGTTTGTTGTCTCCATTTCTTTCGCCCAATATTCTTATATTTGTTTGGCTGTCAAGCATAAATAATGCGAAAAGGGCGTCCGCCACGGTGGAATAATTAGACTTGATACTGTCGTCATCAGCTAAAACGCCAATAGGAATACCCATTGCGTGAGCGATTTTCTGCAATTGAGCTGGTTTTGGGTTGCGAATACCAAGCTCGTATTTGCGGATGGTGGCTTCTCCGATACCGGATTCCTTGCCGAGTTCGTTTTGAGTCATTTTGTGTATCAATCTATATTGTTTTATTTTTTCAGCGATTGTCATTATCTCACCTCTATATATTTTAAGTTTACCATATAAATTAAAATTATAAAACCATAATTGACAGACACAATTGAGACTGATATAATTGGGATACGGAACTAGACACAAATGTGTCTGAACAAAGCAAATGAAAGGGGAACATAATATGCAAACAGATAACAAAATCTACATTACTGCAAATGAAATGGCCGAAATGCTTGGCGTATCGCCGGGGCATGCGTACAAGATCATCAGGCGGTTGAACCAGGAACTGGAGAAGGCAGGCTATCTTGTGATAGCAGGTAAGGTGCCCAAGCGCTATTTTGAAAAGCGTTGGTACGGTTTTGGAGCGTAAGGAGGGAGGTAAGAGTGAAAGCAGTAAAAGACCCCAAGACCGGCAAATGGAACATACAGTACCGCTATACAGACTGGCAGGGGAACAGAAGAAAATCTACAAAGCGCGGTTTTAGTAAAAAAAGTGAAGCCGAGGAATGGCTGCGCAACTTCATGCTTATGAAGCAATCAGATTTTGATATGTGCGTTGAGGATTTTTTAAAACTCTACTATGCCGATATGGAAACCCGTCTACGGGAACATACTATGCACACAAAGAAGTACATCATAGACCTGAAGATACTTCCTTTTTTCGGTAAGTTGAGCATGAACGACATTAAACCCGCCGATATTCGCAACTGGCAGAATACCCTAATCAAGCAAGGCTATTCACCAACATATCTTAAAACCATCAACAATCAGCTGAACGCAATTTTCAATTATGCCGTGAAGTATTACGACCTGAAAAGCAACCCCTGCACTAAAGCGGGCAGCATGGGCAAAAGCAATGCCGAGGAAATGAAATTTTGGACAAAGCAGGAGTTCATGCAGTTTATTGACTGTGTGATGGATAAGCGGCAATCCTACGTGGCATTTATGACGCTGTACTGGACAGGTATGAGAATAGGCGAATTACTGGCCCTGACGCCCCAGGACATCGATCTGGAGAAACACACAATCTCTATCTCCAAATCCTATCAACGGATTAACCGGAAGGACTTGATAACGCCGCCAAAAACACCGAAGAGCAAGCGGGTAATTGGTATACCGGAATTCCTTGCCGTTGATCTCCAAGGGTATATCAGCAGCATATACGGTATAGAAGCCCAAGACCGGCTGTTTCCAATGACAAAATACTTTATGGAACACGAGATACGGCGGGGGATAAAGGCAAGCGGCCTGAAGAAGATACGGCTTCACGACCTGCGCCACAGTCATGCGTCGCTGCTTATTGAAATGGGATTCACCCCACTGGCCATAGCCGAGCGGTTGGGGCATGACCGCATTGAAACCACCATGAATACCTATGTTCACCTGTATCCAAACAAACAAGGACAGATGGCGGACAAGCTGGAAGACGAATACAAGGAGGGCCTGTGATGAGCGGATTGGATAAAGACAGGAAACGCAACCAGACCGTTTCCTTCCGGGTCTCGACGGAGGAGCGGCGTCAATTGGAGGCGCGTATTATCGTCAGCGGAATGCCGAAAGGACAATACTTTATTCAATCCCTGCTCCATCAGAAAATACGTATTGTTGTGGGTAAATATCAGAGTGACCGTTTAAGCCTTGAGTTCAAGCGATTGCGAGAACAGATAGAAAGCCTGTGCTGCGACAGCGAAGAACTAACCCTTCTTTTGGGGGATTGCAAGGCACTTCTGGAGCAATTTAAGGCTGTTGCATCCGGGGCAAATGATGAATTGAATCCGAGTAATTTTTCAACAAAGGTACAGAAATGAACGGAGATTTGAGGGATAAAAATAAAAGCCTAAAATAACTAAATTTAGAAATGTACTCACAAACGAAATACCATTACAAAGAAAGAGAGGTAAAACATGAACGTACTAAAACTCGGAATTGATAACGGAAATTACAACACTAAATCTTCGGAGCGGATGCTGTATGCATCCGGCTTTACAATGGGCGAAAAGGAATTTATAACGGATGATATGCAGCTTTTCTACGCTGGCAAGTATTATGCTATTGGCGGAAAACGCATGAGTTTTCAACAAGACAAAACAAAGGAGGACGATGCCTTTATCCTGTCGCTGCCCGCCATCGCTGATGCCATGAAGCAAGCGAACATATCATTCGCCGAGATGTATCTCGGCGTGGGGCTTCCCATTGATACTTATGGCACGCAGAAAGAATTCTTCCGTTCATACTTCCTGCGGGGAAGTGTAAGCTTTGAATTTGAAGGCGCATCATACTGCTGCCACATTATGGACTGTAAAGTGTTTGCACAAGGCCATGCTGCGCTTTGCAAATACTATCAGCAGCTTAAGGAATACAATAACATAACGCTTGTGGATATTGGCGGATATACAGTGGATGTCCTCACTTTACATGACTTTAAGGCTGACCGAGGAAGCTGCGCCAGCATGCGCATGGGCACGATTATGCTGTTTAATGCTATCCGGGAAGAATTGCAGCAGGAGAACATTATTCTTTCTGATATGCTTGTAACCGACGTTATGCAGGGGCGTTTACAGCATGTGGATAAAGACAGGATTGAGGTTATCGTTGAGCGACGTATGCGTCATTATCTCAGGGAACTGCTCAACGCACTGTGTGAGCGCGGTCTCGATCTTAAACTCCCGGTTGCGTTTGCTGGTGGAGGTGCGGAGCTATTCGGTAAACGATTGTATTCGGGTGAGGCGAATACGATCGCCATTCTTGACCGTTTCGCTAACTCCGAGGGATATAAGCTACTATTGGGGTGACGGGATGCGAGAAAGACGATATTTGACGTTTGATATGAACAATCCACGCCATACTAAAGCGCTTAAATTGTTTTCAGCGCAAACGGATAAAAGGCGAAGTGAGTTTGTTATTGACTGTATTCTGAAAGCGCAGCAGGAAAAACAGATAGAAGAGGTCATACGAAAAACCATATCGGAAGCTTTGACCGGGATCTTATTATCCGGTTCGGTTAATTCAGATGCTCCATTAAATTTGCAATCCACGGAGAACATATCCGATCTACCAAAGGAGCTTATATGCGCGATGAACGGAATATGAACTATAATGGTTCAAAAAGCAGGGTGCTAGGACGAGTTTATACACCATGATGGTGTGTTTTGTTAGTGGAGATACAGGAATGAAGGAAAAAAGGGAAAAAAGAAGCCTTTGTATCTGCGAAATACAAAGGCTTTCCTGCCGTGTTATAGTAATGACTTACTGCAATTATCATATCATGGTAGGTCTCTGTATGCAAGAAGTAAATGGAGGCCGATAAAATGGCAGAACAAAAGAAAAGCGAAGTGAAAATCATCAGTATGGACACTGTGCAGCGCGAGGAAATCAAATGGCTTTGGTATCCATACATCCCGTTTGGCAAATTGACGATTATACAAGGCGATCCCGGAGAAGGGAAAACCACATTTGCCTTGAAGCTGGCCGCGGAATTATCCAATGGACAATGTTTAGGGGATAAAGAAGGCGCGGAATTGAGAGAGCCTATCAATATCATTTACCAGACTGCGGAGGACGGGTTGGCGGACACCATAAAACCCCGCCTTGAAGACGCTGGGGCCGACTGTTCAAAGATTCTGGTGATTGATGAAAGCGAAAAATCTCTAAGTATGCAGGATGACCGGATTGAACAGGCTTTGGAACAGACGCATGCAAGACTGCTGATACTTGATCCCATCCAGGCATTTTTAGGAGATAAGGTTGATATTAACCGGGCAAATGAAACGCGGGATATAACAAAAAAACTAGGAGCTCTGGCAGAGCGCACTGGCTGTGCGGTTATTTTGATAGGCCACATGAACAAAGGAAGCGGTACAAAGGCCGCATACAGAGGCGTAGGTTCCATTGATTTTTTCGCAATTGCCCGCAGCGTTCTTTTGGTGGGCCGCGTGCCGGACAACCCGAATATCCGGGCGATCGCCCAAATCAAAAACAACCTAGGGCCGGAAGGGGACACAGTCGCGTTTCAGCTAAGTGACAAAGGTTTTGAATGGGTAGGGAACTACGATATTTCAGTTGATGAATTGTTAAGTGGAATTTGTTCCGGTGATAAAAAATCGAAAGCAGAGGGCCTCATAAAAAGCCTGCTGGAAGCAAACGATACATACCCTGCTAATGAAGTTTTTGTACGGGGAAAGACGTTGGGGATATCCAAAAGGACGCTTGAAAATGCCAAACAGGAATTAGGTGTTAAGTCGGTCAGGGAAGGAACCGCATGGCATTGGAGCAAAAAGTGAGATGAATATCAAGAACGCAACACCGCAAAGTGCTTTACTTTGCGCCAAGGCTGCAATCTTGACTGCTCCCGAAGTTTCTTGCGGTGTTGCGTTCTTGAGCTGCGGCGATGTTAGGGGTACTCCCTTCGGATCCCATGATTCTCTGATTGAAATATTTTTCTTTTCAAACCAAATATGTTATGGCAAAAGACTCAAGGCTTTCCCAACCGGCTTCGGCGCGGAACTGCCGGAAGAATCATGGCTCCCGAAGGGAGGCAAGCTTCCTGTTTGTAAAGCCACAGACTTTAAAACAGAGCTTGGCAGGAGGGGGAACCCCTCCTTGCATCCTCCCTTGTGGGTTGAAATAAAGAAAAAGGAGAGCAGCATGACAAGAAGCAAATCAAAATTAATGAATTTCAGAGTTACCCAAGAAGACTATGGACGTATACACAGAAGGGCTGAGAAAGCGGGCCTTTCACTGTCCGGGTATCTGCTGACTGCAGCCATGCAGCGGGAGATTATTGTGATAGAGGGTCTGAAGGAAGCGGCAAAGGAGCTTAGAAAAATTGGTACGAATATTAACCAGTTGACACGGCTTTGCAATGAAGGCAGGATAACATGCCTGGAACTGAAAGGCGTAAAAGCACAATTGGAGGAAATATGGCGGTTCTTAAATTCACTAACTCGAAAAGCAGTTTAAAGAAACTGGCGCAGTATATCACATCGGATGAAAAGACAGAAGATAAACTGATATCCGGTAAGGACTGTATGGCAGCATCGGCATACGATGAGATGATCACTGTAAAACAGATGTTCGGCAAACGCTCCGGGAGGCAGTATATTCATTTGGTACAGTCCTTTGATGTAAGAGACCAGGTGAGCTATCGGAAAGCTCATGAAGTTGGCAGGGAGCTTGCGGAACTGTTTACCGGGTTTCAGGTATTGCTGGCCACGCATAAGGACAGGCGGCATGTCCATAATCACTTGCTTATAAATTCCGTTAATTTTGAAACCGGCTTGAAATATCAACAGAGCAAGGAGGATATGCAGAACATTAAGAGCATGTCGGACTATTTGTGCCGGGAGGCCGGGCTTTCCGTCATTGAACATAAAGGTGGTGAGTACATCTCCAGAGCCGAATACAAGGCGGCGGAAAAGGGCGAGAGCTGGAAATTCAGACTTATGGGCATGATCGACAGCGGTCTGGCGGCAGCCAAGACCAAGGAAGGATTTATCCTGTTTATGGAGTTGCACGGCTATGGCGTCAAATGGATGGACAGCCGGAGCAGCATTACCTATACCACTCCAGAGGGATTAAAATGCCGGGATGATAAATTGCACGATAAGAAATATATCAAGGAGGAAATGGAAAATGGATTCATCCAGGATGGACACGTTCAAAGCTCTGAACCGGCCGAAAAAAGAAGCATCCGAAGCGGAAGGGGCATTGCTGGAAATCACCCTGAAATTGGAGGAGATTCTGAAAGAGATGGGCGGTTTGACAGTAGAAACCAAAAGGACTCTGGACAGCAGCGCATCGGTTTTACAGGCAACCAACATATCGCTGGGACAGATCAAAGCACTGGCCGAAAAAACAAACGGATTGTACGTCCAGATGATAGGAGCAGATAAGGCTGGAGTAAGAAAATCGAGATGGACTTTTATCAAGGGCGTGCTGATCGGTATAGTGGCAGGTATGGCAGCTTGGTTGGTGATTGCGGCTATGTTAAAATAATTGCTTTAAAATATATTTGCAATATCAGTTAAGTGCTGCTGTTTTATATCAGCAATGCAGATTATTTATCATTATAGGAATACCACTCTTGTACACTTTCCTCCAGGCGAAAAGCGTTAAAGCCATGAGCCCTTAAAAGTTCAACAGCCTCCACTGAAAGAAGACAGTTTTTACCACGGCAATAGGCAACGATTTCCTGATTGGGCAGGGTAGATAAATGCTTTTCCATTTCCTCAATAGGAACAGAATTTGCGCCAGGGATATGCAGTATCTCATATTCATCCTTGGGTCTGACATCTATCAGAGTAACGCTTCCGTTTTTCATTCTTTCAATGAGTTCATCCATTTTTATTTTTTCAATGTTTTCATTGTTTGAATATAAATCGTCCCGCAGTCGCTGAATTTCAGCAATGCAGGCTTCCGCCAATAGCTGCAGAGACAATATAAAATTAACTACCGTCTTATCCGCCAACTGATAATACGAATAGAGTCCTTGCTTCTTGAATTCGACCAGTCTAGATTCAAGTAAGGTTTGCAGGTGCTGCGACGTATTGGCTACGCTCATTTGCGTTTCCTTTGAAATCATATCTACTGTTTTCGCTCCCTGCGCCAAAATATCCAAAATCTCAAGCCGTTTTGGGCTTGCAATTGCTTTACCGATTTTAGCGAGTTGAGTATAGGTTTGGTCCTTGAATTCACGCGATAGTTGTTCCATTTTTCTCTCCATTCAACTATTCAATTTATCTATTGACTAGTATAGCATGTAAATGCTATAATTCAAATATTAAATATTAAATTATAAGGAGTAAGCCGAGGAAACGATTAAAATCCTTGATTATACCCATTAACGGAGAAAGACTATATGATCTATCTTGACTATAACGCAACAACGCCGATTGATAAAGAAGTCGCAGATGCAATGATTCCTTACCTATATGGTAATTATGGTAATCCTTCGAGTACTCATGAGTTCGGCGTAACCGCGAAAAAAGCCGTTGAAAAAGCAAGGGGGCAGGTTGCGGCGCTTATAAACTGTACCCCGGACGAAATCATATTTACAAGCGGCGGCAGCGAATCGAACAACACGGTTATTAAAGGCGTTGCGTTTACGTACAGGAGCAAAGGCAATCATATAGTCACATCAACAATCGAACACCCTGCGGTTTTGAATCCTTGCAATTACTTAAAGGAATTGGATTACAACATCAGTTACGCTGCTGTGGACGAATACGGCATTGTCAGCACGGGTGAGTTGGAAAAACTAATTGACAGCCAAACTATCCTGGTTACGGTTATGCATTCAAATAATGAGACTGGAACGCTTCAACCAATAAAAGAAATATCAGAGATTTGCAAAAAAAACGGCGTACTGTTTCATACCGATGCTTCCCAATCTGTAGGCAAAGTTCCGATTGACGTTCAGGAGCTTGGGGTTGATTTCTTAACGATTGCCGGGCATAAATTGTACGCACCCAAGGGCATCGGCGCTTTATATATCAGAAAAGGCATTAAAATAGAACCACTTATTCATGGCGCAGGCCATGAAAGAGGACGTCGCGCGGGGACTGAGAATATAGTTTTTGACGTAGCTCTTGGCAAAGCATGCGAAATTGCCGGGAAAGCATTAGAAAGCGATCATGTAAGACAATTGACGGAATATTTTCTAAATAAGCTGAAAGAGATGTTCGGCGATAAAATCCAATTGAACGGCCATTCTGAAAAAAGATTGCCCAATACTCTTAATATCAGTCTTTTGGGGTTTAACGGACATGAAATCCTAAGCGGTTTGGGAGATGTAGCCGCGTCAATCGGTTCCGCCTGCCACTCGGGTTTAACAACCATTTCTCCCGTGCTGAAGGCTATGGGCGTTTCGGGAGAAGCGGGACGTGGTGCTGTGCGCTTCAGCCTTGGAAGATACACTACAAGAGATGAAATAGATGAAGTGCTTGATAGGTTGAATAAGATCTGAGGATATGCTTTATGAAGGTAAGGTCAATATCAAATCCGGATTTATTTAAGGTTTTAAATCAAGCCAAAAATGAAAATCATTATGGCTGCGACCAGGAATGGTATTCTACGGAGTGGCAACGTTTTTCGGGATGCGGACCAACAGTAGCTTCTAACATCATTTATTACCTGACCCATAAAGGACAAGATTCGACCGCAAGGCAGGATAAGGTCTGCATGAGCGAATGCTCGGCATTGATGGAGGAAATCTGGAAATATGTAACGCCTACATCCGAAGGCATACCCACTACTAAGATGTTGATCGATGCAATGCTTTCCTATGTTACATCAAAGGGGTTAAATTTTGAACACAGGTTCCTGGATGTACCTAAGGAAGAGGATAGCCGTCCTACATTACCGGAATTAGTAGTTTTTTTAGAATCAGCGCTGTCTAAAGATGTTCCTGTAGCATTTTTAAATCTATGTAACGGAGAGGAACAAAACCTTGAAGGATGGCACTGGGTCACAATAATTTCACTTGAATATGGGAAGAAAGAAGAAACGATATATGTTCATATATTGGATGAAGGACTGATTAAAAAATAGACTTGGATTTATGGTATAATACCACAGTTCTTGGCGGTGGATTTGTATACTTTCAGTCTCTAACAGTATTCTGATAAATTCTAAAAGTAAAAAAAATTAAATTAAGGAGGTTTTATCATGAAATTAGGGATCATACTTGAAACAAAAGAATTGGAAAAGGCCTGGAATGCTTTTCGTTTCGCAACGACGGCGAAAAAGCAAAACCATGAAGTCAAAGTGTTTCTGATGGGGGAAGCCGTCGAATGCGAGGGACTTACACATGAAAAGTATGATGTAGACGGGCAACTGAAGGCTTTTATCGAAGCAGGCGGGGAAATACTGGCCTGCGGTACGTGCCTTAAGTCCAGAAAAATGGAAAGTTCAGATGCTTGCCCAATATCAACAATGATAGACTGCGTTAAAATGGTTGAATGGGCGGATAAGACTGTTACTTTTTAAAGTTATATGTAATCTCTGTAAGTACAAAACATACTGTTCGGATAATTGGAGCCGTAAAGGTCAATAGAGATAATGGTGCCATTGACATTTGTGGATTAAAAATCATGTTTACTTTAAAGATCTTTTCGTTTACAATAAGATCGTGAAAGTAAGGTGATCGTATGAGCAAATTTAATGCACTGGATTTGTTGCTTCAAAAAAATAATGGGTATTTAAAAACATCCGACGCCATTGCAGCTGGAATCTCAAAATCCTATTTTAGCGAATATGTCCGAAAGCGGGGCTTAGAGCGTGTCGCTCACGGACTTTATATGTTACAGGACGCATGGGAAGATACCATGTATATTATTCAGACGCGATACCCGTTAGCTGTATTTTCTCATGAAACGGCTTTATATTTGCTGAACCTGGCCGAACGTGAGCCCATCCAGTATGCAGTTACATTCAAAGCGGGAACGAATGCGACGGGACTGACTAAGCAAGGTGTCAAGGTTTATAAAATTAAGGACAGCCTTTTCAATGAAGGAATTATGGAAGTAAAATCCCCTGCTGGGCATACGCTCAGGACCTATAATCCTGAACGGACAATCTGCGACTTAATCCGGAGCAGGCGAAATATTGAAATTCAAGATTTACAAACAGCTATTAAAGAGTATGTGCGTCGTAAAAAGAAAAACATCCCATTGCTCATGCGCTATGCGAAAGAGTTTTCAGTAGATAAAATCATCAGGCAATACATGGAGGTGCTTTTATAATGATTCGCACATCAAGGCAACTGAAAGCGCTTGTACGCAATAAATCAAAGGGTGACAGCACTAAGGCGCAAATCATCATCCGTAATTATGTCATGGAACGGTTCCTTGAACGTCTGTCCCTTTCTCCATATCGGAACAACCTGATTCTGAAAGGCGGAACTTTGGTATCCGCTATGGTAGGGTTGGACAATCGCTCCACAATGGATGTTGATGCGACCATTCAAAACTTACCCTTATCTGTTGAAGACGCCAGAAAAGTGGTGAACGAGATTGCGTCCATTCAGATTGATGATGGAGTTACTTTTGAGATAAAAAGTGCAGCCAATATAATGGATGAAGCGGATTATACCGGAGTAAGGGTTATGCTGGACGCGACGCTAGAAACGATGCACACTCCCTTGAAAATCGACCTCTCTACAGGGGATGTGATTACACCGCGGGCTGTATTATATTCTTTTAATCTGTTGTTTGAAGAGCGCTCCATTTCTATTCTGGCATACAATTTGGAAACCGTTCTTGCTGAAAAGCTGGAAACGCTTCTTTCCCGCGGAACCGCCAATACTCGTATGAGAGATTTTTATGACATCTATGTCCTTGAAACCATGCGGCGGCAGATTATAGACTCATCCGTGTTGAGGGAAGCTTTTGTAAACACGTGTAAGAAACGCAGCTCTCAGGCCACTGTACAGGATGCGGCTTTGATATTGGATGAAATCCAAATGAGCAAAGAAATGGCAGCCTTATGGAAAAAATACCAAAGCAAATTCGATTACGCAGCAGATATTGAATGGAAAGATGTTATTCAGTCGGTCAGAAAGCTGCACAGCGGGATGGACAAAGTGAAAGTGAAAAGGCGAGAAGACTTTGAAAGATAGCTATTCTAGTGATTATGGTGTTTTAAATCATTGTTTCTGAAGTGCCATAATAAATGTAAATAAGCAATAAAACAGAACTCAAAGTACTTTGGACAAGGGTAGGGTTATGCTCAATCAAAAGAAAATTATTTTCGAAGACATTGATATGCGGCAATATTTTAGAGGAAAGCCAATTAATGTTTTACTGGCAATACTGAAAAACGCCGGCGTCATGGTAGGTATATTAATTGCCGCCACATTGGTTTCATTTGGATTTCGTGTGCTGGGTTTCCACGAGTCTAATTTCATCATGATGTATATATTGGGCGTTTTGCTGATAGCAAATTTTACAACCGGCTATCTATACGGCATATTATCGTCGGTCTTAGGCGTACTGATTTTCAATTTTTTCTTTACGGAGCCGTACTATACTCTTGTGGCATACAGCCCTGAATATCCCATTACGTTTGTAATAATGCTGATCGTCGCGCTGATCACCAGCACAATCGCCGCGCGCGCCAAACGGGAGTCGCGGCGGGCCGAGCTCCGCGAGAAACGCATTAATATTTTATACCAGATAGAAAGAAACCTTCTTGCCGTAAAAAACATCGGACAGGTTGCCGATGTCGCCGCTAAGGACATATCGCAGTTGTTCGGCGTGTCCATCATTGTATGTCTGGCGGATATCCATGGAGAACTTGATATTTGCCACATTGAAGGCAACGATATATTTGATTCTGAAACCGAAAGGATGGCGCGCAGGGAAACATATGAATCCGGTATTCCATGCGGTGCAGGCACTGAGCTTTTTTCAGACAGCCGGGCGTATTTCATGCCGATATCCGGACAGAGCGGAGTACTGGGGGTTATCGGAATCGGCTTGCGCGACGGCGTGCAGATTATTGATAACCTAAAGATTTTTTTGGAGACGGTTGGAGCCCAAATCGCAATGGCGCTCGAACGGGAGCGGTTATATGAAAAACAGCAGCAAACCAAAACGGAAATGGAACGGGAACGGCTGCGGGGAAATTTGCTCCGGGCCATATCTCATGATTTGAGGACACCCTTGACCGGTATTTTGGGATCGGCCAGCACGGTAATTGAAAATTATTATGCTTTAACAGACGATGTTAAAAAAGAGTTTTTGCAGGGGATATTTGAAGACGCCGAATGGCTTAATAATTTAGTGGACAATATACTGAGCATGACCCGTTTTGATGACGGAACGACTCAAATAAGCAGAGAAATGGAAGCCGTTGAGGAAATCATATCGGAAGCCGTATCCCGCGTCAAAAACCGTGCCGGGAAGCATGAGATAAAGATATCCATTCCTGATGAACTGATCATGATACCGGCCGACGGCACTCTGATTGAACAGGTGGTTGTCAATCTGCTTGACAATGCCATCAAACATACGCCCGATGGAAGCGGGATCAACGTTTCGGTCAAACCGGAAAAACAGCGTGTTGTTTTTGAAGTGAGTGACAACGGACCCGGCATACCCGGGGATGATCTTCCGTACGTATTCAACCGGTTTTATAAATCTGAAAAAACAACGGATACGGTCAGAAGAGGAATCGGGCTGGGTCTTACGATATGTAAATCGATCATAGAGGCGCATGGCGGCGTGATATCCGTGCAAAACAAGCCTTCAGGCGGCGCGGTATTCCGTTTTACCCTGCCTATAGAGGAGCAGATGAAATGAAACCCCTTATTATTATTGTAGAAGATGAAAAACCGATTCGCCATTTTATAAAGGTTGCGCTTGAGACCCAGAACTACGGATGCATTGAAGCGCAAAGCGGAAGGGAAGCATTGTCCCTTACAGCGTCCCATCATCCCGACATTATGGTTTTGGACCTGGGCCTTCCGGATATCGATGGGCTGGATGTGATTAAACAGGTTCGGCAATGGTCGGGCATTGCCATCGTCGTTGTTTCGGCGCGCGGGCGCGAGAGGGAAAAGGTCGAGGCGCTGGACGCAGGAGCGGATGATTACCTCACAAAACCGTTTGGCGTAGCCGAACTTTTGGCGCGTATACGAGTAAGCCTGCGAAGAGTATCAACTGTGAGCATACAAAGCGGGATGGAAAGTTTCGTTTTTCAATCGGGTGATCTCAAAGTAAATTTTGAAAAAAGAAGAGTCGAACTAAACGGAGAGGACATCCATTTGACACCGACCGAATACAGCCTTCTGACCTTGCTTGCAAAACACCAAGGAAAGGTATTGACGCATAGGTTTATCATGAATAAGATATGGGGCCCTTCCGACGATACCCAGTCCTTGCGGGTGTGCATGGCAAATCTGCGCCGTAAAATAGAAAAGGATCCCGCGCAGCCACGGTATATCACGACCGAAGTAGGCGTAGGATATCGTATGATGGAAGAATAACATTAGCTTGTTTTTGAAAGATTCACTCGCCGCCAGTTGGCGGTTTTTTATTGTTAAAAAAAATATATAGGCCATATTGGTTTTTGCTAACAGAATCTTTATACGGTCACTGTATATCTTCACACCCAGTTTATATCTTCCTGTTTACAATTAAATCAAAGGAACCGGAGGTGAAGAGAATGGCATCCAAGGAAAAAAATAATCCTTTCCAGGAAATAATTGAAGAGATAATCGGATCGCTTAAAAAACGGGAGCTTGAAAATGCTGAGAAACTTATCACAGTCTTGGTTTCAATGGATATTGATACTCCTGAGCCTCACAATCTTTTTGGGATACTTTCGGAAATAAAGGGTAAAGACGACAGTGCGAGAAAACATTACCGGGCCGCCTATGCGCTGGATCCCACATATAAGCCAGCCTGCCGCAATCTTGAGAGACTGGTTTTGGGATCGCAAAACCATGGGTTTGATTATGGCGGGATTGAAGCAAGGGAAATCAGATAGGGGTTTAATGCAGTATGAATATGATGGGTTTCAAAAAAAAGAAAAAGGATAAAAACTTAATCATTATTGCCGGATGCGGGAGATTGGGTTCGAGTATTGCATCTCTGTTGTCTCCTCAGGGCAAGGATGTGGTGATCATTGACAGGGACGGCAATTCATTTCGCAAATTATCACCCGATTACGGCGGGTTTTCCATTGAAGCCGACGCTACCGATATCAATACGCTTAAAGATGCGGGCATTGATGAGGCAAGTATCCTGATGGCGTTTACAGACAATGATAACACAAACATTATGATCGCGCAGATTGCAAAGAAAATATTTTTGGTATCCAAAGTAATAACCCGGCTGTATGATACCGAAAAAGAATCGATTTTGAACGGAAGCAATATATATACGATTAATCCCGCGCGTTTGTCAATCACCGCGGTCGATGAAATATTTGCCCGTGCCAGGGAGGTGGAATCATGAAGATAGCGATCGTCGGCGGCGGGAAGAAAGTGGACTTTCTTGCAAAGTCGCTCCTGAATAAAGGGCATCAGCTTACCATTATCAATGACAGCGAACCGGACAGCAAGTATTTAGCGCGCACACATGACGCGCGGGTCGTATGCGGGGACGGGAGCAAACCGTTCATATTGAAAGACGCAGGCGTTTCGGGGTTCGATCTGATGATCGCACTGACGCCGAAAGACGCGGATAATCTTGTGATTTGCCAGCTTGCAAAAAAAGTGTTTGATATCAAACGCGCTTTTTCCGTTGTGAGCAATCCCGTGAATGTGGACGTTTTTAAGATGCTTGGAATCAACACGGCGGTGAGTTCGACCTATATACTGGCGATGACGATTGAGCAGATGGCGTTTGTAGATCAGTTGTCCAATTATCTTCCTCTGGAAAACGGAAAGGTCCAGTTGCTGGAGATCGTCGTTCGGGAGGAATCCGGGGTCAGCGGAAAACAGATTGTAGAGCTTGATTTTCCGGAACAGGCGATTATCGGCAGCATTATCCGCGGTGGAAGCATGATTATTCCAAACGGCCGGACAGAACTTAGGACGGACGACAAGCTGATCATCCTGACCAATTCGGAATCGCGTTCCAAGGTGATTGAGAGTCTTGTTGGAGGAAGCAGTTTATGAATACAAAAGCCGCCCTTAGCATACGGAATTTCTTTAGTATATTCGGCGTGCTGATCATGATGGTCGGAGGGCTGATTCTGCTCCCCCTCGTGGCGCTTCCATTTTATCCGCAGGAGGTGGGTTGGTCGGTCTGTTTTTTGTTGCCCGCGGGCATAGCGATCCTGGCCGGGTTTTTATTAAAGAGGCTGGATCCCGGACAAGAGATCGCGCTTTCCTTAAAGCAGGACGCCGTGATCGTTGTAGGCGTATGGATAGTCGGCACGCTGTTTTCTTCCATGCCTTTCGTATTGTCCGGAATGCTGGATTTCAGCCAGGCATATTTTGAGGCGATGAGCGGATGGACGACGACCGGGCTTTCGGTAGTGGATGTAACGGCCGCTCCGCATGTTTTTCTTTTATTCCGTTCCATGATGCAGTTTTTCGGGGGGCTCGGGTTTATATTATTGGTGGTATCAGCGCTGTCGGAGACCTTTGGAATGCGCCTGTATACCGCGGAATGTCATTCCGACAAGCTCCTTCCGAATCTTGCCAGGTCTGCAAGGATGATATTCAAGATTTATATCGGGTATTTTATTGCGGGCGTCGTTTTATACGTATGGGCGGGGATGCCGGTGTTCGACGCCGTGAATATCAGCATGGCCGCGCTTTCCACCGGCGGATTTGCAGTAACGCCGGACAGCATTGCGGCTTATAACAGTTTTCCGATTGAACTGATATCGGTGGTTCTTATGATTTTGGGCGCGACAAACTTTTTGGCGCATATGCTGCTCATAAAAAGAAAGTTCAAAACCTTTTTCAGAATAGGCGAAACACGGTTTATGTTTTTGCTGCTGGGTATCTTGATACCCCTGGTAGCGGTCGTATCTTTGCAAAGCGTATATGACAATCTGGGGGAAGCCTTCAGGGTGAGCCTTTTCAATATTACTTCAGCGCTTACCACCACGGGGTTCTCAACAGTGGCATATAACAACTGGCCGGCGTTTTCATGGCTGATTCTGGTAGCTATGATGATAATAGGCGGCGGGATAGGATCGACCGCCGGCGGCATCAAATATGGACGCATATATCTTCTGCTGAAGATGTTTTTCTGGAATTTAAAGCGCAAGTTTCTGCCCGAACGATCGATCAATGAGCTAAGCATATACCGCCCGGAAGGAAAAGTCTATGTCACGAATGACTTTTATGCCGACGCCGCCAATTATTTCTTCTTGTATCTGTTCGTACTGTTTATCGGGACCGGACTTTTGGCTTCGCTCGGATATTCATTTCAGGATTCCCTGTTTGAATTTACATCCGCGCTGGGCACGGTGGGGTTATCCGTTGGGGTCACGACGCCGGATATGCCGCCGTTGGCCTTGTGGACAATGACTGCGGGCATGCTTTTGGGGCGGCTTGAAATGTATGTAATATTCATTGCGGTTATAAAAGTCTCGAAGGATATTAAGAAACTGGCTGTCAGCAGGTGAATCTTTTCATAATGAATGGAAGCGCTATAACTATTGGCCCTAAAGATTAAAGGTAATTATAGATTTTGTATTCATATATGCACTTATTGCTGTTGAGTACATTTTGAGTACAATAATTTGGCGAGCGAGAAAAAACGAGGCTATAATCGTAAATAGGGCGAAGAAAAACCCCATAAATATAAGAAAAAACATCTTGGCCAGGGTCCCAAGAGTCGAGTGGGAGTAAGCCAATCGGGATTTACTTATATAAAGTGAGGGAGAATTATGGATAAATCCAAAGTAATTCAATACCACCAGATGATGCTTCCGACATTGAAAGCACTAGAGACTCTTGGCGGATCAGCTAATATTGATGAGTTAGATTCTAGGGTTATTGATATTATGCAATTGCCGGAAAAGATGGTGAATATCTTACATAAAGAGGATGGTACTTTAACTGAAGTACAGTATAGGCTAGCCTGGGCTAGAACTTATCTCAAAAAGTATGGGCTAATCGATAATTCAGCTCGAGGTGTGTGGTCTTTTACTGAATCATTCAATGGAAAAATTGATAGCCTTTCGTCTGATGAGATTGTCCAAAAAGTACGTTCTATGTCAAAAACAGTTAGTGATCAGGCGACAGGAGACGATAATCTCGAGAATGATGGTGTTGAATTACCAGAAGAGGCTATGGATTGGCGCGAAAAGCTGAGATTTATATTGCTAAAGATGCCGCCAGATGCTTTTGAAAGGCTAACGTTGCGACTTTTACGTGAATCAGGGTTTACACAAGTTGAGGTAACAGGTAAATCAAGTGATCATGGCATTGATGGTAAAGGAATCATACGTTTACATGGAATCATGAGTTTTCACATGATTTTTCAATGTAAACGTTATAAAGGTAGTGTAACTCCATCTGAAATACGCGATTTTAGAGGTGCTATGCAAGGAAGGGCGGATAAAGGGCTTTTTATCACTACAGGATCCTTTACTTCTGAAGCAAAAAAAGAAGCTATTCGTGATGGTGCCCCGGCTTTAGATTTAATTGATGGAGATGCTCTCATAGAAAAATTAAAAAATTTGGGATTAGGAGTGACTGAAAAAATTGTTAAAGACTATGAAGTAAATGAAGAATGGTTTATGAAGATTTGAATGATAGAGACAAGGGGACGGTTTGGAGTGCGACAATCCAATAGCAGACTACATTAGTTGTTTTTTTAAAATCCGATTTAGATGGTATAACGACATTTCCAAATAGAGAATCCCAATAAATTTGTAGGTTCGGAAGAATTATGCCATATAATAAATGATAAGCGCAGTTATATGTGGCAACATATTGGCAACAAAAAATCAGACAGCTAAAAACATATGAATAATTAAAGCAATCAGAATACCAGAACACATAATATCTAAACAGAATTTTTTAGAAAACGATCTTAAGGAGCGAACGGAACACTCTTAAGAGCATGAGGAGAGCCGCTCTGGAAGAGCGGGAGTGAGAAATGGCTCTATAGAGCCAAAAATTGCAGGTTTATAATTGAGGGAAGACACTGAATCTTGTGTAAAAAGGCAGCCGTCGCAGCCGCCTTTTTTTTATTTTCAGAGGTAGTATTTCGGCCAAAAACAGAGCGCAGGTTTGACTTTTTATAAAAAATCGTATATAATGGGGCCTTCGTCATGGTTTCGGCATAAAATAACGCACTATGAAGGAGAAAAAGGATTATTGAGAAAAAGAATCACTCTGTTCGTTGCCGTTCTGGTAATTTTTTTTGCCACAACGACAGCGCACGCACAAACCGCTGACTTTGGATCGGATGAGTCACAGTTTTTTATGACAGGAGTCGGCGACACGAAGGACCTTGAATACGTAGGAAGCATTTGCGTTTCGGCATACTACCCACACGAAGACAGTTATACAAACAACTTTAAAGGGCAGCCGCTGGACGAACTTGTAGGAGACATTGTGGCTTGTCCGACTGGGTCTGATTTGCTCGGAAAAACAATACTCATCATGGTAGACCACCAATTGATTATAAGAAAGGTATGGGATACCGGATGTAAGCCAGGCAGGATAGACCTGCTGGTCGGCAATGCGAAGGAAATGAACAACTGGGGTTTGCACAATTGCGACATATGGGTCGTTAACTAAAAAAATGCTCCATACGAAAATCGGATGGGGCATTTCTTTACCTGTTTGAGACTTTTAAAAAATGAAAAGGGTGTGATTTCTTAAAAAATCGCTTCTTGTGCTATAATAATAAAATCAGCAGATATCGGCTTCAATAAAGGCCTGTGATCGTGCAAAGGAGAATTTTATGAATGCGGTAAGGGGAAGGCTTTACTATATCGATAATTTAAGGCTCCTGGTCATTGTTTCTGTTGTCGTTATTCACATTTCGGTAACGTACAGCGGATTAGGCAGCTGGTTTTATATAGAGGGTGCCGCGCACAGCCCGGCGCAGACGGTCGGATTCAATTATTTCCAGTCCATGATACAGAGTTTTGTCATGGGGCTGTTGTTTTTGATCGCGGGATATTTTGTTCCCAAATCGTATGATCAAAAAGGCTCTTGGAAATTCCTCCATGACCGGATGGTACGCCTGGGTATACCCGCACTTCTATACTTGCTGGTGATCAATCCGTTGGTGCTCTATTTTGAGCTGAGCGGCTATGCGGGCGTGTATTCGGATTTCTGGCATTTTTATGCCGTCGGTTACCTCGGTAACTTAAGCTTTCTGAGCGGACCCGGTCCCATCTGGTTTGTCGTGGTGCTGCTGTTTTTCACCGCCATTTATGCTGCCCTTCCAAAAAAGGAACCAAAGGAAAAAAAGCAGCTTGCCCTTACAAAGAAGAATATCTGGCCACTTGTTTTTATCATCGCGGCCCTCACATTTGCAATTCGGCTGGGAGCGGGTGACGGGATAGACTATTATAATTTTCTTTTAGGATATTTCGGGCAGTATATCCCTTTGTTTATCGTGGGCATCCTGGCGTACCGGCACCATCTGTTTGACAAAATCACCTATCAATCCGGCAAAAGGTGGCTCGTATGCGGACTGGTGATCGGATCGTTTTCCTGGTTGCTTTTAATGGGCGCGACCGGCGGCTGGATGGGAAACTCAAGTGCCTTGCACGGCGGTTTCACCTGGCAAAGCGCCGCCTACTCCCTGTGGGAGTCCGCGGTCGCAATCGCACTGGATATCGGTCTGATCACGGTTTTCCGTGAAAAATTAAACCGGCAAAGCAAATTGATTAAAACGTTGTCGGACAATTCGTTTGCGGTTTATGTGTTCCATACACCCATCATCATAGGCGCCGCGCTGCTACTGCGGCCGGCACAGTTGCCGCCCGCGGCGAAGTTTGCCCTTATAATCGCGCTCTGCCTTCCTCTGGTTTACATTGCTGCGCATTTCATCGTGCGCAAAATACCCCTGCTCAAAAAAGTCATGTGAGGAATTATAATTTTCAATGCAATACCTATATATTTATCTCGCGGCTGTCAGCCTTATCGGCTTTTTCATGATGGCCGCGGACAAAAGAAAAGCAATCAAGTCAAAACCGCGCGTCAGCGAAAAAACGCTGTTCATCACCGCCTGGATTGGCGGGAGTTTGGGCGTTTACTTGGGTATATTCGCCTTCCGGCACAAAACAAAACACAAAAATTTCACGGTGGGCCTGCCCTTCATCATGGCGGCACAAATTGCAGCCGTGCTGCTTATTTCGGGCCTGAAATTCACTTAAAAAGCATTTATTTAGTTTATTTTTCCATTATACAACATTTTCGTTTCATATTGTGATATACTATGTAAGGTTTGCGTATAACGCTCGCCGCGCTTTTCCTGGCTGAAGACCGGGCGGCGCAAATTAAGAAAGATAAGGATAAAGAATGAATTTTAAAGACTTGAACATCATTCCTCCCATATGCAAAGCATTGGAGAGAGAAAATTATACCACGCCTACGCCCATACAGGAGCAGGCGATCCCGACAATACTGGCGGGGAGAGACTTGCAGGGATGCGCGCAAACGGGCACGGGCAAAACAGCCGCCTTTGCGGTGCCTATTTTGCAGCTGCTAAGCGGCAGTGAAACCGCGCCGCGCCGTATCCGCTCGCTCATCTTAACGCCTACGCGGGAACTTGCCTTACAGATTTACGAGAGTTTCCGCACGTACGGGCGCTTTACCGGCCTTCGGGCCTGCGTCGTATACGGCGGCGTTTCGCAGAGACCCCAGGAGGAAGCGCTTAAAAAGGGCGTGGACATCCTGGTCGCAACACCCGGCCGGCTGTGGGATCTGATGCAGCAAAGGCTGGTGAACCTGGGCCATGTGGAGATTCTCACGCTGGATGAAGCGGACCGTATGCTGGACATGGGCTTTATCCACGACGTAAAAAAGATCATCGCAAGAACACCGGATCAAAGGCAGACGCTGTTCTTTTCGGCCACCATGCCGCCCGAGATCGTCGATCTGACAAAATCGATGCTGAACAACCCGGAGAAGGTGACGATCACTCCGGAATCCCCGGCGGTAGATATTATCGAACAATCGGTCTATTATGTAGACAAACCGGACAAACGCAACCTGTTGCTGTATCTTTTAAAAGATTCATCCATTGTATCGGCCCTGGTATTTACCCGTACAAAGCACGGGGCGGACCGGGTGGCGCACGAACTGGTCAAAGGAAAGATATGCGCGCAGGCCATCCATGGAGACAAATCGCAGGGTTCACGCCAAAAGGCGCTACATGATTTTAAAAACAAGACCACGCGCGTGCTGGTGGCCACCGATATCGCGGCAAGAGGACTGGATATAGACGAATTGTCCCATGTGATCAATTTCGACCTGCCGGAAGTACCCGAGACCTATGTACACCGCATCGGACGTACCGGCCGTGCGGGGCGCAGCGGCATTTCTATTTCTTTCTGCGACCAGGAAGAAACGAAATCACTGCGGAGCATTGAGAAGCTGTGTAACAAATCCATCGAAATTGTTAAAGGCCATCCGTTCCATCTCGCGGTATTCGACGATTCAAAACTTGCCTCCGCACGAAGCGGCGGGTTCCATTCGCCCCCGCGCAGAGGGATCCGCTCCATAGGTAGGGGCGTTAGGCGGTAAGACGGCGTTTCGCGCTGACGGGAATGCGTGTTTTCAGCAGTTTTTTTAAGATCAAATGCATAAAGCGTATGCCGCATAAAAAATAATCGAACCTTTTTGGGGACATACTAACTTTAAGCGGTTTTTGCCGCCCAAAGGAGGGTTTTATATGTCTGGAGAAAGGTTAATGTCAGAAGCTTTAAAACAGGAAATCGCGCAGCGCTTGGGCGTTTCAAACGTCGTCTCCCGCGAGGGATGGGGCGGCGTTTCCGCCCGCAACTGCGGAAACATTGTTCGTGAGGCGATCCTCATGGCCGAAAACTCACGGAAATAACCTTCCAAAGCAAAAAGGCTTCCCGAAAGGGAGGCCCTTTTTTATATGTGAGAAATGAATCAAAATAATCAGCTTTGAGGTTTAAAAGAGCTTTTAGAAAAAAGAAAGGGAACCTTAAAAAAATAATACGCCACCGGCGCGCGTTCGGCCCCGTTTTGCGTGTTTTGTGACAAAGTTACGGAACAAAACGCCTTTCCGTTGTATACTTTAGTAAAAGAAAGGGGTAGATGCTTATGTCGGTACAAATAACAAAAAACAATTTCAAATCAGAGGTATTGGACGCAGGAGTCCCGGTTCTGCTGGATTTTTGGGCGGAATGGTGCGGACCGTGCAGGATGGTTTCCCCGGTGCTCGATGAGATCGGCAGGGAAGTACCTAATGTAAAAGTCGGCAAAGTCAACGTTGACTACCAGCCCGAGCTGGCCCAGAAATTCGGCGTGATGAGCATCCCGACACTCGTGGTCATGAAAGACGGTAAAGTCGCGAACAAAGCAATAGGCGCTATGCCGAAGCAGGCAATACTCAATCTGCTGAAATAGACTTCAAGGGAGTAAACGGTCAAATAAAAAAGTTCACTGATATATGCTTTAAAGCCGGCGCAAAGCAAAAAAAACAGGAGGTTTTTAAAACCTCCTGTTTTATGTTGTTTTTCTTTTAGCTTTCCGCAAGTCCGCGTCCGCGGCCTGTGCCGTATCCCGTGCCGTCCAGCGCGCGCTCGCCGCCGTTGTCGCATACGCCGTCGCCGTCCGCATCCGCAAAGCCCGCGACATCCGCCGCGCCATAGGCATTGCCGCTGCCGTCCAGAGCCGGAACTTCGCCGCATGTGTCACATACGCCGTCGCCGTCCGCATCCGCAAAGCCCGCGCCGCCCGCCGCGCCGTAGGCGTTGCCGCTGCCGTCCAGCAGCGGTCCGTCGCACACGCCGTCGCCGTCCGCGTCGCGGAATCCAAAGCCGCCCATCAGACCGTACACATATCCCAAGCCCGTGCCGTCTTTGGCCGCAACTGTTCTGGCCGCAGCGCCGTTTGCGGCTCCGTAGCCAACGCTTGCGTCATCGGCCGGCCTTCCGGCCGCCATCGCCACACCCGATACGGACAATACGGCAACAGCCGCCATCCCTGCAATTAATTTCTTTGAGAACTTCATTTAAGTTCATCTCCTTTTTTTATTATAAATTTTTCCGGGTTTGTTTTCCCGTCTGCATTCAATATAAACAATGGCTGTGACAAATCTATGGCGTAAAAATGATAAAAGAAGGGCGTTTTAAAGTGCGCGCGGATTGTTTATATTGCGAAAATGCTGTTATAATAAAGAGGATTCATTTTTCAAAAAAACACTCTTTTGCCACAATTTCCTGTCATAATCATTTTCGGAGGTGAGCCTAATGTCCACGATACTGATAGCGGACGACAACGCGCAGATCGCGTCCATACTGGAAGAATACGCAAAGAAGGAAGGCTATGAACCCGTGATTGCGCGGGACGGGGAAGACGCCCTTGAAAAGTTCGGGCAATACGCGCCGGATGTCATCCTTTTGGACGTAATGATGCCCAAAGTGGACGGTTTTGAAGTGTGCCGGAGGATACGCGCCGTCTCAAACGTGCCCATCATCATGGTCACGGCCCGGGGAGAAGATTTCGAGCGCATCATGGGGCTGGACATCGGCGCGGACGATTACATCGTCAAGCCCTTTTCCCCCGGTGAGGTAATGGCCCGCGTCCGCGCGATATTGCGCAGGGTGCAGCCGGGAGAGAAGGCATCCGGCGTATTCAGTTTTGAAAATCTTAAGATCAACATTGAAAACTATACCGTGTCCGCCGGCGGCCAGGACGTTTCCCTTACAAAAAAAGAAATAGAGATTCTCTGGACGCTCGCGACGAGTAAAAACAAGGTGTTTTCGCGTGAAAACCTTTTGAATACCGTCTGGGGATACGAATATTACGGGGACGCGCGCACGGTGGATTCTCATATCAAGCGCCTGCGCGCCAAGCTGGACGCGTTTGCCCATCCGGCGTGGGAAATCAAGACCATATGGGGTGTGGGATATAAATTCGAGGTACACGGGGATGAAAAATAAAATCTCGGTTCGCCTGGCCGTCTATTTCGCGCTTGCACTGCTGGTTTTCGCGGTCGCCATCAGTTTTACCTTCACCGCGCTTTTCCGGCAGCATACGCTGGATATGACCAAGCAGGATCTGGAGGCGCGGGCTGCCGTGATCGCGGAAAAACTGTCCCCTTATCTGGATAACCAAACGCACGATTCGGCGCAGAACGCCGGCCAAAGCGGCACCGGGTACGGCGCGTTTTTGCGCAATCTGGATGCCATCGCCATGGCGGATGTCTGGATCGTGGATAAGAACCTGGATATGGTAACCTCCGGTGCTGTGGCGTCCAAAAACTATACGTATCAGGACCTTCCGCTGGGCGCGGAGGAGGTGGTGTCCGAGGTGTTCGCGGGCAAAACCACCTTCAGCGAAAGTTTCAGCAGCCTGCTCGAAACCCCCGTCCTTACGGTGGGAACGCCCATTTTCGGAGAGACGGGTGAGGTCGTGGGCGTGGTGCTGCTGCATTCGTCTGCTCTCGGCATGGACGACGCGATCGCCCAAGGGATTATCATATTGATTATCAGCATCGGGGTGGCGCTGGCCGTTTCCATCTTTATATCCACCCGGCTTTCCTTAACGTTCACCCGTCCGCTTACGGCTATAAAAAACACGACGCAAAAACTGGCCAAAGGCGATTATTCCGTGCGCACGGATATAAAGCGCACCGACGAAATCGGCACGCTGGCCTCCTCCATAGACGTACTTGCGGTCCGCCTTCGTGAAGCCGAGCGCCAAAGCGAAAAATTCGAAAAGATGCGCAACGATTTCGTTGCGGGTGTGTCGCACGAGCTTCGGACGCCCCTGACGGTAATCCGCGGTTCGCTGGAGGCGCTGCTGGACGGCGTGGTGACGGACCCGGACCGCGCACGGGAATATATGGGCCAGATGCTTTCCGAAACCCGGCTGCTCCAGCGCCTGGTGGGCGACCTGCTGGACCTTGCCAAGCTGCAGAACATGGATTTCAAAACAGAAAAACAGCCCGTGCCCCTTTGCGATATCCTTCGGGACGCAAAGCGGGGGGCGGAAAACGTCGCGGCGCCTAAAGAAGTGTCAGTCAGCCTTGAACTTGGGTCCGAAGACTGCGTCATGCTGGGGGACTGGGACCGTATCCGCCAGATGTTCATGGTCGTGATCGACAACGCCATAAAATTTTCCCCACGGGGCGGGGAGATTGCCATCCGGCTGTGGAAAGATAAAAATCTGTTCGTTTCAATTAAAGACAACGGCAGGGGGATACCAAAAGACGAACTGCCGGACATATTCGACAAATTTGCAAAAACGGACCATCCCGCAAACCAGGGCGGCACCGGCCTCGGCCTCGCCATCGCAAAACAGATTGCCGTCCGGCACGATATTTCAATCAATGTCCAAAGCGAAGTGGGGGCCGGAACGGAATTTATTTTCGTGATACCCAAATATGATCCGGATAAAAAATAAAAAACAATCAAAAAACGGCCGTAAGGCCGTTTTTTTCATTCTTCCGCCCAGCCAAAGCTGCGCTCCAGCGCCCGCCACCAGCCATGGAGGAGCGTTTTTCTTTTCTCGTCCGGCATGTCCGGCGTAAAAACGTCCGCGCCGCGCAGAAGGGCTTTGAGTTCGGCCTTGTCCTTCCAGAAGCCGGTCGCAAGTCCGGCCAGGAAGGCGGCGCCCAGCGCCGTGGTCTCTGCGTTGGCCGGCCGTTTCACGGGGATGCCCAGTATATCGGCCTGGAACTGCATCAAAAATGTGTCCCGGCTCGCGCCCCCGTCCGCGTTCAGGGATTTTAGCTTTATGCCGGTGTCCTTCTCCATGGCGCGCACCACGTCCAGGCACTGGTAGGCGATGGATTCGTCGGCAGCACGGATGACCTGCGCGCGTCCCGTTCCCCGTGTGATCCCGATGAGCACGCCCCGCGCGGCCATGTCCCAGTGGGGCGCGCCGAGTCCCGTGAACGCGGGCACCATGTATACCCCGCCCGTGTCCGGAACGGTCATGGCGATCTTTCCGGTATCCCCGCTGTCGGCAATCAGCCCAAGCTCGTCCCGGAGCCACTGGACCACCGCGCCGCCCACAAAAACGCTGCCCTCCAGCGCATACTGGACAGAGCCGTTCAGGCCGGCGCCAATGGTGGTCACCAGCCCGTTTTGGCTCTCGTAAGGCACATTGCCCGTGTTCATCAGCAAAAAACATCCGGTGCCGTAGGTAATCTTGGCTTCGCCTGCCTCAAAGCAGGCCTGCCCGAACAGCGCGGCCTGCTGGTCGCCCGCGATCCCCGCCAGGGGGACGCGCGCGCCGCCCATATCAAAATAACCGTAAATTTCACTCGAGTTCTTCACTGCGGGCAGGATGCCGCGCGGGATGTCCAGGGCGCGGAGCAGTTCGCCGTCCCAGTCAAGGGAATGGATATCGTATATCATGGTGCGGGAAGCGTTGGTGTAGTCCGTGATGTGCGCGCGGCCCCGTGTCAGGTTCCAGGCAAGCCAGCTGTCCACCGTGCCGAAAAGAATATCCCCGCGCTGCGCCTTTTCACGTACGCCGGGAACGTTGTTAAGTATCCATTTTATTTTTGTAGCAGAAAAATACGCGTCGGGCACCAGCCCGGTGGTTTTTCTGATTTTTTCGCCCTGCCCGGCGTCCACCAAAGACTGCACGATGGGCGCGGTCCTGCGGCACTGCCAGACGATCGCGTTTGAAACGGGTATCCCGGTGTTTTTATCCCACAGTATGGTGGTTTCCCGCTGGTTCGCGATGCCGATGGCGGCGATCTCATCGGGAGCCGCGCCGCTCATTTTAACCGCTTCCTCTATCGCCGCCGTCTGGGAAGAGAGGATATCCATCGGGTCCTGCTCCACCCATCCCGGGTGGGGATAGATTTGCGGGAATTCCTTTTTCGCCTCGCCAATAACGACGAGTTCGCGGTCGTACAGCATGGCGCGCGAACTCGTCGTGCCCTGGTCCAATGCCAATACGTATTTTTTCATTAAAGTTATCCTTTAGAGTTTTTTACTGCTTTTCTTTTAAGCGCAAAAGAAAAGCGTACACTTGATATATTCAGTATAGTACGCCAAAAGGGCTTAGCGCAATTAAAATTTGCATGGAAGGGATTCCAAAGGGAGCATGCTCCCTTTGGCGGGAGGTTTGGAGGCGAGAAGCCTTTGGGGAAGCATCACAAACTGCGCGTGGCAATAAAATTCGCGCCGGTGCCGCAGACGTTTTCAAGAACAATTTGCCGAAGGCGGACGGGCGGGCAAAGGGTAATATTGCGCAGGGCGGCCACGGCGTCCGTAACCTGTGCCCTGGGGATGGGCCGGTCGGTCTTCACCGGGCAGCGGGGATGCGTTTTGCTCAAGACCCGTACGGTGGAAGTCACGGTGCGCACGGGGTTTTCGCATTCGGTGCGGCCGTATTCCGCTCCGCGCGGACAGGCGTTCCCGGTCACGGCAAAACCGTTGTTTTCATCCACATAAAGCCGGCAGCCGCGCGGGCACAATGTACAGGTCAGCTCTTTCATGCGTCTGCCTCCTTTGCGCTGACGGTGATCTCCCCGCCGGATTTTTGAAGCAATTCGCGGGACAGTTTAATACGCTGCATCTCGCCCGGCGCCATATGTGTGCGTTTAAAAGAGGCGATCTCGCCGCACAAGCCGTACACATGCACGGTCCCGCTGCAAAAGATACGGTTCACACGGAAATAAACGGTGGTCACGTCGTCCGCGATTTTTATCCGTATCTTCTGGGGCAGGGCATATACAAGCCCCTCCCCGTATTGTACCGAAACAACGGAGGAATCGGGCGTCTTGCCGTGAAGAACGTACCGGGCGGCGGCCCGGCCGGCCCTTTGGCTTTCCACCGTCACCAGATCGGCGATGTCGTGCACGTGCAGAACGTTCCCGCAGGCGAAAACGCCGGGCAGGGAGGTTTCATTGTTTTCGTATACCACCGCGCCCCGCGTGCGCGGGTCCATCTTAATCCCGGCCGCGCGGGTGAGTTCGTTCTCGGGTATCAGCCCGACGGACAGCAGCAGGGTGTCGCAAAAAAAATCGATTTCGGTACCGGGCACCGGATGGAAACAGTCGTCCACCCGGCTGACCGTCACCCCGGTCAAACGCTTTTTGCCCCGGATGCCGGTGACGGTGTGCGAAAGATACAGGGGGATGTCATAGTCGTTCAGGCACTGGACGATGTTGCGGTTAAGTCCGCCCGAATAGGGCATAAGCTCCACGCAGGCCAGCACTTTCGCGCCCTCCAGCGTCATGCGCCGCGCCATGATAAGGCCGATGTCTCCCGACCCAAGCACCACCACCCGTTTGCCAACGGCCAGGCCTTCAATATTCACGTACCGCTGCGCGGTCCCGGCGGTCAGTATGCCGGACGGGCGGTCGCCGGGCAGCGCGACCGATCCCCGCGCACGCTCGCGGCAGCCCATGGCCAGTATAACGGACTTTGCAGGGAGTACGCGGTAGCCGCCCTTTGCGCTTAAGGCATGCACGGTATTGCCCGTTACCCTGAGCGCCATTGTATCCGTCATCAGTTCAATGTCGGTTTTTGAAAGATCGGATATAAACCGCTCCGCGTATTCGGGCCCCGTCAGTTCTTCCTTAAAATATTCTATGCCGAACCCGTTGTGGATGCACTGGTTTAATATGCCGCCGGGCTCAGCGTCCCGCTCGACGATCAGTATTTTTTCAAGGCCGGCTTCCCGCGCGGCCAGCGCGGCGGCCAGCCCGGCCGGCCCCGCGCCGATCACGATAAGGTCATGCATCACCGGGCCTCCTTTCGGGACGGTTGTCTCCCAGAACGATGTACGAGCCGTCCCGGTCCAAAAACACTTCCTCGGGCGGCAGCTCAAGTTCGCGCGAGAGGATGTCCAGCACCCGCGGCCCGCAGAAACCGCCCTGGCAGCGGCCCAGCCCCGCGCCGCACCTGCGTTTGACGGCGTCCAGGGTGCGCGGGGGAATGGGGCCGCGCAAAGCGTCCAGTATCTCGCCCTCGGTCACCGTTTCGCAGCGGCAGACTACCCGGCCGTACGCCGGATTCGCTTTTACAAGTTTGTTGATTTCTTTTGGGGATAATCCGGCAATGCGTACAACACTGCGTTTGTTTATAAAGTTTTTCTTAGGAACGAACGCAAGCCCGGCTTCCTTAAGCAGCTTTGCCGCCATCTTGGCGATGGCGGGGGCGGCCGAAAGCCCGGGGGATTTGATACCGGCCAGGTTGATAAACCCCGCGGCGGTCTTGCTTTCGGCAATAATAAAGTCGCCCGTGTCCGGCGCGGACCGAAGCCCGGAAAAATTGCGTATGGATTTGGAAAAGTCAAGGCCGGGCACGGATAGCAGCGCTTTTTCGGCCACGTACGCAAGCCCCCCGGCGGTGGAGGAAAGGTCGTCCTTGCTGTCCGTTTTCTGCGCGTCGGGGCCGACAATCAGCACGCCGTGCACGGTGGGGGACACCAGCACGCCCTTGCCTTTTTCGGTGGGGCACTGGAAGATCACGCGGGAGACGCGGCTGCCTTCCTCTTTGTCCAGTATGTAGTATTCGCCCTTGTTGGGAGTAATGGTGAATTCCTTTTCGCACGCCATCTCGTGCACTTCGTCGGCAAACAGCCCCGCCGCGTTCACAACGGTTTTGGTTTGGAACCTGCCCATGGGCGTAATAAGCTCAAATCCGCCCTTTATCCTGTTTATGCCCGTTACGCCGCAGGAAAAAAGCATCCCCACGCCGTTCCGCACAGCGGTCTCGGCCATAGCCAGCGCGTATTCCCAGGGGTTCACCACCGCCGCGGTGGGCGCATACAGCGCGCCCGCGACGCGCGCGCTGAGCCCCGGTTCCAACCCATGCGTCTGCTCTGCGCTTAAAAGCTCCAGGCCGGGCACCCCGTTTTGCAGGCCCCGGTCATACAGCTTTTGCAAAGTGGGCAGGTCTTCATCCGAAAACGCGACCACCAGCGCCCCGGTTTTTTTATAGGGCACGTCCAGCTCCCGGCAGATCTCCCCGGCCAGCCGCACGCCCTCCACGTTGGTTTTGGCCATCAGCGTGCCCGGTTTCGGGTCGTACCCCGCGTGCAGGATCGCGCTGTTCGCCTTGGTGGTGCCCTCCGCCACGTCGTTCTCGCGCTCAAACACGGCAATTTTGAGT